>Ga0157380_10003348_pt1 | contig 10991 bp, 7 predicted proteins | sample S35metaG_FD_119757 | JGI IMG/M metagenome (GOLD analysis project Ga0157380, IMG submission 119757) | Switchgrass rhizosphere microbial communities from Kellogg Biological Station, Michigan, USA - S3-5 metaG | ecosystem: Host-associated > Plants > Roots > Rhizosphere > Soil | place: USA: Michigan...
AGATCGGCACCGTTTACCCGACCGACGACATCCGCGGCACGCTCTATATCGATCCGATGCTGTCGAAGCATTTCGCGGTCCTGGGGTCCACCGGTACCGGTAAGTCGACCTCGGTCGCGCTTATCCTGCATCGCATTTCGCAATTCGCGCCCGAAGGTCATATCGTCATGATCGACCCGCACGGCGAATATTCGGCCGCATTCAAGAGCTGCGGCGAATTGTTCAACGTCGACAATCTGCAGCTGCCCTATTGGCTGATGAACTTCGAGGAACATTGCGAGGTGTTCCTCACCACGGACGGAGCCGAACGGCAACGCGATGCCGACATCCTCGCCAAATGTATTCTGGCGGCCCGGACCAAATCCAAGCAGAGCGAGCAATATGGCAAAGTGACGGTGGATTCGCCGATCCCTTACCTGCTCACCGACCTCACCCAGATCCTGGTGTCGGAAATGGGCAAGCTCGACCGCGCCGGCGACACCACTCCCTATCAGCGGCTCAAGAACAAGCTCGATGAGCTGCGGGCCGATCCGCGCTACACCTTCATGTTCTCCGGCATGCTCGTGCAGGACATGATGGGCAGCTTCATCGCCAAGCTGTTCCGCCTGCCGAGCCATGGCCGTCCGATCTCGATCGTCGACGTGTCGGGTGTTCCTTCCGAAGTTACCTCGGTGGTGGTGTCGGTGCTCGCGCGCATGGTGTTCGACTATGCCATTTGGTCGCGGACCGAAGCGCAGCGCCCGCTGCTGCTGGTGTGCGAAGAGGCCCACCGCTACGTCCCCAAGGACGAGAGCTCGGGCGGCCAGGCGGTCCGCAAGATCCTCGAGCGTATCGCCAAGGAAGGCCGCAAATATGGCGTTTCCCTGGGCCTCATCACCCAGCGGCCGTCGGATCTGGCCGAAGGTGTGCTGTCGCAGTGCGGAACGATCATCTCGATGCGCCTGAACAACGACCGCGACCAGGCCTGCGTCCGAGCGGCGATGCCCGAAGGCGCGCGTGGTTTCCTCGACGCGATCCCGGCGCTGCGCAACCGCGAATGCATCGTCTGCGGCGAAGGTGTCGCCATTCCGATCCGCGTCCGGTTCGATGAACTTGAACCGGAGAAGCGGCCGGCCTCGTCCGACCCGAGCTTCGCCGCCAGCTGGCGCGAGAGTGGCGACGAGGAAGGAATCATCCAGCGCACCGTCAAGCGCTGGCGCGGCCACGGCAAGTAGTATCGATTGACCAAGTAGCGGGATTGGACGCATGGTCCCAGCCCAAGGGTTGGGGGCACTGCAATGGGCGTATCCGACCGTCTTACCTTGGGCGCATTTGCCGCTGTGCTGACGGCGTCGGCCGCAGTTGCTCAGCAGCCGGCTCCTGCTCCGCTTGGTCTCGCGACCGTCAACCTGCGCCTGAGTCCCGAGCTCGGCGATGCGCTGCCGCAAGTCCGCGCAGGGCTACTGGGCCTGCCTTCGGTACGGATCGCGGAGCCGGCTTCTTACGAAATCACCACCAAGAAGGATTATCCGCTAACGCTCATCGCGTTCGACGCCAAACAGCCGCCGGACGACTGGGCCAATGATTTCTCCGCCGACCCGGTGCGGCCGGCGCCCCGCAGGGTCGAGCTTGGCAATCTTGGCCTGGACGATTTTTCAGGCCGGCTCCGCCTGTTGATCGATCGGCGCGACCGCGCCAACCAGTTGCTCGCGGCTGGACTCACCCGAGCAAATGTTTCGCGACCAAAGGTCGACACCTGTCTTATTGCTTCGATGGGCTCCGAGACTCAGGAAATTTGTCATCAGGCGGCGGACATCCCGGGGCCCGAGGGGAAGGCGTCGCCGCAGGTTCTGGACGGCAGGGATTTCATGGCTGGGAGCGTTCGCAATCGCTCCCGCCAGCCGCTCCATGTCGCACTCCTAGCCGTCAATCCGGCGTCGGGGATCACTCGCCTTGCCCTGAAAGACGAAGCCGACAGGCCCTTGGCGCCCGGCGCTGCGGCGGACACAGAGACATTGTACAGCTTGAGTCATTCATCGGGCTTGGTGCAGTTGATCACCCTGACTTCGGACCAACCGATCGACACCAGTGCGATCGAACAACTGCCATTCGACGACCCCGCCTGGGCCGAATGCCTGGAGACCGCTCCGGGCTGCTCCCGGCCAGCAATCGCCATTCCGGCCCATTGGTCGATTTCGGTCGACGAATATTTCTATGAGGCACCAACCCTCGTCGGCATCGGCGGCGGCCTCGACGTGACTGAGGGAATGGCGCCCTGGATGGTGGAAATCTATTCGACCGTCCCGTTCAAGCCAGAAGAAATCGCGGCAGACGCGGCCCTTCCCGACTCAGACAAGGAGAAGAAGCATCTGGCCCAGCGCAACCCGCGCGAACGCGACCATCGTTGCGGCGGCACCCTGATCGGCCCAAACTTGGTGCTGACCGCGGCACACTGCGTCGCAGGTGATCCATTCGCCGGAGCCGATTACCCAAAGGTGCTCACCGATCGGCGGGTTCGTGTCGCCACCAAGCGGCTCGGCCGCGGCGGCTCCACGCTCGCCATAGCCGGGGTGGCCGTTCCGGCACGCTACACAGCGGGCCGGCAGGAGGATGACATTGCGCTGCTGATGTTGCGGCCGGACCGCGACACCAGACGATTTGGTGATGAAGTCATTCGACTTGGGGAAAAGCCGATCGCAGCGGGAACCAATGTTACCGCTTTCGGCTGGGGCTATACCGGCACCGTCGCTCCAGGTGCCGACCCCCTGTTCAACATCGCAGACGAATTACAGCGCAACCCCGACCAGCTGCAATATGGACAAATGGCGGCATTGGGATGGGGCGCGTGCAAGCGCCGGCTTAAGGACAAGCTGGGTGCGGGCATGGTCTGCCTCGTTGCGCGTGGAGCGGATACCGGAACTGTGCCAGACAAGAATGTCTTCAGCTGCCGCGGCGACAGCGGCGGTCCGCTGGTGCGCGAAATCGGCAAAGTCGAGGAGCTGGTTGGGGTGACCAGCTGGTCGCTCGGTTGCGGCTACAAGGATATTCCGTCGGTCTATACCGACGTCACCAAGTATCGACGCTGGATTGCAGCCGCCATACGGCAGATCAGACCGGGGCAAGCGCTACGGGTCGACGAAAATGCGGCGCCCTCCCGCGAGGAAGGACGCCGTCAGTCGAATTAATGGTCGGTCGAGCCCTGCTCCGTGGCATTGGCGTCGGCCGTGTTGGCATCCATCGTCGCATTGGCGTCGGTGGCGTTTGCGTCGGTGGCGTTCATATCCATGGCGGCGTTGGCGTCCACGGCTTCATTGGCCATCGGCTCTTCGACGACCGCCTCGTTGGTGGCCGTCTCAGTCTTGTTGCACGCGGCGATCGACATGCTGATCGCGAGCAATGCCACACCCGTCAAATATTTGCGCATAAGTCCCCTCCCTGTTGCGGGGTTCATCCCCTGGCCGATCTCTAGACGAAATGAAGTTGCCTTAGAAGCGATTTGAATCCGGCCTCTTCGTGCAACGGTTGGAGGAAGGGATCGCTGAATAGATAGACAAGGCCGGAATCGCGTTCGCGGACCGCCCGTGCGAGCGCGTCCAGCGCCTCCGCCTTCTTGCCCCACTGAGCGTAGATCTGGGCCTGCTGGTAAAGGCCATTGTCGCCCTGCTCGCGCCGCAACGTCTCAAGCTCCTGCTGCGCAGTTGCCGGAACGTTCCGGCGGAGCGCGACCATCGCTCGGCCCGGGATCGCGAGGAGCTCGACAGTTTCCGCAGAGAATTCCGAAGCGGCCTCGTCGATCTTGCCCAACATCAGCTGAGCATTGCCAATGTCACCATGAACCCCACCCAGCTTGGGGTTGAGCTCCAACGCGCGGCGGGCGGCGGCGATCGCGCCCGGATAGTTGCCGGAAGCGAAGCGGATTCGCCCTTCCGTCTTGGCCAGGCTGGGATTGAGCGGGTCGAGGGCCTGCGCCCGCTCGATCGCGGCGAAGGCCTGGTCAAACTCGCGGCGGCGCGCGCGATAGAGGGCGCAAAGACTCAACACGTCGGCGCTGCCGGCGCCAAGCTCGAGCGCCCGCCGATACGGTCCGTCGGCAGCTATGATGTCGAGCATGCCGTAGAACAATGCATAGCCAAGGGCGGCGTGCCCTTCCGGATATTGGCCAGCGTGCGAAATTGCCTGCCGGGCTTCGGCCACCGCCTGACCATAGAGTTCCCTGCGGTCACCGGCCTGGGCATATTGATTGGCGATGACCGCCAGCGCCCGCGACCGGGCGGCATGGGCGGCGGCATAGTCGGGATCGTGCCGGACGGCGTTGGTGAATTCGCCAAGGGCAGCGCGGTCGCTGGCCTCGTCGCGCTGGGAGTCGAACAATTCCTTGCCGCGAAGATAAGAATCGAACGCCGCAACACTGGCCGTCCCGCCGCTGCGTTCCTTGGACTCGTTTCCGGATTTGCCGAGCCGGAGCGCCAGCGCAGAGCTGACCGCATCGGCCACATCGGCCTGAAGGTCGAGCAGATTAGCCATCGGCCGGTCAAACGTCTGGCCCCATTTGCTGAAGCCGGTCTTGCCGTCGATCAGCTCGACCGCGATCCGCAGCTGGCCGCCGGCGGCGCGAATATTGCCGTCAAGCACATTGGCGACCTTGAGCTTGCGGGCGATGGTCGGCGCATTGTCGGCGCGGTCGCGAAAAGTGTTCGACGAAGCCTGCCCGACCACGCTTAGCAGCGAGTTACGGGCAAGCTTTGCGCGAAGTTCCGCCGCGAGCCCGTCGGACAGATATTGCTGGCCAGGATCGCCGCTCAAATTTTCGAATGGCAGCACGGCTATGCTGTTGGCGGTGGCGCCGCCGGGCGCGAACAAGGTGCGCCATGCGACAATACCTCCGCCGGCAACCGCAACCGCGGCCCCGGCGCCGAGCGCCGAGCGCCGGCTGATGCGCAAGCCCGGTTTGGCACGGACGGCCTCGGCCGGCGCCCGTCCCATGATGTCGGCAACCGCCTGGAGGGCGCGTTGCATTGCCGGATTGCCGGCTTTCGCGCCGCCACGAGAAATGTCGATGCACTGGAATTGCCGGAATCCTAGCGGCGGTTCGCAACCGTCGAGCGACAGGGGCACCAGCCGGTGCCGGTCCCGCGCCCAGCTGGCCTCGTCCTGAACCCAAGCGGATTCGATTGCCCGTTCAGACCAGAGGACGACGACGGCACGGGCGCCTTCGAGAGCCTTGCTGATCAGCGTCCCAAACCGCTCTCCGCCAGGAATCAGCCCATCCCACCAGACGTGGAATCCCGCACGGTCGAGAAGATCGATGATCGCTTTGGCTGCCCTTTCGTCGGCGCGGGCGTAGCTGACGAAGACATAGTCATCGCCAGATCCGGCCTTGTCGATCGCGTTCGGATCCATGCCGAGTGCGCCCCCTGCCCCGGCCGTGACATTGCTCGGGGCCCGCCAATCCTAGGCGCGGCCCGGTCGCTTGTCATCCTTAGGGGCGGCAGCGCCGGTACCGATTGCCATCAGCTGCGCCAGGCGGGACCTGAACCGCGCCAGCTCTTCGCCCGCGAGGAGCGACTGGCTGGCAAAGCGTACGCCGAGCGGATTGACCGCCGCGCCGTTGCGATAAACTTCATAGTGGAGGTGGGCCCCGGTCGACAGGCCGCTGGTTCCGACATAGCCGATCAGCTGGCCCTGATGGACGAAGCTGCCCGGCGCGACGATGATGCGGCTCATGTGGCTGTAGCTGCTGCCCATGCCCGCGGAATGGGCCAGCCGGACCTGCTGGCCATAGCCGCCGACCCAGCCGGCGCGGACGACCTGGCCGTCAGCCGCGGCGACGATCGGAGCTCCATAATGGGCGCCGAAATCGATTCCCCGGTGCATCCGGGCAAAGTGCAGGATCGGATGGAAACGGATACCGAATCCAGACGTGATCGGTGCCGATACCGGCCAGGCCATGGTCGCGACCTGGCGGCCGGCTCCGTTGGCGTCGATCCAGTCCGTGCGGCCGCCGATCGTCCATTTCATCAAGCGCACGGGCAGCCCGCCGGCGCGGTCGATCGCCGCGTAGAGCAGTGGACCTTCCCGGCTCTCGCCGGTCGAAGCGCGGCGGTTGGCGATGATTAGGTCGAACCGGTCGTCAGGCCCGACTTGACCACCGACATCAATCTGGGTTGCCAGCGCACGGAGATATTCACCTGCCGCCTGGGGCGAGACGCCGGAGGCCCTCAGCGCCCAGTAGAGGCCGTCGCCGACCCGGCCGCGAACGCGCAGCGGGCTATTGTCGACCGCGATTCGGCTGGTCGACAGCCGCAAGCCATCACTTCCGGCCGTCAGCGCTACGTTGAGGTCGAGACCCGCGCGAAACGCTATCCGCTCGATCGGCCGCACGCCGCTGGGCGATCGGCGGCCGAGCTTGATTGCGAAACTGGTGCCGGGCGCGATTCCGCCGGGAAGGGCATCAGCAAAGGTTCGGGCCGCCGCACCGGCCTCGGCATAAGATACGCCGGACCGGCTGAGCAGAGCCGCGACATTGTCGCCGCTTCCGAGCCGCGCGAACAGTTCGATCGATGGCCGGTCCGGCGCCTGGGCCAGCGGCTCGACAAGCGAATTGGCCGCCATCCGCCCGCCGGCGCCGAAACCATGTTCAAGCGGCGCAACGGCCAGTTCACGATATTCGACAGCCACTGACGAGCTGACCTGATCGACGGGGAGCGCAGGCAAGGGCTCAAAGACAGGCCGAGCGATGGCTGCGACTGTCGCGCACAGCAGGCTGAGGGTCGCGGCCCCGCGCCACCAACGGCGCGACAGCGGCTCTTCGGCCAGATCGACGACGAGATCGATGTCGCGCCAGCGTTTCCGGCGGCGGCCGAACGGCGGGGCGTGGGGCCGAGCGAGCGCGAACGCGCCCCTATTCCGCCAATCGCCGCGCACTTCCAGCAAGGCTCCGCCCCCGTCCAAAATCCATCGCCAGCGATTCCCGTCGCTGCGAGCACCATCGTCATGGTTAAAAAGGGTTAAGGTCGAATAAATGGCGCGGGCATTCCGTTCGGCGCAAAGCCGCTTGCGCTTCCCCGGCGAACTGCCAAATTGAAGGCATGTCCGCCCGCGGTGACGGCCTAGTCCGGGCCATCCTTGGTCCCACCAACACCGGCAAGACCTACTTGGCGATCGAGCGGATGTGCGCCCACTCGTCCGGCGTGATCGGCTTCCCGCTTCGGCTGCTGGCACGCGAGGTCTATGACCGTGTCGTCCAGGTGAAGGGGGCCAACCAGGTCGCGCTGATTACCGGCGAGGAGCGGATCGTGCCGCAGGGCGCGCGCTATTTCCTGTGCACCGCTGAATCGATGCCGGTGCAGGGAGATCGCGGCGACGATCCCGAGTCCGGCCGCGACTTTGCCTTTGCCGCGATCGACGAGGCTCAGCTCGGCATCGACCTCGAGCGCGGCCATGTGTTCACCGATCGGTTGCTTCGCGCCCGGGGCCGCGAGGAAACGCTGATCCTCGGTTCCGACACGCTGCGCCCGCTTATCCGTAAGCTGCTTCCGGACGCGGAGATCGTCAGCCGGCCGCGCTTCTCCACCTTGCGCTATGCCGGGGCAGCCAAGCTGAGCCGGTTGCCGCCACGGAGCGCGGTGGTCGCCTTCTCTGCCGAGCAAGTCTACGCGCTGGCCGAGATGCTGCGCCGCTTCAAGGGCGGCGCGGCGGTGGTCATGGGCGCGCTGTCGCCCGCTACCCGCAATGCCCAGGTCGCCATGTTCCAACGCGGCGAAGTCGATTATCTCGTCGCCACCGACGCCATCGGCATGGGCCTCAACATGGACGTCTCTCATGTCGCGTTCGCCGGCCTGGAAAAGTTCGACGGCCGCCGCGACCGCCGGCTGACCATCGCCGAAATGGCGCAGATCGCGGGACGGGCCGGACGGCACCAGCGCGACGGCAGCTTCGGCACGCTCGGCCTTGGCGGAGAGACGGCTCCGGAACTCAGCGAAGAAGAGGTCAATGCGATCGAGGAGCACCGCTTCCGGCCGCTCGACCATCTCTACTGGCGCAGCGCCGAGCTCGACTACAGCAGCGTCACCGATCTGATCGCCAGCCTTGAGGTAAGGAGCGACGACCCGCTGCTGCGCCCGGCTCCGCTGGCGATCGACCTGGCGGTCCTCAAGCTGCTCGCCGAGGACCCGGCGATCGCTGCGGCCCGTAGCGCCAGGGCGCGCAAGCTGTGGGCGGTGTGCGGGCTGCCGGATTTCCGTAAGGTCGGGCCAATGCACCATGCCCGGATGGTCCGGCGGCTTTTCTCCTATGTTGGCGAGGGCGGGCACATCCCGCACGAATGGTTCGCCGCCGAGGTGGCGCGGCTCGACAATGTCGCCGGCGATATCGAGGCTCTGGCCGACCGGATCGCCGGGATCAGGAGCTGGGCCTACATCGCGCAACGATCGGACTGGCTGGCCGACCCGGCCAAATGGGCTGAGCGGACGCGGGCGGTCGAGGCGCGGCTTAGCGATGCGCTCCACGAGCGGCTGACCCAGCGGTTCGTCGACCGGCGCACCGCGGTACTGGTGCGCGACATCGGTGCGCGCGGCGCCGACGCGCTACCGGTCACGGTCGCCGCCGATGGCGAGGTCAGCGTCGGCCCGGAACCGATCGGCCATCTCGCCGGCTTCGAGTTCAGGGTCGATCCGACCGCGCGACTGGCCGACAAGAGGCTGCTGCTGGCAGCCGCCGAGCGCCGGCTCGGCGAGGAGCTCGATCGCCGCGCCACCAGGCTGTGCGAGGCGCCGGACGCCGACTTCCGACTGGTCGAGGAAGACGGCGGGCTGGCCATCGGCTGGGACGGCCATGTCCTGGCGCGGCTGGCGCCCGGCCGCTCGCTGCTCGAACCGGCGGTGAGGACTGCCCGCGCGCTCGACCGGCTGTCAGCCGATCGCCGTGCCAAGCTGCGTGCCCGGCTGGAACAATGGGTCGAGGGTCAGGTTGGGCGGCACTTGCCCGCGCTCAAGGACTTGGCGCGGGCCGCTGCCGACCCGGGCTCCAGCCCCGGAATCCGCGCTTTGTCAGCGATGCTAGTCGATTCCGCCGGTCATCTGCCGCGCCGCTCGATTGCCGCCCAACTGGGCCAGCTCGACAAGGCCGACCGCCATTCGCTGCACCGGCTGCGCGTCCGGCTCGGCGCGCTCGACGTCTATGTCCAGTCGCTCTTGAAGCCGGCCGCGCAGCAATGGCGCGGAGCGCTGCTCGCGGTCCGCTCGGGCCAGGCGATGCCGCGACTGCCGCAGCCGTCGGCGGCGACGCTCGATGGCAGCGCCGATCCGCGGGGTGCGGCCCTGGCGTTCCGGCGGATCGGGACCGACTGGCTTCGGATCGACCTCGCCGATCGGCTGGCGAGCCACGCTCACCAGGTCCGCCAACACGGCGGCGAAGACCCGGTCGATCGCGCCCTTGCCACCAGCCTGGGGCTTGATGAGCCGACCGTCCGCCACCTGATGGCCGAGATCGGGTTCGTGCCGTCGGGCGAAGCCTGGGCCTGGCGCGGGCAGCGCCGTCCCCGGCGCCGGACTCCCCAGGGACCGCGGCCTGGCAGCGCTTTTGCAGCGTTGGCCGGCCTCAAGCGCTAGGTGCGGCTAGACCGCTACCTGTTCTTCATCCGGCTGGTGAAAAGCCGCACGCAGGCACAGGCGCTGATCGACGAAGGGTATGTCCGGATCGACGGCCACCGGGTGACGAAATCCTCGGCGGACGTCGGCATCGGACAAGTCGTTGCCCTGCCGATGCGCGGCCAGGTGAAGGTGCTTCGAGTAAAGGCCTTGCCATCGCGGCGCGGGCCCGCCAACGAGGCCCGGAGCTGCTACGAGGAGCTGGGCGAAAGGCCGTCTTCTGCGAACGTTTCGCAGCAAGGCGCAGCCGATTGACGGACGCGCCCTGCCGACCTAGCCACGGCGCCGTAACAGGAGCTTATCGCCATGACCTACGTCGTCACCGACGCCTGCATCCGCTGCAAATATATGGACTGCGTCGAGGTGTGCCCGGTCGACTGCTTTTATGAAGGCGAGAATATGCTCGCCATCAATCCCAATGAATGTATCGACTGCGGCGTGTGCGAGCCGGAATGCCCGGCCGAGGCGATCCTCCCAGACACCGAGGGAGGCCTCGAGAAATGGCTGGAGCTCAACACGACCTTCTCGGCACAATGGCCGAACGTCACCCGCAAGAATGATCAGACCCCCGCCGATGCCGACGAGCATAAGGGCGAGGAAGGCAAATATGATAAATATTTCTCCCCCGACCCGGGTAAGGGCGACTGAGCGCAGCCTATGCCGGGCGCATGAGCAAGCACGGGCGGACCTTCAAAGATCGGCAGCTTTGAGTTAGCATTTCCCAATCGCGGCTTGGGGGAGGGCGAGTTTCATGCCGTACATCGTATTGGAGCGGCCCGCGCCGCTTCCTGTCGCGGCGCTGCAGACGCTGCTGTCGCAAGTCCTTCCAATATGGCGCTGGCGGGTCGGCGACGAAGTCGGCGCTGCCACTCTGTCGCTCGACCGTCCCGCGACGATTCTCGGCATGACCGGGCCCGACATTCTGATGATGGCGATCGAGCGGGTCGACCGGCCGCTGCCGCTCGAAGTAGGCGCCCCGCCCCACCAGTTCCACATCACCTTGTCCCAGCCGTCGACCGATGACGCGGAGCTGGCCCGCCGCCTGCTGCTGCTGACCGCCGCGGCAATGCTCGAAAATGAGCCCGGATTTGCCCAGCTGGCGGACCACGGCCCCTGGTATGACTCGGACGAGCTGGTCGCCGCTGCCGCCATGCTGGTTCGGGACCCGGTCAACGGACGGGTCGAGACATTGCTGTCGCGATCGGGCGAGCGACGGGCGTCGGCCACTCCCGCCCCGGAGCAAGGCTATCAGCCTCCGCCGCCAGGCTCGCCGGCCGAGCGGATGATGATGTCCGACCTTGAGCACAGCTTCGCCAAGATCCTGACCGAGGTCGCCGGGGCCGATTTCGCCAAGTCGATGGGACA
>Ga0157380_10003349_pt1 | contig 10988 bp, 5 predicted proteins | sample S35metaG_FD_119757 | JGI IMG/M metagenome (GOLD analysis project Ga0157380, IMG submission 119757) | Switchgrass rhizosphere microbial communities from Kellogg Biological Station, Michigan, USA - S3-5 metaG | ecosystem: Host-associated > Plants > Roots > Rhizosphere > Soil | place: USA: Michigan...
ATATAGCTATCAATAATTTGTTGTAAATAAAGATTGCAACGGGTTAAGAGGCCGAAATTAAGGCAAAAAGATGAAAATTGAGGAAGGCTGATCGCTTTTCGCTTCTCGCTATACGCTGCTCCTGTATTCCAAGAAAACCAGCACTGCTAATGTTCCAAACTTTGGCCTACTCACTATTCACTACTCACCCCTCACTCTAATAATCAAGTTCCAACCTAAGCCTTTCCTTCAATTCTTTCACCAGCGGATATTGCTCGGCCATCTTCAAGAATTGATCCTTGGTACTGAGTGGTTTTTCTGCAGGTTCAATTTCCTTATAATTATCATCGATAATAATGGAATACTGAAGCGTTTTGTTATTGAATGCCTGTTGAAAATATTCATTCAGATTGTTCCGTTCCTGTTCAATAAATTTTTGTTCGAGATTGTTATTACAGATCACCACAAATGTATTGGCATCAATAATCTGCAGGCGGGCAATATCAAAACTTTGAGCAGCCGGGTTCTTTTTGTCACGCAATTGCTGCGTATAATTTTTCCAGAGTTCCTGTAATTTTTCCGGGTTCAATGGAATGCTGTTTTCCAACGGACCGTTTTGCTTGCCGGAAAACTGTTGACGAATATTCTGAAGCATCGATATTTTAGGCGATGCCACTGCGGTAATGGGCTGGTCATTCCCGGCATCGGATGTTGAATAGAGTTCTGGGTTTGTTTCCGATACTATTATCTCTCGTTCAACTGTATTGTCAATAATCAGTTTAGCGGAGGCTTTTTCTTTTGCTTTTTTGGACGGAACTGTTGAAGCCTCTTTTTCTGAAATTCCTATCGGAGCAATTTTGCGAAAGGCAACCGGTTTAGCTTCCCCTACCCGTTTTTTTTTAATAAGGGTTTCCTCGCCGGCACTCAGTTCAAGCGCCTGCTGCAGGTAAGTAAGTTTAATTAGTGCAAGTTCAACATGCAGTCTTTTGTTGCGGGCAGCCTTATAATTGATTTCCGTTTCATTCAGGATATTCAATGCGCTGATGAGCCAGGCGGCAGGAATCTTTTTACCCGTGCTGATATATTTTTCTTTAAAACTTTCTACTACTTCAAGCAGGCCAGCCACTTTTTCATCTTTACAAATTAGCAGGTTGCGGATGAATTCGGCAAAGCCATTCAGCACCATATCACCTTCAAAACCTTTCCGGTTAATATCATCATACAATAACAGCGCCCCGGCAAGGTCCTGTAGTTGCATGCTATCCATCAGCTTGAAATAATAATCGGCATCCAGAATATTAAGATGTTCGAGTGTGTTAGCATAAGTTAACTCACCGTTGGTGAAACTCACAATTTTATCCATGATGCTGAGTGCATCCCGCATGCAGCCTTCACTCTTTTGCGCAATAACATGCAGGGCGGCTTTATCAGCTTTGATATCTTCTTTCTGACAAATATCCTGCAGGTGTTCTACCGTATCGTTGGTGGTAATGCGTTTGAAGTCGAAAATCTGGCAACGACTTAAAATAGTGGGTAGAATTTTATGCTTTTCCGTAGTAGCTAGAATAAATATAGCATAGGAGGGAGGTTCTTCCAGCGTTTTCAAAAAAGCATTGAATGCCGAAGAACTGAGCATGTGAACCTCATCGATGATATATACTTTGTATCTACCCGCCTGTGGAGCAAATCGTACCTGGTCCACCAGCGAACGGATATCATCTACCGAGTTATTACTTGCCGCATCCAGCTCATGAATATTCATGGATGTTCCCTCATTAAAGGAAACACAGGAATTACATTTATTACAGGCTTCTCCTTCCTTGGTTTGTTTTTCGCAATTGATAGTTTTAGCGAGAATACGGGCACAGGTCGTTTTGCCTACTCCTCTTGGACCACAAAATAAAAAAGCATGCGCCAGTTGCTGGTGCCTGATGGCGTTCTTCAAAGTAGTAGTAATATGAGATTGACCTACTACAGTATCAAATAATTGTGGTCGGTATTTTCTTGCGGAAACGATAAATTTATCCATAACTCCATCCCTTTCCGGGCATTGATGATTCCCGGTTCATTTGTCTTGCAAGATAAGAAACACAACAGTTACTCAACCCAAAGAAATTTTGGCTGTTGATAAGTTTCCTTGCTGTCTTCATAACAGATTTCCGCTGTAGTGATCAATTACACCGACTCAGTTTTGCACGTATAAGTAGCTGCTCAGAGTGTGAGTTTGTGTATTGCAATGCCAGCTCGAAGTATTTTCGGGCTTCCGTTTTTTGATCCAGCTCAAGATGAACCTCTCCGAGCGATGCATAATAAAGATGGTGGTTCTCCAATCCCTTTATTTCTTTTAGTTCTATAATAGCTTGTTGCTTGCTGATTGCATACGCAGAGGCGATTGCTTTATTTAACGCAACTACGGGGTTAGGTTTAAACTGGTATAACAACTCATACAGGTGATAAATACTTTTCCAATCTGTTTGCTCAAATGAAGGCGCTGAAGCATGCAATGAAGCAATCGCTGCTTCGAAATGATAATTGCTGGTTTCAAATGGTTCGGCCGCTTGTTCCAGCAATTCAAACCCTCTGCGGATTAGTGGTCGGTTCCAGCGACTGCGGTCCTGGTTTTTCAACAAAACGATATTGCCATTATCATCCAATCTTGCAGCGAGCCGGGAAGCCTGGAAATGCATCAATGCAAGTAAGGCGCATGTGCGGGGGAAACGTGTTAACGGGTGTTGGCGGAGCAGCTCACTCAATCGTATAGCTTCTTCGCAAAGATCTTCGCGTATCAATTGGTTCGGGTGAGAAGAGTTATACCCTTCATTAAATAACAGATACAACGATTTTAATACGACATCTACCCGTTCTGGTAATTCATTGTCTTCAGGAACCTCGAGTTCTATTTTTTCTGCTTTTATTTTTTCCTTTGCCCGGTAAATTCTTTTGCTGATTGTTTCATCACTCGTTAAAAAGGCGCGGGCGATTTCCGATATACTCAATCCGCAAAGTGTTTTCAGAACCAGCGCTACCTGCGAATCTTCTGGAATGGAAGGATGGCAGCAGGCAAATATCATTCTCAGTTGGCTATCCTGTATTTCATTTTCAATAAACAAATTGGTAACAGTAGAAGAGAGGGAATATTCTGATTGCAGCAGATAAGCATATTGCGGACTGATATCACGAAACTTTTTTTCCCGCCGCAAATAATCGATGGCTTTATTTTTCGCCACCCGGTATAACCATGCAGAAGGATTTTCGGGAACTGATCCATAACGCCAGGTCTTCATTGCCTGCAAAAGAGTGTCCTGAACAATATCCTGCGCGGCTTCCAAATTCCTTAATCCAAGCAAACGGGAAAGTACGGATACCATCTTTCCTGACTCATGACGGAATAGATGATCTATAAGTTGATTGATATTGCTGGAGGCTGACATATAAATGTAAAATCTAAAATATAGAATGTAAAATGTAAAATGAGGGGTCCTGTTGAATCAGGAACCCCTTTTACATTTTATATTTTACATTCTACATTTTACATTTCGATCTTCATCACCTGTCTAACCTGTATCTTCCCCCCCAGGTCATAATCCGGGTAGTCGTCGCAAAGCGAAACAGCTTCATTATAATCTTTCGCGTTAATGATAAAATATCCACCCACTACTTCCTTTCCTTCCGTAAACGGTCCATCGGTTACCGATTTTTTCCCAGTTATTAACTTACCGCCGGGTAATAAAGGTTCTCCACTTACATATTGGTCTTTTTTTGCGAGTTTATCAATCCAGGCCATCCATTTTCCCATATTCGCCTGCATCTCTTCCGGACTGGAAGCGGGATTCATTCCTCCATGAAAAATTAGCATGAACTTTTCCATAACAATTGTTTTAATGCGTTTAAAATAGAGTGTTTGGATTGATGACGAATGAGGAAGATGGTTTCGGACAACTTGAAATATAAAATGTAAAATTTAGAATGTAGAATGTAAAACTGCTTCCCGCTGATCATTAATAACTAAATGATCCTTAAGAAACTACTTTTACATTTTAGATTCTAAATTTTACATTCTACATTTAATTAACCGCTTTCTTCTCCCCCTTTAAATACTTATCCAAAAACTGCAGTATCTGCCCATACCCCTTGATCTCATTTTCTTTTTTGATAAATCCATGTCCTTCATCCGGAAATACGGTGTATTCAACAGGTACTCCATTCTTTTTAACAGTTGCCACCACTTCATCACTTTCTATTTGCAATACGCGTGGATCATTGGCACCCTGCAAAACCAACAGGGGTTTGGTGATGTTGGAGGCATGCAGTAATGGAGAATATTGTTTCAAACGTACAGTATCTGCTGTATTAGGGTCACCGATCTCTTCGTACAAAGCATTCTTGAAAGACTCCCAATACGGAGGAATTTCTTTTAACGTTCTCAGCCAGTTGGCGACACCAAAAAGATCAACCCCTGTTTTAAACTCATCGGGCTGAAACGACAATGCAGCAAGAGTCATATATCCACCATAAGAGCCGCCGATGATGCCAATTTTGGAAGAATCGATATAGGGCAATGAAGCGAGATAATTCTTACCCCATACACAATCTTTCAAATCCTTATCTCCATGATTGCGATTATCCATTTTATAAAATGTTTTTCCATATCCGCTGCTGCCCCGATTGTTTACTGCGAGAATAGCATAACCATGATTTACCAGATACTGTATCAATGAAAAATAACCGGCTCTTGATTGTCCCCCCGGACCGCCGTGTACCCAAACCAATGCAGGAACTTTATTGGTAGCACTGGCTTGATGGGGTTTATAATAAATAGCGGGAATTTCCAATCCATCGAATGATTTATAACGAACGATTTCTGCCGAAACCAGGTCGTTGGCATCCATCTCCGGATTAAGCGTATTGGTTAGTTTTTTCAATGATTTATCTCCAAAATCATACACGAAAATATTATTGGGCGATTTGCCATCTCCGATACTCAACCTCATTTTATTTTCACTTCGGGCGATATTGGCAGATTGTACATCTCCATCTTCAATTTTTGGAAAGTCAACGGGCTGTCCAGTCTTATGATCGAAAATATAAAGCTTATTCTTTCCATCTTCATTTACACCAATCACCCGGTATTTTTCATTATAGGATAAGTACATAAACATCACATCCCAATTAGTACTATACAATTTTTCTTTAGCACCGCTTGCTACATCATATTTAACAACATACTGATATTCGCCCCCCTCATCGGTAGCATAATAAAAAGTATTATTATCGGTTGAAAATTGTAAAGGGTTATTGCTGGCTTCTATGCTATCGGAGTTTATCTTCTTTGTTTGTTTTGTTTGCTGATCTACCAGGAACATATGTGAAGAAGAATTAGTGACTGGTTGCATTAACACCAGGTAACGTTCATTGTCGGAGATAGCACCCACGTCGAATCCTTTATCATTCTTATAAACCATGCGTCCGGTCCAGTTAGCGGTATCCATTTTATAGAGATCAAAATAATGGGGATCTCTTTTATTAGAACTGTAGAATAAAGATTTATTATCGCGACTCCAGCCGTAGAAATTCGCCTTCTCTTTTTCACCAGGTGTAAGATCTTTAACGGAACCATCCGTTTTCAACAGGAAAAGATGATCATTTTCATTACCTCCCTTATCGGAACTGTAAATCATATTCAGTGTGCCGGGTACGTAATCATTTCCAAAAACGGATTCTTTAATGGAAGTGGTCAGTGCTTTTTTTTGCCCGCTGGCAATATCAATCTCGTACGCGTTATAAATCCCGCTTTCGTTACTGCTGATCAGTAATTTAGTTTCATCCGATGAGAAGGCGCCTCCGCCGGCATTGGTACTTTTGTAAAATTGCTCAATCGTATATTGTTTTACTTCACGGGCAGCAGGCTCTGTTTTAGTATCCGCGCTATTACAAGCGGCGATAAGCAATACCAATAACATGAACGGGAAGATTCGTTTCATACTTATTTTTTTGATTTTTAAATGTTGAAGGGGTTAAGTCCGATTTGCGCAGGGCAGATTAAGAGGAAAGGAAGATAGGAAATTAAGCGGGGGGCAAAAATGAATTTTTAGTGAGTGGTAACTATCCCAAAAAGAAAGGGCCACTTTCGCGACCCTTTCAAGATATAAACGGTAAGCACATATTCATCTACGGAAAAAGCTGTTAAGTGGTTTGCTGGACCGGAAAAATCTCAAAAAAGTTCTATTCGAATGTAAAATCACCAATCAGTTCAACCTTATCGGTGCCACTTGCATTCATTTGCAGGGTGACCAGCTTTCGCTGTTCTTTTTTTGTACCATAGTACATATAGATTTCAGCCTGAACAGTGGCGGGGCCCGAAAGCTTAAACTCATTATCGCCATAATAATTTACCTGTATCGTATATTTTCCTTTGTATGCTTTACGTAGCAAAAACTGTTCAGGCCCGTAACCCGCTGTCTGGTCGTCGGATATTCGACCTCCGGCCATTGTTTGCGGGTGACTGAAAAAGCATTTTTCATTTTCCGGATCAGTTACCCACAGATCTATATCGGTAGCCGGTTTATTCCAATTTATGACCACGCGGATATCAACCGGGATGGCTTGTATGAGTTTTTTATCGATACTGGTAATATTCAGTTCGCTGTTATGCAAGGCAATGAGCTGATTTATTTCGGTGATGAGAATTTCCTGGATGCCTTCAAAGCGTTGATTGGTTTCCCCGTCGTACGATTTAGTGAGTGCGGTATAAAAAGTATCCAGTGCACGCTGGTAATATCCTGCGTCTTCCAGTACTCGTCCATAGTCGCGATAACTCTGTGGCTCCAATGGACGCCATTCCATTATTTTCCGGAATACATACAGCGCAAGTTGTGTTTCATTTATCTCCTGCAATTTATAACCGAGCATTTTAAATACTTCATGATCTTCTGCTTCGGTTTCAGCAATATTGCTGAGGATGCGGAAAGCGATGGCTGTATCTTTTTCCTGAAAGAAATAGTTAGCAACTTCAAAATAAAAAACGGGTTGTTCGATATATTTTTCACGAAGTGTGAGGTATTTCTGGTAGCGGTCTTTTGATGCCGCTGCGGCTATTTCTTTCAGGTAAGTTCGCTCGGGAACCCAGCTTTTAGTAGTCATGATGGCTTTCGATCCGTCGGGATCAATGTTCCAATCGGGAATTTGGATTTGTTGATAAAAGCCGGCTTGCGTCCTTGGTTCTGTGGTAACGTGTAATCCCGACGCCCGTCCCACAAGTACTTGATCCAAAGATTTGCCGTTTACTGTTGAAACGCTTCCACTCACTTCTCTTCTCCTCACTTCCTCCATTCTGTCTTCGTTACGTTGGCTGTTCCGGGGGGTAACATTATAAGCGGTCACCACTACTTCCTGGAGCGATCTATTATCCTCATTTAAGCTTATTGTGAAGTTATTGGCATTTGCAGTATTTACTTCGACAGACGAATAGGCAACTGCCGAAATAACTAATACCGGTTGTCTTGATCCGACGCGGAGTGAAAATGTTCCATCAGTTGAAGTTGCAGTTCCGGTATTCGTGCCTTTGATAACAACGCTTACGCCAATAAGCGGCTTGCCTTCCTTATCAATAACCTTACCGGTAACCAAACCTGCTTCTTGTCCTGCGAGTGTAGTACTTCTGATCACAGTTTTTGTATTATTCTTTTTAGTAACTGCTTTGGGACTGAAGTCCGTTTCCCACCATTTAACGAGTTTATCAAAATAGCTTAATGTATTGCTGGTTACCAAACGTAGTCGTTGTTGGCGTGCAGTCACGCGGTCCTTCATAGCACGGTTATATTCTTCGCGCAGTTCGGCGGGTGGTTCTATTTCATATTGAATATAATCACTCAACAATTCCAGTACCATCAGCGAAGTGTTTCGGGTAACAATGCCATACTTCTTTCCCAGGTGGGCTATCTCTTCTTTGTTAATTTCATACTGCAGATCGAGTTCTTTTAGTTTTTTCTGTGCCCATATCCGGGTGATATTTACGGATGATTCTTTTTCTGTATTTGCTTTCAGCGAAATGATCTTTTCTTCGATAACGGTATTGCCATATCCAAATTGCAACGTTATGGATGCTTCTTGTTCGGAGGATATCCCGGCCATGGAGAAACTTCCATTAACGATTGTACTTATTGAAGGATAGGTTTCGCTGATATCGTCATTGTTTTTTATTCCGATAAACTGGAGCTGTTGCTCCGTCAATATAGCTTTTGCTTCATAGGTATTATGAGTAAGCAGGTTAATAAATGCGCCACCAGTTTTACCGGCGATGTATTCCAGTGCTGAATAGTCGGAGCGGGGCGACGCACTAATGGTATAAACAGGTTTTGTGGGTAGTTTTATTTCGCTATTGCTGCTGATTGAAGAAAGGCCATCGCCAAAGAACAGATATTCTCCGGCACGGGGCCAATCAATCTTACTATAATTGATAGCGCCATCGTATTGGAGCGATTCTATATCATTTTTTAATGTTTCCCAGCGTCCGTCGCGAATAACATATTCTTTACTTTTCGAACTAACATTGCCTGCTTGTGTAAAATGAATACTAAGGTCTTTTTTGAAACGGATATAAGCTTCCAGCAGTTCGAGCTCTTTTTTATGATCGCGATATAAACCACTAAGTGAAACATCCCATATTAAACCAATTTCTCCAGGTATGTTTTTGGGTCGTCTATCTTGCGCAGGGAACACATTCAACAGGAAATAATAATTAGCCCCATTTTTTTGCATGATGATTTCCTTGCTATCGGAAATCTTGGGGATGGAAAAACTTACTGCACCGGTGTATGTAAAATTAGTTTTGCTGATGGCAGCTGTATAATTGCTATTCCATTCGGAAAATTTGAGATCGTCCGGTTCTTCTTCCATAGTTGGCTTGCCGGACGAATTAAGTACGGCAATATTTAGTTGAAAAAGTTTTACAGGAGTTTTGTAATCCATCGGCAGGTAGTATCGGATTGCATTTTTATCATTCATCGTCAGTTCCTGATCATATCCTATCAGGATCGTTCGCTGGCCTTTGGCGGGAATCGGATATATCCGCGTACGAAAATTGTTGCCTTCTACTTTTTCTATCAGCCCTGGATCAACATTTCTTCGCTGAATTGATTCAAATACCTGCGTTGCTTTTGCTTTCTCTACCGGAACCGCTTCACGCATTTTGCCGTTAATATCTAACGCATATCTCGAAACAGATACACCTTCCGGTAAGGGAATGATGAGCTCTCCTTCCAGAATTCGGTCGTGACTGTTGAAGAAAGTCATCTTTAGTGTAGTTGTGGCAATCGTTCCTACAACCTTCACATCAACGGACAGGTCGCGGAGATATACTCCTTTATCTTCTTTGTCTGCAATTTTCAAAACCGGTACTTGTGCATGGATCATTAATGGTAACAGTGCAGCGAAGGAAACGCTTACCAGGTGGGGCAGTTGTTTTATCATGTCCGTTATTTTATCTATGATGCGCAACTGAAACAAATTACACATTTCGATATGCGACGAGGACGCACCGTTCGTTAATAACTCCCATACAGACTAATTCGTATCAAATAATCTGTTAAATCTATGTTTACCTTCCTGCTTATTTTTACATTCTACCAATAAACCAAAACAATGTTCCGAAAATTACTGAGTGGGTTAGGGATACTGTTGTTACTATTAATAGGGGTACTTCTTTTCAATACCTTCCGATCAGGTCCCTGGCCTGTATATCCCTCCGCATCAGAACAACCGATCCCGGATTCAGCAATAAGTCATATGAGCCGGGCCATTCAAATTCCTACTATTTCTATAAGTGATGAGTCCGCTATTGATACGGTGGCATTCAAAACTTTTGGAATTTTTATGGAGGGCGCATATCCATTAATTCATCAACATCTTACAAAAACCATTATCAATCAATTTGCATATGTGTATGAATGGAAAGGACAAAATCCGGCATTGGCACCCGTTATATTAATGGGACATTATGATGTGGTTCCCGTGGAAGCAGCTGCATTAAGCAAATGGACCGTAGCTCCCTTTAGTGGAACAATCACGGATTCCTGTGTATGGGGAAGAGGAGCAACTGATGATAAGTTTGGTGTTGTTTCAATTTTAGAAGGGGTAGAAGCAATGCTTCGTAAAGGATTTGTTCCAAAGCGAACCATCTTTTTATGTTTCGGATACGACGAAGAGATAAGAGGTCGTGGTGCAAAAGCTATTGTAAATTGGCTGGAACAGAAAAAAATAAGAGCCGAAATGGTGTTAGATGAAGGTGGACAGATTACAGTGGAGAAAACAAAAGAAATCAGTCGTCCGGTAGCGGTGATCGGCGTAGCGGAAAAGGGATATGCAAGCTTTGAATTGATTGTCGAAAAACCAGGCGGACATTCATCGATACCTGCTAAAGAAACAGCAATCGATATTCTCGCTAATGCACTTCATAAACTAAGAACGCAGGAATCTTCGGCTCGATTAACTCCACAGTTAAAAGAATTCCTCAGCAGGGTTGGACCTTCTTCGAATAAATTCCTCAACAGGATGGCATCAGCCAATATGTGGTTGTTTGAAGGAATGGCAACATCTGTAATCGCAAAAGAGCCGGAGGGGTATGCAATGATGCATACCACCATAGTTCCAACTATTATTGATGGGGGAGTAAAAGAGAATGTTATTCCAACCATCGCGCGAGCCATTGTAAACACGAGAATCCTAAGTGGCGAAACTGCGAAAACAGTTGAGGAATATATCCGGAGAACAATCGCTGATGAAAGAGTAATTATCAAAAAAATGGGGGATATGAATTCAGACCCTTCTCCCGCGACCAGTTCACAATCTCCAGCTTTCAAAAGAGTAGAAAGCGCCGTGTGCAGAACCATACCTAATGTAATTCCCGCTCCTTATCAGATGGTGGGTGCAACCGACTCCAGATATTACCGTCGAATCTCAGATGGAGTAGTGAATTTTTTCCCAATGACCGATGCAAAGGGCTTTCATGGAAT
>Ga0157380_10003353_pt1 | contig 10985 bp, 7 predicted proteins | sample S35metaG_FD_119757 | JGI IMG/M metagenome (GOLD analysis project Ga0157380, IMG submission 119757) | Switchgrass rhizosphere microbial communities from Kellogg Biological Station, Michigan, USA - S3-5 metaG | ecosystem: Host-associated > Plants > Roots > Rhizosphere > Soil | place: USA: Michigan...
ATGATGCTGTCAGCGCCAAGCTGCAAGCATTGATCGATTCTTTGGATCAAGAGCAACTCAATCATCGAGCGGACGGCGAAAAATGGACCCTTGGGAATATCGTCGAGCATGTTGCGATCGTTGAGAACCGGATGATCCGGATCTGCTCTAAATTGCTTCGCAAGGCCGAAGTGGAAAACAAGCTGGCCGACGGGATGATATCCACATCGGACGATTTTGTGGCCAAGACGATCGAGATCGCTCAGATCAAACTGGAAGCCCCGGAAATCGTTCAACCAACCGGGGAAAGATCGGTAGAGGAATCGATCGAACTATTCAAAGAAAACCGTCTACATCTTCAAGAACTCAAACCATCGTTTGAGAAATTCGATTCGACTGACTACCGGTTCCCGCACCCATTTCTTGGAGACCTTTCGGCGGGCGAATGGCTTATATTAATAGGCGGACATAAGGCGAGGCATATCAAGCAGATAGAGAGGATGGCGGGACTCAAAAAAGCTCGCCCCGGCTACGAGGAGGGCGTATAGCCGGGGCATTTCGTCCAAACAAAAGCTTCAACTATCCGGTTGATTTGATTGAAGCCGATAATTGGATGTTCCCGCCATATTCAGCGGTTGCCGCTTTTTCTTCTTAGGCGAAAATTTTGTTTTTGAGTTGTCTCCACCCCGTGGTACAGTCCTTTCAAATGTAAACACACGGCAAAAACCCAGTCCGAATGGGCTTTTCCTGCTTCATGATTATATGGACAAGTTTGTGATTAGGGGCGGGAAGCCTTTAAAGGGCCGGATCGAGATCAGCGGAGCGAAGAATTCTGCACTGCCCTGCCTGGCGGCCACGCTTCTAACGCCGGAAACAGTTACCCTTCATAACGTTCCCTATGTAAAGGACCTCATCACACAGCGGCGGCTGCTTGAAGACTTGGGTGCCACGGTTCTGACTCCGGAGCTGCGAACACACAAGGTAACAGCCAAGAACATACAAACATACGAGGCCCCATACGAGCTGGTTAAAACAATGCGCGCGAGCGTCCTTGCTCTCGGACCGCTTCTTTCACGGTTCGGCAAAGCGAAAGTGAGCCTGCCCGGCGGCTGCGCCATAGGCACACGTCCGATCGACCTTCACCTGAAGGCGTTCGAGAAACTCGGGGCCGAGGTTTCGCTCGAATCGGGCGATGTTGTGGCGACAGCACCGAAAGGAAGACTTGTAGGTGCGGATGTCCAGTTCGAAAAGGTAACCGTCACCGGAACTGAAAACGTGATGATGGCGGCCGTACTGGCGGCCGGAAAAACAACGATCCGTAATGCCGCGCGCGAACCGGAGATCGAAGATCTTGCCGATCTTCTGATCAAAATGGGGGCGAGATTAACAGGTGCAGGTACGGACACGATCGAGATCGAAGGGGTTGAAGGGCTTGGCGGAGCGGAACATTCCATAATTCCAGATCGGATCGAAACCGGTACGTTCATTGTCGCTGCGGCGATAACCGGTGGCGAGCTTGAAGTTTCGAAGTGTGAGCCGGAGCACATAGCAGCGGTGATCGAACAGCTTGAGCGCGTCGGAGTCGAGATCGAGCAACTCGATGAAAGCACCCTGAAAGTTAGGCAAGGAGGTGACGGTCTGAAAGCTTCCGACGTCACGACCGAGCCGCACCCGCTTTTTCCTACAGATATGCAGGCGCAATACATGGCGCTGATGACCCAGGCCGAGGGGACCTCAACGATCACCGAAACCATTTTCGAAAATCGGTTCATGCATGCTTCGGAACTGATCCGCATGGGCGCCGACATAGCGATATCGGGAAATCAGGCGGTTGTTAGGGGACCCTCCAAGCTGACGGGTGCAAGGGTGATCGCATCCGACCTTCGAGCGTCCGCATCACTCGTATTGGCGGGCCTTTGCGCTTCCGGGGAGACCACCATAGATCGCGTTTATCACATTGACCGCGGATATGAAACGATCGTAAGGAAATTCAAATCCGTGGGCGCCGATATCGAACGTTTAACCGAGCATGGGGCCGGCGGAAGGGAGACATGAGCCTTCGAAATTTTTTATTAACAATCCCGCCGGGATTATGTTCTAATCGGTAAATCGAATTAATGAACGGAAAGGATTGCATCTTTTGCAAGGTCGTTTCGGGTGAAATTCCGTCGGATCAAGTTTACGAGGACGAAGATTGCGTTGCCTTCAACGACCTCCATCCGCAAGCGCCGACGCATATTCTTGTGATCCCGCGTGTTCATATCGATTCGCTGAACACGGCCGACGAAGTCCACAAGGACTTGATCGGTCATCTTTTACTCGTCGGTGCCGGAATTGCAAGGAACAAGGGGTTTTCGGATGATGGTTATCGCATTGTGATCAATACGAACCGCGACGGCGGGCAAACCGTTTTTCATCTGCATGTGCATCTTCTTGCGGGTCGGCCGTTCGTCTTTCCGCCAGGATAGTCTAGGGTGGGTTGATACTAATAAGGAGACATTATGAAAACTTGGCAAATAGTCGTATTGGTTGCGGTAGTGGGCGTTTTATTACTTCTGCTATTTTTCTGGATGAGAAACCAGTCCACGACATCCAATACCAACGCAAATGCGAACGCGAATGTGAATGCGAACGCAAACACCAACACTTCGCAGTACACGTATGCTTCCGCGGATCAGGCCGTAGAAGCCGGCATGGCATATCTCGAAAACGGTGAAACCGAGAAGGCTATCGAAGCCTTTAACCAAGCGGTTGCAATGGATCCGTCGCTCGCCGATGCCTATTTCCAGCTTGGTGTAGCGTATGCATTGCAGGAGTCGGCAAATGCGGCCTCCCCGACACCGGCTCCTGCGACGCCCGCACCGGCGACGCCAGCGCCAACACCGACCAGCACGACAGGAACGACTTCATCGACGCCAAAGCCTGCTGCGACTCCGACTCCGAAGCCGACCGCCACGCCAAAACCGAAATCTCAGGAGAATTTTGAGAAGGCGGTCGAGGCCTATAAAGCGCAGATCGCTAAGAATCCGGAAGATGCGGCATCCTTCTATGGACTGGGCCGCTCATACAACAAGCTAAATATGGATCCGGAAGCCAAGAAGGCATTGCAAGAAGCGGTTAAGAAAAACCCGGAGAATGCTGCGTATATCATCGCGTACGCGGCAATTCTTATGAAGCTTGCTCAATATCCTGAGGCTGTTGCCCAGTTGAAAACAGCACTTCAAAAGGACCCGAACAACGTAGAGGCGCAGCAACGTCTGGAGGATGCCGAGGCCGGAAAGTCACGTGTCCAGTATTCACCGACACCGAAGCCGACACCTTCGCCCGCGAAAACGCCGGCTGCGAATAAGGTGACGGTAGAAACGCCATCGATGAAACCGCTTGCGACTCCGACTCCGGCAAAACCGGCGAATAAGCCAGCGTAGGGGTGGCTCGAAATTACACACCCCGCTGTTTCGGTGTGTCAACTTGACAATCACTCTCTAGTTCTTCAAATTGGTCTTGCGGCTCATGTCCGCAAGGCCTTTTTTGATGAAAATGGAGTTTGAAACCACGCAAGAGCTTTCGCTTGAGCGGAAGATCAGAATGCACGAAGCGCGGGAGGCGATCATCGACCGTCTTGCGCGCGACCTTCCGGCGACGATCGAACTCGAGAGGTTTCTGAATGTCGTCGTCTCCGAGCTTGGCCGCATGCTTCAGGCCGATCGCTGCGACCTTCTCCAGCTCAACGACGGGAACCAGCTTCAGATCAGCCACGAGTGGCGGCGCGACAACAAGATCCCGTCGAGCAAGGGAACGGTGATACCGGTCGATCCAAAACGGCTCTCCGAACAGTTCGATCCAACAAAACCGATCCGAATAAACGATACGGCGAAGACGAAGCACGCTACGCTGAAGTTTTTCGCAAAGGCATTGGGCACGCGTTCATTGTTGATCATTCCGATCATGAAGAACGACGAAGTCCTCGGATTGATCGGCTTGCACGATACGCGCGAGCCGCGCGTTTGGCTGGATGAGGAGGTCGCTTTTCTCGAATCGATCGCGCGCCAGCTTGCGATCGGATACCAGTACACCAGCCTGTATGTCGCCCAGCAGAGCGAATCACGGCGGACGAATGCGCTGCTTGAGATCGCAAACACGCTAAACTCGCACTCCGATTTCAACGAGGTTTCGTCGCGTGTCATAGAGCGTGCGATCACCCTCGTCGGGGCGGATTACGGCGCTCTCGGCGTGTTGGATGAGACTGGAAAAAAGATATCCCTCGTCTCGCTAAAGTCGGCCGAAGGCGTCAAGCCGAGCCGCGTGTTGAAGCTGGTAGAATCGCACGGCAGATCTCTGAATATCGATACATTCGCCGCCGTCAGTGATCTGATCCGCGATGACAAAACAAGATCGATCAGTGACTCACAGCTGCCTCTCGCGATACGTGTCATCTTTAACACGCAGCTCGGCGGAAAGGCGGCGCTTCTTTCCCCGGTGCGTGTCGGCGGTTCGATATTCGGGCTTCTTGGCTTTGTCTGGAGCAAGGAAACCGTCTTCGACGAGCATGATATCGACCTCGTAGAAGGCATCTCCGATCAGATCGGGACGGCTCTCGAACGCGACCAGCTTTCCGCCGAGGTGATGCGCTTGAAAACCGCACTGCATCAGCGGCAGAGCGAGATAATCGGCCAGGCACCGGACATCCGTCGTGCGATCGAATTGGCGCTAAATGTCGCCAGCACGACTACAACGGTGCTTGTGCAAGGCGAATCCGGAACCGGCAAGGAGCTGCTTGCGAACCTGATCCACTTTAATTCCGGCCGCGAGAACAAGCCGTACATCAAGATCAACTGCGGTGCGATTCCCGAAACGCTGCTCGAGTCAGAGCTTTTCGGCCACGAGAAGGGAGCCTTCACCGATGCACGCTCGCAGCGCCGGGGCCGTTTTGAAGAGGCTGATGGCGGCACGCTTTTCCTCGATGAGATCGGCGAGATGTCGATGCAGGCCCAGGTGCGGCTGCTCCGGGTGCTTCAAGATGGTGAGTTTACGCGTGTTGGTGGAAATGACGTGATCAACTCTGACGTCCGTGTGATCGCGGCTTCGAATGTGGATCTTGAACGGGCAGTTGAAGAAGGCACTTTCCGCAAGGACCTTTTCTTTCGTCTGTCGGTCTTTCCCATCACGCTTGCTCCGCTTCGCACTCGCATTGAGGACATCCATCCGCTCGTGTTCCATTTTCTCGAACGGTACAAAGAAAAGTCCGGCCGTTTCGTTTCCGGCATTTCTAAGGATGCCCTGCGCGCCCTGATCAATTACGATTGGCCGGGCAATGTTCGCGAGCTAGAAAACGCTATCGAGCGTGCCGTTATCATTGCTTCGGGGCGGCAGATCGAGCTTGACGACCTGCCTGAGGCGATCGGCAGATCGGCGTTTGAATCCACGGCACAATCGCGCCTCGAACGATCAAAAGCCGCCGCCGACGGCCGAAGCATAGGGCTCGAACTCGAGATGCCCTCGACCATGGACGAGATCGAAAAACAGGTGATCGAAGCTACGCTCGACTATACCGAAGGGGACAAATCCCGCGCCGCCCGCCTCCTGAACATCGGCCGCAAAACGCTCTACCGCAAGCTTGAACAGTACGATTCGCAGTAAGTTTTCCACGCTTGTCCAAAGCCTTCTACGGACACGTCCGACCAAAAAGACGCAGCACCTCTACTGTGTCAGTTCGCGATGGAGCCAGGCTTTTGCCATTGCCCATCCTCGCTTTACGGTCGATTCCGATATGCCCAGTGTCTGCGCTGTTTCATGGACATCGAGCCCGCTAAAAAAACGGAGCTCGACGATCCGCGCCAGATCCGGGTCTTTTTCCGCGAGGCGATCGAGAGCTTCGTCTAGCTCGATGAGATCGAAGTTAGTGTCGCTTGCGGCGAGCGTGAACCCTGTTTCGAAGTGCAGATCCTCCTGCGGGCCGCCACGCCGGACCCGGTGTCTTGATCTGGCGTAATCGACCAGGATCCGGCGCATCAGCGTCGCGGCGATAGCGAAAAACTGCGCCCGGCTTTCCCAATGGAACGACTTTTGTTTGGAGAGTTTCAGATAAGCCTCGTGCACCAACGCGGTTGTCTGAAGGGTGTGTCCTATGCGTTCTCTTTGAAGATAGCGGTGGGCTTGGCGGTGAAGCTCTGCGTAAACGAGATTCAGCAAAGCTTCGTCTGCATCCGAGCTTCGCTCGTCGCTCCAGTCATGGAGCTGCTCTGTGATCCCCCCGATGGGCTTCTTGTCTTGCGGCATCTATGTGCGGCTACGGAATTGCTCCGCACAAAAAATATACGGTAGTTGATAGAATGTAAAGCGCCGCGAGAGGACCTATTTGGAAGGCGTGGAAATAGGCGTATTTTGTTGGGAAATAGCGACATAAGAGCCACTACTTGCAACCGCTTTGAACGATTCGGCAATAGCCGGCGAACCAAAGTCCGCCGGCCAAGTGCAAATCCCAGCCCAAAAATGCTATTACTGCTGCTGGGGTTGCTCCAGATCGTCTGCCACACACGCGCTCCCATTCCAATGGGTCCCGATGGGGCATTGGTGGGCGTCCTCAGAGGAGCCGGCGGTCGCAAAGGCTCTGACGTCCGGGTCATTTGGATCCACGCTGATCTGATCGTTATCTGGTTGTTGCTTTGCTTTTGACATATCGTTTCTCCTTTTTTACTCAAAATTCTCAAACATCGAGATCGTGTTTGTTTCTTCCTGCTTGTCGAAGTAGATGGTCCCGCCATTCGCAGAAAAGGCAAGGTTTGTGAGAAATAATGCGGAGTTCGGATTGGAAGTTACCTTCCTCGGCTCCGCGCCACGCGTGAGCGCCAATGTCCAGATATCGTCGCGGCCGTCCCGTCGTGCCGTATAAGCGAGGGTCCTGCCGTCGGGCGAAATGGTCAGTGTCCATGGGTAGACACTTTCAAGCGTGAATAATTTGCGGCTCGTTCCATTGAGTGCCGCGGCCACGATTTCGACGTAATACTGCGGCGTACTCGCCATCTCGCGATTCGTCATCCCCAAAATAACCTCGCCCGCGGAGGACCAGCCGAACAGCCGAATGTTTTCCGTCGTTGAAAGGATGTCCTTCATCGTGTCGGATTCGGTTATCTGGACCCGTGAGATCGGCTTTTGCGCTTTGTCCTGAAACTGTTCGAGCGAGACTATCGCTATACGGGAGCCGTCGCGAGAGAAGCGCGGCGAGGAATACTGAACGTTCGGATTCTCGTTCTTTGTCAGATTAGTAAAATTGCCGCCGTTTATCGAGCCAGTTTTGACATTCCGCGGCCGTCGCCTATCGAGATAGACGGCTCGCGTGCCATCCGGCGAGAAATCCAGGACGCCATCGCGAGTGATCGGCATAAGGGCAAATGGCGGCAATAGGGCGTATTCGTCTGTTAGTCGCTTTTCCTCCCCCGTGACCGTATCGATGAACCACACTTCGTAATGGCCTTCCTTTTGGTCGCTCAACCGAAAGACGGAAATGTGGCGGCTGTCCGGCAGCCATCGGGCGTCAAACCCTTTACCTGGGAGTCGCTTCGTCTGGGCGTCAGTTGATTTGATCATCACGGCCGACTCATAAATCTTGCGCGTCGGGTTCCGTAGTGAGTTGGATTGATAGACAACGGATCTACCGTCAGGTGAAGAGTGAGCCCACATCTCTACGGCTGGATCGGCGGCGACTTCAGTCTCCCGGAGGCTTTCCAGATCGACGCTGCCGATGTCGGACCGCGTCTCGGAGTTGACGTAATAGAGCCTGCCGCCGTCTGTGTCGATCAGCACGTAGTTGTCGTCGCCGCGAGTCACCTGTACCGGTGATCCACCGACGGTTATGACATTGATCTGATCAAGATCGTTCCTATTAACATTGTAGACTATCCGCTGGTCAGAGCGCCATAGGGGACGTGACTCTATCTCCTTGTCGTTTGTGATCTGAGTCGGCTCGCCCCCGGCGACGGGCATGGTCCAAATGTCAGTTTGCCGGTCCCGTGTATCGCAAAACGCTAGCTGCCTTTCATCCGGGGAGAAACCAAAGTCCCGATTGTTGTACCGATCAGGAAGCTGCGTGACCTTAGAAGCCTGGTTTGTCGCAAGGTCAAGGCGGTAAAGATTACCCATTTCTTCGTAAAAGATCGCGGAGCCGTCAAGAGCCCAATGGCGCAGTGAGATTACCTCCGTTTTCGTATGCAGGAGTGGGGCGACGACACCACCCAAAGTTGGGCTTACATATATTCCCGGCCGGTCCTGTCTGTTGGAGACGAAGGCGATCCTTTGATCGTCGGGCGCCCAAAGCGGGCTTGTGTTTTTCCATGTATCCTTCGTGACCTGGAATTCTTGGCCGTCCGACGTCTGCTTTATATATATCGCGTCATTACCACCTTGTCTCGAAGCCGAGTAGGCAACGTACTTGCCATCGTGAGAAATCCGAAAATCGTTTGAATTACTGTCGATACCGGTTTTCCACGATACAAGCTGGACCGGTCGAAGTGCATCGAAATTCGGTGCGTCATCCGCCTTGTTTAGCTTCCAGAAGAGGATGACGGTCGATCCGAGAAGCACCAAAACTACGGCAATTGCGGCCAGGCCGATCCACCCGAACCGAGGGGTTCCCGTGACTGAAACGTGGCCGGAATCGAGTTCCTCGGCTTGGGTAGGCGCATCGCCACCGGAGCTCTGCCAAAAGTGAAACTGCCGCCTCTTCGTGGTCAAGATATCGGTGGTTGCAACGCTCCTGCTCGGCATCGTGTCATGCGGCCGCACAGGCTCGTCGAGGGTACGCCTGTTTCGTAGGCCTTCCAGGTCCCGAGCAAGGAGGCTGGCAGATTCATAACGATCCGCCTTGTCCTTTGCAAGGCACTTTTGAAGGATCGGCCGAAGCGGCGCGGATATAAGCGACCAGTCGGGTTCGTTATTAAGGATCGCCGCGATCGCCTCCGCATTGTTTTCCCTTGTAAACGCCGGCTTCCCGCTAAGCATTTCGTACAAAAGCGCGCCGAGGCTGAAGATGTCAGATCGTCGGTCTAGGGTCTTTCCGCGGAGCTGCTCGGGCGACATGAACGGCACCGTCCCCATCACGAGACCGGAGCTATTCAGTCTCTGCGAGGTCTGCAAGCTGGTCTCGGCTTCGATAAATTTTGCCAAGCCAAAATCCAGGATCTTTGCTTGCCCCTTATCATTGACGATCACGTTGGCCGGTTTGATGTCGCGGTGAATGATGCCTTGCTCGTGCGCTTCAGCGAGGCCATCGGCTATTTGGACGCCGAGATTCAAAGCGGCGGCAGTGCCCAGCGGCCGCTTGGCCATGATGTCCGCCAGCGTCTTGCCGACAAGGTACTGCATCACGATAAAACAGTGATCAGGTGTTTCGGCGATCTCGTAGATCTGGCAAATATTTGGGTGTTCGAGCAAAGCGGCCGCTCGTGCCTCTCGGAGAAGCCGCTGGTTCGCCTGCACGTCGGGCAGGAAGCTCCCGCGAAGCACCTTGATCGCGACTTTTCGGTTCAGGCGCATGTCACGCGCCAAATAAACTTCGCCCATCCCTCCGGTGCCGATGAGGTCGCCTATTTTGTAATTTCCGAGGATCTGACCGCTTGAAAGCAGGTTCTCGGGAGGGATATTCTCCACTATCTTAACGACAGCAGGTGTTTCCAAAAAGGTCTCAGCGCTGTCGAGCGACGCGAGAAGCGACTCGACCTCTGTCTGAAGGGCTTCGTTTTTCTTACATGCTTGCCGAATGAACTGCGGGCGTTCTTCCGGCGAGTGACGCAGAGCGTCATCGAATATCGTCCTCACCAGCTGCCAGTCGTTGTTCGCCAGGCTATTCACGCAGTCCACCTACCCTAAAACGCGACGTAATCCGAAATTGGAGGTCAGATCTCTTATCGAGTGAAGGGCTAAATAAGTATTGCTTTAACGTTTAAGCAACGGTATTGTGATACCACTCAAAAGTCAATCATTTTTAAACTTTTTTGACCCCCAGGCTGGCTCCACGTCGCGTTAGTTATCACAGGGCAATATTTCGGTTAGAAGTGCAGGTCAAACAGGCCGGAACCGTAATTGCTACGCGCCTTTAGACGAAATATCAATGGAGGAAATATGAAAACATGTAGTAAACAAACTCATTTTGTAACTTATGTTCTCTTGCTGTTTACCGCGCTGGCCGGAAACGCGTCCGCGGATGTCATCTCGGATTGGAATGTGATCGGTCTTCAGGAGGCCGTCGCGGCAGCAAGGCAGGGAGGCGCCCCGGCGATCGACCTGGCCACAATGCATGCGGCAATGTATGACGCGGTCCAGGCGATCGAGAAGGATTATGAGCCATACCGCGTCACCGACGTCCCGAACACCACCGGCGCGTCGCCCATCGCTGCAGCCGCAAAAGCCGCGCGCGACGTGCTCGTAGCCCGCTTTCCCGCACGGGCCGACGTGATCAATACAACATACGTTAACTATCTATTTTCCAACGATATCCAGACGGATAATCCCGGCATCGCGGTGGGTACTTACGTGGCCACCAAATTACTTGCCTATCGTTCGTGTGACGGTTCGCTGCCTATTCCGGCTCCTTTCTTTATGGGCGGCACGGGAATCGGCGAATGGAGGCCGACACCTACGGCAAATTCTCCGATGAATCCGGGACCGTATCTCGGCCAGGTAACACCTTTCTTCATGACAAGGCCGACGCAATTCCGTCCAGGCCCCCCGCCGGCGGTGACCAGCAAGCAATACGCTCGCGATTACAAGGAAGTGAAGCTGTATGGGGCTCTGACCGGCAGCCTGCGTTCACCTGAACAGACGGACCTGGCTAGATTTTGGGGCGGAAATACGTTTGCAGCGATTTACAGCGGTGTCAGAGATATAGCCGCGAATAATGTGGATAACGTGTCCGACAGTTCGCGGTTATTTGCTTTAGTGGCTATGTCACAGGCCGACACAATAATTGGAGTATGGGACGCCAAATTCCACTACAATTTCTGGCGTCCTTATAC
>Ga0157380_10003354_pt1 | contig 10985 bp, 8 predicted proteins | sample S35metaG_FD_119757 | JGI IMG/M metagenome (GOLD analysis project Ga0157380, IMG submission 119757) | Switchgrass rhizosphere microbial communities from Kellogg Biological Station, Michigan, USA - S3-5 metaG | ecosystem: Host-associated > Plants > Roots > Rhizosphere > Soil | place: USA: Michigan...
CATCGTTTCTTCGATTTGTCTGAAGATCCACGGATTGGCCATCGCTCCGCGTCCAATCAGTACGCCATCACATTTCGTTTCTTCAAACCGGGCAAAGGCACCTTCAATCGTAGTCACGTCTCCGCTTCCTGACACCGGCACCTTCACAGTCTCTTTGATTTGGCGGACGAGTTCCCAGTTGGCGAGTCCTCGATAGCCCTGCTCCTTGGTACGGCCATGGAGCGCTATGTGTTCGACGCCACAAGCTTCCGCCAGCTTGGCAGTCTCAACAGCATTGATCGTGTGATCGAAGTAGCCCGCACGAATCTTTATCGTAAGCGGAATGGTGATGGCCTTCTTGATTTCTTTGAGAATGGTTTCGAGCCTGGGGTAGTCTCGGAGCAAGCCTGAACCGCCGCCGTGCTTGACTACCTTTGGAGCCGGACACCCGCAGTTGATATCCAGGATGTCCGCGCCAACTTCCTCAGCCATTTCTGCAGCCATGCGCATGCGCTCCGGCTGGCCGCCGAAGATCTGAACGGCGAAAGGACGTTCGTCCGCATAAAAACGCATTTGACGTTTCGATTTGGGATTGTTTCGAGTTAAGCCCTCGACAGAGATGAACTCGGAAACTGTCAACCCCACTCCGCCGACATTCTTAAGCAGCCGACGAAAAGACACGTCGGTGACGCCCGCCATCGGAGACAGGATCAGCGGCGGGTTGATTTCGATATCTCGAATTTTGAATGATTCAATCTTCATTACTTAGTACGACAGGCTGCCAGCCTGTCGCGCGATCGTTGCCACTAACTCGGAAGCACCAACCACTATGTCCGAAATTTTCGGCGGTTAATTCTAAACAACGACCTGCAGGCTGGCAGCCTGCAGTACATGGCTACGGCTTGATGCGAACCGACGCGCCGACCGGGATTGCATCGTACAACTCTTTCATGTCCTCATTCTCTAATGCCACACAACCCCATGTCCAATCGCTGGTCGCCCCACTACCATGAATGAAGATGTCGCCACCCAATCGAGTACGCTGCGGCGGAGTCTTTTTGAGCCGAATAGCCGCCGCTATCTGGTCATATTGGGCCTTGCTGATCCGACCATCCTGCAAACCTCGCTGCGCGTGCGCGAGGCTGGGGTAGCTAACACCCAGCGATAAATAGAAGGCGCTCTTCGGATTCCTTACGAAGATATAGAACTCGCCTTCCGGAGTGCGGTGGTCACCAGATCGTTGTTTGTCACCCACCGGACTCAGCCCGAGCCCGACGCGGTAAGTGCGCACCAATCGGCCGTCGGAGTAAAGCAGTAGTTTCCGTTCGCTTTTATGAACCTCGATGAGCGGTTCTTTCAGCGGCAGCTTGAGCGGAGTTCGGTCGGTGTTTTCGATTTTTGTCCCGGCAACCGGCGATGGCTCCGCTGCCTTAGCGGATAACACACGCGGACTCTTGCTGCATCCGCAAACTATCGCAGTCAAAGCGAAAGCGCAGAGAATTAAATTCTTGGATTGTTTGACGGGAAGTTGCTTCATAGTGATAGCCTTGGACGTCCGGACTTAGACTTTAGTTCCCAACTAATTCATAGCCGTGTAACGCAAACTATTAGTTTGCGTGTGTGATAGGCATTCACTGTCACCCGCAAACTAACAGGTTGCCTTACATCGAACTGGTCTATAATCCGACGCACCAATGCCGCGGAAACTTATCGAAGTCATAGGACTCATCTGGACGATTGTGTATGCGGTCGCGATTATTTGGGTCTATGCCACCGAACCTCGGACGCTGAGAGAAGTCGCAACCAACACCCAAATTGCCGCCGGCGTTTACGAGATCAATCAGGAAAAGTTCAATAATGGCCTGGAGTTGTTTAGACGCGATCAGTTCCGAGCCGCTCGAGACGAATGGGCCGGCGCAGATCCTGCTCAAAAAGACGCGCGCACGCAGTTCTACATTGCTTACGCGTTTTACCGCGAAGGTTGGGGACGTACCTATTCCGACGATGCTCTGTTCAAGGAAGGCACGGCCGCGGTGACGAGATCAATAAGTCTGGCGCCGAACGGTTCGCTATCCGTCGACGATCCAAATCTCCAGATTCATACCGCTGCAGAACTGAAGGTTGAGCTGGAAGAAGGCACCGAGAGAAGCTGGAGCGATTTGAATCCGCTCGGAGTTTTTCGCAAACGCAAATGAAGGACTACGCGGAAAGAAATCGGCTGGTATTGCACTTCATCGTGCTGCCGTCTTTGTTGCTCACGGTCGTGTTGCTCGGCGGCTTGCGGGTGGATGCTGATACCAGGCAGTTCGTTTTTCTGCCGCCGCCTCTGGTAACGCTTTTGCTGGCGGCTTTGTTGAGTTCACTTTTCCTGCGCGCTGGCACGATCGACCTGCACCGATGGTTGGCGATCGACCAGCCGTTGCTGACTAATCTAGCCCGGCTGTTGACGCTGCTTGCGCTTTTCTTTGCTTCGGCTCAGGCATTCAATTCCGTTCTGCCGGAGAGCGGACTATTGCATTGGATGTTTTCATTCTTCTTTTTGTGGACGCTTTGGACGAACCAGTTTTCGGCTTTTGATGCCCGCCGGCTTTTGCGCAGCTTGATAGTCTTGTTCGCAACGGCGTTTGTGCTCAAGCACTTGTTAGTGTCATCACTTTATGGAGGTGACAAAGGCTGGTTGAGTCGGTTGGCGGGCAGCCTGCTTCAAGGCGCATCGATAAGTGGGCCAGGTTTTGCGCCATCAACCGGGTACATCTCTTTTGTGGCCCTGGCGCTCTATGTCTGCGCACTACTGATGATGTCGCCGTCAGCTGAAGGCCATACGAAGTCACCCATGCTTAATGCTGATCTCGACGTCCCGAAAGAACTACCTGCAACGTCGGAGCAATGAGCGTGCTATTAGAACTTACGCCGAAGGCGTTCGCCAATTCGAGCCTGGGGCAGCGCCCCAGGAATACTGCGTGGTGAGATCCCAAACGCTGAAAGCGTTGGTGAAAGGGGTGAATGTTTCGCGAACGCTTTCAGCGTTCTAGAAATTTCAAAATGTGTCTTCCTGGGGCGATGCCCCAGGCTTGAATTCGCGAACGCCTTCGGCGTTAAGTCTACTCTTCGTCAATCAACTGCTCTTCAAGCACTTCATACAGGTTAGCGGCTTCGGCTTTGGCTACGGATTTGGAGTCGGGAAGCCTCATAACGCGGACCTTGAGCCTTCGATTCCGGTTTCTGAAGTCAATCTCATCTCCCGGTTTGACGCTGTGCGAGGATTTGGCCGGTCGGCCATTCACTGACACCAAGCCCGCATCACACAACTTCTGCGCAATGGTTCGTCGCAGGCAAAGCCGGCTGGCTTTCAGAAAGAGGTCAATTCGCATCAGAGTCCGACAAACTTCAGTTTGTCGTAAAGATCAAAACCACAGCGTTTCGGATGAGCATCAATCATTATTTCCGATCGACTCTCTTCGCTAAACGCTGTGGCTTCTCTAGTCGTCGACAAACTGAAGTTTGTCGTACTGCGCTACGGCTTTGGAAAAATCTTGAGGAACTTTCCCTTGCTCTTCTTTTGAACCGGTCGAGCATCCCCGTCGGCAGTAGTCTCGACAATTGCTTCGGGTTGGAGCTTCAGCAACGGCATTAGCTCCGCGCGATAGCTCTCCGCTACTTTGATGTAGCCTTCATTACGCAAGTTTTGGAGGTACTCCTCACGAGCCTTAGGCGCTTTTTCCATGGTCATCGCTTCGCGCACCTGGTTCTCATTAAAGGTTGAAGAATCGCTGGCTGCAGTACGCGCATCAACCCGGAAGATTTGATAACCATCGCTGGTGCGCACCGCGTCACTAACAGAACCCGAGGGAACGTTCTTGACTGCCTTGGCGACATCGTCCCTGAGGTTTGGGGTTTCAAAGACACCGACATAGCCACCCGTCTTGACGGCAGTCCGCTCGTCGCCAACCTCACGCTCTGAGTTGGCTGCGGCAATGGTCTTGAAATCGCCACCGGCTCGCAACTGCGCGACCAGTTTATCGGCCAGCGCTTTGACGTCGGGTTCATTCTTTCCAGCGATGCCAAGGTAGATTTCGGAGAGTGTCACAGTTTCAGGTTTGCGAAACTTATCCTTGTGGGCGTCAAAATAAGCGTGAACCTCAGCGAGGGTTGGGCCAAAAAAGATTTTCGTATCCACCTCTTCCTGCAGCACTGCCTGCTTCATTATTTCCGTGCGCATGGTGGCCCGCGTGGTTACCGGATCGATACCGCTCTCTCTCATAGCGGTTTCCATTTCGAGGATCGACTTGAAATGCTGCTCCTTCATTACCTCGAGCATGCGCCGGTTTACTTCGTCTTCAACCTTCTGACCCATCTCCAACTCTTTGCCCTTTTGCAGCAACAATTGTTCGTTGATCAAAGTGAAGAGCAGTTGGGTGCGACCTTTCGTGACTTCCTCAGTAGCCTGTTGCTCGGTCATGCCCCGTTGCTTGAGCGCCTCCATCTGGTCTTTGATTTCACGTCTCAACATTGAGAGCGTAATGATGTCGTCATTAACCTGGGCGATAACCTCTTCCACCACCTTCATCTCGCCATCCTGAGCGAGCGCGAGCGAGGGGGTCAACACCACAATAAAAGCAAAAGCCGCAAGGCTTGCTAAACGAGCGATTCTAAATTTCACAAAACTCTCCTTAAATTTCTAAAGCAAAGTCACCGGGCAATTTTCGGGTTAGTTAATTAGTCGCAAATGCGCGCCTGCCGTTGGCAAAAGAGAGCGACCGAGGAGACGCCACGTAAGCACCCTGTTTAGTTGGCGCCTAATTCTAATCTGGGACTCGAATTTCCAGCAACACGCCACGCACGGTCTCGAGAATCCGCTCCCGCTCGTCCTCGCTGAGATCGACGCGTAAGACTCCACTGGGCGAAAAAGTGGCGCTTTCTCGCGAATTCAGGAAACCCGCGAGCTTTTCGGGGGCGATAGTGGCCTTTTCAAAAAGCTTAATAGCCACGCCGTCGGCCGTCTTATCAATCGAAAGAACGCCAATCTGTTCAGCCAATCGCCTCAGCCGGGCATAGTCAAAGAGTCTTTCCACCGAGTGCGGCAAGCGTCCGTAGCGGTCTTCAGTCTCAGTCTTAATGGCGTCCAAAGTCTCGTGATCGCGAGCCGAGGAAACTCGTTTGTAGGTGCGCAGCCTCTGACCCATATCACCGATATAGTCTTCAGGAATCGCCACATCGACACCCAGATTAATGGAAACTGAGACCTCGTCCTCAATCGCTTCGCCGCGCAATTCAGCGACAGTGCGCTCAAGCATCTGCGTGTAAAGATCAAACCCGAGCGCGTCCATGTGGCCTGATTGCTGGCCGCCGAGGAAATTCCCAGCCCCGCGCAATTCCAAGTCAAGGGCTGCGATCCTGAACCCTGCCCCCAAGTCTGAGAACTCTCGAATAGCGGCAAGCCGGCGCCGCGCAATCGGCGAAAGCTCCTGCTCATTCGGTATCAGCAGGTAAGCATAGGCACGGCGGTTCGAGCGGCCCACACGGCCACGCAATTGATAAAGTTGAGAAAGACCATAATTGTCGGCGCGGTTTATGATGATCGTGTTTGCGCGTGGGATGTCTATACCATTCTCAATGATGGTGGTCGCAACCAGAACGTCATACTTGTGGTCGATGAAATCGAGCATGACTTTTTCCATATCTTTCTCGTTCATCTGACCGTGACCGACCACCAATCGAGCCTGTGGCACCAGTCGCTGCACGAGCGCCGCAATAGTCTCGATAGTTTCGACGCGATTGTGAATGAAGAAGACCTGGCCTCCACGAGCCAGCTCCAGCTCGATAGCTGATTTGACGACGTTTTCGGAAAATTGCACCACCTGGGTTTGAATCGCAAGACGATTTCGAGGTGGAGTCTCGATCAACGACATGTCGCGCAATCCGGTAAGCGACATATTGAGAGTGCGCGGGATTGGAGTAGCGGAAAGCGTCAGCACGTCAACTCGCTTCTTCAAGTGCTTGAGCCGCTCCTTGTGAGCGACGCCAAATCGCTGCTCTTCATCTACGACAACTAATCCGAGATCTTTGAAGCGTACATCTTTCGAAAGCAGTCGATGCGTACCAATGACAACATCGATTTCACCCGCTTCCACGCGTTTCGAGATGTCCTTCTGTTCTTTTGAAGAACGAAAACGAGAAAGCAGTTCCACCTTGACGGGAAAAGGCACAAAGCGTTTTCTGAATGTATCGAAGTGTTGGTAAGCGAGGACTGTTGTTGGAGTGAGCACCGCAGCTTGCTTTCCTTCCATGACGGCCTTGAACGCCGCGCGCATTGCCACTTCGGTTTTGCCGTAGCCCACATCGCCACACAGTAACCGATCCATCGGCACAGCCTCTTCCATGTCGTGCTTGACGTCTTCGATTGCTGTTTCCTGATCCGGCGTCAAGACATATTCAAAACCGTCTTCAAACTCGCGCTGCCAGGGAGTATCTACCGCAAATGCAAACCCGCCGACCAGCTTTCGCTCCGCATACAACCGCAGCAGCTCGTCAGCCATATCGCGCATTGCGCGCTTGGCTTTGGCTTTCGTTTTCTGCCAACCGAGACCACCCAAACGATCCAGCGTGGGCTGCACGCCTTCGGCGCTCGAATATCGTTGCACAAGATCCAGCCGCTCGACTGGCACATAAAGCTTCGCTTCATCCGCATAGAACAGCAGCATGAATTCGCCGCGGGCTGCGCCAAGGTCCAAAGTCTGCAATCCACCAAACCGTCCGATGCCATGATCGACATGCACGACAAAGTCACCGACTTTGAGGTCTCGAAAGTCAGAGAGAAACGCGGCGGTCTTCAGCCTTCGTCGGCGACCATCGCCTTTTTGTTTCCCGGTGCGTCTTTCGATTGTGGGTTCCGCGGCTTCGTCAAAAAGATCTCCTTCAACATGGACCGTTATTCCGGCTGCGGGCAATTCAAAGCCACTGGTTAATCTACCGACTGTGACGATGACGCGATCAACCGAAGCTTCATCTGCAGACTCCTCGATCAATACGAGTCTCGCGCTCACGTTGAAGTCAGCCAACATCTCAGTGACTCGCTCAGCGATTCCGAGACTTGGCAGCACAAAAATCGTGCTCTGACTCTCGTCTGCGGCTCGTAGCGTGGCCGACGCCAGGTCAGCGAGGCGGCCGTGGTAACGCATCACTGAAGTCGCCTTCACTTCAACTTCAGGAGCGCTTTCAACTGTCGGGAAAAGAAACAACGGACGGCGTTGAGGCTTCGCTCGACCAAGCTGAACCTGAGGAGTTTCAGCGTCGAGCAAGATGGCTTGATCAGTTTGGGCAGCGGTACGACCAAGCGTCCTTAATTCGACTAGTTGAACCCGGTCGAGCTTTTCGCGCAATGATTCGGGTGAGAGGTAGAGTTCGTCAGGCGCCAGCGCCAGATCGTCTGCAGCGTCTGTTTCAGCAAAGCGATCGGCCAAAGTTTGATAGGCGTCCGCAAGATATGTCTCGATTCCAACGGGTTCATCAATTACAAAGACGCCGTTTTTCAGGTAATCGAACATGCTTGAGTTACGCTCAATCACAAGTGGCATAAGCCATTCCCAACCGGCAAAGGACTCTCCTTCATCAGCGAACGCGGTCCGGTCCAACAGCGAGCGCGCAAAGCGGGAATCACTCCAACGCTCGCGCGCGAACTCAGCCCACAAGCGAAAGTCAGAGTTGGTAACAGACAACTCGCGCATGGGCGCTATCTCGGCCGCGTTCATTTGCGTGGTCGAGAGCTGAGTTTCCGGATCAAATTCGCGAATGGACTCAACGGTGTCGCCGAAGAATTCGATACGAATCGGCGATTGCCCGCCGGGCGACCAAACATCGAGGATGCCGCCTCGAATTGAAAACTCGCCGATGTCAGCGACCGGATCCTCGCGAACGTAACCTGATGAGACGAGCTTTTCGACCAACTCTTCGGGCGAATGATCCTCGTCACGTTTTAGCACCGTGCCCGTTCGGCTGATTACTTCCGGAGCAACTGTCTTGCGCGCCAGCGCCCGAGCCGTAAGCACCACGAAGTCAGGAGTGCCGCGGGTAATCTGCCAAAGCGTCAAGGCTCGCTGCTCGAGCGTCTCGGCGTGCGGTGAAGAACCGGCGTAGGGATCGCTCTCCGAAGCTGGTAGCAACAACACGTTCTCGCCAGACGCGGCGGCGCCGTTGATGGCGCAGTACCAGAAGCGGAGATCACGTTCCCAGTTTTCGAGGTCTCGATTTGATTGAGCGACGATCGCAAAGGACTTTCCAGTGGTGCGTTGAAGTGACGCAAGAACCAGCGCTCGCGACGGCTCGGATATCAAGCCGCTGATGGAAATGACGCGACTGCCGCGCCGGATCTCATCAACCAGCCGTTGGTGCTCTTCACCAGCGAGACGGTTGAGAACGCCTTTCAACGCGGGTGATGAATTTAAAGTGCTACCGATACTCATGTGCTTATGTGCTTCCAGTTTGATCTGCGTGCGAAACACAGTTAGCCGCATGGGGAATCAAAACGACCCCCCTTGCGGGAAAGTAATCAAGCTGCGAAAAGGATAGCGAATCCGCCCTCAACAGTCGAACGCAGCGAGATCGCTAATTTCAGGACATACCACGGGCTCGCCCCGTGGTGCTGATGCTAACCGCTACAAAACGCGCCAAATTTGAACAGGATGCCACGGGCTCGCCCAGTGGTACTTCACGCTGGTTCGATGCAACGTTAGTATCGCTTTCGATACGCAGTTAACGTGAGAACCACGGGACAAGCCCGTGGCATCAATATTATTCAATTAGCGATTGTTTGTAGCTGCGACATGAGATTTCCACGGGACAAGCCCGTGGTATCTCTGATTGGCCAACTAGATCGTGAACTGAGGCGGCGGTGGCGGCAACGGCCTATTGTCCTCAATGGGCTTCATCGTGAGAATCTTACGTACGATTGCGACCGCTCCAATTGCCGATCCTAGCCCAACCAAATATCCGACTACCGTTAGGCCTCCCGGTATTTCTCCCGACCAGCCGAGCGCTAAGGCCGCGAGTCCATAACCGACGCCGATTCCAAACATCACAAAGAACTCTGTGCCAAACCAGGCAACGATTGCCAGCAGGCTCCAGGCAAAGGCACTGCGATTTCGCTCTTTTGCAAGCCGGCTCATCATCTTGGGAATCCGGTAAAAAACAAAATAGAGTTCAATCATAAGGTCCTCATTCCGAAAGGATTTTGTCGCCAGTTTCAGCGCTGCGATTCATTACAGACGGGTCAGCATCTCGCCGGCGCCACGTGTGCGCAGAGTGGAACAAACCGTGAATAGGTTTCCCTTTACCGATATTGATAATCGCGCCATGCCGATGATCGATGTGATCTCTGAAATCTGAGTTGCGGTACTTAATGCTTGCCTCGACGTTGAATGCTGCCACTTCCAATCCGATCTCAGGGCAGAAGAACTCAATCACGCCGGGGCCCTGCGCGATATCCAGCCGGCCGCCATCAGTACTCGTCGAAAAGTGACTGTGCAAGTTCCCAAACACGGAGTAAAAGTAAACTTCAATCGCGACATCTTCGAGAGCCTGGTGGGCAAGATACTCCACCGCAATGGTGACGGGAGCGCCTGCAGGGAACATCGTCGTCTTGCGGGCTTCGGAGTTCAACAATGATACTGAAACTATCTCGGCTTCCCGTGCCTCTGAAACGGAAGTCAAATGAGAGACTTCACCGGTGGGCATCTCGGTCAACATCTTCTCGTAATCAGAAATCACCTGGCGCGCCGAGCCGCTTTTGTAGATCTCACCCTGACGCAGCAGGAAAACTCGATCGCAAAGACTTTCGACAGCACCGAGATTATGGGACACAAACACGATGGTGGTGCCGGCCTGCTTCAATTGATTTATCCGCGCAATGCATTTTGCCTGGAAGTCAGCATCACCTACGGCGAGAACTTCATCGAGCAGCAGGATATCCGGATCCAGATGCGCTGCAATCGCAAATCCAAGCCGCAGGTACATCCCCGACGAGTATCGTTTGACGGGCGTATCGATGAAAGCCGACACGCCGGCAAAATCAACAATACTCTCAAGCTTGGCATTAATCTCGCGCCGCTTCATTCCCAGCAGCGAACCATTCAAGTAAGCGTTTTCTCGACCAGTCAACTCGGGATGAAAGCCTGAGGCGACTTCAATCAAAGCGGAAAGGCGACCGTTGATTCTGATCTCGCCCTTGCTTGGGGTGGTGATGTTGTAAAGCAACTTGAGAATTGTGCTTTTGCCGGCGCCGTTTTGCCCGATGATTCCCAGGGCTTCACCGCGTTCGACCTCGAAGCTGACATCGCGCAACGCCCAAAAGTCCTGCCACCCGCTGAGCATGCGATTGACTTTGCGCAGCACGGCCGGTCCACCGTTCGTTTTCTCCGACTCTCGGAAGATGCGGTACTTCTTGGAAACGCGCTCGAAGGCGAGATCGATCATTTATAGAACGCTCTTAGTTCTTGGTCTTTCGGTCTTTGGTCTTTGATGACAAATCTTTCTTCTAAACCCCAAACCCTACACCCAACACCCTAGATCACGTCTGCCATCGTAGCTTCGACGTGTTTGAAGTAAATGTAGGAGGCAAACAACAGCACTATCGAAACGATTGCTGAGACAAGCAGCGATTGAAAGTCAGGAGATCCGCCACGCAAGATTACTTCTCGAAAGTTTTCTATTACGCCAACCATCGGGTTCAGCTCATATAGTGGCAGCAATCGCCGCGGTACGGCACTCAACGGATAAATAATTGGCGTCGCAAACATCCAGAGCTGCAGCAGCAATGGCACCGCAACCCCCACATCGCGAATGCGTACCTGTGTCGCTGAAAAGAAGAACGACATCGCCAACGAAAACATCGTCAGGATTAGAATGATCGGCACTGCATAAAGAGCATTCGCTGTCGGTCGCACCTGGTAATAAATCATGAGTCCAGCCAGCAACGTCGCTGCCACCAGAAAATCAAAGAGCGCGGCGATGAC
>Ga0157380_10003355_pt1 | contig 10985 bp, 12 predicted proteins | sample S35metaG_FD_119757 | JGI IMG/M metagenome (GOLD analysis project Ga0157380, IMG submission 119757) | Switchgrass rhizosphere microbial communities from Kellogg Biological Station, Michigan, USA - S3-5 metaG | ecosystem: Host-associated > Plants > Roots > Rhizosphere > Soil | place: USA...
AAAAGCTTGTTCCGGAAGCATCGCGCGATGTCGAAATTAAGAAGTTTGTTCCAGCGAGTGCTATTCCGCCGGAGTATTACGATCGGCCTTACTACCTTGGGCCTGATGGCGATCAAACGTCCTATTTTGCGCTCGCCGAAGCTTTGAAGAATCAGGAAAAGGAAGGTATTGCCAACTGGGTGATGCGCAAGCAGTCGTATACAGGCGCGCTGCGTGCTGAAGGCGACTATCTCTTGTTGTGTACGTTGCGGAGTGCCGATGAAGTATTGTCAGCCGAAGATCTGCCTAAGCCCGCCGGCCGTGCGCCTGACAAAAAGGAATTGGCGATGGCCAAACAGTTAGTCGAACTTCTGAAAGGCGACTTCGATCCCAAAGAGTTCAAAGATGAATACCGGCAGCGCGTGATGGAATTTGTCGAGAAAAAAGCAAAAGGTCATAAGCCGCGACTGACACTAGTGAAGTCGAAACCAAAGTCCGCATCGCTCGACAAGGTACTTTCTAAGAGTATCGAAAAGTTAAAGAAGGAGAAGCGCAGTGCCTAGGACTCGCCGAAAAACAACGACAGATGAAGAAGATCCGCGCGGTGCGCGACCCTTTTGGTCTGGGACGTTGACCTTTGGTCTTGTTAGCGTTCCGGTCGATCTTTATCCAGGCAATCGCAGCAACCGCGTTTCGTTGCGCATGCTCGGACCAGACGGTGTGCCGCTTTCTCGTCGGTATTACTCGCAAAAGACCGAAAAGGATCTCGATAACGATGACATGATTCGCGGCTACGAAATCGAGAAGGATAAATTCGTAGTTGTTACGGACGAGGAACTGGAACGGCTGGCCCCGGAGCAAAGTCGCGACATCGATTTGCGGAGCTTTGTGCCGTTGGAACAGATCCCGCCGATTTATTTCGACCGTTCATACTTCCTGGTGCCGTCGAGTGGTTCAGAAAAGGCGTACAAGTTACTCGCAGAAACGATGAAGAACAGTAAGCTCTCGGGATTGGCAACCTTTGTTATGCGTGGCAAGGAATATCTGGTCGCAATCTTCCCGGAAAATGGAATTCTGCGGGCGGAGACAATGAGGTTTGCCGACGAGATCCGCACGCCGAAAGAGGTTGGTCTGCCTGAGGAAAAGAAAGTGCCGGCCGCTGCGGTGAAGAAGTTGGAGACGATCATTAAGAAGCATTCGAGCAATCAATTCTCGCTCAAGACACTGAAGGATGAGCGTGCGGAGAACCTGCGAAAGCTAATTGCGAAGAAGAAGGCGAGTAAGAAGAACGTCGTTCACGTTGAAGTGCCTGAGCGCGAAGAAGGCAAGGTGGTTGATCTACTCGAGGTGCTGAAGAAAAGTTTGGCCGGGAAGAAACGAGCGGCGTAAAAAGAATCATTTTTCATATGTCATTTGCCATTTCTCGTTTGTCATTTAAGAAAACCTGCCGCAGATTCCCACAGGTACACGAAAACCCGCCGCAGATTCACACAGATAAAACGCAGATCAGGACGGAATAAAAAGAAAGGACGCTTTGTCGCTCTCTTAATTTCTGATCTGTGTTTATCTGCGTGAATCTGCGGCTTGTTTTCTTAAATGACAAATGAAAAATGCCAAATGATATATGGCCAATTTATAGGTTTGAGATGCGAACGGCTTGTCCAGCGGGCTTCGATGGTTCAGGGGTAAAGTCTTCGCCCGGATTAATGAACTGATTACGCTCGAAGTTGTACTGCTTGTCGTAAAGCTGTTTGTATCTTCCGCCCACCGCTATTAGTTCCTCGTGAGTGCCTCGTTCAACTATTTCGCCTGCCTCCAGCACAAGAATCTGATCGGCGCTGCGAATAGTCGATAACCGGTGTGCGATCACAAATGTCGTGCGGCCACGTCGGAGTTTTCGCAGTCCATCCTGAATCATCGCTTCGCTTTCACTATCGAGCGATGACGTCGCTTCATCGAGAATCAACAATTTCGGATCCGCAAGAATCGCGCGAGCGATTGCGATCCGTTGTCGTTGCCCGCCTGAGAGTTTCACTCCGCGTTCGCCGACGATCGTGTCGTAGCCTTTTTCAAACTTCTCGACGAACTCAGCAACGTGAGCGATACGGCTGACGGCCTCAATTTCGGCCCGCGTGGCGTCAGGCTTTGAAAAGCTGATGTTCTCGGCGACTGTTCCATCAAAAAGAAAGTTGTCTTGCATGACAACGCCGAGATAAGAACGGAAGTCGCGCAAGCGAAGACTTTGCAAATCCTGGCCATCAATGCGAATCGTGCCTGACAATGGTTTATTGAAATTCATTACTAGACTGATCAGCGTGCTCTTTCCGGACCCACTTGATCCGACCAGCGCCGTCGTTGAACCGGCTGCGGCGCTGAAAGAAATATGCTTCAACACACGCGCGTCTTTGTTGTATTCGAACGACACGTCTTGAAATTCGACTTCGCCTTGCACGTCCGGCAGCGGATCTCGTCTGACATCTTCTTCGTCTTCTGTCGCCATGCTCATCACTTCGCGGATGCGATCGAGGCCGGCGAAAGCTTCAGTTATCTGTGTTCCAATCGATGCAAACGAGATCATAGGCATCGCCATCAGCCCCGTGAACAACACGTACATGAAGAGATCACCGATAGTCATCGCACCGCTTACGACAGACGGTCCACCCACCATGATGATGACGACACCCACGGTACCGACCACCAACGACGAAAATGCTGTCGTGGCTGAAACGCCGGTCATTGATTTGGCGACGTTGCGGAATAGTTTGTGTGCGCCGCGCGCGAAGGTAATCTGTTCACGTTTCTCAGCTGTATAGGCCTTAACGACGCGTATGCCTCCGAGCGATTCGGTTAGACGTCCGGTTAATGCCGCGACGATCGCACCGCGCTCACGAAACAGCGGACGCAGGCGAGAAAACGCAAAAGCCAGTGCGCCGCCAAAAGCGCCGAGCACGAGAATCACGAATGAAGTTAGCCGCCAGTTGAGCCAAAACAAAACACCCACAGCCACAGCCGCAGTTATGATGCTGCCCGCAAGTTGGACCAAACCGGTGCCGACGAGATTCCGAATCCCATCAGCATCGTTCATGATGCGGGAGATCAGTTGCCCTGTTTGGGTCGAATCGAAATAGCTGATAGGCAGTCGTGAGATGTGTGCCTGCACCCTCTTGCGCATCTCGGTAATTGCGCGCTGGGCCGCCACGCCGAGAACCTGCGACAGGCTAAACGATGTTAACGCCTGAACGACAGTGGCGAGGGCGGCGGCAACGGCGATTTTCCAAAGCAAATCTGTGCGCCCTTGAACGATCACTGAGTCGATCAAGTACTTCGTTGACGCCGGCAGGACAAGACCCATCGCCTGGTTGATGATCATCAATACGGCGCCGAGTGCTAGACGTTTGCGGTGCGCCCAAATGAGATCACGCGCTTCCGCCCACGCTGAAGACCACTGAATCTTTTTCTTTTGCTCTTTAATAGGACCTATCCGACCTATCTGACCTTTTGATTAGATACCAATTTGCTCACTCAAGCGTCTTCGCCGCTTCGATAACCTGCTCAGGTCGCGCCCGCACCCAGTAGTTTTCTGTCATGTTTACCCACCTGACAACTCCCGATGAGTCGATCAGGAATTCGGCTGGCCTGGAGATGTCTCTGCCTCCCTCACCGGCTCCCGCGTGGACCAGATCGTAGCGTCGAATCACTTCAGCATTAGGATCAGAAAGAAAAGTGAAGGTATAGCCCGACTGTTCGCGCAGATCGCGTGATTCCTTTGGTGAGTCAACACTGATCGCGACTGGCCGGATCCCCATTTTCTCCATTGTCGCCAGATTATTTTGAATACCCCGAAACTCGGAGTTACATAACGGTCACCAGTAACCTCGATAAAAAACCAGCAGCGCGCCTTTCGGTTTTACTCCATTGATCGGAGTCGAGAGCAATTCGGAGAGCATGACCTGCTTTTCCGATGTGTCAGTCAGCGTGAATTCCGGGGCCTTCTGTCCAACTTGCGGTGCGCCACGCGACGGAGGCAATTGCTTTGCGAGGATGAAGAACGACCACAGGAATAATCCGATAGCTGCGACGCTAAGAGTAGTCAGCACACAAGCCATTACCTTTGCTATCTTCGAACGGCCCCGTTGGAACGCACGCTTGAGGCCGATGACAAGCAGAACGATCGCCAACACTACGAGGAGCAAGTTGGCCCACGGAAAGTCGCGCGTCGATGGAAACCGCACAAAGAACAAAGGAAAGCTGAGCAACCCGCCGAATGTCAGGAGGAAACCCGCCCAGATCTGCCAGTTAAATCTCTTCATGCTTCCTACAATCTCCGCAGCGGCATCAGTGGCCGCAGTCGATCTTCACGCAGAAACAACCCGCCCCAAATAAGGATTCCGATTATTATCTGGGAGTAGACAGGTTCACCGATTCGCCAGTGGGTAAGGATTGCTCCACCTATATAACCAGTCAGCAGAATCGCTCCAATCACGGCCGTTTGCGGAATGAGATAGATAACGACGCAAGCCAGCTCGAGGATTCCAAGCGGCAGCATCATACGTTCCGGCAATCCGAGATGCGCGAACCCTTCCTTGAGCTGGGGGCCATCGAGAAATTTAAAGGTTGCGCTGGAGATAAACACGAGGCCAATCAGGATCGAGATAACGCGACCGACCCACATTAGTTTTTTGCTAGCCACAGATCTCCTCCTATTGAGTTAGTGTTCAAGCAAAACTCTTATCGTCAGCCGATGGTCCATACACCGCAGGCACCGGCAAATCATTCATTCGCAAGTAAACCCCCAACTGTGCACGATGATGCGACAGGTGCATGAACGTGTCACGTATCACCTTATAACGAAGGTCTTCGCTCACTACCTTGCCACTCACAAGCAATCGCCAGGGCTTCATCAGATGGTCGGCGTTTGTGTTTTTCAGTGCCTCGCGTGACTGTGCGACGCCTTCATCCATGGCCGCGATTAATTCACTGGCGTTGCGCAATGGGCGCGTATCGACATTGGATTTTCCATCCGGCGGCTTCAGATCCAATTCATCTTTGTTAATGATCAATCCGATCCATGATGGTAGCCGGGCGACGAGCATTGTTAGGTAGCCAAGCGGCATCGACTTATCGTGCGGCTTCCAATCGTCGCGGCCTTCAGGCACTTTTTCCAATGTCCTGCGCGTGCGATCGGCTTCAGTCTCGAGTTGTTCCAAGAACAGTTCCGTAAACTCCATAAGACAGACTCCTCCCCAAAACGAGATTCATGATTAGGGGGAAATTCAGAGGAGTATACGATTTGAAGGGCAGGAAAGCACAGGAAGGAACCAAAGCAGGTCCACAGATTACACAACAGGGGCAGGGGCAGCAGGCAGGTAAAAAGGAGCAGGAGCAGCAGGCAGGAGCAGTAAGACTAAATCATTGGTCAATTATCATTTGACAGTTATCAATTATCATTTTGCGCCGCCTCCTGAGTCGGCGGTTTCTAAATGACAATTCTCAAATGACAAATGACCAATGATTTAGTCTTACTGCTCCTGCCTGCTGCCCCTGCCCGTGTTGTGTAATCTGTGGACCTGCTTCCGATTGCGCGCAGAATGACCTACTTCAGTAGCAATGATGGCGGACGATACCGCCCGCCACCTCGATTCGCACTGGCCGATCATGGAGCAGCGACGCTAATGCGTTTCGCAACTCCTCATTAGACCAGGACGGGAAGGTACGTTCTATGTCAGTGTTCCTTGAAGTTGAGTTGTTAGAATTCGTAGTTTTGATCGTTTCAGCTTCGTTCATCAGTAAATGCTTCTGGCTCAGAAATCCTCTCTAGAGTCTCAAACGTTAACAACCAATTAGTTTTCCTTCGTCTCGCGCCTGCGGACGATTTCAACTGAGCATCCCGCGTGGTGGACCACTGCGTTCGACACCGAGCCTAATAACAATCGACTCCATGCGCCTAGTCCACGTGATCCCATTACAATCAGGTCTGCGCCCCACCTTTCGGCCTCCTCGACGATCATTTCTCGTGGCGAACCCTCCAGGACCGCACAGCTGATTCGCAGTGGTGTTCCCTTTGATTTCAGCTTCGTGATGGCATTCTCAACCAATGCGGTTGAGGAATCGCGAACCGCACCTTCTAGTTGCTCGAAATAGATCGGTGCAGCAGCCCATGGTTCCAAACCGATGATGACAGGTATCTCAGCTGCCGTAACGATTCTGACTTCGCTTCCTTGTGGCCACGGTCTATTCGCTACTTCTTCGATAGCCGCTTCACTGAACGCCGATCCATCGATGGGTAATAAAACTCTCATGACAACTCCTCGGCCAATTCGGCCATCACCCGTCAGTGCAGATCCATTTCCTGCCACACTGTTGGGATTGCATCGGGTGTGCCATTGAGATGATCAGGGTTTTAGAGAGTTCCGCGTGGTACGAAGACAGAAACTGCGAGCTTTCCCACATTCGTGGTGAATTTGACGCGTGCGAATTTTTCGTTATGAATGCAGCGCCAGCCAATAGTGTTCGTGAATTCGTTTGGCCCAACTCCAGAATCGACCTTGCCGCACACCGGCTCTTTCATCACGCCAGAGACCCTTGTGAAGATAAATAGTGTCACCGGCGCCTTCATCGATCACCATCATCATTTCGTGATCGTAAACAGCGTCAGGCTCCTTGCCGTTGATTTCAAGCGCAAGGTTATTAGCCGCAATCTCAGCTTGATGCACGGCCATGTGACCTAGTTTTGGTCCACAGAAGTTGACACAGTCGCCGGCCGCATAAACTTGTTCGAGGCCTCTCACACGCATGGACGTGTCGACATTGATGTATCCCTCGGCGTCGGTGATACCCAACTGTTGCACTGCACTCGGTCCGCAAAAAGGAGGAATTAGCATCAGCAGGTTGTAGTCGAGCCAATCACCGCTACTCGAGACAACAGATGTTTCGGTAACTTGCTCGATTTGAAAGTCAGGAAGGTAATTAATTGCGTGCTCCTCGAGTGCGTTCCTCAAGGTTACCGCGATAGCGAGGTCGCCAAACTGGAGACGAGGTGAGTCGGGACTGACGATCGTGATGCGCGACTCTTCTTTTAGCCCACGTTGCTGGATCAGACGCGAAAGCGCAAATGCTGTTTCATAGACCGGGACAGGCAAACGTGCGCCGGCACATTGGCCGATGACAGCGACTCCGCCTTTGAATCTGTCGATTCTTTCGCCGAGTTTTAGCGCACCCTCGACGTCGAGCAAATGGTTGGCGTGTTCAAAGAAACCTTTGACTCTTTCAGTTGCGAGGCGCCTGCCAGGCGCGAGCAGCAGGTAGTCGTATCCGATCTTTCCTGCGAATTCGCCGTGAGCGATCGTTATTTGTTTATCCTGAGGATTGATACGCGCCACTTCACCCTGAACAAACTGAACGCGATGGTCCAGCATCGTTTGGCGAAGGTCGAATGAAATATCGGCGGGCTCACACTTACCGAATGCGACTCGCACCAGGTCGGGATAGAACACAAACTCGCGATTGCGAGAGACAAGCGTGACCCTGTGTTCTTTCGAGATCTGTTTAGCAAGCGATTCCGCGGCTACTACGCCGGCAAAACCTCCCCCAACTATGAGAATCCTGGCCATTTTGTTACCCGCAGCGGAACGATCATCTCTTTACTGGGAGCGCGGACGTCCTCGTCCGCACTGAGCGAAGCGAATAATTTCCTCGCGACTGAGACGAGGCTCAACGTTTGTTCGCTTCGCTCATTGCGGACGGGGACGTCCGCGCTCCCAGTAAGACGTTGAGTGGTTTTTCTTATGGAGCCGGTATCAAATGTGCCTCCGTGTCGCCTTTGAATTGAAACTCAAGTAATTCGACAACTCCTCCCGGCTTTTCAGTGCTTCGCGTAACGAAGTGAGTTGCCTTAGTGCGTTCCGTCGGTGTGCAGTGGAATGAAACGACAAGCTTGTTTGCAGTCGCCGTGTCACCTTTGTAAATCAGGGTGCAAGCGTCCCCGCGAGCCATTGCTGCGTCGTCGTGCACAAAGAGGTACTGCCCCGGCGTCAACACTACGCCGTGCACAGTGGTGGCTTTATCGAATCGCATTGTGGCCCGCTGTTTCTTAACACTCGATGCATTCGCCTCTAAAGCAAAACTCGCAAGCACCAATGCTCCCAGCGTGACAAAAATAAAAAATAGCTTCTTCATGAGTTGATCCTTTCTCTGCAGATCTTATCCAGCAGCCCGATATTTGCGCGGGGTTGTGTTCGGTACCGAGGTCAGCAGTTCGACAGCGCTACTCGGCTTTAACGGACGCGCAACAAAAACAGGACATGGTGCCTGTCGGAGCACTCGGTCGACATTCGATCCGAACAGGGTGCGCATTCCGAAGCCGGCTCCATGAGCTCCAATACAAATCAAATCTATCTGATTGCTTTCCGCGTAATTCAGTATTTCGCGGTATGGTTGGCCTTCGCTAACGACGTTGCGAACACTGCACCACAGGTGTGCTTCTGGCGGAACGGCTTTTTGCAATCTCCGGGCGGCGATGTGATATGCACCCTCCTGCCCAGTCGGATACCAGGAAATTTCCGGTTCGCGCATGGTCGACGGAGGCAGTACGTGCAATAGATGCAACTCCGCCTGGTATTCCTGCGCGATCGACAACGCATAGTTCAGGGCGAGTTCAGAGAAGTCGGAAAAGTCGTAGGCGACCAGTAAACGCTTTAGTCCAATCCTGCTGCCTTCGACAAAGTCGCGCTCTTCGGCATGAGTTACAAGAACGGGGCAAGAGGCGGTGCGACAAACTTCTTCGGCCGTTGAACCCAGTAATGCTGCGCGATGAGGACGGCGCCGAGATCGCATCACGATCAAGTCAATATTTCTCTTCGCTGCTTCTTGCACAATCGCATCACCGGGATTCTCACAGTCAGAGACTGCAATCTCGCATTGCGAGGCTTCGAAAACCGTCGGGTCAACATCCCTTGCAATTGAATCAGCGATCTGTTTTTCGACGCGCTCCCGCCCTTCGATCAGTTGCTGCGCGTCGTCGCCGAGCGTCCCCATACTCGCGCTGCGAAGGCAGTGGAATATGAAGAGTTTCGCTCCGTAAGCTCGTGCTAACGTAGTCGCGTAGCGCAAGGCCTCGTCTGGGTTGGCCGTTAGATCAACTGGGCAGAGTATGCGTCTGACTCTCATGACTTGATCAAGGCGCCATCGCCTCCTCCTAGTTGGAGCTTCGGCAATGCCTGTGCCGGGCATTCCACCGCGTTTTTGTGCCTTTTCGACGAAACTACTGCGAATATTCCCTTACCGGTCGGCGATATTCCGCACTGGACCGAGCCCCAAACCCACTAACTCACTCATAGATCCTCTTCGTTATATGACGGAATAGAGCTTGCTCCATTTCTGAATACCCTCGAAGGCGGGGAAATTTTTTGGTGAGGTGAATATGGTCAGCAACGCAACATTACTTCAGAGCTATGAAACGTTGAGCGATCCACCCCTTGTGAGTCGAAGCGGCGAGATATGGCAGCGGCTCCAGGATGAAAAGCTTGAGGTCTGCGACAGTTTGCTTAACGAAGGGAGGAGGTTCATTACGCCGTCTGATGCTGCCGAAAAGTTCAGTTGGAGACATCGTGAGCGACTCGAGAGGCGTTTGTGCCAATTGACTGACGCTCAAGATCGATTGCTGGAAGGTCGATACGGTCGTTGCCTCGAGTGTGACGAACTGATAACCGAGCGTCGCCTGGCGGCTGATCCGGCAGCAGCACTTTGTTACGAATGTCAAAGCGCCACTGATCGCAAACAACGGTATTCATTGTAGGGGCGAGCAATGCAGGAAAGTACGAATCTCACGGTTCTTCCTCCGGCTACACCGCTTGCAGTGCAGCACACTGCGGCCGCGAAATTCCGAGAGCTGAAGCACATGATCGGTAATACCCCTCTTTTGGCGATCCGCTGTGTCTTCCGAGGTAAGGAACGAGTGGTCTATGCCAAAGCCGAGCACTTGAACATGACCGGAAGTCTCAAGGATCGCATGGCATTCCACATTCTGAAGAAGGCTTACGAGGAAAACCGAATCGAGCCAGGCGACACGATTGCTGAGGTGACGAGTGGAAACACCGGAATCGCTTTCGCGTCGATCGGTCGTGCCCTCGGAAACAAGATAACTATCTTTATGCCCGATTGGATGAGCCAGGAACGAGTGTCGTTGATTAAGAGTCTCGGCGCGAAAATCGTTTTAGTCTGTGCAGGCGACGGCGGTTTCCTCGGCAGCATTCAAAAGGCGAATGAGCTCGCGGCCAGGGACCCACATGTATTCCTGCCTTCGCAGTTTTCTAATGAAGCAAATGTCGAAGCACACGAAAAGACGACTGGGCCAGAGCTCTGGTGGCAGCTCTTTTTGAATTCACTTGAACCGAACGCGTTTGTTGCAGGTGTTGGTACAGGCGGAACCATCATGGGTGTCGGCAGATTTCTAAAACGGCAAAACCCGTCGATCAAACTGTATCCGCTACAACCTGCTGAGTCGCCAACGTTAACGACCGGTCATAAAACAGGACATCACAGAATCCAGGGGATCTCAGACGAGTTCATTCCCCCGATCCTTCATTTGGACGAGCTTGATTCCGTAATCAGCGTCCACGATGGCGATGCAATCTTAATGGCGCAGAAGCTTGCGACGAAGTTGGGGCTGGCGGTCGGTATCTCTTCAGGGGCGAACTTCATCGGTGCACTGTTGGCCCAGGAGAAATTAGGTGCGGACGCCATCGTGGCGACCGTATTTCCTGACGATAACAAGAAGTATCTGAGTACGGGATTATTGCGTGACGAACAACCGCAGCCTGATTACCTGGCGCCGCATGTGGAGTTGCTTGGATATCAGGCATTCAAGCGTGTTTGCAGCGCGTGTTTTGAGAATGACTAGTTTTCAAGTTTCGCGTTGTAGGTTTCAAGTTTCAAGTTGCGGGGAAACTCCAAACTTGAAACTTACAACTCGAAACTGGCTTTACGAGGTTTAGATCATGACAAAGATG
>Ga0157380_10003357_pt1 | contig 10980 bp, 8 predicted proteins | sample S35metaG_FD_119757 | JGI IMG/M metagenome (GOLD analysis project Ga0157380, IMG submission 119757) | Switchgrass rhizosphere microbial communities from Kellogg Biological Station, Michigan, USA - S3-5 metaG | ecosystem: Host-associated > Plants > Roots > Rhizosphere > Soil | place: USA: Michigan...
AACTCAGCCGACTTTTCGACCGGTGCTCCCGATCCTCGGAATACTAATGACGACTTCCACATTTGTGGCGGGCCGAGCAATCCTTCCGGTGTTGGTGCAGCCAATCCAACGGCTGTGCCTCCGGGAAGTTCTTCGCTTTTGACAGTGAACGTAACCGCGGGAACGAGCCCGGCCAGCACGGGAATCACTGTGACGGGCGATCTCTCCAGCATTGGCGGCAACGCGACACAACAGTTTTTTGATAACGCCACCAACGGAGATGTGACGTCAGGGGACAACATTTTCTCGTGGCAGGCGACTGTCTCGGGAGGAACGAGCGGGGGAGTCAAGAACCTTCCTATTAGCATTGCCGACGCAGAACTGCGCACCGGTTCCGCGAACATTTCTCTTACAGTTCAAGCGCCTTCAAGTCCCACGGTGGCGGGTGCCGCAAATCCTTCCGCGGTGATCCAGGGAGCGTCTGTTACGTTGACAGCTACAGTGTCGCCGGGCCTCGTTCCGAACAGTACGGGGCTGGCAGTCAATGGCGATCTGACAGCAATTGGCGGGTCGGCCGCGCAACAATTTTTTGATGACGGAACCAATGGCGATGCAGTCAGCGGTAATAATGTCTTTACATTTCAGACTACAGTTCCCGGCGCGACATCGACAGGAAGTAAGAACTTGTCGTTGTCGGTTACTGATGCACAGGCGAGATCCGGTTCGGGCAATATATCGCTGACTGTCACCTCGCCTCCCGCTCCACATGACCCATCGGAACACATGGTGATGGGCAATCCGAGTGGGGCCACCGCCGATGTCAGTTTTCCTGAGAACTACCTGATGATGAAGTTGCAGTACGCGCTTTCGTTCAACAACACACGTGAGGTTCCTAATTGGACTAGTTGGCACCTTGACAGCACCTGGAGAGGCCCTGGAACTCGCCAGGATGATTTCCGTGCCGACACGACTTTGCCGGCAGGCTTCCATCAAGTGGGGGGCTCAGACTATTCAGGCTCCGGTTTCGACCGCGGGCACATGTGTCCTTCTGCTGACAGAACTTCGAGCAATGCTGACAACTCGGCGACCTTCCTGATGACAAACATGGTGCCTCAGGCGCCTGGTAACAATCAGGGTCCATGGGCGTCCATGGAAAATTATCTGAGAACATTTCTTCCCGGCAGCGAACTCTACATCGTTTCGGGCGGTACTGGAGTTGGTGGTACTGGCAGCGGTGGTGGCACCACCAACGTCCTGCCCAGTGGAGTTACCGTTCCCCAGAAGACATGGAAGGTTGTCTTAATCCTACCGGTAGGCGATAACGACCTCTCTCGTGTGGATGCCAATACGAGAACCATCGCGGTCATCATGCCGAACCTCGATTCGATTAGACCCGATCAATGGCAGAAGTACCTGGCCACAGTTGACCAGGTTGAGACGTTGTCGGGCTATGACTTCTTCTCGAACGTTGACCCTGCTATTCAGAGCGCCATCGAGTCAAAACCTGACGGTGGTAACGATACGGCGCCGGCAACCTCAGGCCAGAATAAGTCTGTTCCGATGGACGGAAGTGTGCCGGTCACTCTTTCGGCGACGGACTTCAACGTTAACAATCAATTCACGTTCACGATCGTGACGTCACCCCAACACGGTTCGCTCTCAGGCAGCGGCGCGAACCGCACTTACTCACCGGACCCCCATTACTTTGGGCCGGACAGCTTTACTTTCAAGGCGAATGACGGTGCGTTCGATTCAAACACTTCAACCGTTAGCATCACGGTGACCGGTGGTCCGACTGCAGCTCCGGCAACGATCAGCGGGCGAGTTACCAATCAAAATGGAGGCGCGTTGGCCGGCGTAGTCATACACCTGTCGGGAGAAAGCTCAGCGATTGCGATCACTGATCGTGAAGGTAACTATAGTTTCCGTGATGTCGATACTAATAGCGTCTATTCGGTGACGCCGTCGCTTGCCAACTATCACTTCAATCCGGCGAGTCTTTCATTCTCGTTACTGGGTAACAAGACGGACGCGACCTTTACGGCAGTCGCCGACGCAATCGCTGCCAACGCGATTGACTCGACCGAGTACTTTGTCAGACAGCAGTACCTCGACTTCCTTGGTCGAGAACCGGACCAGGGTGGTTTCAGGTACTGGACCAATCAGATCAATTCCTGCAACGGAGACTCCGAGTGCATTCGGACGCGGCGGATTGATGTGGCCGCGGCGTTCTTTATTGAACGAGAATTTCAGGACACCGGCTTCTTCATTTATCGGGCCTACCGGGCTGCATTCGGAGAACGCCCGCGTTATGGGCAGTTCAATTTCGATCGTAATCAGATTGTTGGCGGCGCAAATGTAGAGGCGCAGAGAACTGCTTTCCTCAATTCATTTGTGCAGCGAGCAGAGTTTCAGCAGCGTTACCCGGCCGATTTAAGTAACGATCAATTTGTCGACCAGCTCGCGTCGCAAGCGGGCATCGACAACACTGCCAGGCAACAGCTCAAAGACTTGATGTTGACTGGAGCGAGTCGAGCGGAAGTGTTTTCCAGATTGATTGAACTACGCGAGTTCGCTGCACGCGAATATAACGGTGCTTTCGTGCTGACTCAGTACTTTGGATATCTCCGGCGTGACGTTGATCGCGCGGGTTATGAATTTTGGCTGAATGTGCTGAACAGTCGCGAGGCAGGTGCTTCAAATTATCGGGCCATGGTCTGCGCGTTCATCACTTCTGCCGAGTACCAACGGCGGTTCAGCTCCATCGTGACTCACAACAACGGCGAATGCGAACAGTAGACAAAGCCGTCCTTGGTTCTTGTGAGTTTGGTCAGGTTTCAGGCTTTCCGCAACTTGTCAGTTACGGTAGACAAGCAAAGGACTAAGAACCAAGTCCTAAGAACTTCTTTTACAACTCCGAAAGTTGCAATACACCAGCCCGCGCGTACTTCAATGGCTTGGGATGATGCTTTAACGCACGTTCCAGCGTGTCCAGCGTAATGGAGTTGCGCTGCATTGAAGCGACCAGAATTTCCTGGGCCAGATCTCGGGCGCGCTTGAACTTCTCTTTGACGGTGCCAACAACGATTCCAGCCAGAGCACCGAGCACCGCTCCGAGCATACCGAACCCGAGCGAGTCCAGGGCCGTAATGAAACCAATCGCATTGAGTCCAAGAAGCAGCAACGCTCCGGCCACACCACCGACTACTCCTGCCAGGAAGGCACCGCTTCCTCCAGTGTCGATGGAGTAAGGGTTGGTCCTCTCGTTCACTGATTCGAGCAGGGCAAACAGTTCTTCGCGAGTAGGCTTTTCCGGAATGCGAATCTGGCCTAGTTGAGGATTGGTCGCGTCAACGAGCGCTTGCAAGCCATCCTTTCGTTTCCATGTGCGTGACACCATCATGTCTTTCGCTTCTTTGCTCTTCGGTTTCAAACCGATGCTGGTCTCGCAGAAATCACAGATCACGATGCGGGCCATGCTTTTTGCTTTTCCGTGGATGTAGTAAATGTGGTTGCTCTGCATCTGTTCGTAGGCTTCGAAGGGTTGGACGCGACGGCAGCGATTGCACATTCGCGCGGTCCAGCCGAGCGGTTCCATGGTTCTTCGATAGCCATAAACGAGGATAATGGGAATGCACATGGGGATGACTCCTGTAGCGAGCAAAGAGGTAAGGGCGAAGGGCAAAGAGCTGGACTGTTCAGTGTCTCAGGGTGTCGTGATAGCGGGTGGGTCCAATTGCGGTCAGGCAATTGTTCGGGGCGAGAGATTTTCAATTTCGCGCGGCAAAGGCGCCCAACTAATCTATAGTATCCCGCGTCCAATCGGCAACAGTTTTTCTATGATCAGGATTGGTGCAGTTTGTTATTCATACCACGGCCTCGTCCCTGGGAGATTGACGAGGAAAGCTAAAACAAGGACCGAAAAGAATTCTTTCGGATGCCATGGGCTTGACCCGTGGAGGTTCACGCGGTTCCAAGATTCGCTTAAATCAAAACAAGCCTTGATCGTGAGTCACCACGGGACGAGCCCGTTGCATGTAATCATAGATAACAGTGTGGTAGCTGGCAGTGTCAGTACCACGGGACAAGCCCGGTGGCATAGACCTAAGACCAAAGATCAAAGACCAAAAAGATGATTCCTTTAAAAGCACTCACGCTTACGCTGCTCTTAACGTTCATTCCGATTCAATCTGATGTTGAGGTCCCGGTCATCAAGGAAACCGGTTCTGGTTCCTGGTGCACGGTCAGATTAAAAGAACGGGGACCGCTTATAAACAAGGAGCAGTTCGACGAAATGATGTCCTCTGAGGCGGCGAAAGACTGTCCGGTCCTTGACACCATGAAGATCGACTTTGAAAAGCAGTCACTGCTCACGTACCGGGTCAATGGAGATTGTTTTGTTCGCGCTAACGCGAAGCTAACCCGGAATGACGAGTTAAAGAAGTACACTCTGCGAGTGACGCGCACTTTTGGTGGCTGCCGCGCTGCCGGCTCTTTCCAGGGTTGGATGGTTTTCGAAAAACTACGGTCCGATTACAAGCTTGAAACCGAACTAACAACTCTCGATGAGCAGGGCCGTCCGCGTAACAACTAAAACCATTATCCGCAGATTACGCAGATTACACAGACAAAAAAGCCCGAACCTGAAACCTGAAACTTGAGAACCGAAACTTCGAACTTGAAACCCTGATTCCAGCGCCAATCAGCAACCCGCAATCAGCAATCCTTCCCCATGTTCTATTTCCTTCTCGTTGTTGCTATCTGGTTCGTGGTCTACTTCGGCTACAAGGCAATCTTTCGTCGATACTTTCCTAAAAGCAGTCCCCCAAAGTTAAAGAACGCCGACCTCGTCAAAGCGCTGCTTAATCTGGAAGAGGAACCACTGGATGAACTCTTCACGCTTTACCAAAAAGAATTCGGAGACGGCGCTGCGCGTTACGCTCGCCAAACTTATCGAAAGTGGCAAGCAGGCGAGGTGCGGCCAAACAAACAAACGTTTGGCCGTTTTCTGGTTTACTTACCCAAAGTCATGAGCTTTGACTTGAAGTGCGAAGTGCTGCGAGAGTTTCGCGAAGCATACTGCGCGCGTAACAATTATCAAGTCACTGTCTACACCGACGATTGGAAAGAAACATTGGCGCCACTGGTTAAGGACATCATGACGAAAGCCCGGACGGCCGAGCTTCCCAACCTCGTGAAGCAACGGCTGCACTGGCTCGCCGGTGATGACATTGAAGTGGCGCGAGCGATTCTAAGTAAGTCGGAAGAGATGCAAAGTCTCGCTGCTTTGGCACTGTTGGAAAAAGAATTCTCAAACATCGAGGAATTGCTGGATAATGCGAAGGGGCGAGGCAAGGTCACGCACCAGTTGCGTTTGCCGCTCGGAACGATCGACTTGCGGATCAAGAAGCGCTGACGACGTGGCATGGGCGTCCCGCTCATGATTTTGTGTAACGCAAACTGTTAGTTTGCGCTCGCGTCGGGATTGCCGTTAGTGCACCCGCAAACCCCGAACCATCGGGGTTTGCGTTACGGAGAACTTAATGAACGAAGACAACGACGACCTGGTCCCCCAGGGGAAATCTCTTTTCCCGGTTTCAGCTGACGACATCATCGACAATGCGCTGCAGAACCTCGACGAACGTCAGGCGAAAGAAGTAAACAAGAAAGCCGCTGATGAAGTCGTCAAGCTCGCCGTCGAAAAGCGCAAAGCCGAGTATCGCAGCGACCGCGCTCAGGAAGAGATGCGTAACCTCATCAACAATGCGAATCTGCTCGATCAAAAAGTCGATGATTACAAGATCAACAGCACCTTTGAGACTGCCACCGGAACCACCAGCGTCGAGATCAAGAAGTCTCGCATCAACAACCTCCTCATCATCTGCGCCATCGCCTTGTTCATCCTGCTGCTGGTGATGGTGATCCTCAACAAGCTGATGTGAAGGAAGCAATCAGCAATCAGCAATCAGTAATCAGTAATCAGTTGTTTGTGTTGTTAGTCGCTCAAGTTCTCTGATCACAAGTTCAAGTCGGGCAGTCTGACTGCAGCTGATTCCAGTTGAGCTGTGATCCTGCTATTTGAAGGATTCAGCTGATTACTGATTACTGATTACTTCCCCCTGCGCTACAATAATGCCTGCTCATGTCGTCATCCACCTTTATCGGTATCGATCTGGCTTGGAAGTCGGCGCGCAATCCCAGTGGCGCCGCGGTCCTCACTGGTGACCGCGACGGCGCGCGGCTCGAAGTTCTTGCCAACCTGTCCCGAGAAGCCTCTGTCGAAGACTTCATCATGGCGCACGCGACGGAAAACACCGTCGTAGCCATCGATGGTCCATTAATCATCGTCAACGAAACCGGCCAGCGTCCCTGCGAGATTGCAGTCAGCAAACGATATTCGTCGCGTGACGCCGGTTGTTATCCGTCGAATCTCACGCTGCTGCCTAATGCGCAAAGTGTAGCGCTGGCTAATGCGCTCGCAGCCGAGGGCTTCAAACACATCGACCCCAAGAGTAATAACCGGGATGGCCGCCTGATGGCTGAGATTTATCCGCACGCGGGAATGGTGGCGCTGTGGGATCTGCCTAAAACGATCAAGTACAAGCGAGGCGCGCCGGCGATCAGGCAGAGCGGTCTGCAGGAATTGCGCAAACGGCTGGGGAGTTTGGACCACGCCGAGCCGCGCTTGCTGCGCACCGAAGTGATGAGCGACCTTCTGACTCCAAAGCTAAGTGAATCAGGAACGATTCGACTGAAGGACCAGGAAGATAGATTAGACGCGCTCTTCTGCGCCTACCTTGCGTATCACTTCTGGTATTGGGGCTGGGAACGCAACGAACTTTTTGGCGACACTCAATCTGGCTATATTCTCAATCCTATATTGCGGAAAACCAGTTAAGAGCGACTATCCACAGATTACGCCGATTACACAGATTCAAGAAGTTCTTAGTCTTGGTACTTAGTTCTTTGTTCTTGTTGCGCTGGGTGCGTGCCAACTTTCGCAACGCCACTTCGACGCGATAAACAAACCAAGAACTAAGAACAAAGAACTCCGATCGGTTCTCGTGCCTCCTGCTTACTGCTCCTGTGTCTGGCTCCGGAAAATGACGAATGACAAATGGCAAATGACCAATGATAAATCGTTCCTCGCGTGCCTCCTGCCCCTGCCGTCTGCCTCCTATTCTTTGAGCGCCCTCTCAATAGCGGCTCGCAGCCGATCACCATTGCGTCCCTGCGCGTAGCCGTTCCAATGACTAATGATCCTTCCACTCGGCGTGATCACGAGCGTCTGCGGAATCGAATTCCTGCCCTCCGACAAAGCGATTGCCGTTTCACGATCAATCCAACCGATACGGAAGCTGTAATTCAAACTACGCACAAACTTCTTCACGTTTTCAGCAGCTGAGCGAGGATCCTCCGCCGTTAGACCAATGAACTCCACCTTACTTCCCGCATAGTCCTTGCGAACCTTCTCGTATTCCGGGACCTCTCTGCGACACGGCCCACACCACGAAGCCCAGAGATTGACGACGATGACCTTGTCGCCAAAATCTCCGAGACGAAAGCTGCCGCTATCGAGTCCCTTGATCTGCCGGTGCAGAATATTCTCCGTAAGGACTCCTCCCAAAGTAACCGCTTCAACCGGCGCTGCCGTCTTTGGCTCAGGTGGCGGCGGCGAAAAGATGGGCGCCTGGACTGGAGCCTCCGGAATGGACGGCACCCTCACATTCCGTCTGCCCGACTGCCCCAGGGCCTCTCCCGCGAACATCGTTATCGCAAATACCGCAATGAGCAGAGGTGAGACGAAAGCGGGAAGGCGTGAGACCACACCGAGAAGGGAAATATCTGTTAGAGAAATTGAGACAACATCCTTAACACTTTGAATGCCGAACAAACGGCTCGGGGGAAAATCTTTCATAACAATCCTTGCTGCGAGGGTAGATTAACCGGCTTTCCAGGCCCACCATTCTACCACCACCAGCTGCCAGTAATCAGCAATTACCAATCAGCAATCAGTAATCAGCAATCAGTAATCAGTAATCAGCAATCAGTTCCAAGAACCTTCAAGTCACAATCGGTACCATCCAACAAGGGTCAGCTCCAGGTCGGGAAGGGATGCTTGCTCCCGCTGACCCCCGTTAGCTCTCAAGTTTCTTCTTCAGCACATTGAGGGCTAACGCCTCTTCAATCCGCAATACGAATTCAGCAATCCGCAATCCGAAATTCTTTTCATATATCAACGCACACTATCCAGAAACACGTCCAAGCCACCTGACAGAAAAGTCAATTTGCCCTTGGGAAAGAAAGCTTGGTAGCGCATCCGTGTCTCATCGTCGTTGCCGCGCTGAATAACCGTCACTTGAGGCTTAATCGGTAGTGACGCAAGCGCTCGAGTGAATAATGATCGGATGTTCAGATCCTCATCAGGAAACGAATAGCCTACGATAATCCAAACATTAGAGCTGCGCAGCCAATCAAGCGCGCGCTGCCAGACACTCAACAAGTTCGGCGCGCGCATCTCGCGGACAAAGGACGGTGATACGATCTGGACTTCGAGTTTTTGTTTGCAGTGACACTGGCTGTTCAGATCCTCCTCTCGTTTGTATGCGTAGGCCGCGATATCAACGCTGAGATTGACGTAAACCTGATCGCATAACCCGCAGCGTAACCAGTTTGTCGACCCATGCAGCTTGAAAAGCCGTTTTTTGGGAGAGGCGGGCCGGGAAACGATCTTGACCGGATAGGAATTTGACGGCCACGCCCATGGGAATCCCAGGTCGAGCCCTAAATCATCAATCGTAGTCTCATAGTAATCCTGACAACGCCAGGCCTTTTCAATGGCGACATCGTAGTTTGAAGTAATGATGCCGATTTGATTCTGCTTTCTAATCCGGTCCAGCCACTTCAATAACTCGACGGGATAATCGTTCACAGCTCGGGTTGTTCCCTGGCCGCTTCCCCGCAAGCGGCTCTGATGTTCGATGGCTTCATAGATAGAACGCTCCAGCAGAGTGCGAGCATCTCTGATTTTTTCCGGAGTTAGTCCCAGCACCAGCGCCTGGTTAGCGTTTAGCGAGTAGTCGAGCATGGAAAGCAGCGAGGTGACGAGCGGCAGTTTTTGTTTATTCTGAGTGAGAAAGTCGGTTACGAATTCTACCCCGGGACAAAGTGCGCTTAGCGTTGTTCTTAAGAGTTGGCGATCCGCTTCGTTGGCTGCTTCGTCGTTCACACGCGAGTCTTTGAAAAGCGTTTTGTGTTCCAGCCCATTGAGAATTAATGGCAGCAATTCTTTAGTCAAAGGCCATCCAAAAGCCTTCGACGATCCTGCTCCAAGGAAAACTGCGACATTCCCGGTGCCTTGGGCAATTTGCATTGCCGCGAAACTAGATTCAGCAGCTGAGGTCAGCTGAATGGCCTCCTCGTCAAGCTTCTCTGCTTCCTTCCGTAAATTGACGGCCTGCGCCGCGAGTTCTGCGGCTTTTACTTTTGCTTCCTCGTGCGGAGTGTTCTTTGAGAGAGTTTCGTGTCCCGTTTGTTCGGGCGCGACGCCGCCAGTATTTTGTTGCTCGCTATTAACTTCGGTCACTTCATCGACTGGTTCGTTGGGAAGCTTGTCCACTGAAACTCCTTTAGCAGTCCTGTATTGCGGCGTCCTGAATTGAACGCGTCCAGACTTCAGTTTGGTCTTGTTAGAGTACGAACATGTAACTTCAGTAAAAGAGCTAAGCATTCACAACTTGAGCAGCCGCCGAAGGTTGAGCGTGCGAACGTATACTCCAAACAAGCCGTCAAGGCAATTAGAATAGGCCTCCATTACTAACGTGGCACGGGCGTCCCGCCCTGTGAAGCCTTCCCAAGAATCCTTCACTTCACGATTTTCCATTCAACAATGGTCAGCTCAAGGTCGGGAAGGGATGCTCGCTCCCGCTGACTCTCGTTAGCTCTCAACTTTATTCTTCAGCACGTTGAGGCGGGAGCAAGCAACCCTTCCTAACCCCGAGCTTCCCAACCTTGATTCTTCCGTTACGTAGACTTCAGTCTGCGCCTGTCTCTTCATTTCCACTCAGGAATCAGTAATCAGCAATTCGCAATCCAAATTCTTGAGTACAATACTCACCGCATGGCCAAAATAAACCGCAACGCTTCGTGCCCGTGCGGCAGCGGTCGCAAATACAAGCATTGCTGTCTCGCAGCAGCTGAGAAATCCGATTTTCAATATCGCCGTTTGCGACAGATCGAATCAGACCTGATTCACATGTTGCTCGCTTACGCTGAAGAAAGTCTTGGGCCAGAGGCCCTTAAAGAAGCTTGGGACGAATTCAACGATTATCAGCAAGTCGAACCGTTGGATCCCACCTCTCCAATGAACATGCTCTTCAAGCCCTGGTTCATTTGGAACTGGATCTATGAATTGGACGAGAGTCCACGTAGCGAAACCATAACCGAAACTACCATTGCCGAATCCTTTCTGGCTGAGTGTGAAGATGACCTTACACCTGATGAGAAGGCCTACCTCAACGCCAGTTTTCGCCGGCCCTTCAGTCTTTGTGAAGTTGTAGCAACGACTCCCGGCGAAGGGATGACGCTTTTCGATCTCCTTCGTCGCGTTGAATTCAAAGTTATCGAACGAATGGCGTCGAGTACTCTTCGGCGGGGTCAGATAATCTACTGCGCCAGTACAGAGCTTTTCGGAGTTAGCTTCAATGTTGCGACAGGCCCAGTTCCTCTAAACCCAACTGCGAAACTTGAAGTGCTTGAGCTGCGCGAGTGGATGGTGAAAGAGCTTGAGAGTGGCGAAATTACGAGTGAAAATTTGGACGACTTTGACTTCGATATCCGGGCGCTGTATCTCGAGTTTGTCCAACAGATGTTCACGCCTCCAAGGCTGGCGAATACCGCTGGCGAGCCGTGGGTGCCACACGAGCTCCACTTCGAGATTGAGTCCGCTGACCAGGCATATCATGCTCTGAAAGATATGGCCGAAGACTCACGCGATACCGA
>Ga0157380_10003358_pt1 | contig 10979 bp, 10 predicted proteins | sample S35metaG_FD_119757 | JGI IMG/M metagenome (GOLD analysis project Ga0157380, IMG submission 119757) | Switchgrass rhizosphere microbial communities from Kellogg Biological Station, Michigan, USA - S3-5 metaG | ecosystem: Host-associated > Plants > Roots > Rhizosphere > Soil | place: USA...
AGGTGACCAAGATGCGCTGGCAACTGCCGCATCAATCCTCGAGACTCAGCTCGCGACCGCGAGCCCTCGGCATAGCTCCGACGTCGCTTCGTCCGCGGGAAACGCGCACTCGATACGCAGCTCGTCGAGCGTCACGTCCCGCGGTGTGCCGAACGTCGTGATGGTCGAGAAGAACCGGAACCGCCTTCCGTCCTTCTGAAATACCACCGTGAGCACCGGCGGCGGAGCCGCGCCCAGCTCGCGCGTGACCCACCGTGACGGAACGCCGGGATAGCGCAGGATTTCGTCGAGGAGCGCGTGCGCCTGCGGATCCGACGGCGCCGCCGCGATTTCGTCGTGCAGGTGTCGGATCATGTCGCCCGCCACCTCTTCCCAGTTCACTACCACCGAACGCATGTCCTTCGGGTCGAAGAACTGACGAAGCATGTTCGTGTGTGTGCTGCCACCGATCAGGAAGTCCGCGATGCGCACGGCGGCGCGATTGGCGAGCAGCACGTCCCAGCGCCGGTTGAGAACGAACGCGGGGTAAGGTTCCTGGTGCTCGACGATGAGGTCGATCGCACGCCGCACCTGTGTCAGCTCGGGCGTGTTCAGGTCTGTCTCTGCGTATCGTGGGGCATAGCCCGCAGCGATGAGCAGGGCATTGCGCTCGCGCAGCGGCATGTCGAGCGTGTCGGCGAGACGCGCGATCATCTCGCGACTCGGCTGCGCCTTACCCGTCTCGACGTAGCTGATATGGCGCGCGGAGACGCCTGCCTCGAGTGCGAGATCGAGCTGACTCACGCGCCGCGCGGCGCGCCACTCCCGGAGCAGCGAGCCCACGTGTGCCGCACGCGCCGGCCGCGGCGCAGCGCCCAGGTCGGTGGAAATCACGACGGATGATACTCCGTCCGCCGGACTGAAGGCCATGACCTCCGAGGTCATTGATCGACTGCAGCGCCGAGTCCATCATGCGCGCGACCGAAACGTTGGTCCGTTCACGGGGGTAGGAGATGCGTCGCAGAGAGTTCGTCGAGATGGTTGGAGTGGCGATAGCGGCCGAGTCGGCCGCGGGATGCCTAACGCGGGCGTCCCGCGCCGCGCCGACGCCCGCCGCTCTCGGGCGTGAGCCAATGGATGCTGCAGCGTTCCACGCCGCGCGCCGATACGTGGACACGCGGTTCGGCAGGATCGCGATGGTCGAACGTGGCGCCGGAGATGCCGCACTGTTCCTCCACGGGTTCCCGCTCAACAGCTTCCAGTGGCGTGGCGCGCTCGACCGTCTGTCCGCGCATCGCCGCTGCATCGCGCCCGACTTCATGGCGCTGGGATACACACAGATCGCCGACAACCAAAGCGTTGCCCCCGACGCGCAGGTTGCGATGCTCGTGGCGCTGCTCGACGCACTCCAGATACCGGTTGTCGATCTCGTCGCGAACGACAGCGGCGGAGCGGTCGCGCAGCTGCTCGTCACCAGGCACGGCGAACGCGTTCGCTCGCTCCTGCTGACGAATTGCGACGCTGAGACCGACAGCCCGCCGCCGGCGCTGCTGCCCGTCATCGCCATGGCGCGTGAGGGCACGTTTGCGGACCGGTGGCTGGCGCCCTGGGTCGCTGACAAGACGCTCGCGCGTTCGCCCGAAGGGCTCGGCGGCCAGACCTACACGCATCCGACCAACCCGTCCGACGAGGCCATCGACTACTACCTGACACCCCTCGTGGCCTCGCCGAGGCGGAAAGCGCAGGTGCACGCGTATGCGCTGGCGCTGGAGCCCAACCCGCTTGCCGGCATTGCGCCGGCGCTTCGGCGCTCCAGGGTGGCGACGCGGATCGTGTGGGGTACGGGCGATACGATCTTCTCGTCGGCCAGTCCCGACTATCTGGACCGGACGTTCGGCAACTCGCGGGGCGTACGGCGTGTGCCGGGAGCGAAGCTGTTCTTTCCCGAGGAGTACCCGGCCATCATCGCCGAAGAGGCGCGGCGCTTGTGGGGCGTCGAGTAAACGCCGCCAGTTTGCGACTCAGAATGCGGGTCACCCCGGCTCTTCACCCTTGACGGTTGCGAAAGCGGCCGTGATCGCCCTGCCGGTGTTCGCGCGATCGCCGCCTAACGAGCCACGCGTATTCCTGACGAGCGAAGCGCTGCCACGTCCCATCCGCCGAGCGTGGCAGCGGCATCGTAGGTGGTCTCGAGGAATTCCATGACCATCGCGTCCGGATTGGCGGCCGTACGCACGGCATCGTGCGGCAGGATCCACTCGCGCATGTCCTGATGATAGAAGGCCGCGGCCGGCGCAATTGACGCGACGTTGCAGCCCGGTGGCTCCGGGTACGCGTAGGCGTAAAACGCCGGCTCGGCGACTGGCGTTCCAGCCGTTCCGGGCCACCATCCGGCGCTGATGCACTCGTGTGAATACGCCTCGGCCATGACCCAGTCCGGGCAGTTCGGAATTCCCCCTGGATGCGGCGGCGCCCGCCGGCCCGAGAAGCGGGTACACGCCAGGTCGAAGCCGCCCCACCAGAAGTGCGAGGGACTGCACTTCCCCGCAAAGCCACCGCGAAAGCGCTTCAACATGCGATCGGCCTGCATGAGGGCACGCCACCACCGCCGTGTCGCGTCGCCGTCGTACGTGCCATTCGCGTGATCATTCGGAAAGGGCGTCGCGTCGGAGACCTCGTTCGGCGTCGGAGTTATCCGAACGTCGACATCGAGTGCCGCGAGCATCGCCCGGTATTCCTGATAGAAGTCGGCGACGGACTTGTTCTCCAGCCGCAGGCTTCGCGTTTCGCCGGCGCTCGTCCGCGCCAGCAGGAGATCGCCGAGAAAATCGAATTCCACCTCGACAACGCGCCCGCGGTACGGCATGGCCGACGTTGTCAGTCCGTGCGCGGTGACATAGAGCGAGCAATGCCACCAGTGATTCTCGAATGGCGCCAGCCAGAGCCGCGTTTTGCCGACGATCTGCGTCCATCGATGCAGCGTCGCGTAGGTCGGCTGCCACTCCTCGAGCGGCAGTGCCGGCCACACGTCCTCGGTTCGCTCGCGAGTTACCGTGTGGGCGATCATGTGTTCGAACCGGGTGTCACTGTCATGCCTAAAGGCACGGCCGTCGTGTGTTGGGTGTCAGTGCCTGCAATTGCGTTGTCGGTCAGCCGAATGATGACTGATGAGCGCGAACTCACGCCGCGTGTTCCGTGCCAAGCCTGCTGGAGGCCGCGCTAAAAGAACCCGCGGAGGAACGCGGCCGCCTCATCCGAGATGCCGCCGATCTTGTTCGTCGCCTGACGATAGAATTTGAAGTTGAGCTCTGATCGCGAACATCGTGCTCCTCATCGCACACCATTTGCGTAGTGCGCCGTCGTTAGGCGCGAGCTCGTGACCATGTCGAGTTATCGGCGCGCGAACGTCGTCCCGTTCAGATCGATGGCCTTCGCCGCTCCAGGCCCGTCGAAGCGAAACGAGATGACGTTCCCCGAACCGGCGATCTCGATGCGCAGCTGATCCTTCTCCGCGTCGAACACTTCGGCCAGCCCGTCGAGAACGCCCCACCGGTACCAGAGCGCTCCACCGTTCACGACGAAGGCGAGCGCCCCGAACGCCTCGTTGAAGTACGAACCGGCGAAGTCCGCGACCGGCCGCCGCAAGGGTCGCTGGCGTGAGCGCCGAACGGAGTCACTCGCGGCCTGGCGCTGGCGGGCAGCAGGCAGTCTCGCGACGAGACTGTCCAACCGCTCATCCGCGGCGGCGCGCGCATTGGGACGCCCGGCTTCCAGGTCGTACGCAAGCGTGGCGAGAATGTCCGTGGCGCCACTCGCGCCGGGTCCGTTCACCTGCGCGACGACGCCGACACGCCGGCCGGGTAGCATCGAGAGGTGCGAACGAATCGAGCTGTAGCCGCCAAACCGGCTGATCATCGGCTCACCCGCGTACGACCCGATGTCCCATCCCGCGGCCCATCCCTCGCGGTCGAACGGCCCGAAGTGCTTGCTCGCTTCCACCGAATGTCGCGCGATGAGCCGGTGACTCATCGCGACCGCCTCACGCGGGAACACCTGCTGGCCATCGATCATGCCGCCGTCCATCTGAACGATCACCCAACGGGCGAGGTCGTTGAGCGTGGCGACGTGTCCACCGGCCGAGTTCATCGTGGCGTCCGTCTTCTCGAACTCGAGGGTCGTGAAGCCTCCCGCCGCGTTCAACACGTGTGGTTTGGCGATGCGCCCAGGATCGAGGCCCGACAGCCGCGCATAGGTCTCGGGCATTCCTGCGGGCTTGTAGACGGCGCTATCGAGGTAGCGGCGCCAGCCTTCCACGCGGAGCCGATCGATCACCATGGCCGCGACGTTGTACCCGAAGTTGCTGTACACCAGGTCGTCGGTGGGCGACCGCGTGGCGTACTGGATCAACCGTGGCCACTGCGCCTCGGGAAACGCGCCGGTATACGCGGCACTCTGAACGACGGCGTTGTCGTTGAGGTGATGGGTATGCGAGAGAAAGCTCGACAGCGTTAGGTGGGCGGGATCGACCCCAGCGGGCCACCGCACGCCTGGCAGGAGCGAGGCGATCGGCGCGTCCAGTTCGATCACCCGCTGCTGCGCGAGGAGCGAGATGGCGAAGCCCGTATACGACTTGCTGGTGGACGCCACGTACCAGAGGGTTCGATCGGAGGCGGCGATGCGTTTGGTCGCGTCGGCCCACCCGTACCCTCTCGCCAGAATCGTCTTGCCATCCATGACGACGGCGACTCCGACCGCCGGACTCACGTCCTCGGAGACAATGCGCCTGGCGAGCGAATCCACCGCGCGCGCGATCATCTCGGGCGCTGGTCGTGGCCCCTGCGAGGAAACGGGGCTGGTGGCGGTGGCGCTGACGGCGGTTGCAATGGCAAGCACTCGATGGCGTCTCGAGCGTAGAGCTCGGCGACTGTTTCCTCTTGGTCTCATCGCCCGAACGTAGCCGCCGCCGGCTGGCGAAGCTTGAATCCGCGAAACCGGCCGCTCCGTGTCAGGAGGGCCTGCCGATGGCGCCATGTGAGCCGAACGCGTTCGCAAGCCGGCGGAATCGCGCCGGCGCCATCCCGGCGGCCCGCGAAAACTCGCGACAGAGATGCGCCTCGTCGGCGAAGCCCGTCGCATGGGCGACCGTCGCGATCGTGGGATCGCCGTCCGCTACGTGACGCGCCGCGTGCCGGAGGCGCGACCGTCGCAGGAGGTCGGCGGCTCCGATGCCGTGCCAGCGGCGCACACAGCGGGCGAAGTAGACCGGGTGCACGCCGGCCGACCGCGCGACGTCACGCACGGTGAGCCCGGGCCGCCAGTCGTCACGCACCTGGGCGACCGCGTCCTCCAGCCACCGCGGCTGGCCGGCACGTGCTGGTTCGTGCAGTCGCGCAGACACGGCGGCGACGAGATCGAGGATGTCGTCGTCATCGCGGGCGAAGTGGCGGCGTCCTTCCACGCCGCGGGCTACGATGCGCAGGAATGGGATCGCGACCGTCGCCTCATGCGTCCATCGCCAGGCCGATGCGCGCCCGGGATGTTCGACTAGGTCGGCGAGCGTGGCGCGCTCGAGCGAGAGCCGCGCCGTCAGCGCGCCGGCATGTCCGAAGTGGTCCTCGTGGATGACGCCCGGATCCTTGACGACGACGCTGAGCGCGCTGGCGCGCTCGAGGGACGCACCGACGCGCTCCTCGACGGTGCCGCGCAGCACGAGGGTGATCTGCAAGTCGTCGTGGGTATGCGATGCCTGGCGGGTCCCGGCTCCATAACCGGACGCTACGAGGGAGAGGACAGTCGGGCGCACGTTCCAACTACGGGCTGAGAATCATTCCCGTTTCTCCGTGTCGGCACAGACGGTGAGGACGTCGCCCCCAAAAACGCCCGCGATAAGGCGCGAGGGCTCGGCCGTCCGTGCAGTGAACGTTAGGCGATGAACAGCAGCAGATGGCCAGGACCGATGGAGATTACTGAGCGTGTGGGTGACCGCCACCGCCGCGTGGAGATCCCACCGCGATGCGACCCAGGAAAGCGCCGCGAAGCAGCACGCCGCCGCTAAGCGCGACGACACCGGCCACGAGCCCCGCCAGCACAGTCGGTACGGGCGGCGAGCCGAGATAGGCATTGCGCACCTCGGTCGCCGCAACACCCCTGCTCAGGTCGCCAGTTGGATCGTCAGTACTTGACCGGAGATCTCGCTGCCACCACTATGCAGATGGGCGGTGACCCCCGTGTCCAAATACCGGGTTCGGAGAATTCATCCCGGTGGCGTCAGGACGATTCGCGAGAATCAGAATCCTGGTTTCAGGAGCGCCTTTCTCCATTGGGGCACCGCCTTTTTCTTGCCCCCGATTCGCCTCGTGATCTCCGGGCAGGGCGTCAACTCACGTTAGGCGCTCCCCAATGCGCGGCTGACCGACGTTCGTCGGCCCTGAGGAGTCGGCCCGGCGCCGACTTACCGCATTGTGGACGTCGACTCACGGTACACGGTAGTCCCGCCCCCCGACACTGGGAATTGTCAGCCGCCAGGTATGACGCGTGTCATGCGGGCGACTCGACGCAGATTCGGCCCCCGCGCCGCTCACGGGCCCGACGGACCCGATCATTCCGACGATGGCCGGATGTCACCGTCCTTTCCGTTCACCAAGCCGGGAACGCGGCGAGTCATTGCGTCCTGCGGCGAGCCGTTGGGCCCTATCGTCATCATGTGGTCCCGCCCGAGGGGACATCCCCCTTCGTGCCACCAAATCACCAGAGAACGGCTTCACGTCGCATCCAGAGGTAGCTGCATGCTCCGCATTTCCTTGTTCCGTCTCGCGTTCGCCGCCGTGTCGGCGCTCGCCATCACCGCCTGCCAGGATAATTCGAATCCGACGGCTGTGATTCCCACCACGCCGTCCGCCAATGTGCGGTCGTCTCAAGGCCCAGCGGTTCCGTCAGCCGATGAGCTGAACCGACAGATTCCTGGTTTCGGGGGATTTTTCCTGGACCGAGATGGAGCACCGACCGTGTACCTGACCCGCGGGTCGAGCCGAGCCAACGCGGAGCGCGCACTTGGCCGTTACCTCACCGGTCGCGGACTGTCGACCGCCGCGGTGCGAGTGCGCGAGGCTCGGTACGGCTGGCAGCAGCTCCAGCGCTGGCAGGACGCCGCGACCGACGGTGCCTTCCAGCTTGCCGGAACCGTGTTCGTGGACAATGACGAGACCATCAACCGGGTCCGAATCGGCGTCGAGGACGCGAACTCGGTCGGTCAGGTCCGCGCGGCGTTGGCCCGGAGCGGGCTGCCTGACGACGCCGTCGTGATCGAGCGCGCCGAGCCGATCGTGCAAGTGGCTACGCTGCAGAATGTCGTCGACCGCCCAGTTCGTGCGGGTGTCCAGATCAACTTTGGGGGGTTCCTGTGCTCGGTCGGATTCAACGCGACCTCGGGCGGGCAGGCCTCCTTCATCACCGCCTCGCACTGCACCAACACGCAAGGCGGCACCGAGGGCACTCCATATTTTCAGCCGTCGCGATCGGTCGACGGCACTCAGGTCGCTACCGAGGTGGATGATCCGGCCTACGTGAGGAACGCGGGATGTCCAAGGGGCAAGAAGTGTCGGTTCAGCGATGCCGCGCGCGCCGCGTACGTCAACAGCGCCAATCAGGCATTGGGGTCGATTGCCCAGACGAGCGGGCCGAATAACGGAAGCCTCGATATTGTCGGCTCGTTCAGCATCACGGCCGACGACTGCGGAACCACCGGCGGTTGTCTCGCAGTTGGCGCTACCGTGAACAAGGTCGGCCGTACGACCGGATGGACGCAGGGCAACATTACGAACACCTGTGTCAATACCGGCGTTCAGGGAACCAAACTCGTTCAACTCTGCCAGACGTTTGTCTCGGCTGGTGTGGGCGCAGGTGACAGCGGCTCGGATGTCTTCGAGATCACGAGCAGCACCGACGTGAAACTTGCCGGCATTCTCTGGGGCGGTAGCGCAGGCGGGGATCTGTTCGTGTTCAGCCCGTTCGGCAACGTGACGCGGGAGCTTGGTCTACTGACCACGCACTGAGCGACGCAGTATCCTGAGCTTCGCCTAACGCTGGAGGCACCGGCACGCGCCCGCTCGGGCGAGCCGGTGCCTCTCGTTCTATCGGCGCACAGCACCAGGGTAACGGCGCGTTGCCCTTCACAGTTCGCCAGATCGCCTGGTTGAGCGCGATCTCCCGATCTTTGCACCGGGCTATCCCCTGTCGAGGTCGATCACGTGCCCCGGCGGAACAGTCGACAACGAGATCGCGCCGACCGAAACGGCTGGTCAGAGCGGCCTGAGCTACAACTCGGCGACGGACGCGTACACGTACGTGTGGAAAACGGAGAAGGGGTGGGCCAAGTGGATCGACTTCTTTATCACGACCTCCTGAGCGATCTTTGGCAAGGAAGTGGGGATGTCGGATCACCTACACCTAACGCCGGCCAATTCATGACGCACCGGACAAAACCCGACACGATCGTTCTCGTCCACGGATTCTGGGTGACGCCGCGCTCCTGGGAACACTGGATCGCGCGGTACCAGGCGCGCGGATACCGCGTGCTCGCGCCCGCGTATCCCGGGTTCGACGTGGAAGTCGAGGCACTCAACGCCGACCCATCGCCGGTCGAAGCGTTGACGATCCCGAAGATCATCGAGCGCTTCGAGTCGGTCATCCGCGAGCTCGACACGCCGCCGATCATCATCGGCCACTCTGCCGGCGGCGCGTTCACGCAGATCATGCTCGACCACGGGTACGGCGCGGCGGGCGTCGCCATCAACTCGGCGCCGACCGAAGGCGTGCTCGTGGCTCCGCTGACACAGCTCAAGTCCACGGCCCCGGCGTTCAGCAGTCTGTCGAACCGGCACAAGGCCATCGCGTTCAATCTCGAGCAGTGGCACTACGCGTTCGCGAATACGTTCAGCGATGACGAGTCGTGCGCCCTGTACGAGCGGTATCACGTGCCGGCATCGGGCGCGATCCTGTGGGGCAGCGTGCTCGCGAACTTTCAGCCGGGTCATCAGGATGCGTGGGTCGATTATCACAACGACAAGCGCGCGCCGCTGCTGTTCCTCTCGGGTGCCGAGGATCACCTCATGCCGCCGGCGGTCCAGAAGTCGAACGCGAAGCACTACAAGTCGAAGGCGATTACCGAGCTGAAGGAGTACCCCGGGCGCGCGCACCTCATGCCTGCACAGCAGGGTTGGGAGGAGGTGGCTGACTACGCGCTCGAGTGGGCCGAGCGCCACGCGGTGATCTGGGAGACGGCGACACGTTAGGTACTCGCCGGTGAGCTCGTCCGGTTCCGTTCGCGGAAGGTGGCGGGTCCGGCGATCGCCGCGCGCGATGTTGGTTCGATCGACGCAGTGCTGCTCTCGCACGACCACCATGCCGACAACCTCGACGACGCCGGGCGCGCACTCCTCCCCTTGGCGCGGTCCGTCATCACCACTCGCACCGGCGCGGCCCGACTCGGCGGCAATGCCCGCGGCCTCGCGCCGTGGGCTACCACCCAGCTCGACTCGCCGGGCCGGCCGTCGATCGCGATCACCGCGACGCCGTGCCGGCACGGGCCGCCCGGGACGCATCTCATCGTCGGCGACGTCATCGGCTTCAGCCTCGAGTGGGCTGGGCAGCGCCGCGGTACCTTCTGGATCTCGGGCGATACCGTCATGTTCGCCGGCGTGAGGCATGTCGCCGGGCGCCTACGGGTCGGGACGGAGATCCTCCACCTCGGTGGCGTGCGGTTTCCGATCACAGGTCCACTGCGCGACACGATGACGGCGACCGACGCCGTCGGGATCACGCGCCTCTTGCGGCCTCACACCGTCGTGCCGATCCACTACGAGGGATGGTCGCACTTTCAGCAGGATCGATCGGAGATCGAGCGTGCCTTCGCCGAGTCCGAGCCGGAGATCCGGGACTGTGTACGCTGGATCGCGATTGGGGGGTCGCTCGACGTGGGCGTGTAGCCGACGCCAGTCCCTCACGCGCGCGCGACTCACTCATCGAGATGGATGATCCCGCGCTGCAGGGCGATCGTCACGGCGTGCGTGCGGTCCCGGGCACCGAGCTTCTCGAAAATGCTCTCGAGGTGAGCCTTCACCGTGTCGGCCGAGCGACCGAGCGCCTGCGCGATCTCCTTGTTCCCGAGTCCATTGGCGACGTGCCGTAACACTTCCTGCTCGCGGGCACTGAGATCCGCTCGCGGAGTGAATTCGGCGAGTCTCGTCGCAACGTCCGGAGGAATGACTCGCTTTCCGGAAGCCGCCAAGCGGATGGCGGCAACGAGCTGCTCGACCATCGTGTCCTTGATCAGGTACGCGCCCGCGCCCGCACTCAGGGCCCGGTGAATGTCGGCGTCGCCGTCATACGTCGTGAGGGCGATCACTCGCGCGTTAGGCTCGATGGCGCGAATCGCGAGGATCGCCGCCACCCCGTCGACCTTCGGCATCCGAAGATCCATGAGCACGACGTCGGGACGGTGGGCCTCGAAGAGCGCAACGGCTTCCGCGCCGTCGCGCCCCTCGGCCACGATGTCGATGTCGGGCTCGTTCGCGATCATCGCCGCGATCCCCGCACGAACGATGGGGTGATCATCGGCCGTGAGCACGCGGATTCGAACGCCGTCAGTCGCCGTCGGGTCGCCCATCGTGGTTGCTCGTCAGGTCTACTTCGCCGCGGCCATCAGCGCGTTCGTCGCCTGGGCGATGATCGCGGCCACGGGGGCCGGCTTCGAGACGTAGACCGCATGGCTTCCACCGGTCTCGGTCACCGTCGATCCCGCGCGCTGCGCCATGGCGCGTTGCGCCGGCGGAGGAATCATCCTGTCATCCGCGGCAACGAGATACCAGCTGGGCTTCGTTCGCCACGCGGGTTCCGTGACTGCACCTGCCAGCGCCTCGACCCCCCACGGTACCTGCGACTCGGACATGAATTGCGCGGTCTCGGCGTCGACGTCGGCCGCGAACGATGCCGCGAACTTTGCC
>Ga0157380_10003360_pt1 | contig 10976 bp, 12 predicted proteins | sample S35metaG_FD_119757 | JGI IMG/M metagenome (GOLD analysis project Ga0157380, IMG submission 119757) | Switchgrass rhizosphere microbial communities from Kellogg Biological Station, Michigan, USA - S3-5 metaG | ecosystem: Host-associated > Plants > Roots > Rhizosphere > Soil | place: USA...
ATGCCCTTGTCCGGCGCGTCCATGATTTCCTTGAACACGCGCGCCGCCTTGTCGGACTGACCGATCTCGTCCGTCAAATCCGCCGCTTTCTGCGCCGCCACTGGACTCACCGCGAGAGTGGTCAGCAGGCTGGCGCCGAGTAGTGCCCTGGTGATGATGCCAATCGCGCGGCGATCGCCGCGCGTGTATTCCGTATGCTTGTGCATTGTTTAGGTACTCCAACTGGGTACCTTACGAGTTTGCCGGCCATTTGACTGTGCTCGATAGCACAGGGCTCTGCCCGCACACCTTCAGTTATCCTCTCTCCCGGGTACCAACCTTGTCCCAGTCCAACGATCGCGAAGACCCGCTCGCTACGGGTCCCACGGATGACGGCACGCATTTGGCCAGTACGTCGGGCCGCTATCTCCCTGAGCGCATCGGCTCGTACCGAGTGCTCGGCATCATCGGCGAAGGCGCGATGGGCGTCGTCTATGAAGCCGAGCAGGATCGGCCCCATCGTCATGTCGCGCTGAAAGTGATTCGGCCCGGGCTGGCCAGCGCGACGCATCTTCGCCGGTTCGAGCACGAAGCGGAAGTTCTCGGCCGGCTGCAGCATCCAGGCATCGCGCAGGTGTACGACGCGGGCGTCGCCGAGACGGGAAACGGCGTGCAGCCGTTCTTCGCAATGGAACTCGTTCGCGGTCGACCGCTCGGAGACGATGTGGCGCGGCGGAAGCTGTCGATGCCGGAACGCCTGACGCTGTTCGCGCAAATCTGCGACGCCGTCGAGCACGCGCACCAGAAAGGCATCATCCATCGCGACTTGAAGCCGGCAAATATCCTCGTCGATCCGACAGGGCAACCGAAGGTCCTCGACTTCGGCCTGGCGCGCGCCGTGAACGCAGACCTGTACTCGACGATGCATACGGGAGCGGGGGAGATGGTGGGCACGGTCGCCTACATGAGCCCGGAACAGGTGGACGGCGAGACCGATCAGCTCGACATCAGATCCGATGTGTACGCGCTGGGCGTCATCGCGTATGAGCTCCTGGCCGATCGATCGCCGTACGACTTGCACCGCAAACCGCTCACGGAAATGGCGCGGATCATCCGCGAGGAAGAACCCGCGCGCCTGAGCAGCGTGGCGCGCCGGCTGCCCGCCGATGTCGAGACGATCGTCGCGAAGGCACTCGAGAAAGACAAATCGCGAAGGTACGGATCCGTCGCAGAAATGGCGACGGACATCCGGCACTTTCTGCGCGATGAGCCAATCATCGCCCGTCCGCCGAGCGCCTTCTATCAGGTCAGCAAGTTCGCCAAGCGGAACAAGGCCGTTGTCGTGGGCGTGGCCGCGGTGTTCGTCGTGCTCGTCGCCGGCATCATCGTCAGTTCGTGGCAGGCGATTCGCGCGCGACGCGCGGAGGCGATCGCGGACACGCGCGCGGCAGAGGCGCGGCGGGAGGCGGCGAAGGCACTGGCGGTGACGAAGTTCATGCAGGACATGCTGTCTGCCGCGAATCCAGAGAACGCGCAGGGACGCGAGGTCACGGTGCGTGCAGCGCTCGACGAAGCGGCCAAGAAAGTTGACGCCGGTACGCTTTCGGCTGAGCCTGATGTCGAAGCGGCCGTGCGCGCGGCGATCGGCACCACATACCAGGGCCTAGGGCAGTTCGACGCGGCTGCGCGGCAACTCACGGCGGCGCTCGAAACGCGCCAGAAGACCGGCGCGGATGAACTGCTCGTCGCGCAGAGCATGTTCGACCTGGCGCGGACCGAGTTGCTCCGATCCAATCTCAAGGAGAGCGAGCGCCTGCTCCGGGAGTCGCTCGCGATCAGGCGGCGCCTGCTCGGCGAGAAACACCGCGACGTCGCCGCATCGCTGAACGCGCTCGGCGGCCAGCAAGTAAATGCCGGCAACCTGGACGAGGCCGAGAAGCTGATGCGCGAGGCGCTGGTCCTCCGCCGCGAGATCCTCGGCCCTGCCGATCCGGACGTCGCATCGACGATGAACAATCTCGGGTTGATCCTGCGCAACAAGGGCGACCTGACCAACGCCGCGCCGATGCTGCGCGAGGCTCTTGAGCTGCGACGCAAGACGCTCGGCAACGATCATCCTGACGTCGTGATTCAGACGGTCAACATGGCGATCGTGCTGACAGACCTCGGCGACTACGCAGGCGCGGAAACGCACGCGCGCGAGGCGCTCGCAACTCGTCGCCGGATCCTGGGGCCGGAGCATCCAGCCGTGGCCAACACCCTTCGAGTGCTCGGGGATGCGCTTGCCGGCGCGGGCAACTACGCCGAGGCCGAGCCGCTGTACCGCGAGGCCATCGCGGTCGCGCGCAAGGGCTTCGGCGAAGACCACACGGAAACCGCGAGGTTCCAGTCCGGCCTTGGATGGCTGCACGTGCGCGCGGGCGAGTTCGCGAAAGCCGAGCCGCTGCTGCGGGCGAGCCTCGCGATTCAGCGGAAGAAACTCGGCGTAGACAACGACGCAACGCGAACGACAATGACGAACCTTGCGCACGCGTTGAACGGATTGGGCGACCACGCGGGCGCTGAAGCTGTGGCGCGCGAGGCGATCGCGAGCTACCAGAAACAGGCGAATCCGCGGTTCATTCCCGGCGCGCTGGCGGCGCTCGGCGAGTCTCTTGTCGGGCGTCGTCAATTCGTGGAGGCAGAGACGACGCTGCAGCAGGCGCGCGATGTGCTGGCCAAGCAGCAGCCCACGACCAAGTGGCTGCCGCCGGACGTGACGAGCCTGCTCGGCGCCGCATTCGCTGGGCAGCAGAAATATACCGAGGCCGAGCCGCTCTTAATTAAAGGATACGAAGGCTTAAGAGACACCGCCGGCAGCCCGCCAACGCGCCTGCGGAAATCGATTGAGCGTTTGATCGCGTTCTATACGGCGGCGGGGCGTGCCACCGAGGCGACGCCGTGGCGGGCGAGGCTGCGGGGAATCGCGCGATAAGAGTTCCTTCTCAGCGCGCGTGCGAGCGCCTTCTTAAGATCACAAACTGTGATCTTAAAGACGCCGTCAACCGTGCGTGCGAGCATGGCCTTTCTTTAGGATCCTGATTGGCCCAGCGCTGTCGACGGCCTCGCGGATCCGGCGTTTGACGGAGTCGAGCGCATCCGGTGGTCGATCCGTCCCGTCATCGACGGCGACCTTGTCGAGCAGAACCAGATCAATCTCGAATTTTCCGGTGATCTGCTCGCTCTCGGCCGTGACTGTCTCGGCCGTGCTCGGCTCGGCCTCGTCTTTCGGTTCCTTGGGATTCATATGGATGCTCCTCGAAACGTGACCCTGGACCTCAGCGACGCTTCCTAGAACTCAACACTACCGGCTGAGACCTGTCTGGAGCTGTACCGTTGGACACACCGGCAGGTACGACAGGCGCGAGGTAGTCATGCATGCATATTTGTGACATCATGCATGCATATTGCCGAAGCAACTGACAATTCGTGGTGTCTCCGAGGAACTCGGCCGCCGGCTGGCGCGGCTGAGCCGCGAACGCAGCCAGAGCGTCAACGTCGTCGCACGGTCGATCCTCGAGGAGGCCGTCGGGATCCACGCTCGCCGCGAGCGGTTACGGCGGTACGCGACGTGGACGCAGGCCGAGGTCGAGGCGTTCGAGAACGCGCTCGCCGATCAGCGGGTGATTGACGATGAGCTCTGGCAGTAAACGCGAAGCTCCAGCGCGTCTCGCGCTCGACACGTCCGCCTATTCCCGTTTCAGAGCCGGTGATTCGCGGGTGCACGATCTGCTCGCCGCGGCGGAGGTCGTGCTGATGCCGGCAACTGTGCTCGGCGAATTGCACGGCGCCTTCGAGTTCGGCTCACGCGCGAAAGAGAATCGCGTCACGCTTGGGGAGTTCCTGTCCGAGCCCTTCGTCAAGGTCGTCCCCACGACCGCCGACGTAGCGCGCCAGTACGGACGCGTCTATGCTGCCCTCAGAAAAGCAGGCCAGCCAATCCCCGCGAACGACATGTGGATCGCGGCCGCCACGATCGACCAGGGCGCGTGCCTGCTCACGTTCGATCAGGACTTCGAACACGTCCATGGCCTCGACCGTGTGATCCTCGAAGGCGTCGAGCCAGACACCGAAGACTGATTACGGCGCTCCGTCGCGCGTTCACGCGCTTCGTTCGACCGACACTTTCGCCGTGATACCGTCGAAATCAGTCCATGTTTCGCTTCGCTCTGCGCCTGATCAGGCCATACACGCTATGGCTCGTCATCGTCGTTGTCGCAATGCTGATAGAGACGTCGATGAGCCTCGCGTCTCCGTGGCCTCTCAAGATCGTGCTCGATTCTGTGCTCGACGCGAGAGCGGCGCCAGAATGGCTCGTTTGGTTTTTTGGCGCCGAGCCGGACCGGATGGCTGTGCTGAAGGCCGCGGTCATCGCGACGGTCACGATCGCTCTCGCTCAGGGTGCGGGCAGTTATCTGAACTCGTACTACTCCAGCAACATCGGCCAGTGGATCGGTCACGATTTGCGGCAAAAGATGTATGCGCACCTGCAGCGGCTGTCCATGTCGTACTACGACCGGCAGCAGGTGGGTCCGCTCGTCAGCACGATCACAGACGACATCAACGCCGTCCAAGATTTCATTTCGACGTCATTGCTGAAGATATTGGTCGACCTGCTGACGATCGTCGGCATGCTCGCGGTGATGTTGACGCTCAATCTGAACTTCACGCTGGTTGCGCTCACTGTGACGCCTTTGCTGGGGCTGTTCGTCTATCGCCTCCGGTATGTCGTGAAACTGGCGACGCACGATGTGAGACGACGGCAGGGAGAGATGGTGACGATTGTCCAGGAAGGGCTGGGCGCGATTCGTCTCGTGAAAGCGTTCGCTCAGGGTGCGTTCGAACGGCAGCGGCTGGATGAAAAGAGCCTGCAAAGCGTCCAGGCCGCGTTGCAGGCGAGGCGTGCGCGATCGCTCGTCGGACCGGTCGTCACGGTGCTGGTGGCGATTGGAACGGCCGCGGTCCTGTGGTTCGGGGCGCGCCTGGTTCTCGCCGGCGCCATGACGGCGGGCGCGCTTGTCGTGTTCATGACGTACCTGGGCCGGCTGTTTCGGCCAATCCAGGATCTGGCGCGGGTGAGTACAAATGTTGCGCAGGCTGCCGTGGGACTCGAGCGGGTCATGGCCGTGCTCGCGACAGATGAACGGCTGCCCCGCGCGCTGACGCCACGAATCCTTTCAGACGTTCGAGGCCTCGTCGAGTTTAGCGACGTAACGTTCGGGTACGTCCCCGACCGCCCGGTTCTGCAGAACATTTCATTTCGCGCTGAAGCCGGTCAGCGCATCGGCCTGGTTGGGCCAAGCGGCAGCGGGAAGTCCACCCTCGTGAGCCTTATCCCACGTTTCTACGATCCGACATCCGGTGTGGTCGCCGTCGACGACGTCGATGTCAGAGAGGTGAGCGTCCGATCGCTGCGCCGCAACATAGGATTCATCCTGCAAGACACGCAGCTCTTTCACGCGTCCATCGCGCAGAACATCGCATATGGCCGGCTGGATGCGACGCGCGACGAGATCGCGGCGGCCGCGCGCCTGGCACAGGCCGAGGAATTCATCCTCGACTTGCCGGAGGGTTACGACACCATGGTCGGCCAGGGCGGGCTGACCTTGTCGGGTGGACAACGGCAGCGGCTCGGCATCGCGCGTGCGCTCGTCCGCAATGCGCCGATTCTGATCCTCGACGAGCCGAGCTCGGGTCTCGATCTCGAGTCCGAACGTCTTGTTTTCGAGGGACTGAACCAACTCTTCGCCGGGCGCACCACCTTTGTGATCGCGCACCGGCTATCGACGATTCGCGACGTCGATCTGATCCTCGTCCTGGACGAGGGTCGAATCGTGGAGCGCGGTACCCACGACGAACTCTCCCGTCGCGGCGGCATGTACGCCAGCCTGATCGCGGCCGGGAGCTTTTCCTCGGCCCCAGCGCGCTAGCCGTCGCGGACGCATCGCCGCGGACGAACGTATTAGACTGCGATCTCGTCCAATCGCAAGGATTCTGCGAAGGAGACAACGATGACAAAGACATTGATGGCGTTGGCGGTGTTCATGGTCGTTCTTCCGCCGGCGAAGCATCAGACGACGTCGCAGCAGACGATGTCCGCGCCGACGACCGCTGCGAAGGGCGTCGATCGCGCCGGCGTCGAGTCGGCCGCGCTCGACTACCTCGAAGGGATCTACAACGCCGACGTCTCGCGCATCGAGCGGAGCGTGCATCCGCAGCTGACGAAGCGCGGCTTCTGGCGCGACGGCGCCACCGCACCCTGGGGCCCGCAGGAGACGATGACCTACGAGCAGCTGATTGCGCTCACGAAGACCTGGAACGCGAAGAAGAACCGCGACACGACGATCAAGAAAGTGGACGTGTTCGACGTTCTCGACCAGACCGCCAGCGCGAAGGTGACGGCCATGTGGGGCGTCGACTACCTGCACCTCGCGAAGTACGACGGCCGCTGGAAGATCATCAACATTGTCTGGCAGGCGCATCCGGCGAAGTAGGTACCCGCTGCCATGGCGCTCTATGCGTTCGACGGCACCGGGAACTACGACAAACCTGGAGTTGAGCAGGATACGAACGTCTTGTGGTTTCGCGCGGCCTACGGAGTGGAGAAGTCTGAGTACGAAAAAGGCATAGGCACGCGGCTCGGCAGACTCGGCGCCGCGATTGGTGGAATGTTCGGCGCCGGAGGTCATCCGCGCGTCAAGCGGATGATCAAATGCTTCGAGCAGCGAGTCGCCACAGACAGCGTTGTTGACGTTGTGGGGTTCAGCCGAGGCGCGGCGCTGGCCCTGGATTTCGTCAATCGGCTGGCTGAAAAGTTTCCGCAGGTGCCCGTCCGATTCCTGGGATTGTGGGACATGGTGCCGGCCTTCGGCCTGCCATTCATTCCCTGGGATCCGACCTGGAGATTCGATCTACCGCCCACCGTTCAGAACTGCTGCCATGCGCTCGCGCTCGACGAACGTCGATTCGACTTCCGGCTCCGCCGGGTGAAATCGCAGCGCGCCGGCCAACTCTGCGAAGTCTGGTTCAGAGGTGTCCATTCCGACATTGGCGGCGGCGACACCAACGCGCCTCGCGCCAGCATCGCGCTCGATTGGATGTTCACGCATGCGGCGAAGGCCACGATCATTCTCGATTCGGGAATCGTTGCGACCAACCGCCTCCGGATGCAGGAGGACGCCGAGATTTCGGAACACAAAAAGTTCTGGCTGGAAGTTGGCCACCGCGACGTCAAGAACGCGGATTCCATTCACGTCACCGTCTTGAGCCGGCTCGAGAGCACGGAACGCAACTACAACTCCCTGACGAAGTTCGATCTCGACGTGGTCGACAACACGCACACAGTCGTTGCCCGGCTGGAACACGGAATCGCCGGCGAAATAAATACGTAGACTCAGCCCTCGAGCACCTTCCGACGATGCTGTTGTGGCGTCATCCCCGTCCATCGCTTGAACGACCGATGGAACGGCGCGGGTTCGGAATATCCAAGAAAAAACGCGACCTCGCCGATGCTCTTACTGGGATCGCTGAGCAGCGCCACTGCCAGTTGATGGCGCACCTCGTCCTGAATCTCGCGAAACGAGGTGCCTTCCTCGGCCAGGCGCCGGCTGAGCGTTCGTGCGCTCAACCTCATCTCGCGCCCCACCGACGTCGCCGACTGGTCCGCTTTGCCCATGCCATCGATCAGTAACCGGCGCACACGCGCCGCGGTGGACGCGTCGGCCGACTGATCCAGCTTGTCGAGTTTTTCAAGAGCCTTGTCGAGGCGGCGACGAATGATAGCGGCGAGTGGCGCGTCCGCGGCCTTGATCGCCCGCGCGCCATCCACATCTGAAAACACCATTCCATTGACGCTGCTGGAAAAGTGAATGGAAGTTCCAAAGAACTGCTGATGCTCTACCGAATCCGTCGGCGCCGCGTGCGCGAACAACACTTCCGCGGGAATCAGGTGCGTAGAAGTCGCTTCCCGGGCCAGGCGCAGTGCCAGCGCGACAGTGAACTCGGCGCGCTGCGGATGCAACGGCCGCGCGTCAACGTCGCCCATCAGGAATCTCACGCCTGATCCAGCACGCAGGACGTGCCCGGCGAGCCGGTCGTTGATCAATCGGCCATAGCGCGCGAGTCGATCGAGACCGTCGCCAAGCGTCGCGCTGCTTCTGAATGCGTACTCCACGAGATCGAGCGATCCGCGCGGCAATCGTTCCGCCACATGAAGTCCGATCGCCTCGTCACCGGTCATGGTCATCGCCAGCCGCCACGCCTCGCGTGACGCACCCTCGGGCACGCGCACGTCGGGATCAGTGAGGTCACATCCGCGAAGGCCGGGCAGCTGGAGGATGGGCGCGTCGTTGTAGCCCTGCTCCTTTATATAGGCCGCGAGCAACGGCACGACCCAACCAAGGACGGTTCCGGGCATGACCTGTAAGGCTGAGGCGCGGTGCGGTCACATGTCAACACAGAGCTGACCGCCCGCCTCCGGCCTTCGGGCTACGGCGTGGCAAGTCCGCCGCTAGGGCTCAGCGGGCTTGGCAGAAAGTGTCACTCCTTTGGCCGCTGCTGTCAGCGGTCCGCGAGCCGGCCGGCCGTCCAATAGTCTCAATGACGAGCCAAACACGAAGTCGCACGCACGAAACTGCAGCCATCCGCGTGATCGGCACGAGCGACGCGATTCGACGCGTCGAGCGCGAGGCACTTCTGGCCGCGCGCGTGAACGCGAACGTTCTCATCACCGGCGAAGCCGGCGTGGGCAAGGCCGTGGTCGCACGATTCATCCACGAGCGCAGCGATCGATCGGCGCACAAGTTCGGGACGATCAAGTGCGCGGGTCTGCCGGACAGGTTGATCGAATCGACACTCTTCGGACATCTGCAGGGCAGTTTCGCCGGCGCCTATCGCGACAAGCCCGGGCTGCTCGAATCGGTCACTGGGGGGACGGTTCTCCTGGAAGAGATCGACGCCATGAGTTTGTGGATGCAGGCTCGGCTACTTCGATTTCTGCAGACTGGTGAATACCGGCCCATCGGCGGCGAGCCGATGCAGGTCCGCCCAAACGTCAGGTTCATTGCGTCGACGACCATGGATTTGGCGGCGCGGGTGGCGGCTGGATTGTTCCTGGAGGATCTGTATCTCCGGCTCAACATCATTCGTCTCTCGGTGCCGGCGCTGCACGAACGGCGCGAAGACATTCCGGCGCTGGTCGATCACTTCGCCACAGAGCTTGCCAGGCTGCGCGTTCCTGCTCGATTGGACGCGCCTGAACTATCTGGCGCACAACGCGACGCACTCTCTCGCGCTCAGTGGCGCGGCAATGTGCGCGAACTGAAGGACGTCGTTCAGCGCCAGCTGCTGAGCGCCACTGCCGCGAATCGCGCTGTGGCGATGCCGAAAAGCGCGTGATTGTTGTCTGACTGGAGATTCCCCATGACTAGTACCGTCGAACTCTTTGACGCTATCCCGGATTCGTTGTCGTTCATGAAGTCATTCGGCACCGTTGGAGTGCTCTGGGCAATCGCTGCCGTGCTGTTGGTCGGCGGAATCATCCAGACCGCCATTGCCCGGCTGAAGATGCGGTACGAAGACGAGGAAGCCGAGCACATTGCTGCTTTGTCCGAACGGCGAATCGCCAGCCGCCTTTGGTAGACCTGATTTCTGGCGTGGAGTATCAACCCTTTGGCTACTGTCGTCACTGCTCTTCGAGTCCGTCCATCGTCCAATAGTTTTGTGAGCGAAAAAGTTGTCATGCAGAAAGTGCACAGTCACGATCAGGAATATTGGGCTCTTACCCGCTCGCGGTGCTCTTGTGGCACTGCGTACACGCGAAAATCAGTCGTTCGACGCAGTGTCGAGTCAAATGAAGACGACGTGCCGGTCGACGTTCTGACCGTGATGTGTCTTCACTGCGGCGACGTGTCGGAATTCATGTTTGATATTTCGACGTTCTTTGGCAAGCCGGACCTGGTTCTTCTCGATGAACTCGTGGGCGACAGGGAACGCATTTCCGACATGTATCTCTGGTCGGAGCTCCGAATGGAATCGATCAACAACTACTTGCGCGATCTCGCCGAGCGTGGCGATGTGCTCGCGCTCGAGTACCTCGCCGATCGCGTTCGTCGCTGTCTGGATGCCGTACAGAAGCGTAGCGAGAAATGACCGGAGTGGCTGACGTGAGTTCAGAAATCATCATTCCCGACGCGTTCAGGCTGAACGCGTATCGAGTACTGCGGCTTCCCGTCAGCGCGAGTGCGACCGACATGCACAAGGCTGCCGCCCGCATGAGACAAGCCGAGCCTGGCGTTTTCAAGACGTCCGCGATGGACATTCCCGAGCTCGGCAGTGTCTCTCGGGGCGACGCAGACATTCGCGCGGCCGTTGGCCGGCTGGCGAGTCCCGTGCACCGAATAGCGGACAGGCTCTTCTGGTTTTGCGAACTGGCCGTGCCGGCGAAAGGACAAGACGTTCTCATCGCCATGGATCCAGCGGGTCACGACAGCGCTCTTCGCGCGTTGTTCGATGCGATGCAGGGCAGGCTCGATGACGCTGGCCTTGCCGCGTGGGTCAAGGCGCTCCGCGATTGGCACAGGGTGGTCACCGACGATGACTATTGGTTTCTGGCGCTGCTTCATGAAGACCAGGGCGGTTTCGCGCTGGTGGCGACGACCCAGGAAGCCGTGGCGGTACGGGCAAATGCCGTTCGCCTTGCGGCGGAGCCGCTGATCCTCGCAGCGCGGGCTGCGCTCGCGGCTGGTGATGGAGATACGGTGCAACGAGTTCGCGCGGCGCTGTTGTCGCTGACTAATACAGGCAAGTGGGCGATGGAGGCGATAGAGGAGCATACGGAAACGACGGGAACGACGAGAACGACGGGAACGACGAGAACAGCCGTGGAAATAGATCCCTCGATGTTTCGATATGTCTATGTCTTTGGTCCGCGGCGCTGATTCCCAGCATTAGCTGCTGCG
>Ga0157380_10003362_pt1 | contig 10976 bp, 4 predicted proteins | sample S35metaG_FD_119757 | JGI IMG/M metagenome (GOLD analysis project Ga0157380, IMG submission 119757) | Switchgrass rhizosphere microbial communities from Kellogg Biological Station, Michigan, USA - S3-5 metaG | ecosystem: Host-associated > Plants > Roots > Rhizosphere > Soil | place: USA: Michigan...
GGCGCGGCCGTTCCGCGAACCCGGCATCGAAGCCGGATACCCGCTGTTGCCTTGCGCGGCAGCTCCTTGCGACGTGCCGGTTTTCGACGGCAACCCGGAGCGTCTCCGTGTCGACTCGGATGGCCTGGCCGGCGTGTCCGGAGTGTATGTGTCGACGGGCGCCGTGATGGAAGACGTCACCGGCCCACTGGACTTCGAGTCGCGCACGTTCACCATCCTCCCCGAGCCCACGCTGAGCCCGACGGGCGGAATGAGCATGACCGCTGCGCCGCCGGCGGCCAGTGATCAGTTCACCGTGGCATCGCTGTCGCTTGGCGGGGCCCTCACTGCCGATCGTCTCGCGAAGGCGTCTTCGATGGTTCGCAGCGTCCTCAACACTCCGGACATCCTCGGCGTGCTGGAGGTGGAGAGCTTCGCAGCTCTCACCCAGCTGGCGCAGGCGATCGATGCTGACGCGGCCGCGGCCGGACAGCCATCGCCACAATACGAGGCGCAAACATTCGATGGATCCGATTCGGCCAACCTTGGCGTGCTCGTGAAGAAGGCGGGGGCACGGGTCTCGCCACTCTCGACAGAGCCGGTCGGTACGAGCGATCTCTTCGAGCGTCCGTCGCTCATGCTGCGGGCCACGGTCACGGGTCTGCCGACTCAATTGCCGCAAGGCGTGACGGTGATCATCAACGACCTGCGCGCACAGGCGGGCTCGGAGTTGAACGATGCCGATGGCGAGGCGGTGCGCGAACAGCGGAGAGCGCAGGCCGAATTCCTGGCTGACTTCCTCCAAGTCCGGCAGAGCAACGATCCTGCCGAAGCGATGGTGTCCCTCGGCAATTACAACGCATTCAGCTTCAACGATGGGTATGTGGACAGCGTTGGAACGATCCTTGGCGACCCGGCTGCGCCAGATCAAGTCGCGGTGTCGTCAAGCGATCTCGTGTCGCCTGACCTTATCAACGTCAGCGGCCTGAACGCGCTGTGGGATCGGTACTCGTCGATCTCGAATGGCAGCGCACAGGCGCTCGATCACCTCATCACGACCGTAAACCTGGCCTCGCAGTTCGCCGGCGTCGTGCGGCCGCGCGTCAACGCGGACTTCCCCGCCGTGCTGAGCGAGGATCCGACCACTCCCGGCCGGCTGTCGGATCGTGATCCGATGGTTGCGTATTTCACGTTCCCTCCCGATGTGGTCGCGCCTCTCTTGAGCGGCGTCGTCGATCAGACCGTCGAAGCGACGGGACCTGCTGGCGCGGTAGTGACCTTCGACCCGCCGACGGCGTCAGACAATCTCGACGCCTTCGTCGGCGTCACGTGCGCCCCGGTCAGCGGCAGCGTGTTCCCGCTTGGCAGCAGCAGCGTGACCTGTTCTGCCGGGGACGCGGCGGGCAACATGTCCCAGGCGACTTTCAACGTCACGGTGCGCGACACGACGGCGCCGTTTTTGACGATGCCGGCGAACATGACGCTCGAAGCCGATTCGTCCGCGGGCAAGGTGGCTTCGTTCGTGGCCACGGCCTCGGATACGGTGACCCCGTCACCAGCGGTGTCGTGCTCGCCGGTCAGCGGCAACGTCTTCCCGCTCGGCACGACGAACGTGCACTGCTCGACCCAGGATGCCGCCGGTAATGCATCGCAGGCGTCGTTCACGGTGAGCGTGCGCGATACGACTCGGCCGGTCCTCACGCTGCCAGGAGCGATCACCGCCGAGGCGGCCTCGCCCTCGGGCAAGGCGATCACGTTTACCGCCGCTGCAGCCGACGCAGTGACGGCTTCTCCGACGGTGAGCTGCACGCCCGCATCGGGTAGTACGTTCGCCATCGGCGACACGGTCGTGACGTGCGCCGCCGCGGATGCGGCGGGCAACGTCGCGACCGGGTCATTCCATGTTTCGATCACGCAGCAGCAGGAGCAGCAGCAAGAGCTGCGGGGGCGGATGTCCGGCGCCGGCGATGTGCAGTCGGGCAACGAGCGCGTGCGGTTCACATTCGAGGTGCGCGAGCGGGCGAATCACGCGGAGCGGGGCTGGCTGATGCTGCAGATGCACGACGGCCCGGGTCGCCCGGATCGCTACCTGGCAGCCGACGTCCGCGAGGTGCGCTTCTCGAACTCGGCCGGCTATGCGCCGGGGCCCAGGATGCGCGATGCCGTCGACACGGTGCTCTTCATTTGCACCGGGTCCTGGCACGGCGTGCAGGGTTATCGCTTCGAGATCAACGCCAGCGATCGCGGCGAGCCCGGGCGCGGCCGCGACACGTTCTCCGTCACGGTGTTCGCACCGAATGGCAAGGTGGTGGCGACCGCGGGCGGCGTGCTCCGCGACGGCAACATCCAGGCAATGAAGTAACAAAAGGAAGGAACCTGCCACATTTTTACGTTTCGCGAAAAAATGTGGCAGGTTCCTTTATGGCTTGACCTTTCCCGGAGCGACTCTATAGCTCACCGTCGCAGATGATGTGTTTCCCACCGCATCAGACGCGGTGACGACAAAACTCTTCGTGCCCGCCGAAGACGTATCGATGGCCGCGCCAGCCGCGACCGTTCCGGTGCACGTCGCCGGCCCTGACCCGCCATCGATGCAACCGAACGCCGCCAGCACTGTCTTCTTGAACTGATAGACCGCGCCGTCCAGCGGCGTCGTCAATGCGATCTGAGGCCCCTTGCGATCGATCCTGTTGCCGGCGACCGGACCGGCCGTCGCACAGTTGCCCTGCATGTCGCACACCGTGCGGCTGCCGGTCGACGCGTCGGCGTTCTCCACGCCCGCGGCAATCGATGTCGACAACGAGAACGAGGCATCGCCGGCATTGAGCAATCCGACGCCGGCGTCGGATGCCGCGCACGCCAGGGACACGTTTGCGGCGTGCCACTGACCGTCGGCGGACCCGCACGTGATGACCGGCGGTGTGGCGTCGTCGCACGCATCGCCGATGTGGTCGCCGTCGATGTCGGACTGATCGGCATTCGGCGTCGCCGGGCAATTGTCGACGGTGTCGGCCACGCCGTCGGCATCCGTGTCGAGCGGCAGATTGCCCACGCCGTCAATCCCGGCCTGGATACACCGCTGAATTGGTTCGGGCAGATTCGAGAAGAAGTCGTATCGCGTCAGCGTCTCGACCGCGTTCACGGTGGTTAGGTAATCATGCCAGTCATCGCCACGGATGCCCTGGATGTTGGGCATGATCACGGCAATCGTGCGCGTCGAGCAATTGATGCGCGACAGATCGTTGTCGCCCTGCGACAGCACGACGGCCACCTTCCAGGTATTGGCCGGGACCTCAACATGGCCGTTCGCGATCGTCGTCACCACCGAGCCGCTCTCGCTGCCGATGCCGCCGGTGCCCTGGGGACCGGCGACGATATAGAGCTCGTTGCCTTCGTTGACGATTGTCCTCAGATCATTCTCGAGGTCGGCCCACGGTCCCTGGTTGTTATCCGGCGCCTGTGCCACCATGTTCGTCATCAGATACGTTGCCTGATTGACCGGTATTCTGTCCTGGTGATCGCGATCGGCGTTCGGCACCATGTGGCCGCGATCGAAGCCGCTGCCAGCGAAATCGAATCCCTGGACGCGATACCAGTCAGGCAGATCCGGTACCGCGGGATCCGCGCGGAACGTGTCGAAGCGCGGCAGCGTTCCAAACCATTCCGTCGACAAGTGCCAGCTGACCCAGTTCGGGCGGCCCAGATCGCGGTTGTACGACAGCGCGTACTCAGGCTTCTCCATCAAGTAATTCTCAGGAGACGAGAGGTCCATCGTCGCGTTCGTCGGATTGCCGAAGGTCAGATGAACGCTCGGCTCATACGGCGGAAGCGTGCCAGTTGCTACCGTAAACGACCAGACCTGATCCGCCAAGAGCGTATCGGTGTTCGGCAACGCATCATCGAGATCCTGATCGTGAACCTGATCCTTGAAAATCTTGATGGTGCAGGTCTCACCGGCAAGCAGGTTGACGTTCGGCGTGATGTCGAAAATGGTGCCGTTTCCGACCAGGCTATAGCTGTCGTGCAGTCCGGTGCTGGCGCAGGTGAGCTCGAACCATGGGTCGACAACCGTGACAGGCTCGGTGAACGTGAACACGAGCGTCGGATCGCGGGGTACGTTCGTACCATTGGTCGAAGGATCAGTGGCCAAGACCATCGGTGGGAGCTCGACGATCGGCGCCGTGCGGCGCGGATTCGGCGCGCCGGACACAAAATCCTCGGAATTGCGATCGGTGTCGGTCGCGCCGCCGCTGAGACGCAAGCCGGCTGTCGCGGACGACAGCTCGGGCACCTTGGTCCCGCCCTCGCCGCAATCCGCGTCACCGTATCCGACAAAATCCCTCACGTGCGGATTAGACGTTGGACAGTTGCCGACAAGCGCGTCAAAACTGTCGACGATGGCGACTTTGCCACTTGTCGAGCTCATGTTGATTAGGCCGCCGACGTTTGCCGCCGGCAGCAGCGCCCCGATGGCGTCGGCCGATGCAAGCTTGACCAGGTAATACTGACCCGGAGCGATCGGCCCGCCGAGCGGAGTTTTGTTGAAGGACCAGCCGGCGCCGGTTGCCGACGCGTACTGCAGCGACCAGCCGGTAGTGTCGACCGTGACGCTGCCGCGGTTGAACAACTCGACGAAGTCATCCTGGTAAGCCGCGCCGGAGTTGCCGCCACCTCCGTAGATCTGGCTGATCACGATGACGCTCGCACTGGGCGGAGGCGGTGGAGGCGGACAGTTATTGGCGCCGCTCGGACTCGGCGCGCCGGTCCGATAGCTCGACGTGTTGCGGGCACCGCCCGATCCATCGGGGCATCGACCGACGGACGCGACTGTGGGGTCGCCGCCACCACTTTCGTTGATTTGCGGCTCGCCCGGATTCACCAATGCGAGCAGACCCGGATCGTCGGGGTCGCTCGTGTCGTACACCACGGCATCCTGCAGGTTGGCCAACGTCACCGGAGTGCCGGCCGGGAAGTCAACGGCGTTGCCGGCATACAGCGCCACCGCGTCCTCGCCGTTCTGTAGCAGGTTCCCGGGGAACACGAGGCCGACGCCGGGCACCGCCGCATTACCGAGGGTGAAGTAGCCATTGGCATCCGTCACGTGACCATCGAGGTCGAGGGCCGCGTATGACAGGTCGCTGCTGCCGTTGTAGAGCACGACCGTCAGGCCGTCAAGCGACGTATTTCCCACGCCGCCATCAAACAATTCGACGAATTCCAGCGCGTCTGCGCCAGGGGTATCGGAATCCACTTCGTTGATGACCACGTTCGTAGCCACGGGGGGCGGAGGATCGGCGGTCGTGAATGAGAAGGCGAAGTCTGATGCCAGCAGATCCGGAGGATCGTTATTGTCGAGATCAGAGACCTCAGCCCCGGCGACAGAGACGGTGCAGATCGTTGAGTACGGCAATTCACCATCAGGATCGAGCGTGAAGGACGCCGAGGGCGACAGGGTCTGCGTAAACGTCTGCGGCCCACCGCAGTCGACCGCAAAGGCGTGCACGCTGGCGGACACGCTCTCGCTGAAATTGATGACGATGTTCGAACCGACCGCAACGCCGGTTGCCGCATCGCCTGGCGACGTCGACACCACAGCCGGCGCGGCGTCGACCGGTCCCGTAGTTTCGAAGGAGAACGAGAAGTTCGCGTTCATCTGATCCGGCGGGTCGTTGGTGTCGATATCAGAGATCTGATCGGCCGTGACAGTCACCGTGCAGGTCGCACTGAACGGCAGGTTCGCGGATGCTGTCAACGTGAACGAGGTCGCCGGCGACGCGCTCTGTCCGAATGTCTGCGCCGTCCCGTCGCACGAGACCGAGAAGGCTGTGGCCGATGCCGTGACACTCTCACTGAAGGTGATCCCTATCGTCGAATTAACGGGGACATTCAAGGCGCCGGCGGCCGGCGTCGTGCTGCTGACGGACGGCGCGATATCACCAGGCGCAGTGAACGTCTGGCCCTGGTTGACGGCACCCGGCGACGCCACGGCTGATGCCTGCCAGGCGAAGTCGGAATAGCCTGTGCCGGCACCAGCGAGGCGCAGCGACTCGCCCACCGGACCGTTTCCGTCCTCAATTACACCAATGTTTTCGCCGGCCATGCCATTGGCCGCACCGCCAACTGCGACAAACGTACCTTCATACGTGAGGAACCGCAGTACCGTGCCGTTCCGGACAAGCGCAATGCCGTCAGGAGCGCCATTTTGAATGCCAACAGTGGCGACCGCGACGGTGCCGAAACCGTTCACCTGATCTGGGATCGTTCCGGTCAAGTTCTTCGTGTCGTAGACCGCCCCGCCCGCGCCGTTGTACAAGAGGATTTGATAGCCGGTCAGACTGGTGCCGGCGGGACCAGCGATTTCGACGAACTCACCTGTGTCGGTGCCGGCGTTGTCGTAATGAATCTCGTTGATGAAAACCGTTGGCGTGCCTTGAGCGCGGCCACCTGTGATCCCCAAGCACAACAAGGCTAGTACGCACAAGGAACGTGCAAACTTTTGCATCTAAGGATTCTATTGGAGCCAGCACGTCGATCGGGTGATCGAAGAGTAAATTTTTGCGATCTACAGGCAGAAACTGCCGCTACGTACGACCCAGGAGACGCAATTCGTGTTCGAGCGTCTGCGCCATCCCCTCTTCCAGCGGCCTGGGCAAATACCCCAATTCCTGAACGGCCTTTTCATTCGATCCGAAATAGGTCGTGCCCGCCAGTACGCGCAATGCTTCAGGTGTGAAAGCGGGCGGCAGTGTCACGAAATTGCCAACGGCCGAGGTCACCGCCGCCATCGCGCGCATCGCGTGCGGGCCAGGATGGAAGAACGGCGCGCGAACATTACCGAGCGACGCGGCCAGATCGAATGCGTATTCGAACGTGTGCCGCGGACCGGCAATGATGTAGGTCTCGCCCGGCTTGCCACGCTCCATCGTGAGAATGTGGGCGCGGGCCGTGTCCTCGACGTGCGCCCAACAGAACGCGGTCCTGGCCGGCGTCATCGGCAAACGCCGTCGGAGCAAATCGACAAGCGCCGTGTGCATGCCGCTCGTGTCGCCGGGACCGTAGACGAGCCCGGGCATCACGATCGAGAGCGGGAGGCCCTGTTCGATCGTCGGCTGCGCGACGCGGTAATGCGCGATCCACTTGGTGCGGTCGTATTCGCTGAGATGCGGACCTTCATAAAAGTAGTGCTCGTCCGGCACCGCGCCCTTCGTGTCCGAGAAGACGGCGAGCGTGCTGGTATAGACGCCGCGCGGAATGGCGAGGTCGCGCATGGTCCTCAGGACATTGCGCGTGCCGTCGACGTTGATTTGATCGGCGAGGGGCTCCTTGACGCCAACCTTGTACCAGGCCGCGACGTGAAAGACGCCGTCGACGCCGGTCATCGGGGTCGTGAGGGTGTCGCGCTCGGTGACGTCGCCGGCATGCATCTCGACGCCGAGCGCTTTGAGCATGACGGCTTTCGCGGGCGATCGGACAAGCGCGATCACCTTATGGCCGCGCCCGACTAACTGCTTGACGATCTCGCCGCCGATGAATCCGGTCGCGCCCGTGACGAAATACTTCGCCATTCCTCCGTCACAGCTTACACCTGTGTCGTCGTCAGTTCGCGCTCCGTTGCGCGAAGATCCTGCAAGCCGTCGATCAGATCCGCGATCAGATCGTCGGGATGCTCGATGCCGGGCGAGAGCCGGATCAAGCTGTCGGACAATCCGAGGGCGTCGCGGCGCTCCGCGGGGATCGATGCGTGGGTCATGCGAGCCGGGTGACAGATCAGCGACTTGACGCCGCCGAGACTCTCGCCGAGCGCGAACAAAGTACGCTGAGACACAAAGCGCGTGACGTCGTCGGCCGAGCCATCGAGCTCGAACGACACCATGCCGCCGAATCCGGCCATCTGCTTCCTGGCAATCTCGTGGCCGCGGTGATTCGCGAGGCCGGGATAGTAGACGCGCTTTACGCGCGGCTGCGCGGCGAGGGCCTCGGCGATCCGCTGCGCGTTCTCGACGTGACGCTGGACGCGCAGTTCCAGGGTCTTCAGCCCGCGCAGCGTCAGCCAGCAATCGAGCGGCGCAGGGACCGCGCCGATCGCATTCTGCAGGAACTTGATCGGCTCGAACGTGGCGGCGTCGCGCGCGAGCGCCGCCCCCTGTATCAGGTCCGAGTGTCCCGCCAGATACTTCGTGACGCTGTGAACGACGATGTCCGCGCCGAGAGAAAACGGCTGTTGGAGGACCGGCGTGGCAAACGTGTTGTCGACTACCACCAGCACGCCGTGTTGATGCGCGATGCCGGCGATCGCCGCGATGTCGGACACGATCAGGCGCGGGTTGGTCGGCGTTTCGAGCCAGACAAGTCGCGTCCGGCCGGAAACCGCCGCGCGCACCGCGCCGAGGTCCGCTGTATCAACCGGAGTGACGGTCAGATCGAAACCGGCGAAGACCCGATTCAACAGGCGGAATGTTCCGCCGTAGACATCGAGCGGGACGATGATCTCGTCGTGAGGCCGCAGATAGGCATGTAGCACGGCATGTTCGGCGGCGAGCCCCGACGCAAAGACCGCGCAGTGAGCGACGCCTTCGAGCTCAGCCAGGACATGTTCGAGCCGTTGCCGCGTCGGATTGTTGGTGCGCGAGTAATCGAAGCCCAGATTGACGCCGGGACTCTCCTGCTCGTAGGTCGAGGTCTGATAAATCGGAGCGACGAGCGCACCGGTTGCCGGATCACTGGGCTGGGCGGAATGAATCGCGCGGGTGGAAAAATGCATTTTTCGGTTCCAGGGTTCCAAGGGTTCCAGGGGTTTCCAAGTCGTTAGAGCCTGCGGAAAGCCACAGTCTCGACGCGATGGGTGTTTGAGAGTTTTTCGATCGCCGTGTCGATGTCGCGGTGGCCCTGCGGGCCAATGAACAGCCAGCGGGAATTTCCGGTCGCGTGATCGGCGACGCGTTCGACGGGCAGACCAATTCCAGCGACGAGCGAAGCGGCCGCGGCGGCGCCCGGCAGGACTCCCGGGAATGTCACGCGCACGAACCAGGGCGTGGCCGGCGATGAGGGAAAGACCGGGTGCACCGGACCGCGCGGCCGTTCATGAATCTTCCGCTCGAACGATGCCGCTTGCACGGCATCGTCGAGTAGCGTGGCCGCAGTCACGTCCGGGCCAGCTCCAGGCCCGCTGAAGAACAGGTTCGATACGTGGCGGCCATCGAGGCGAATGCCGTTCAGGGCACCGCCGAGCGACGCGAGCGGATCGCCTGCTGGTAAGAACGCCGGGCCGACAAATGCCCGGACGCCGGTCGCGTCGCGTTCGGCGGAAACCACCGCTTTGATCGTGCCGCCGATCGATCGCGCGGCTGCCAGATCGTCGGCCGTCACCTGGCGAATGCCGCTGATGTCGAGCGCGTCTTTCGACAGCCGTCCCCAACCAAAGAGCGATGTGAGGAGCAACAGCTTGTCCGCCGCATCGAGGCCGTCGAGATCGCGCGATGGATCGGGCTCGGCGTAACCGAGTGCCTGCGCTTGCGACAGCGCGTCGTCGAATGACACGCCGGGCTCGGCCAGCAGGGTCAAAAGGTAATTGGAGGTGCCGTTGACGATCGCGCGCATGCGATCGACTGACGCGACGAGCGGCCTGGCGGCGAGCGTGCCCAGGAACGGCACCGCGGCGAGGGCGGTCGCCTCGTAGCGAAACGCGGCGCCTCGCGCCGCCGCGATCGACTCGAGGTGCGCTCCGTGGGCCGCGACCAGCGCCTTGTTGGCGGTCACCACCGATGTGCCGCGTCCGAGGAGGCGCGCAACCAGCGTGCGCGCCGGTTCGACGGCATCGAGGGCCTCGATGACGACGTCGTAATTGGTGAGCAGAAATGCGGCGGCATCGCCAGTAACTCGCCCGGGATCGATGCCGAGGCGCGGCTTGGCCGGGTCGCGAACGAGCGCGCGTTCAACGTGGAAACGAAGACCGGCGTGTGCCGTCGCGGTGCGATCGGCGGCGAGTCGCGCCACCGCCTGGCCGACCTTGCCGAGGCCGAGAATGCCGATCCGAATGGTCCTGACTTGGGCGCCCGCGGAAGGCTTTGGGGCGCGAATGCGTAACGGCCAGGCGTTCGATGATTTCGGCGAGTCGAGTGTCTGCACGACCTTCTCATCTCTCCCCGTGTCGGGGCGGGAATTAGCACCTGCTGCTCATTTGCCGCCGAAGCCTCGGCGGGGAAACGGCCAGGTTGCTGTGGCATCTTCGGGCCCGGTCCCTCCGCCACTCTGGATAAAACGTCCAGCCGCCGCGGCGGCAAGACCAAATCAATGTATTTTGATTTAATGATTCATGTCAAGAGGCTGGCCCGGCGGGCATAATCGGCCACCCATGTCCTGGCGGATCACGGCCCTTCTCCTGCTGTGCACGGCGACGCTCAAAGCCGACAGCTATCCGCGTCAGACCGGGATCGACGCGGTGCACTATGTGTTCCGCCTCGGCCTGACCGACCGATCGAACGAAATCACCGGCGAGACCACGATCACCGTCCGGTTCCTGCGCGACGGCGTCGCCGATCTCAATCTCGATCTGACCTCGCTCGCGGTCGCGAGCGGAATGACCGTGCAAACGGTGCGGCGGGGCGGGCCGATCGAGACGCCCGGCCCGGCCTCGGATAACCTCGCATTCACTCACGACACCAATCGCCTGCACGTGGTCCTGCCCCCGCAGTCGAGGGCAGGACAGGAATTCACGTTCACGATTCGCTATCGCGGCACGCCCGCGGCGGGCCTGCGCATCGGCGACAACATGCACGGCGAACGGACGTTTTTCGCAGAGAACTGGCCCAACCTCGTCCGCAACTGGCTGCCGATGATCGATCACCCGTACGACAAGGCCACGGGCGAGTTCATCGTGACGGCGCCCAATCAATACCAGGTCGTGGCGAACGGCGCGCTCGTCGAGGAGCTCGACGTCCCGGGCAACATGCGCCGCACGCACTGGAAACAGTCGGTGCCAATCGCCTCGTGGCTCTACA
>Ga0157380_10003364_pt1 | contig 10973 bp, 13 predicted proteins | sample S35metaG_FD_119757 | JGI IMG/M metagenome (GOLD analysis project Ga0157380, IMG submission 119757) | Switchgrass rhizosphere microbial communities from Kellogg Biological Station, Michigan, USA - S3-5 metaG | ecosystem: Host-associated > Plants > Roots > Rhizosphere > Soil | place: USA...
AAAGGACGCGTTAGTATTTAAAGCGCTCCATTCTACAGAAGTAGCGATTCGGTCGGATAAAACCGATCATGGTTTATGGTTCGATTTTGCCGACTTCCCATACCTTGGAATCTGGGCCGCGAAAAATGCTGACTTTATTTGTATTGAACCCTGGTGCGGTATAGCTGACCCTGTAGATAGCAATCAACAGTTAAAGGACAAGGAAGGAGTCAATATATTGCCTTCAGGCGAGCTTTTCAGCCGAACCTGGGTGGTGGAGCTTTTCTAAATCTGAGCTAAGATTAACTTCCTCTTTGTGAGCCGGTATTGGCTTGTTTACTTACAAAACCTGGAGATGATTTAGGCTTTTGAATGTACTTGGATCCGTCTTTGCCGGCGGCATTGCTTTTTTTATTGCCTTTCTTTTTGCCTTTATTGTTTTGTTGGTTTAGCAACGACATACTTTATATTTTTAGAACTGTAAATATACGAATTAGGAAGTTTTGGGCCAAAGTGCCTGAGCAGCGTTCTTTTTATTAAAATGGTCAATTAAAAAAAGCAGTTATGAAATACACAATACCTGGCCTGCTTATTTTTTCTTTAGCTTCTTGCATGAAAAATCATTCCTGTATTTCAGAACCCGATGTTAAAAGTTCAAATGCAAAGGTTTACTATACTGGTGCCGTTACCTCGGATGGTTGTGGATGGGTGATTGAAGTAAATTCTACCACGTATAGACCAACTTATGAACTGGCTGCTGAATTTCAAGTAAACGAACTTCCTGTTAACATCAGTTATAAATTACCCAAAAACTCATATTACTCCTGTTTTAAAAGCGCTACCGGAATTCCACAAATTCAAATTCTTTCTATTAAAAAGTAAGGCAGAATTTCAATCCATTTGCTTACTGCAAATGCTAACTATTAGCTTCATTCTCAGATTTAATATAAAAACCAAATCGTAGTCATTTTGCTTTAACCGAATAACTGCGGAAATGCTATTCGGGGGCGGATTTTAGGGTAATAATTCATCGTAATAAGCGTTATATCAATTACTAAAATCCCTTGACCGTGAAAAACAAAACGCTTCTAATCCTATTCCTTTTACCCCTATTTTCATTAGGCCAAAAGGTTGATCTTGACCGTTTTACATTCACATCCCAGTTCCGGAGCTTACCAGCTGTATGGTTAGACAGCAGCTACAGGACCTATAATGTAACGGTAGAAAGCACAAAATTGATGAAGAGCTTTCTCAGCGAAATATCACCCGAAAATTCAGTGGTTGTGGAAGGTTGGCGCCTGTTGACCCAACAGGGACATGTTACCTTTAAAGTAAGATTCGAGGATATTTTGCCGGAATCGTTCAATGTTAGGGAAAGGGTAGAGATACAAAAAGATAAGGCAGGAAGGCAAATTGGTACACGTACTACCTATTACCAGGAGGTTGTTTATACATTTGCCGCTTCCGCGGAAATGAATGATTATAAAGGGGCGAATATCATGAATTTTAATCTTGCTGACAGATCTTATAAGCAAGTTTATAAAAGTCCCGAATTTGCTTTGCGCCCTGTAGCTGAAGCATATTTTATGATGAATGCTCTGACGATTACCGGGCAGTTATATAAAAATTGTGTAAACAAATCCATCCGTTATTTGTCGTCTGAAGCATCAAATAATTTTGGGTATGGTGAAGTAACTGTTACCGATTTCATGTGGATACTTGATAGCAAGAAACATCCTGAATATACGGCGCATCGGAATGCTTTTCTAAAATTGAAAGATGTATTATTTACGATCAGCGCCAGTAAACCGATTGATGGTATCCGGGAAGAATTAAAACCCGTAATAAAATACTTCGATGATATAAAAAAGAAATATCCTGGCACCAGTAAGCATGACCGCAAATTGCGTTATGCCAGCTATTTCAACCTCGCTGTTTTATATTATTATCTCGATGATCCCCAAGCAATGATGAAAGAAGCCAGCGGTCTTGTTTTGAATGATTTCGATTCAAAGGATGGAAGGGCATTCGAAGCTACTGCCGTTAACTTAAAGGAACTTTTTGAACGCACTAAAATGACCACCCGACATTTTCCTGTTAATATCAACTCCTACAAAGGACCATTCGAAAACGCTGTTTCTGTAAATAAATAATAAAACTTCTTATTTTGCCCCACTGATTCGCCAGGTTTTAACCGGGGAATCAGCGGGGCTTTTCTATTTTTCTTAATCATTGGCAACCTGCCAGTGCCATCCTACGATATTCATAAAACGGGTATTATTGAACACCTTTACGCTATTTACCAATCTAAAAATAACTGTTATGAAAAAAGCGATTTTTTCCTCCATGGTTTCATTGATTTATTTAGCAGGATATTCCCAGAACGTAGGAATAGGAACAACTAATCCTCTCGAAAAATTATCCGTAGGTAGTACCTCCCAATTCCGCATCGACGCCAACGGCAATATTATCCGTATCAATAATATTCCCTATTCTTTTCCCTCCATTCAAGGCACGGCCAATCAAATTTTATTGAATGACGGAAGTGGCAACCTGGTATGGGCAAATGCGCCGGCACCAGCCGTCTCTAAGCCGGTAGTCCGAATATTCACAGTTACAAATAATGGAGGCGCATCCTGGCTGATCGATCAGCCATCAGATTATGCCAGTGGTAATTGGCAGAACCCGGAACTTGTTCTTTATCGCGGCCTGACATACCAGTTTTCCGTAAATGCAATAGGTCATCCATTTAGAATATCTACTGTTGTTGGTGGAGCCGGTTATCCTGTAGGTGTTACAAACAATGACGCAACGCAGGGGGTTGTTACATTCACCGTACCAATGGATGCCCCTAATACATTAGCTTACTATTGTACGATACATACATTGGCGATGCAGGGGGTGCTTACAATCCGCTAATCTAGCTCTGCGGTGAGGTATTATAACCTTGAACTGGGTATTTTTTTGCCGGGGCTATTAGGTTATTATCGGATATCTTCTATTTACTAAGCAACCATAAGGGGTAAGGTTTTTGTACTGTTGTGATTGAATCATTACCAATCAACTAAAACAACATGTATGAAACAGGTTATTTCGGCTTTGTATCGTTCTGCAATCGGTTTATTATTATTAACTATAGTTTCCTGCAATAACACGAATGAAACGAGTAATTCGACGGAAGATACGTCGAAGATAAAGGCAGATCATACTGAAACCGCCAAAGTTGTGGATACTCCACCACCTCCTGCCATGCCAGACACATCGCCTGTAGTAAAAGTGAGTCATGCGCAAGCTATATTACAACCGAGCTTTCCGGACACAGCGGTGACCGGCACCATAAATTTTGACACCCTCAAAATGGGAAAAGTAAAGATGAAACTGGATATTACTATTCCATCAAAAGCCGGAAAAACAGTGGCAGTTCACATTCACGAACATGGAGATTGCAGTAACAAAGCAGAGATGGCCCATGGACATTGGAACCCAACCAAAAGCCAACATGGAAAATGGGATAGCGGTGAATTTCATTTAGGTGATATTGGGAACGTAAAACTGGATTCCAAAGGAAGAGGTCAATTGACAATAGAAACTTCTCTATGGTCACTAGGAGGAAGTTGGTCAAAAAATATTGTAGGTAAATCGATCATAATTCATGGGGGAACGGATGATTACAAAACACAACCTTCAGGTAATTCCGGTGCCCGCATTGGTTGTGGAGTGATTCAATAATGCACAATATCACAATACGGGATTATAAGTTGGCATGGTTTTATAGAATATGTTCATAAAATAATTATTATGGCAAAACTTACTTTATCAGATAATAGCAAACAAAACGACTCCCTACTTTATGATTTCTTTAAAGACGAATTAAAAGATATTTATTGGGCAGAGAATCATCTTGTAAAAGAATTACCCAAAATGGCTGTTGCAGCAACAAGCAAAGAAGTTAAAAAAGCATTTACGGATCATCTTCGCGAAACAAAAGGGCAGGTAAAAAGACTGGAAAAAATTTTCAAAATGGTAGGAGCGAAGGCGCAGGGGAAAAAGTGTGACGCAATGGAAGGAATAACAAAAGAATGTAAAAGTTTGATCGATGATACAGATAAGGGAACCAATACCCGCGACGTAGCATTGATCATGGGTGCCCAAAAAGTAGAACATTACGAGATCGCTACTTATGGAAGTCTTTCTTCTCTCGCACAGGCGATGGGCAGAGAAGATCTAAGCAAGGTTCTCGAGGAAACATTAACAGAAGAAAGAGGAGCTGATAATCTATTAAGTCGTATTGCGGTATTCAACATCAACCAGAGAGCAACGAAAGAAAAGAAAACCGATAAATAATTAATCAACTTTGTTTTGAGTTTTTTCATTTACCGGAACAATTACGGCAAGGCAGTCTGTTAAAATTTCAGCTTTTACAGAATTGACCTTGCCTTTATATTCTCCATCAATCTGAAAATGCATTTTGCGCCTGGATTTTATTGCGAGTGAGTCGGTCTGAAATAACTCTGTTTTGCCGGGATGAAAACTTTTATGAGAAAATCTCATCTTGATAATTTCATGCAGAGAGATTTTTTTTATTATCACCACCTCAAATAACTTATCGTATAATGAACCTTCGGGGTTTATAACTACACCATTTCCATACATTGAGCCATTTGCAATTACCACCATCACTGCATCTCTTTGTATAGTTTCATTGCCGATCCTTAAGGTTACCGTCATGCGTGAATGAGACCAAAGTACTTTCCAGGCGGCTTTTATATAACCCCACATTCCGCGTGTATTCTCATCCTCAAATTTTTTAACAACAAATGCATTAAAGCCAACATCGCTTAGATGTATGCATATTTCATTGTTTATCCTTACCAGGTGAATTTTTTGTATTTCACCTTTTGCTAAATCATTCAGGGCAGTTTGAGGGTCAGCAGCTATCCCAAATTCTTTTGCCATACCGTTCGCAGAGCCTGCCGGCAAAATACCCATTGGGATGGTACTGTTCTGCAGAATTTCTGCCACTAGTTTTACGGTGCCGTCGCCGCCTACTGCTATTACTTTGGAGGCACCGGATTTTTTAATCAGTTCCCGCATCAACTCCGTATTGCAGGGATTGGGTAAATCGACAATTTCAATCTCGTTATGCTGATCTTTAAAATAAACCTCGATTTCTTTCTTCCAATCTGTATTATTATTTCCTGAACCGGGATTGATTATAAAAAGTAATTTTGATGAAGTTGTAATCATGTGAATTAAAAATAGATCAGATTAATGAAAAAGCAGGAAGTATTTATAAAAGTTTATCATGGATTTGGACATGCGCACAATATGATTGTTTTCGGTCATGTATTTGAGCAAAAGGAACGAAAATCGACCACTTATTCAAACAATCCGCTCATAAATGCTTTTCATTTGTTACGGTTTTTTTTTGTCAGGCCTATCTCAGGTATTGCTGTTCAAATGAACTGGTATGGAACGAAATTAGATACTCAAACAGAATATGATGGCTTTTTCAAATTTCAATGGACCTCACACATTGCGACAAACGCTGGTTGGCATCCTGTAACAGTGATTTGTCCGGGTAGCCAGGGAAATCCCATTGCAAAAGGAAGCGGAGAAATTTTTATACCTCATATTACGCAATTCGGATTTATTTCCGATATCGATGACACCATTATGGTTTCTCATTCTCTTACAGTATGGAGGCGTTTAAAAGAAATTTTGTTTCGAAATCCCCATAGCCGGACGCTCTTTAAAGAGGTTTCTGACTATTATCGATTATTAGCTCACGCACATACAAGTCCCGAAGCGCCTAATCCTTTTTTTTATATATCCAGCAGTGAATGGAATCTTTATGATTATCTCCGTGATATCTTCCTGCATAATAAACTTCCGGATGGAGCTTTTTTATTAAATCAGGTAAAGAAATGGTACCAGGTTGTCCAAACCGGAAAAACAAAGCATGAAGGTAAAGTTTTGCGCATTGTCCGGGTATTGGATGCATTCCCAAATCAACGATTTGTACTATTTGGAGATAATTCACAAAAAGACCCAGCTATTTATGAACTGTTGTCTCAGAAATATTCCACCCAGATCTTTGCCGTTTATATTCGAAACGTACATACTGCGAATACTAATGAAGCAACAAACTTGTTAAAACTTATGGAAAGCAGGGGACTTCACACTTGTCTTTTTAAAGAAAGTGAAGAAGCCATGAAGCACTCCAGAAGTATTGGCCTTTTGACTTAAACCAGACTTGTAAAACAATTTGCTTAGAAAGGAAATTAATGATTTACCAGTTTTAACGCTCCTTCGCTGTAACGCTTACCGGTGTCGGGATATTTCTGAACAACCGTTTCAATTTTATCCAGCTCCGCTTTGCTGAGTGAAATATCCACGGCTGCTGCATTTTCAATAAGGTATTTCTGCTGCTTGGTTCCCGGGATGGGTATAATATCCTCTCCTTGCGCAAGAACCCATGCTATTGCTAATTGCGAAGGGGTACATTTTTTCCCGCGGGCTAAATCAGCAAATTCGTTTACAAGCTTACTGTTGTTTTGCCAATGTTCGTCATTAAAACGCGGAAGGGTTCTTCTGTAATCATCAACGGCCAGTTTGTTTTTGTCGCTGACGGTGGCAGTAACCAAACCTCTTGCCAACGGACTATAAGGAACAAAGCCAATTCCCAATTCACGTACCGTACCCAATATTTCTTTTTCCACATCTCTCGTTAATAAAGAATATTCACTCTGAAGAGCTGCTATCGGGTGAACAGAATTTGCTTTCCGGATCGAAGCAGAAGAAGCTTCTGATAATCCAAGATACCTGACCTTGCCTTGTTTTACCAGTTCAGCCATGGCGCCCACCATTTCTTCCACAGGCACTTTTGGATCTATACGGTGTGCATAGTAAAGATCGATAGTATCGATATTCAAACGTTTCAAACTTTTTTCAACAGCGGTTTTTAAATATGTAACTGAGCCGTCAAAATAGGTTGAGGGCGTTCCTGCAAAGTTTCCTATACTGCCTTCTGTTTGACGGAATCCGAATTTGGTAGCGATAAATATTTTATCGCGGTTAGGCGCCAGTACTTTTGAAATCAATTCTTCATTATGTCCCATTCCATACATGTCGGCCGTATCCCAAAAATTGATCCCGAGATCAATGGCTTTATTCAATGTTGCTATAGATTCTTCATCGTTGCGGGGTCCATAAGCAAAACTCATTCCCATACAACCTAGTCCAATGGCAGATAATTTTTCTCCGGTGTTCCCAAGAATCCTGTACTTCATACAATAAGTTTTATGTAAAGTTAGGGAGAGAAGTCTGGAGTCATGAGAAGTGATACAGCGTTTCCCAAATAATTCATCATTATACGACAATCTTTTAGATCCTTTGCAATAACTTGTTCCAAAATGGATTCATGAGAAATTTACTTTCACTTGTTTTTTCAGTGTTGGTTTATTCAGCGTTTTCCCAGGCCGATCATAGTCATAAAATGGCGCGCAGCCTGAAATTCCCCGATATACCCGGATACAAAACAATGAAATGCGATTTTCACCAACATACTGTTTTTTCAGATGGAAGCGTGTGGCCCGATATCAGGGTAAAGGAAGCATTGATGGATGGGTTGGATGCTATATCACTTACGGAGCATCTCGAATACCAACCTCATAAAGCCGATATTCCACATCCCGATCGTAACCGGTCCTATGAAATTGCGCTGAAGGAAGCAAAAGATCATGACTTGTTGATCGTAAAAGGATCAGAAATTACCCGTAGGATGCCGCCCGGTCATAATAACGCTATTTTTATTTCGGACGCAAATAAATTATTGGTCGATGATTCGGTGGCGGTGTTCCGGGAAGCAAAAAAACAAAACGCATTTATATTCTGGAACCATCCCAATTGGACCAATCAGCGTAAAGATGGTATTGCAACACTTACCGATATGCACCGGATGCTGATCAAAGAGAAATTGTTAGATGGCATTGAAGTAGTAAACGATAATACCTATTCGGATGAAGCATTGCGTATCGCGCTGGATAATAACCTAACTATAATGGGCACCAGCGATATTCACGGACTTATCGACTGGAATTTTGGAGTGCCCGAAGGTGGTCATCGTCCGATTACCCTGGTATTTAGTAAGGAAAAAACGGAGGAGTCAATCAAGGAAGCGATGTTTAACCGGCGTACCGTGGTATTTTACAAGAACCTACTGATCGGCAGGAATGAATTCCTGATCCCCTTAATTGAGCAATCTATTAAAATTAAAAATGCGAAGTATACCGGTAATACGCAGGTATTATCAGTTGATATCGAAAATTCAACCAATGCGGAGTTTAGCTTGTTAAATAAAACGGGTTTCACTTTTCACAATGGCGGTGAGCTGGTAACCGTTAAAGCGGGTGAAACAACCAATGTATTGATCAAGACAAAAGAAAGATTAACGGAAATAACGCTTTTATTTGAAGTGATCAGCGCGATCAATGAACCGGGGAAACATCCCCAGGTTTCTTTACGCTCTACAGTGAGCACTAATTAAATTGAAAAAAATGGTCAAAGGAATTATAATACTTATTGTTGTGGTAGTTGTACTTGCGTTAATGAAATACCTGCTTCGAAATCGGGGAAATTAAAAAAAGTTAGACCATAATCCCCCTATTTTTTGATTAACCATTCAGTGTCCGAATATTTTTAAACTGCTCTTCTCGTATACAAGATCAACTTTTGACAGTTACGCCATATGCTTAGTTGGCTCCTGCCTTTTTCAAAATTTCAATAATCTGGTTATGATTTTTTTGTATAGCCCAGTTTAGAGGTGTTGACCAAAATGCCCCGGATTTATTTGGATCAGCGCCATTTTTTAATAAAAATTCAACCATTTCAGTTTGTCCCCATCTCGCTGCAAGACCTAAAGGAGTTGATTGATATTCTTCCTCAATGGGATTTATAAAAGCTCCATATTTGAGAAGTAGTTCTGCCTTTTCTATATAGCCTTGTTGAGCCATATCATGTAATAAAGTAACGTGATGCCAGCTCATCACATTCGGATTCATACCTTTCTCCATCATATAAGTGGCAGCGTCTAATTTTTCAAAATAATAAAACTGCGCCCATTTCAAGATGTCAGGAACTTTTGCTCCGTAGCTCATCAACAAATCAATCATCTTACGATTATTTCCTTTGGCCGCAAAAACGAGGATCCCTTCTCCCCAAAAATAGGTTTGGTCCAATGCAAATTCAGGATGCTCATTGAGTATTTGTTCGGTTCTTTTTAAAGAACCCTTATCAACAGCGCGTTGAAATTCCACTTGTAATTCCGTTCTGTTATAAAGAATTTCTCCATTGTCGCCTTTGTACTTGCAACGAGAAAGATCAGCGAGATAATTCTTTAACATTAGCGCTATGTCTTTATAGCCCCTGTCCTCTGCAATGGTTAGTAATGTTTCATTAAAAGGATACGTAACATAACCGGGCGCTAACGCTCCAAGCGTCAGTAAAAAGTCCACAAGTGCCTCATGACCTTCCCTCACTGCAAAATGAATAGGAGGGGTATAGTTATATTGGGCGTACACCAGATCGGGGCATTCCTTTGCAAATTCTTTGATTTTATGCAAGTCTCCTTCTTTGCTGGCGATAAGAGTGTCCCATACCTTTGTAGTAGTTGAAACTGAATCATTGGACAGTTTCATCGGTAAGTCCCGCTTCATTTCTATAGGTTGTATCATTTAGCAAGGATTCTCCTTAGATTTAATTGAGTTCTTTCAAGCACTGCTTTACTCGTTTCAGAAACTTCTTTTATGTAGTCCGTTACTGTTTTTGCATCACTGATCATCGTGAGCTTCTTTAATTTCAGCATTAAATATACTGACATAAGTCAAATCTATTTTGAAATCTACCTTACATGTAAACTTAACACCTGCCTCCCGGAATTTACACGCTGAATGTTAATAGCATTATGCCAATCCAACTGCTTGATTTTTTTGAAATTTTAATAATAAATAAAATATATTGCAAGAAATAAATAGAAAATGGAAGGCTCTATTTTTACCCGGATTGATCCGTCAATCATCTGCTTGTTTTTATTGTTTTTGATGCTTATTATGATTGCTATGGGAAATCGGATGCGTAAAAGATTCTGGAGTGTTGAAGAAGGAGATACAAGAGGAGGAGTTAATGCGTTGCTGGGTGCATTATTTGGCTTGTGGAGTTTTATTCTTGCATTTACATTTGGCCAGTCGGGCACCCGCTTTGAAAATGTTAGATCCATTATTGTAGACGAAGCCAATAGTTTAAGAACTACTATTATCCGGGCCGATTTATTTCCAGATAGCATACGAAATGCTTACCGTACTGATTTACGGAATTACCTGGAAGAACGGATATCCTATTATGAATATGCAGGAAGCTATGACAAATTTAAAACGAACAGGGAAGCGCTATCGATAACTGCAAAAGCATTATGGGCCACCACTGTGAATTGTTCAAAAAGAAACGATTTGAGCGTCCCATCGTCTGCTATGGCTTTAAATTTAACCAACTTGTTCGACCTGGGTATCAAAAGAGAAGCTTTATTAAATGCGGGGATACCGAACCCAATTTCGTTATTGCTGATAATTCTTGCTTTGGCCATTAGTTTTGTAGGGGGGTTCACAACACCCACAATTAAACGAAAGGAATGGTTTGTTATAACTGTATTTGCATTATTGGCAACAATCGTACTTTATTTAACAATTGACCTCGCGAGGCCAATGGAAGGTTTAATCAAGCCAGATACCGGTCAACAAACCATTGTTAATTTACGTGCACTCTTTTAATTGAAATAATCGTGGACGTTGATGTCATTTCAAATATCTTTCCAGGTTCTTTTTGAAATAGGTCGCTATCCGTAATACTTTGTATCGGATCTTTGGCAAAATTTCCACCCTGCTCTATATAATAATACTGTAAGATGTACAACTATTATACTTCCTCGAGAAATGAAATAA
>Ga0157380_10003365_pt1 | contig 10970 bp, 11 predicted proteins | sample S35metaG_FD_119757 | JGI IMG/M metagenome (GOLD analysis project Ga0157380, IMG submission 119757) | Switchgrass rhizosphere microbial communities from Kellogg Biological Station, Michigan, USA - S3-5 metaG | ecosystem: Host-associated > Plants > Roots > Rhizosphere > Soil | place: USA...
AACATATACTTCTTGGCGAAACTCATCTCCACTGATGGGTTGAGCGTTGCTCAAGGCGTCTCCACGATGACCGACATGTCGTTCCCCGAGTATCAGGCCATGATGGCCGCAGGTGGGCGCTCTCCCGAAGGACAGCGTTCAATCAAGGGAGGCTATTGATATGGCCCGCATCAGCGCAGGCGTCGGCTCAAGTCATGTGCCCTTGCTTGGCGTCGCGGTTGACCAGAGTAAGACCCGTGACGACTATTTCGGCCCTATTTTCCAGGGCTTTGAGTGGACCAAAGAATGGGAAAAGATCGAGAAGCCTGACGTTGTCATCCTGGTGTACAATGATCACGCATCGGCCTTCGACGCCAACATCATCCCGACATTCGCCATCGGCTGCGGCGAGCACTATAAGAGCGCTGACGAAGGTTGGGGCCCGCGCCCTGTGCCCGACGTGGAAGGCCATGCCGACCTTGCCTGGCACATCGCGCAGAGCCTCATCCTCGAAGACTTCGACATGACGATCATCAACGAGATGGACGTGGATCACGGTCTGACCGTGCCGCTGTCGATGATGTTTGGCCAGCCAGCAAAGTGGCCGGTGAAGGTGGTGCCGCTGGCCGTCAATGTGGTGACCTATCCGGTGCCGTCCGGCAACCGCTGCTGGGCGCTGGGCGAGGCGATTGCCAGAGCCGTGGAAAGCTTTCCGGAAGACTTGAATGTGCAGATCTGGGGCACCGGCGGCATGAGCCACCAGTTGCAAGGTCAGCGGGCGGGGCTCCTTAATCGCCGTTGGGACAACATGTTCCTCGACTTGCTGGAAAAGGACAATGATGACGCTCGTCACATCGAGCATATCGAATACCTGCGAAACCGGTAGCGAGGGGATTGAGATGATCATGTGGCTGGTAATGCGCGGCGCTCTCGGTCGCAAGGTTAAGCGCCTTCATCGACACTATCATATCCCGTGCAGCAATACAGCGATCGGGCACCTCGTACTTGTTCCTGATTGATCGATATATTATTGCAATGGATCAATCCGGTCTTGTTATACCTAAATACCCATTTCGCCTGGAGCACGCCTGAAACGGGCGCTTCTGCCGATGGCCGGCCGTTAAGCGCAACTATGCGCAATGTCCCTTAGCCGACGGGCTGCTTGGACGACGCCAAAGCGTCGAAATGGCTTCGGCTTTCGGCGCGCGCGCCCGCTTCCGTCAGGAGAGGCTCGAGCCCGATCACGCCATAGGGATTCGGGATCGAGTCGGTCGTCGCCAGCAGGTCGAGGTTCAAGATGGCCGGATCGGCCTCGCCCTGGAGGCCATGGACGGCAAGGCAGCCAATGCGGGCGAAGCCTGCCGCCCGAAGACCCGCCGCGGCCGATTTTACAGTTTCGCCCGACGATATGACGTCGTCGATGATGATCGGATGACGGTCGGTATACGTTTGCAGCGAGGGCAGCTCGACCGAGACGTCGCGATCGCCCCTGCGCCGCTTGCGGCCGACCACATAGGGCGCGCCCGCCTCCCGAGCGACGGCTGCCGCCCATTGTTCGCCTTCGCTGTCCGGACCGACGAGGAGCGGCCGGTCGACATGGGCGCTTAGCCAGCGGGCGAGCAGGGGGGCGCCGTCGAGCGCGATCGCTTCGATGCGATAGAGATCGCTCAGCGCCCGGTTGCGGTGAAGGTGCGGGGAGACCGTGACGATGCGGTCGAAGCTGCCGCTCAGCAACCGTGCGAAACTGCGCGACGAGATGGCTTCGCCGGGTCGGAAGCGGTCATCCTGGCGCATATAGGCCAGATAGGGTGCCACCAGGGTGATCAGCCGGGCGCCGAGCTCTCGGGCGGCGTCGGCCGCAAAGAGCTGGCGAAGGATCTGGTCGTCGGGATGGGCAAGCGTGCAGACCAGCACGACATGCTTGCGGTCGACCGGCGTCTCGAAGCGAACGTAGCTCTCGCCATCGGGAAAGCGCCGGCTTTCGATCAGCCCGAGGGGAACGCCAAGCGTGCCAGCGATCTGCTGGGCGACGCGTTCGTTGCCGGGCAGGGCGCAGATGATCGTCATCATCGATCCCCCAGCACGACGATGTCGGGATTGGCCGTGGCATAGTCGAGCGCATAAGCCAGTTCGCCCGGGCTCTCCGCATGCAGCGTGAAAAGTGGCTCGCCGCCGGACAGCCGGTCGCCGATCCGCGCGTGGAGCAGCAGGCCGGCGGCCGGCGCGTCGGGTGCGCCTGCCAGTTTTGCGAGCCGGGCGATGCGGCGGTTGTCGATCGCGGTCACCGCGCCGCTGAGAGGAGCTGTCACGATATGCCGGTAGTTGCTGGTGGGCAGGTCGCGCCGGCCGCCTTGCGCCTCGCAGATCTCGTCGAACTTGCGCGCGGCGGCGCCGCTGGCGACGAGCTGCTCGGCGAGCCGGGTGCCGTCACCGGGTAACGCCGCGCCCCCCGCCTCGAGCAGGATCGCCGCCAGCGCGCAGGCACGGGCGCGCAGATCCTGCGGCGCTGCCGGATCGTTGTTGAGCACGGCCAGCACATCGGCGGCCTCGAGCGCCGGCCCCAGCGCGCGACCGACCGGTTGGGTACCGTCGGACTGGATGCAGATGGCGCGCATGTCGAAGCGCTCGGCAATGGCCGTAAGCCGCCGCGCGAGGCCGGCGGCGGCCGTGGCCGATCGAACCTTGGCGGTCGGACCGACCGGGATGTCGAGCACGACATGGGTCGCGCCGGCCGCGATCTTCTTCGACAGCACCGAGGCGATGAGCTGGCCCTCGGTGTCGATATCGAGGGCGCGCTCGACGCCGATGAAGATGTCATCGGCGGGGCTGAGATCGATCGCGCCCCCCAAACGATGCAGCCGCCGACCCGCTCCACGACCCGGCGCATGGCACCGATCGGCAGATCGACGGGCGCCAGAACCGCCATGACGTCGGCGGTTCCGGCGGGCGAGGTGATCGCGCGCGATGACGTCTTCGGCATGGTCAGGCCACCGGCCGCGACGATCGAGACGATGATCGGGGTGGTCCGGTTACCTGGGAGCCCGCCGACGCAGTGCTTGTCGACGATGATCGCGGACGGCCAGTCGAGCCGCTCGCCGCTCATCACCATTGCCTGGGTCAGGGCCCAACTCTCCTCCTCATCCATCGGTTGGGCGGCAGTGGCGGTGAGGAAGGCGGCGAGATGAAGGTCGGCATAGCGCCCGCCGACGACGTCGCCTACGATCGCGGTCATGTCATTGAGCCCCAAGCGATGGCCGTAGATCCGCCGCCGGATGCTAGCGAGCGACGCGATCGGCGGGGCCTGCTTGACCCCGACGAACGCGCCGTCGACGAGGCCAAGCAGTCGCCAGGTGCTTTCCGAAAGCCCGACCTCGTCACAGTCGAGCACGTCATCGAGCTGGAACAGGGTGGCGACGACCGAGCGCCCTCCCGCATGGAGCTCGACCCGGCTGTGCGGGGCGAGCCCTTCGGAACGACAGATCGCGCTGTCACGCCTCAGGAGGACGATGGGCTCGCTGTGGCTGTGGAGGCCGAACCGACGGGCGCGCAGCATGACTGGCCCGGGGAGTGGACAGGCCGGCATCCCGCGCTCGTTTCCCGCGCTCAGCGCGGTTGTCTCTCCGGTCGCTCTCATGGGTGCGGCGCTCGCCGCCGTTGGTGAGGTGGAGTCGGCACCCGGAGCGACGGCTTCGCTGTGCAATTGGGTCATCGGCCCCGATTATGAGGCCGCTTCGCCCGGCCCTATTGGGAAAGCTACCTAGCTGCTCGTGCGCCAAGGTCCGCCGGGAGGTTCGTACATATCCCTATATCGGCTTGCCGCTGAAGCGGGGAAAACCGAGCTGAGGGTCCCGGGACAGGGACCCCGATGCGGGGTTCCACCAGATGCTTCAGCTTGCCACCTCACGGCCCAGTGCCGCACTCGATCAAGGACGCTGCACCGACTGCAGCGTGCGCGCTTCGGCCATCTGCGGCTCGCTCGACGCCATCGGGCTCGAGGAACTGGGACGGATGGGCCGCAAAGTTCACCTACGCCCCGGCCAGACCCTGCTCTGGGAAGGCGACGAATCGGTGCTGGTCGGCAATGTGCTCGAAGGTATGCTCAAACTGTCGACGGTGACCGGCGATGGTCGCGAACAGATCGTCGGCATCGTGTTCCCGTCGGACTTTATCGGCCGGCCGTTCGGTAAGGACAGCCATCACAGCGTCACCGCACTGACCGAGGCACGGGTGTGCGTCTTCCGGCGCGGCGCCTTCGATGGCTTCGCGAGCAGCCATACGGGGATCGAGGCGGCGCTGCTTCGGCGCACGCTCGACGAGCTCGACCGCGCGCGCCGCTGGATGTTGCTGCTCGGCCGGATGTCGGCGACCGAACGGGTGGCAAGCCTGCTGCTCGAGATGGTCGACCGGCTTGGCAGCGCCTCAGGGACGCCGCTCTTGCTGCCGCTCAGCCGGCAGCAGATGGCCGACCTGCTCGGCCTCGCGATCGAGACGGTCAGCCGGACCATGACGCGCTTCGAACGGGAGGGGCTGATCGCTCTCCCCGGCGGACGCCGGGTGGTGCTCCGCGATCGGGCCGACCTCGAGCGGATCGCGACCGGCTGAAGATTTGACCTGGCGCAAAGCATCGCGTGGCCGTGCCGCGCATGGCGACCCCCGTTGATCAGGTGAGAATGGCCATGGACACAGTATTGATGAAGTCGGGCGCGTGGTTGATCGCCCTGCTGCTGGCGGTCGGCGCCGCCGCCTATGCCGTCGATGGCGGCTTCGCGGCGCAGATGTGGATCGTCGCCATAGCCGCGCTAGTGGGCCTGGCCGCCACCCTCGGGCGTACCGACTATGAGGCGGCGCTCGGCGTCACCACTCGCCCGACGCCGACAGGCTATTATGACAACGTCATTCGTCTGGGTGTGATCGCGACGGTCTTCTGGGGTTTGGCAGGACTCCTCGTTGGTTTCTACATCGCCCTCCAGCTCGCCTTCCCGCAGCTTAATCTCGGGCTCGAATATACGAGCTTCGGCCGGCTGCGCCCGCTCCATACGTCAGCGGTGATCTTCGCATTCGGCGGTAATGCGCTGATCGCGTCGAGCTTCTATATCGTCCAGCGCACCTGCCGGGCGCGGCTCGCCTTCCCGAAGCTCGCCGACTTCGTGTTCTGGGGCTACCAGCTGTTCATCGTCCTGGCGGCGACCGGCTATCTGCTCGGAATCACCGAAGGCCGCGAATATGCCGAGCCGGAATGGTATGTCGACATCTGGCTGACGATCATTTGGGTCAGCTATCTCGCCGTGTTTGTCGGCACGATCGTCAAGCGCAACGAACCCCATATCTACGTCGCCAATTGGTTCTACCTGTCGTTCATCGTGACGATCGCGATGCTCCACCTCGTCAACAATCTGACGATCCCGGTGAGCCTCGTCGGCTCGAAAAGCTACTCGGCCTTCGCCGGCGTCCAGGATGCGCTGACCCAATGGTGGTACGGCCATAACGCCGTCGGCTTCTTCCTGACCGCGGGCTTTCTCGGCATGATGTATTATTTCGTGCCCAAGCAGGCCGAGCGGCCGATCTACAGCTATCGCCTGTCGATCGTCCATTTCTGGTCGCTGATCTTCCTCTACATCTGGGCCGGCCCTCACCACCTCCATTATACCGCGCTGCCCGACTGGGCGCAGACGCTCGGCATGGTGTTCTCGGTGATGCTGTGGATGCCGAGCTGGGGCGGTATGATCAACGGCTTGATGACCCTCAACGGCGCCTGGGACAAGGTCCGCACCGACCCGATCATCCGTATGATGGTGCTGGCGCTCGCCTTCTACGGGATGAGCACCTTCGAAGGCCCGATGATGTCGGTGAAGGCGGTCAACTCGCTATCGCACTACACCGACTGGACGATCGGCCATGTCCATTCGGGCGCGCTCGGCTGGAACGGCATGATCACCTTCGCGACGATCTATTTCCTAGCCCCGCGCCTATGGGGCCGCGAGCGGCTCTATTCGCTGCGGATGGTCAACTGGCACTTTTGGACCGCGACGCTCGGCATCGTCCTCTACGTTTCGTCGATGTGGGTGGCCGGGATCATGCAGGGACTGATGTGGCGCGAATACGGCCAGAACGGCTATCTGGTCTACGCCTTCGTCGACGTAGTCGCGGCGATGAAGCCCTATTATCTGATCCGGGCGGCGGGCGGCCTCCTCTATCTGAGCGGCTCGGTGATCATGGCGTGGAACGTCTACCAGACGATCCGCGGACGGGTGCGCGAGGAAGCGCCGCTGACCGACACCTCCCATAATCCGGCGCTGGACCATCCCCTCCAGCCCCAGGCTGCTTGAAGGACGCGCCCGATGGCCACCAAATTCCTCGATCATGGCAAGATCGAGCGTAATGTCACGCTGCTGCTCGTGCTTTCGCTCATCACCGTCGCGATCGGCGGCATCGTCGAGATCGCGCCGCTGTTCTGGATCGATTCGACGGTCGAGAAGGTGCAGGGGATGCGACCCTACACCCCGCTCGAGCTTGCCGGCCGCAACATCTACATCCGCGAAGGCTGCTACAACTGTCATAGCCAGATGATCCGGCCGTTCCGCGACGAGGTGGAACGCTATGGCCATTACAGCCTCGCCGCCGAAAGCATGTACGACCACCCCTTCCAATGGGGATCGAAGCGCACTGGCCCGGACCTCGCCCGGGTGGGGGGGCGCTATTCGGACGAATGGCACGTCCAGCATATGGTCGATCCGCGCGCGGTGGTGCCGGGCTCGATCATGCCGTCCTACGCCTTCCTCAAGGAGCGCGACCTCGACGTCCGCCATCTCGACAAGCACCTCCAGGCACTCAAATGGGCGGGGGTGCCCTATGGCGACGCCGAGATCAGTGCGGCGATCGCCGATGCGCTCGCACAGGCCGACCCGGATGCCGACGCTTCGGATCTGAAGAAGCGCTACCCCAAGGCCCAGGCGCGGGATTTCGATGGCGATCCGAAGCGGGTGACCGAGATGGATGCGCTCGTCGCCTATCTGCAGATGCTAGGCACATTGGTCGACACCAAGGCCGCCGAACCGGTGGAGACGGCGCGATGAGCTACAACCTCCTGCGTCATGCCGCCGACACCTGGGGCATGCTTTTCCTCGGGCTGGTCTTCCTCCTGGCGCTCTGGTTCGCGCTGCGCCCGTCGGCCCGCCAGCGCCATGACGACGCCGCTCAAATCCCGTTCCGTGACGAGAGTCCCCGCGATGACTGACCGCAAGATCGACGAAGCCACCGGCGTGCCCACGATGGGCCATGAATGGGACGGCATCGAGGAGCTCGACAATCCGATGCCGCGCTGGTGGCTGTGGACCTTCTACGCGACGATCGTCTTCGCCATCGGATATTGTATCGCCTATCCGGCGATCCCCTTGCTCGAACGGGCGACGACAGGCACGCTCGGTTGGACGAGCCATCGCCAACTGGCGGAGGAAACGGCCAGGGGGCAGGCCGCCCGCGCCTCGACCCTGGCGGCGCTCGCCAAGGTCGATATCGCGACCCTCGATCCCAGCTCGCCACTGATGCAGGCGGCGGTCGAAGGCGGTCGCGCGGCGTTCAAGATCAACTGCGCCGCCTGCCATGGCGCGGGAGCCGCGGGCACCAGAGGCTATCCCAACCTCAACGATGACGACTGGTTGTGGGGCGGAAGCCGGGCCGAGATCCATCAGACGCTCATGCACGGCATCCGGCAGCCGGGCGATGAGGCGACCCGCATGTCGCAAATGCCGGCCTTCGGCCGCGACGGCATTCTCAAGCCGCAAGAAATCCAGGACGTGGTGTCCTTCGTCCGGACCGCATCGCATCAGGAGAAGCCGGGCGCTTCGTCCGGACGCGGCGCGGCGCTCTACGCGGCCAATTGCGCAATCTGCCACGGCGCCGATGCCAAGGGTGGACGTGCGTTCGGCGCGCCCAATCTCACCGACGCGATCTGGCTTTATGGCGGCGACCGCGAGGCCCTGACGGCGACGGTGACCAACGCGCGCTATGGGGTGATGCCCGCTTGGGACAAGACGCTCGATCCGGCGACGCTCAACATGCTCACCGCCTATGTCCACTCGCTGGGCGGCGGCGAATGAACATGCCGCCCTCCGGCCTGCCGGCACGGTCGCGCAAGCTCTATGCCCGCCGGCCGGACATCTTCCCGCGCGCGATCGACGGCTTCTACCGTCGCCTCAAATGGATCGTCATGGCGGTCACCCTGGCGATCTATTATGTGACGCCGTGGCTGCGGTGGGATCGCGGCCCCTACGCTCCCGATCAGGCGGTGTTGGTCGATCTGGCGCATCGCCGCTTCTACTTCTTCTCGATCGAGATCTGGCCGCACGAATTCTATTATGTCGCCGGGCTGCTCGTCATGGCGGGAATCGGGCTTTTCCTCGTCACGACGACGGTCGGGCGGGCCTGGTGCGGCTATGCCTGCCCGCAGACCGTATGGACCGACCTCTTCCTCCATATCGAGCGCGCGATCGACGGCGACCGCAATGCCCAGCTGCGCCTTAAGAAGGGGCCCTGGACGGTGGGCAAGATCGGCCGGCGGGTGCTGAAGCATGCCAGCTGGCTGCTCGTCGGCCTCGTGACCGGCGGCGCCTGGGTGTTCTACTTCGCCGACGCGCCGACGCTCGCCTACGACCTCGCGACCGGGCAGGCGGCCTATGTCGCCTATGCGACGATCACGATCCTGACCGCGACCACCTATATTTTCGGCGGCTTCATGCGCGAGCAGGTCTGCCTTTACATGTGCCCGTGGCCGCGCATCCAGGGGGCGATGCTCGACGAACGATCGCTGATCGTGACCTACAAGGATTGGCGCGGCGAGCCGCGCAGTCATGGGGTCAAGCGCAGCGACGACAGCGGCGACTGTATCGACTGCCAGGCCTGCGTCCAGGTCTGCCCGGTCGGGATCGACATCCGCGACGGCGCCCAGTTCGCCTGCATCACCTGCGCGCTGTGCATCGATGCCTGTGATCAGATGATGGACAGGGTCGGACGACCGCGCGGGCTCATCGACTATGCGACGCTCGAGGATTGCCAGGCCGAGGCTGCCGGCGCCGAACCGGTGCCGGTGATGAGGACGCTCTTCCGTCCGCGGACACTCGCTTATTTCTCGATCTGGGGCGCGGTGGGGCTCGCGATGGTGTTCGCCCTGGGCGCACGCACCCGCCTCGATCTCGCCACGGCGCATGATCGCAACCCGCTGTGGGTACAATTGTCGGGCGGTGATGTCCGCAACGCCTACACCCTCAAGATCCGCAACATGGAATCGCGGCCCCGAACACTGCGCCTGGCGATCGAGGGGCTCGACCATGGTGTGATGTGGGACTCGCTCAGCGACGCCGGTAGCGCCGGCCGCGCGATGGCCTTCTCGGTCGCGCCCGACCAGGTCGAGGCGCGCCGCATCTATGTCAGGGCGCCGGGTCGGGGGCCAGCGACCGAGGACTTCCATTTCACCATCTCCGCCACCGACGGCTCGCCTGACCGGGCAGCGGACGGGGCGCGGTTCGATCGCCCGGAGACTCAGCCATGATCCGACGTTTCACCGGTTTCCACATGATGGGCCTGACGATCGCCTTCTTCGCGGTCGTCGTCAGCGTCAACATGGTGATGGCGACGCTCGCGACGCGGACCTTCGGTGGCACGGTCGTCGAGAACAGCTATGTGGCGAGCCAGAAGTTCAACCATTGGCTCGACAAGGCCCGGGTCCAGTCGGCACTTGGCTGGCATGTCGAGGCGGATCGCGGCGGTGGTCGCGTCCGCCTGATGATCGTCGGCGTGGATCAGGCCCGGGTCGATGCCGTTGCCATTCATCCGCTCGGCCGTCTCCCGGCCATGCACCTGCATTTCGAGCGCACCGCGCCGCGCGAATATCGCTCGCGCGAAACCTTGCCGGCCGGCCGCTGGCGCCTGGAAATCCGGCTGCGCCGCGGTTCGGAGGTCAAGGATTTCGTCGAGGAGCTCCCGGCATGACCGCGGTCATCGAACATAGCGAGTTCAGCCTTCCCGGTGTGCGCTGTGCGGCTTGCATCGCCAAGATCGAGGAGGGGCTGGGGCATGTGCCCGGGGTTCACTCGGCCCGGGTCAACCTCACTGCCAAGCGGGTCGCGATCGATCACGAGGCGGTGGTGGACGTGCCGACACTCCGGTCGGCGCTCGATGCGCTCGGCTTCGCCGCCGAGCCGGTCGTCGTACAGAATGACGACATCGCCCACCGGCTGGAGAGTCGCCGGCTGCTCAAGGCGCTCGGCGTCGCCGGCTTCGCCGCGATGAACATCATGCTGCTCTCGGTGTCGGTCTGGTCGGGGGCCGATGGCGCGACCCGGCAGCTGTTCCACTGGCTGTCGGCGATGATTGCAATGCCGACCGTTGCCTATGCGGGCCAGCCCTTCTTCCGCTCGGCGTGGAGCGCGCTGCGCCGCGGGCGCACCAATATGGACGTGCCGATCTCGATCGGCGTGCTGCTGGCGACCGCGCTCAGCCTGTTCGAGACGATCACGGGCGGTGCCCATGCCTATTTCGACGGTGCGGTTTCCCTGATCTTCTTCCTGCTCGCCGGCCGCTTTCTCGATAGCGCGATGCGGGACCGGGCCCGAGACGGCGCCGGCGCGCTGATGCGGGCCATGGCGCCTGGCGGAACGGTGCTTCTTACCGGCGGCAAGACCGAGTGGCGGACCGCCGACGACATAACGCCCGGTATGGCTCTGCTGGTGAGCGCCGGCGAGCGCTTCGCCGCCGATGGCCGGGTCGAGGAAGGCTCCAGCGCGGTCGACCGGTCGCTGATCACCGGGGAGAGCCGCGCCGAGCCGGTCGAGCCGGGAGCGGCGGTGATTGCGGGGTCGCTCAATCTGACCGGACCACTGACCGTTCGGGTCACCGCGACGGGTTCGGATACGACGATCGCGGGAATGGCCAGGCTGATGGAAGCCGCAGGGCAGGGGCGCTCGCGCTATGTCCGGATCGCCGACCGGGCCGCCCGC
>Ga0157380_10003366_pt1 | contig 10969 bp, 9 predicted proteins | sample S35metaG_FD_119757 | JGI IMG/M metagenome (GOLD analysis project Ga0157380, IMG submission 119757) | Switchgrass rhizosphere microbial communities from Kellogg Biological Station, Michigan, USA - S3-5 metaG | ecosystem: Host-associated > Plants > Roots > Rhizosphere > Soil | place: USA: Michigan...
ACATGCGAGTACTGGTTCTGGTCAAGGCAAGCAAGGAATCCGAAGAGGGACAGATGCCGAGCAAAGAGCTCGTGGAGAACATGGGCAAGTTCAACGAAGAGCTGGTCAAGGCGGGCGTGATGCTGGCCGGCGAAGGGCTCCACCCGAGCTCGAAAGGGAAGCGGGTCCGCTTCGAAGGAACGAGGCGCACCGTGCTCGACGGGCCGTTCGCCGAGACGAAGGAGCTGGTCTCCGGCTTCTGGATCTGGCAGGTGAAGTCGGTGGAAGAAGCGGTGGAGTGGCTCAAGCGCGCGCCGTTCGACGGCGGCGCCGAGATCGAGCTCCGTCCGATCTTCGATCAGGCCGATTTCATGGAAGCGATGGGATGACGTAATGTCGGCAGCCGGATGACGGCTGCCGACCTCCATCGCACCATCGACGCGGTCTGGCGGATCGAGTCGGCGAAGCTGATCGCGGCGCTGACCCGCATCGTGCGCGACGTCGGCGTGGCCGAGGACCTGGCGCAGGACGCGCTGGTCGCGGCGCTGCAGCAGTGGCCCGAGGAAGGAATCCCCGACAGGCCGGGAGCGTGGCTGATGGCAACGGCAAAGCATCGCGCCATCGATCTGCTGCGGCGTCACGCGCTGTTCGAACGGAAGCAGGATCAGATCGCGCGCGAGATGGCGGTCCAGTTTGAAGAGCCGGAGGAGATCGCCGACGATCTGCTCCGGCTCATCTTCATCGCCTGCCATCCGATCCTCTCCACCGAAGCGCGCGTCGCCCTCACCCTCCGCCTCCTCGGCGGCCTGACCACCGACGAGATCGCGCGCGCGTTCCTCGTTCCGGAGCCGACGATCGCGCAGCGGATCGTGCGCGCCAAACGCGCGCTGTCCGAGGCCGAGGTGCCGTTCGAAGTCCCGAGCGACCTCGAGGCGCGGCTCGCGTCGGTGCTCGAGGTGATCTACCTGATCTTCAATGAAGGCTATTCGACGATCCGCACCGACCTCTGCGAAGAGGCGCTCCGCCTCGTGCGAATCCTCGCCGAGCTCACGCCGGACGAGCCGGAAGTGCACGGCCTCGCCGCGCTGATGGAGATCCAGTCCTCGCGTTTCGCCGCACGCGTCGACGCATCAGGCGAGTTCGTCCTCCTGCTCGATCAGGACCGCGCGAAGTGGAACTACGTCCTCATCACGCGCGGCCTCGCCGCCCTCGAGCGCGCCGGCGACGCGCGGACTCCGTACGTACTGCAGGCCGCGATCGCCGCCTGTCACGCACGCGCCCACACCGCGGCCGAAACCGACTGGGCGCGCATCGCGTCGCTGTACGAGACGCTCGTCGAGGTCACGCAATCGCCGGTCGTCGAGCTCAATCGCGCCGTCGCCGTCGGCATGGCGCACGGCCCCGCGGCAGGACTGGAGATCGCCGATGCGCTGACCGACGAGCCGTCGCTCCGCAACTACCACCACCTTCCGGCGGTCCGCGCCGATCTGCTGGCGAAGCTCGGACGCACCGACGAAGCGCGTGAGGAGTTCGAGCGCGCCGCGGCGCTCACGCGCAATGAGCGGGAGCGCGATCTGCTGCTGAAGCGGGCCTACTCGATCCCTTCTTCATCGACGTAGCACCACTTCCACGACTCGCCCGGCTGGAACGACTGGATCACCGGGTGCTTGGTGCGGTGGTAGTGCTTCGTGGCGTGCTTGTTCTTCGACGAGTCGCAGCAGCCGATGTGGCCGCAGTGCAGGCAGCGGCGGAGGTGGACCCAGGTGTCGCCCATCTGCAGGCATTCCTCGCAGCCGTTGGGCGTGAGGGCGGGGGCGTTGTCGGTGGTCTTCAGGTGCTCACACATTACGTTCGCTCCAATACGCGGCGGTCCCATTGACCGAGCGTGGCCGCGGCGTCGTAGGTCGAATGACAGAAATCGAGCAGCGTCCGCTCCGGGTCGGATGCAAGACGCATGTCGTCGTAGTGAAGATAGAAGCCGCCGAGCTGCTCGGCGAAGTAGGTGGCGGACGGCTTGATCGCCGCGGCGCGAAATCCCGCCGGCTCGGGCGCCGCGTACGCATAGAACGACGCCTTCGGAAGGCGCGTGTCACCCGGCCACCACCCGACGCTGCTCACCTCGTGCGAGTACGCCTCGCGCGTCATCGCATCCGCCTCGGGACGCTCCGGCGCGCGGCGTCCGGAGAAGCGCGTCACCGCCAGGTCGAAGCTCCCCCAGAAGAAATGCACCGGGCTGCACTTGCCGATGAACTCACCGCGAAACGCCGACAGCACTTCATGCGTCAGCGCCAGCACGCGCCAGCAACGCTGCGCGTACGCGGCGTCGTACGACTTGTGCTGCTCGTCGCGATCGAGCCGGATCGTGTCCTCGCACTCCACCGGCACCGGCCAGATGGGGCAATCGATGCGCAGCTGCTTCAGCACGTCGAACACCTCGTCATGAAAATCGGCCACCGTGCGCGGCGCGAGCGCGACGTCATGCAGCACGCCGTCGCTCGTCCTGATGTGCAGCTGATGGGCGATGAAGTCGAACTCCAGCTCCAGCCAGCGATCGCCGTACGGGATGAGCGACGTGGTCAGCCCGCGCGCCGAGACGTAAAGCGGCACATGCCACCAGTGATTGACCGCCGGCGTCAGCTTCATCCGGATCTTGCCGACGACCTGCGTCCAGCGATGCAGCGTGTCGCGCGTTTCCCACCATTCGTCGAGAGGTAGTGCAGGCCAGTCCATCGGCGAAGCATACGTCACGCGTCGAATCCATAACTTCTCCACGAAATCCCCACATCTTCCTGACGGTCAGCACCGAGGTTGGTATGCAGGAGGATTCAAACAGCGTGTTGTCATCAACGTGGAAACAGAATGTCATCGTCGCCACACTTCTTCTCGTCATGGTCTCGCCCGCCGCACTGGCCGCGTGCAAGGTCGAAGATCCGGTGTTTGCCAGCTACTACCGCTGGAATGATCAGGAAGGAAACCTCGCGGACTACGCGCGCATCCATCAGGATGCCGAGAAGCCGTCGTGCGCCCTGCAGGCCTCGTGGGCGCTCACCGCGAAAGTCAAGAACACCCTTGACTACAATCCGAACGAATACAAGGACTGGCTGCGCGGCGCGCACGTGTCGCTGATTTACGCCGCGGCGCTGCGCATCGGCGCGAACGGTTACGGCACGAAGGAGCTCGATGTTCAGCTGCGGCGCCTCGAGACGACCTACGCCTTCACCAGGGACGCGGGCTGCAACAACGTCGACGGCGGCAACAACTGTCTCGACGATTATTCGCAGGCCGCCGTGGGCTACGCCTGGATCGCCGCGTACAAATACCGGCGCGGCGATTCCGATTACAGCGTCGATAATTTCCGTAATGCGGCGATCGCGCAGATCGGCAACTTCTTCGACAACGCCTGCATCCATTCGCCGACCGGAAATCCGACGCTGCTCTGCAACGGCAGTGTGAGCGGGCTCACCGCCGGAACCGACGAGACCATCAGCTTCAATCACGGCCAGCAGATGCAGCCGTATGGCGCCGGTCTCATGACCAGCATCGCCAGCGCCGTAATGGGTCTCAAGGCATCCGGCCGCACCTACTCGTTCGGTTCGTATCCGGGACAGGTGACGATCGCCGCGGCATTGATGAAGGAAATGCAGTTGCACGTCGACGCCACGACGTCGCCGGCCGCGTTCAAGAACACCTGCTACAACATCACCCGCGACGGCGCGGGAGTCTACTCGTTCACACCGGGCAAAAATTGCGGCGGCCCGGACGGCTACAAGCCGGAGATGTACGCGCTGAACGAGTTCTATCGCCAGAAACTCGGCGGCGTTCCACAGAACGGCGTATCGGGCGTCTATCAGTCGAATTACTTCCGCAGCTCGCTTTTCGACACGAGCTCGACGTCGATGGCCTTCTTCGGCGTAGCGCGCCGCGTCGTGTACGGCGATCACGGCTACAGCTGGTGGCTGAGCACTCCGGAATGGATGCCGTTCGACAACTACAATCCGAAGGGCTACCTCGAAGCGATCAGCGCCACCGGCGTGGCGCAGGGCTGGACCTGCGATCAGGACGCGCCGACGAAGTCGATCCTTGTCGACCTCTACGCCGGCACGACGAAACTGACGAATCTCGTCCGCGCCGACTCCGGCAGCGAGTCCGCCGTCAACGCCGAGTGCAGCGGCGGCAGCTTCCACCGCTTCTGGATCCAGCTCCCGAGCTGGACAAAGGGCCAGACCATCGTCGGCTACGGCCTCGATTACACGTTCTTCGGTACAACGAATTTGCCCTGCCTGCAACCGGGCGGGTGTAAGTGGTGAAGTGAAGGGCGGGCGGCCGTAAAGGCCGCCCGCCAGGTCTGTTTAAGAACTGTGAGTGCTCCTTGCAATTCTCGCCGCTCAGAAGCGAGATGCGCTGCACGGTAAGAACGCTACGAGAACCGTCACCCAGGAAGCCGTATGCGGACGCGATGTTCGTGGACTATCCGCAGTCGCGCCTAAGTGGTCGTTCTCGCAACGCCGGCACAAGACGCGAGCTGACTGCTAGAACTTTGCTTGTCTTGACTCCTCAGGCTCCGCCAAGCTGCTGTTCAACTACAGTTCGACAATCTCACCCGATTCTCGATAGTTGAGCTAACTCGTCAGGAAGATTTTCGTCGATTTTGAATTTCATGCCGTCGTCACGCCGGCAACCCGATGACCTCTTCTCGAGCCAAATCAGCGGCGTACGCGATGCAAGCCTGAATGCCCTCTTGCGTCAGGCGTGGGTAGCTGCCAAGGATTTCGTCCGAAGGAACGCTGGCGGCAAGGTTGTCGAGAACGACAGACACGAGAATTCGGGTGCCTGTAACGCACGCTTGCCCGTGGCAAACCTTGGGATCGACTGTGATGTGAGGACGCCAATCCATACAAACCTCTGCTCGATTCTACGTCGGAGCCCGAGGGTTGCGCACATCACCTCAAGCCATGGGCAAGAATCGAACATCCTTGACCCTTAGTCGCGTCCGTGGATGCCGCGAAGCGGCCTCCTTTGCCGGTCCGCCCAACGGATTAGAGGTTAACCCGCGCGGCCAGGGCCCTCGTGGCTACGGCAGCGCGGCACGCCGCCTGCCGCATTTGAGGCGCGCGATGCAGGCGGCGTGACGCCACCCAAGTTGCGATGAACGAGCCGGCTCGACCGGCGGGCCGAAGCCGGGCCGCGCCGGGTTCTACCTCGAGTTGGCCGGCGGTACCGAGCGGCGGAGAACACGGACACCAGGACCGCGCGTTATCCACCGTGGATGACAACACGAGCTTCCGACTCGATCGTCTTAAGAAGAGCTGGCACTTCCTCAAACGCGATCCGCTGAGCCTTGTCCCAAAAGTCCTTGCGTTGTGTACCATCTTGAACCATCGGACTTTGAGCGAACCCAAGTTGCAACTGCCCCTCGAACATCTTTTTGAAGAAGTCCTCGCACCGATCGGCAAGCGCCGATGGAATTAGGAGGCGTCCACCAAATAAGGCGTCGCGCGCTGCCACAATAGCCTCGCCAAATTTACCGGGATACTCCTCCGTCTTCTCGTGCGCGAAATGCGCGGATGCTGACATGAGCAGCAAATAGGCGTGAGCCTCCCAGAGATGGTGGTAGATCTTTGCGAGGAGGTCGACCTGCTTCTCATGAACCTTCGACGTGCGTTGTAGAAATGCCTTTTGGAACTCGAGCTCACGATCAAATTTCTTCTTGAAAAGTAGCCCGACGATCGTCGTTCCAGCGCCAGAGCCAATGATCGAAGTCAGTAATGTCGAATAGTCCATCCCATAATTTTACGGCTATTTCACGCGACCAGCGCCATGGCGGCCGGCCCGCGTTACGCCGCAGCGTGCCTATGCCACCCCGGATTCTCACGGTGGTTCCTAGGTTGCGGTCTGCAGCCATGCGTTGCGAGCATTAGTAAATTCAGGGGGCGGGTTTTCCCCAAGCTGGGAAGGGTAACGCGCCATCGGCGCAGCGATTCCATTCACCGAGTGGCCATCCAATCGCGGGCTGCATTGGAGAGTCGAACCGCAATTCGAGCCGGGCGGGCGGGGGAACAGTGCCGCCGCCGGAATGTTGGTCAGGCTAACTCAGATTTCGGGATCATACGCATCCGCCGCTTTGCACTTACGCACTGCGTTGTCCCCACATCATTGGTTGCGGCTGTCAGTCGGAAATGGCCGCGGATCGGATTCACTGTCCTCCAGCCGAGACTCATCCCATCTCGGATGGCATTCATCCCACGCGCGATGGAATTCATTGTCCTCAAGCCGAGACCCATCCCATTTCGGATGGCATTCATCCCATGCGCGATGGGATTCATTGTCCTCCAGACGAGACTCATCCCATCAGCCATGGCATTCATCCCACGCGCGATGGGATGAATCCGATCCGCGGTGGGATGAATGCGTCGATCTAGCTTTTGACCGTCAGCGGAGGTGGTTTGTTTCGCGGATTGCCGGCCTTGCAAGCGCCGCGGCGAGGCCCGGAATGGATCCGATAGCTCATCCGCGCGTAACGACGGCTCGAGACGCCTCCATGCGAGATCGCCGCTCTGTAAACACCACGAATCCGACCATGAACGCAAGGATCACGAGGGACGAAGAAACACGGCTGAGCGACAGGCCGCCCTCATTACGGGGCTTGGTGAGGGTGTCGCCGAGGGTTGCGCCGAGCGGGCGCGTCAACACATAGGCCGACCAGAACAAGACGCTCTTCGGAATGCGTGTGAAGAAATGCGCCGCCACAATGATTATGAGCAGTCCGGAAAATGCCGCCGCACCACCTCCGAAACCGAGGCCCATGTCGGTGGCCACATAGTCGCCTAATGCCGTTCCCAGCGTATTGGCGATGAGAATCGTCAGCCAGTAGAAGAATTCATCCGAGCGCCGCACGATATTCTCGAACTCGATTTTTCCGGTGACGGTACGCCATATACCGAGCACAATGACGACGCCGATCGACAGAATGATCGACGCTTTGATGTAACCCAATCCCAGCGTGCGATCGAAGAAATCGGATGTCGTGGTGCCGACAGTGGTCGTGGCGACGACCACCGCCCAGTAGATGGCCGGATGGTAGCGATCGGTCCTGAGCTGCGCCGCCAGGGCGACGACGAAGAAGGCCAGAAAGATGAGCGTGCTGCGCGCGTAGCCGAGACCGAGGCTCATGGAGAGAGCGTCGCCGCCCGTTTCGCCGACGGTGGTCGCGCAGATCTTGATGATCCAGAACAACAGAGTGACCCGCGGGACTTTGCTCATCACAATCGAAAGTGTCTCATGTGCGGAACCTCGGCCGGCGCAAGCCGTCGAAGCTGTATGTCCTGCAGAGCCTTGCTCCGCCCGATCGTCATCGTCGTTCTCGTGCATGCGGTTCTCGCTCTGCAGCTGCCGGCACAAAGCCGCGGAGGCGAAGGACGCCGCTCGGGGCCGGGCACCGGCAATCCGGATGAGCATCTCGTGCCGTGGAAGTATCTGCAGGCGGACGAAATCATCCATGACCGGCCGATCACGCTGTACTGGATCCCGGTCTCGCTGCAGCAGGCGGAGAATTCGCCGCTCATGACCTCACGCGGTCTGCTCGATGCTTCCCTGCGGTGCGTCGACCTCGAGGTGATCCTTCCCGACCGCACGGCAGCATTTGCGAAGCTGGGCGTTGCGTTGAAAGCGCCGGCCGCGGTTCTCGTCGACCGGCAGGGGCAGGTGACTCGCAAGATCGACAATGTGCGAGAGCTCACGTCGAAGGATGTCGAGACTCTGCTGAACGCGGAGCTTTCTATCCGCGATGACGACATGTACCGGGAGATGAAAGACGCAGGCGAGCAGGCGAAGGCGGGCAACAGCGCCGCGGCGATCGATCTGTACAAGAAGGTGTGGAATGACCGCTGCCTGTTTTCGCTCGCCGGCGCCGAAGCGCAGCGTGCGCTCAAGCAGCTCGGCGTGGAGGTCAAAGAGACGCCCGCTCCGCCACCGCCTGACCCCAACCTGAAGCCCTCCCGTCCCTCCACGTCGCACTAGGCGGGCCGCGCGGCATCAGCCGCCCCTCTACGCACCGTAGAGTCACAGCCCGCCCCCACTTCGCGACGAACTGTTTACATCAAGATTGACGTGACCTGCCGATATGCTTCCCCGGACAGGAGCTTTTTGAATGACGAAGCGGATGCTGTTGATGCTGGCCATCGTGATCGCCTTCGTGGCGACGATCGGCTCAGTGAAGTACTTCCAGATCAAGAGCGCGATGGCGCAGGGGGCGTCGTTCCAGCCGCCCCCCGAGGCGGTCACGACCGTGATCGCGAAACCGGAGCCGTGGCAGACGACGCTCTCCGCGATCGGCTCGGTCACCGCCGTACAGGGCGTGACGGTCAGCGCTGACCTCCCGGGCGTGATCGAGGCGATCTCGTTCGACTCCGGACACTCGGTGAACACGGGCGACATCCTCGTTCGGCTCGACACGAAACAGGAGCGCGCCCAGCTCGCGGCGGCGGAAGCGCAGCTGCAGCTGATGCGCGTCGATCTGGAGCGCGCGAAGGGGATGCTCACGGGCGGAATCATTCCGCAGGCGACGTACGACAGCACGGCGGCGCAGTACAAGCAGGCCGAGGCGCGCGCGGGCGAGATCCGGGCAACGATCGCGCGCAAGGTCATCCGCGCGCCGTTCAGCGGAGTCCTCGGCATCCGCCAGGTGAACCTCGGGCAGTACCTCGAAGGCGGCGCGCCGATCGTGTCGCTGCAGGCGCTCCGTCCCGCGTACGTCAACTTCACCCTGCCGCAGCAGGAGATCGGCATGCTGCCGATCGGCTCGCAGGTCGAGGTGACGTCGGATGCGATCGGCGGCAGTGAGACCGGACGCATCTCCGCGCTCGACTCGACGATCGACGAAGCGACGCGTCACGTGCGCGTGCAGGCGATGTTCGCGAACGCCTCGGGCAAGCTGCGTCCCGGCATGTTCGTCGAGGCGAAGCTGCCGCGCGGCAAGAGCGCGGAGGTCATCACGCTGCCGGCGTCGGCGATCAGCTACGCGCCGTTCGGCGACTCGGTGTTCATCGTCGAGGATGTGAAGAGTCCTGACGGCAAGGCGACGTATCGCGGCGTGCGGCAGCAGTTCGTGAAGCTCGGCGGCTCGCGCGGCGATCAGGTCGCGGTCTTCACCGGCGTGAAGCCGGGTGAGGAGGTCGTGACGTCGGGCGTGTTCAAGCTCCGTCCCGGCGCGGCCGTGCAGGTGAACAACACGATCCAGCCGGGGAACAACCCGGCGCCGAAGCCTGAGGACAGCTAGAAAAGAGCGATTGAGCTGTTGAGCGATTGAGCGGTTCAGCTCAACAGCTCAACGGCTAAACAGCTCAACGGCTAACGACATGAAGATTACCGATCTATTCGTAAAACGCCCTGTTTTGGCGGTCGTGGTCAATCTCATCATCCTCATCGGCGGATTACAGTCGATCCGCTCGCTGAGCGTGCGGCAGTTTCCGCGCAGCGACAGCGCGACCGTTTCGGTCACGACGGCCTACATCGGCGCGAACGCCGACCTGGTGCGCGGCTTCATCACCGCGCCGCTGGAGCGCGTCATCGCGGGCGCCGAGGGGATCGACTTTCTCGAATCGTCGAGCTCGCAGGGGATCAGCAACATCACCGTCCACCTCAAGCTCAACTACGACACCAACGCCGCGCTGACGCAGGTCCAGGCGAAAGTGGCGCAGGTGCGCAACCAGCTCCCGCCGGAAGCGGAAGCGCCGATCATCCAGCTGCAGACCGCCGACAGCCAGTTCGCGGCCGCGTACCTCGGCTTCTCCTCGAAGGACCTCGATCAGAACCAGATCACCGACTACCTCACCCGCGTCGTGCAGCCGAAGCTGAGCGCCATCCCCGGCGTGCAGCGCGCCGACATCCTCGGCGACCGCACGTTTGCCATGCGCGTCTGGCTCAAGCCGGAGAAGATGGCGTCGCTCAACATCTCCCCCTCGCAGGTGCGCGACGCGCTCGCCGCGAACAACTATCTCTCCGCTCTCGGCAGCACGAAGGGCTCCATGACCTCGGTCAACCTCGTGGCCAACACGAACCTGGAGACGGCGGAGGAGTTCAAGCAGCTCGTGGTCAAAGAAGACAAGGGCAACGTCGTGCGCCTCGGCGACATCGCCGACGTCATCCTCGGCGCCGAAACGTACGACTCCGAGGTCCGCTTCAACGGCCAGGGGGCCGTCTTCATCGGCGTCTTCGTCATGCCGACCGCCAACACGCTCGAGGTGATGAAGCAGGTCCGCGCGGCGATGCCGGAGATCCAGGCGCAGCTCCCGGCCGGCATGACCGTCGGCGTCCCGTACGACTCGTCCGCCTACATCCAGGACGCGATCGACGAGGTGCTGAAGACGCTGGCCGAGACGCTGCTCATCGTCATCATCGTCATCTTCCTCTTTCTCGGATCGGTGCGCGGCGTGATCATCCCGGTCATCGCCATCCCCATCTCGCTCATCGGCGCCGTGCTGCTGATGAACGTGTTCGGCTTCACCATCAATCTCCTCACGCTGCTGGCCATCGTCTTATCCGTCGGACTGGTCGTCGACGACGCCATCGTCATGGTGGAGAACGTCGAGCGGCATCTGCACATGGGGAAGACGCCGTTCCAGTCGGCGCTCGACGCGGCGCGCGAGCTGGTCGGACCGATCATCGCCATGACCATCACGCTGGCCACGGTCTACACGCCGGTCGCGTTGCAGGGCGGATTGACCGGCTCGCTCTTCCGCGAGTTCGCGTTCACGCTCGCCGGCGCGGTGCTGATCTCCGGCATCGTCGCCCTGACGCTCTCGCCGATGATGGGCTCGAAGCTGCTGCGCGCGGGCGACACCGAAAAGGGTTTCGCCGGGATGATCAACCATCACTTCGACATCGTGCGCGGCCTCTACCAGCGCGTCCTGACGGCCACGCTGCGATTCCGGCCGGTGGTGCTCACGCTCTGGGCGATCGTGCTGCTGCTGATCATTCCGTTCTACATGTTTTC
>Ga0157380_10003368_pt1 | contig 10967 bp, 10 predicted proteins | sample S35metaG_FD_119757 | JGI IMG/M metagenome (GOLD analysis project Ga0157380, IMG submission 119757) | Switchgrass rhizosphere microbial communities from Kellogg Biological Station, Michigan, USA - S3-5 metaG | ecosystem: Host-associated > Plants > Roots > Rhizosphere > Soil | place: USA...
ACTTCGCGCACCATCTGCGCGCCCATGTTCTCGAGCGGGTCCTTGAGGTCGATCTCCTTGGCCACCGTCACGCCGTCCTTGGTGATGGTGGGAGAGCCGAACTTCTTGTCGAGGACGACGTTCCGTCCCTTGGGACCGAGGGTAACCTTCACCGCATCGGCCAGCTGATTGACGCCACGCAGGATCGCCTGCCGTGACTGCTCGCCGTAAATGATCTGTTTTGCCATTCCTACACTCCATCCGATGCGCGGGAGATGTCCTCGCGCAGAAAAACGCCGGCAGGGGCTGCCTTCAACTTGGCTCAGGCCAAGCGAGCCCCCGCGTTACTTGGACGCGAGAACCGCGAGGACCTCGTCCTCACGCATGATGAGGTAGTCCTCACCGTCGATTTTGATTTCCTGTCCGGAGTACTTCCCGAAAAGGATCGTGTCTCCGTCCTTGACGTCGAGGGGCTGACGGGTGCCGTCGTCCTTCACTTTGCCGGCGCCCACGGCGAACACCTTCCCCTGCTGCGGCTTCTCTTTCGCGCTGTCGGGGATGATGATGCCGCCAATCTTCTGTTCACCTTCCTCGATGCGCTGAACGATGATGCGGTCGTGTAGCGGTCTCACCTTCATATTTCTCGACTCCAACTGGCTGGTAGGTGCCTCGGGGCGGGAAGCCCCAAGAGGCTAAGTTCTTGATTTCACAGGCCCGAACTCAGTGTCATGGCACTCGGTGCCCTTGTGCGCTAGCACTCAGCTCGTGCGACTGCCAATTGTAGTGGACGTAGAAAAACTGTGTCAAGACGCCTGGCGGCGAAGGCGGTACTCGGTAATCTTCCGGCTCAGCGTGTTGCGGTGGATGCCAAGGACGTCGGCGGCCTGGCACAGGTTTCCATCGGACTTGGTCAGCACATTGGAGATGAACTTCTTCTCGAACTCGCGTCGAGCGTCTTCGAAACACACGCCGCGGGTCACCATTTCGTCGACCAGGCGTTCGAGTTGTTCTTTCATCACCATGAAGCGGTGCCTCCCGTCGCTACACGCACGTCAAAGAAGGGCCCTGCCGGCGAGGCGGTGAAAGGCCTCGAGGTACTTGTCGCGCGTGCCGATCACCACGTGCTCTGGAAGTGAAGGCACCGGTGGCTGTTTGTTCCACCGAATCTCTTCGAGATAGTCGCGGACGTACTGCTTGTCGAAGCTTGGCTGCGGCCGTCCCGGTGCGTACTTGTCTTTCGGCCAGTAGCGTGAGGAGTCCGGCGTCATCACTTCGTCGATCAGCAGAATCGATCCGTCTTCCGTCAGACCGAATTCGAACTTCGTGTCGGCGAGGATGATGCCGCTAGCCTCGGCGTGCTTCGCGCCGTGGTCGTAGAGCGCGAGCGTCAGATCGCGCAGCCTGGTCATCAGATCGACGCCGACAAGGCGGCCCGCTTCCTGTTCGCTGATGTTGATGTCGTGCCCGCTGTCGGCCTTGGTGGCCGGCGTGAAGATCGGCGCCGGCAAACGGTCGGATTCGCGCAGACCGGCCGGCAGGTTCACGCCGCAGACCGCACCGGTCGCCACATATTCCTTCCAGCCCGAGCCGGAGAGATATCCACGCGCCACGCACTCGATCGGGACCGGCGTCGTCTTGCGCACCAACATCGAGCGGCCGCTGAGGACGTCGCTGTGGCGTCGCAACGGGTCCGGATACGTCTGCGCATCCGCGGTCAGGAAGTGATTCGGAACGATCCCCGTCGTCCGCTCGAACCAGAAGATCGACAGCTGCGTAAGCACCTTGCCCTTGTCGGGAATGCCGGAGCCAAGGACATAGTCGAATGCGGAGATGCGATCGGTGGCCACCATGACCAGCGAGTCGCCGCAATCGAAGATGTCGCGAACCTTACCCTGCCGTTGTGGAACAAGGTCGTTCAGGCGCGTTTCGATCAGGGGAGCGGCGAGTGGCACGGGGGAAAGGGTGCATCTTACCGGGCCCACACGATGCAGGCAACCGTACGCAACAGCACCGGCCGTTGTGCTGGAGGAGCCTGATATATTGTGGGCTCACCTTTAACTGATGAATTTACGCACTGGCCTCGTTACGCTTCTTGCGCTCGGATTGCTGGCGTGGTTTCTGCGCGGCACCAACTTCGCCGATGTGTGGCTTCAGGTGCAGCGGGCGCGTCCTGGCCTGCTGCTGCTCTCCCTTGCGGCCGTCGTCCTGACCTTTTTCGCGAGGACGATTCGCTGGCGATACCTTCTCAGACCACTTGGCGAAACCCGATTTCGAACCGTGTTCAGGTCAACCGTGATCGGATTCGGTGCCCTGGCGATTCTTCCGATCCGGATGGGCGACGTGATCAGGCCATATCTGCTGGCGCGTCAGGAGCGAATGCCCGTGACATCGGTGTTCGCGACGGTGGTCATGGAGCGAGTGCTGGATCTGGTTGCCGTGCTCGCGTTGATGGCGACCTACGTCTGGGGCTTCGCGGGTGAAGCGACTTTTCCGGCTCGACTGCTCAATCCGATCAAGGTCTCTGCCACGATCGCTGGCGGCGTAGCGGCCGCGCTGCTGGTGATGATGTGGATCCTGGCCACTCATCCGGAGCGAATCGGAGGGATTGCGGCGGCGCTGGCGCGAGTGCTCCCGGGCAAGCTGTCCGGTCGAGTGGGACGCCTGGCGAGCACGTTCAGCAGCGGATTCGCGGCAGCGCGGAACGCACGTCAACTCGCGCTCGCGGTGTTATGGTCCTTCGCGCTCTGGATCTGCATCGCCACACAGGCGTGGGCGGTGACCGTTGCGTTCGGGATCCTGATGCCCTTTCCGGGCTCGTTCCTGCTGCAGTCGATGCTCGTGATTGGCGTCGCTGTGCCGACGCCGGGCGGAGTGGGGAGCTTTCATGAAGCCTATCGTCTGGGCGTCACGACCTTCTTTGGTGCGTCGGGGGATCAGGCCGTCGCGGCCGCGCTCGTGACGCACCTGATCTCGTTCATCCCCCCCGTCCTCGGGGGCATCGTGTTCATGGCTCAGGACGGCCTCAGCTTCGGCCGTCTCGAGGATCTGGCTAGTTCAGCACGCGACAGGGAAGGGCCTGCTGCCAATGAAGTGCCCGTTCTGCGCTCACCTGGGCGATAAGGTCGTCGACTCGCGCGAGAGCAAGGAGGGCGAGGTCATCCGCCGCCGCCGCGAGTGTCTCGATTGCAGCCGTCGCTTCACCAGCTACGAGCGGATCGACGAGATCCCGTACATGGTGGTCAAGAAGGACGGCACGCGCGAGCGCTTCGAGCGCCAAAAGCTCATCGCCGGTCTGCTGAAGGCCTGTGAGAAACGCCCGGTCAGCATCGCCGCCATCGAAGGCGTTGCTGACAAGGTCGAGGCGACGCTGCAGGAGCGCCCGGAGAAAGAGATGGGCACCGAGGAGGTCGGCGCGCTTGTCATGGACGAACTGAAGCGCCTGGACAAGGTGGCCTATGTCAGGTTCGCGTCTGTTTACCGTCATTTCCGCGACATCAGCGAGTTCATGACTGAGCTGAAGGACCTGCTCAACGCGAAGGAGTAGTCGGCAGTAAGCAGTAGTCAGTAAGCGGTTTGTAGTAGGCAGTTCGCAGTAGGCTGTAGGCAGCCCGTGTCACTCTCACTGCAACAAGAGCGATCGGCGACAGGCAAGCCGGTGGTCCCACCGTTGCGCCGGGGTGCTGCGCGCTCGAGCCGCAAGCCATTCCTCGACAACACACCGCTGTTGCTTGCCGGCATCGTCGCGCTGATCGTCGCGCTGGCGGTGCTCCTCGCGATCGGGCGCGGGTCATCGACGCTCGCGCCGGATTTCCTGACCGACTTCGTCCTCTCGGCCCTCTCGGCTACCAATCTCACCATCCTCGTGGCGTTGGCCTTCGTGCTGACGCGAAACATCCTCAAGTTAGTCATGGAGCGGCGGCGCGCGCTGCCGTTCGCGCGATTCAGAGCCAAGCTCGTCGCGGTCCTACTCGGCATGGCGGTTGTGCCAGCGGTGCTCGTGCTGATCGTTGGAAGCGAGCTCATTCGCACCAGCGTCGATCGGTGGTTCAACCAGCCAATGGACGTGATGCTGACGTCCGCGAACGCCATCGCCGGCGACTACTACGCGCAGCAGCAGAGTCTTGTGTCGGCGCAGGCCCAGCGATTCGCGCGCACACTGGGATCGGTCAACCTGGCGGCCAGCCCCTCGGACGTTCGCGACCTCGTCGCGCCGGACGTCCTCCAGGAGCGCATCGATCTCGTCGAGGTCTACCGGCTCACGACCGTGGATGGACGTCCGCAGGTCACCCCCGTTGTCGACGTCGCCGCGCCATCGCTTCCTCGTGAGTACTCGCGTGCCTCTGCCGATCGCCTGGCCGAGCGAACCGCGGCAAGCGCGGCGGAAGCGCGCGTCGTCGAGCAACTCTCGACCGGTGGAGATCTGATTCGCACGGCAGTGCCCATTCGCTCGTCGCCGAACGGGCCGGTCGCCGGAGTCGTCGTCGCGAGCCAGTACCTGACGGATCAGTTCGCGGCACGCGCGCGCGGCATGACGGAGGCATACGAGGCGTATCAGCAATTGCGTGTGTTGAAGCAGCCGCTGACCGGCGTCTACCTGTCCTTCTTCCTTATGCTGACGCTGATGATTCTCGTCGGCGCGACGTGGATGGGTCTCTACCTCGCCAAGCGCATCACGCGTCCGGTGCAGACGCTGGCCGCGGCGGCCGACGAGATCGGCGCAGGGCACCTGGATCATCGAGTGAAGGCGGAAGCCGACGACGAATTCGGGTCGTTGATCGACGCCTTCAATCGCATGGCCGGTGAGCTCGCCGCCAGCCGTCGCCGGCTCGAACGCTCGTCGATAGACCTCGAACGCAAGCACGGCGACGTCGAGAGCCGTCGGCGCTATGTGGAGACGATCCTCGATCGCCTGGCGACCGGTGTCGTGTCAGTCGATCCCGGCGGCAGTATTCGTACCTGGAACTCCGCTGCCTCGCGCCTGCTGGGGATCAAGCAGCGCGTGGCTGGGGAGGCAGTGTCCAGCGTGCTGGGCTCCTCCGATCTGAAGCCGCTCGCCATCGCCATCGATGAAGCGGGTTGGCATCGTGAAGATGTACGTCCGCAGGAAGTGTCGATCACGCGCGAAGGCCGCGAGGTTCACCTCGCCGTGATGACGACACCGCTCAAGCGTGACGACGACACGACGGACGGTGTCGTCGTCGTGTTCGATGACGTGACGCCGCTGGTGCGTGCGCAGAAGGTCGCGGCGTGGAGGGAAGTCGCACGCCGGCTGGCACATGAGATCAAGAACCCGCTGACGCCGATTCAACTGAGCGCGGAGCGTCTGCGTCGTCATTTTTCACAGGCGCCGCAGCAGACGCGCGAGCTCGTTGACGAGTGCACGACGACGATTGTCGGTGAAGTGGAATCGCTCAAGGGCCTGGTCGATGAGTTCTCGCAATTCGCGCGAATGCCAGCGCCGCGAGCGGTCCCGACCGATCTCCATTCGGTGCTCGACGACGCGCTGTCTCTCTATCACGGCCTCCTCGCGGAAATCGACATTCACAGGCAATTCGCGGCGTCGCTGCCGAAGATATCGATCGACCCTGAACAGATCCGGCGCGTGGTTCTCAACCTCGTGGACAACGCGATCGAAGCCATGGACCGCAAGGGTGTCATCGACATCGAGACTCGACACGACGCCGCGAACAACCTCGTTCGCGTCGTGGTAGCCGACAACGGTCCAGGAATCCCGCCCGACGAACGCGAGAAGCTGTTTCTCCCGTACTACTCGACCAAGAAGCGGGGCAGCGGCCTCGGTCTCGCGATTGTCCGCCGCATCGTCGCCGAGCACGGCGGCAGCATCGACGTGACCGACAACCAGCCGCGGGGCACGCGCTTCGCGATTGAGTTACCATGCTGAACTCTTGTCGTTCGAATTTCTGAGTCTCACTTCTCGGTTCGTGTTCAGGTTCGGTTCAGAGTTCGATGCCTTCCATCCTCATAGTCGACGATGAGCCCGGCGTGCGGAGCGCGCTTGGCGGCGTCCTGCGCGACGAAGGCTACAGCGTCGACACCGTCGACAGCGGGGAAGCGTGCCTGCAGCGTCTTGTCGGACACACCTACGACGTGGTCCTGCTCGACATCTGGCTTCCCGGGATGGACGGGCTGGCCACGCTGACGCGCATGCGCGAGCGGCAGTTCGACGCGCAGGTGGTGATCATCTCGGGCCACGGCAACGTCGAATCGGCGGTGCGCGCCATCAAGATGGGGGCCTTCGACTTCGTCGAGAAACCGCTCTCGCTCGAGAAGACGACGCTGGTCGTGCGGAACGCCTTGCGGCAGCGAAGCCTCGAGGCGGAGAACCTCGCGCTGCGCGCGAAGGTCGATGCGCAGTATCTGATGATCGGCGACAGCTACGGCATGGTCCGGCTGCGCGATCAGGTCGCGACCGCGGCGCCGACCAACGGGCGCGTGCTGATCTTCGGCGAGAACGGCTCCGGCAAGGAGCTCGTCGCGCGCAACATTCACGCGATGAGCCGCCGGCGCACGGCGCCGTTCGTCGAGGTCAACTGTGCGGCCATTCCCGAGGAGCTGATCGAAAGCGAGCTGTTCGGCCACGTGCGCGGAGCATTCACGGGTGCCGTTGCCGATCGACGAGGCAAGTTCGAGGTCGCGCACGGCGGCACGATCTTCCTCGACGAGATCGGCGACATGAGCCTGAAGACGCAGGCCAAGGTGCTGCGCGTCCTTCAGGAGCAGGTCATGGAAGCCGTCGGCGGCTCGACGCAGATCCGTGTGGACGCCCGTGTCCTTGCCGCGACGAACAAGGATCTGCCGACTGAGATTCGCGCCGGCCGGTTTCGCGAGGATTTGTATTTCAGGTTGAACGTGGTACCCATCTCGGTGCCGCCGCTGCGCGAGCGCATCGAGGACATCCCGTTACTCGCCGACCATTTCATGGCCATTCTCGCGCGGGAGTACGGGCGGGTGCCCAAGACGTTCGACGGCGATGCCGTCATCGTCCTGCAGCGCTACAGGTGGCCGGGCAACGTTCGCGAGCTGCGGAACCTCGTCGAGCGGCTGATGATCATGGTGCCTGGCGATCGCGTGTCGTCGCGCGACCTCAGTTTCCTGGAGCATGGCTACGAGCAGGAGGCACCGCCTGCCAGCCGTGCGATGGCGATGGCGCCACTGCACCATGCGCGTGACGAGTTCGAGAAGCAGTACATCCTTCGAGCGCTCGCCAATCAGCACGGCAACATGTCGCGTACGGCCGAAGTGCTCGGCGTCGAGCGCAGTAATCTCTACAAGAAAATGAGATCGTTCGGAATCATGCCAACCCGACGCGGGGATGATGAGGATGTCGCGTAGCGTTCCAGGTAGAGTCAACGAGATCCCAACGCCGGCGCTCGTTCTCGATCGAGCCACTCTCGACCGCAACATCGCACGCATGGCGACATTCTTTGCCGGCGGACCGTGCCGGCTGCGGCCACATTTCAAGGCGCACAAGACGCCGGAAATCGCGATGCGTCAGCTGGCTGCGGGCTCGTGCAGCGGCCTGACGTGCGCGACAGTCGGAGAAGCAGAGATTGCCGCCGGGTTCTGCGACGACATCCTGCTCGCCAACGAGATCGTCACTCCGGAGAAGTGCGCGCGCGTCGCGGCGCTGGCCAGGCGTGTTCGCGTGACCGCCGCGGTTGATTCGCTGGCCGGGCTCGAAGCGCTGTCGCGCGCAGCGCGCGCGGCCGGCGTGTGCATCGGCGTGCTCGTGGATCTGAATGTCGGGCAAGGACGCTGTGGTGTGGAGCCTGGCGAGGCAGCGTTGACGCTCGCACGCGGGGCGGCTCGGTCAGACGGCGTCGAACTTCGCGGCGTCATGGGCTACGAAGGGCATTTGCAGCCGGTCCGCGACCGCGCCGAGCGCCAGTCGCGCACGCGGCAAGCGATGGAGGGACTCGTCAAGACAGCAGACCAGCTCCGCGATGCAGGAATGGACTGCGACATCGTTTCTGCCGGCGGCACGGGCACGTTCGACATCAGCGGACGCATCGACGGCATCACGGAAATCCAAGCCGGCTCGTACGCACTGATGGACACCGACTATTCCAGTGTCGGTGTTCCGTTCGAGCCTGCGTTCTGGGTACTCGGCACCGTGGTGAGCCGGCCCACCCGCGAGCGCTGTGTCGCTGACTGCGGCCACAAGTCGATGACGAAAGACCACAGCCTGCCTGGCGTGCGGGGCATCGAGGGGGCCACAGTGACCTCACTCAACGACGAACACGCGACGATCGCGCTGCCTCCGGATTCGACAATCGCGATCGGCGATCGCGTCGAGTTGCTCCCATCGCATGTCGATCCCACGATCAATCTCCACGATGTCTTCTACGTCGTCGAGGGGCCGGTGGTCGTTGACGTCTGGCCGATCGCCGCACGCGGATATCTCGAGCACCGCACAAGGATGGAGGAGCCCGCATGAGATCACATCGATTCGTGGTTGTCGTCCTCGGCATGGCGGTCATGATTGCCCTGTCCGTCGGGTTGATGCGTGCACAGGATGCCGAGAAGCACCCGGTGAGCGCGGAACAGTACCAGCGCTGGAAGACGGAGCTTTCGAACTGGGGGCGATGGGGGAAGGACGATCAGATCGGCGCGCTGAACCTGATCACGCCGGCGAAGCGCCGTCAGGCGGCCTCACTCGTGAAAGAAGGCGTGTCAGTCTCGTTGGCCGCCGACACCGATACCGTGAAATCCGTCGACAACCCGAGCCCTTACGAAGTGACGATGCAGGGGATTGGGTCGGATCGGATTGCAATCAACTACCACGGCATCGCGCACACGCACCTGGACTCGCTCGCGCACATCAACGAGCAGGGTGTCTTCTACAACGGCTACAAGCCTGATGCGGACATCGTAGTCAAGGAGCGCCACGCGAAGAACTCGATTCACAACGTGAAGAACGGTGTCTTCACGCGCGGGGTCTTGATCGACATTCCCCGCTTGAAGGGCGTGCCGTATCTGGAGCCGGGAACCCCGATCTACGTCGAGGATCTCGAGGCGTGGGAGAAGCAGGCTGGAGTGAAGGTGTCTGCTGGCGATGCGTTGTTCGTGCGAACCGGCGTGTGGGCGCGACGAAAAGCAGTCGGCCCATGGCTGCGTGGACGAGCTGACGGCGGACAGTCGGCCGGCCTTCATCCGTCGGTGCTCCCCTGGCTCAAGGCGCGCGACATCGCGTTGCTTGGAAGCGATCACCCGCAGTACGTCTCGCCTGGAACGCCCGGCGCGCCGCGAGGAGCGGTGCATGACTTCGCGCTCGTCTATCTGGGTGTCCACCTCTTCGACAACTGCGATCTCGAGGCCCTCGCTCAGGCAGCCGCATCCCGCAAACGATGGGAGTTCCTCCTGACAGCAGCGCCGTTGCCGATTCCCGGCGGAACCGGATCGCCGCTCAACCCGATTGCGACATTCTGAAGTGGCGAAGAAGGGAAGCACGGCACTCGATCGCCTGCGAGCACTGTGCCTCTCGTACCCCGAAGCGAGCGAAGCTCCGTCGTGGGGACACCCAAACTTCAAGGCCGGGAAGAAGGTGTTCGTTGCTTTCGAACAGATCAAGGGACGTCCGTCGATTGCCTTTCGCCTCGAGCCGAAGGATGTCGAGCGACTCCTGATGAGAAAGCAGTTCTTCGAGACGCCGTACGGTCGAGGACAGTGGGTCAGCCTGTGGGCTGATGATCAGCTCGAATGGAAAGCGGTGACTGACCTCGTCGATCGCAGCTATCGCGTCGTTGCGCTGAAGCGAATGCTGACCGCGCTCGGTGCCAGGCGGGCCTGAAGGCCCGCCTCTACGACCCCGTAGCGGCGGGTCTTTAGACCCGCCGGTTCAATCAGCGCGCAGTGCCTGCACCGGCGCGATTCTCGTCCCCCGGCGCGCTGGCACGTAGCAAGCCACCATGGCGACGGCGGTGAGCACCACGGTCGTCACGATGAACGTGGCGGCATCGAGCGGCTCGATCTCGTAGAGGAGCACGGCCAGCAGTCGGGTCAGCGCTGCGGCAAGGACGAGGCCGGTGATGACGCCGATGCCGACCAGGCGCAGCGCCTGCGCAAGGACGAGGTCGAACACGGACCGAGGTGTCGCACCCAGCGCCATGCGCACTCCAATCTCCTGCGTGCGCTGCGCGACGGAATACGCCATGACGCCGTACACGCCCACAGCGGCCAGCAAGAGCGCCATCACCGCGAAGGCTACCAGCAGCACTGTCACGGTGCGAGGGCGCGCGAGCGTCGCGTCCACGACTTCCTGCATGGTGCGTACGTCGGCGAGCGGCAGCTCACGGTCGAGTGTGTGCACCACCGCGCCAACACTTGGCGCGAGCGCCAGAGGATTCGCCTCAGTGCGGACGACCAGCGTCATAAGCGGAATTGCGAGCTGGGTATGCGGGAGATAGACGGTCGGCCGGATGTCGCGGTCGAGGGCGGCGAGCTTGACGTCGCCGACCACTCCCACGATTTCGTAGTCGAGACGCTCGATGAAACCGGCGTTGACGTGCACACGCTTTCCGATCGGCGTGCCATCAGTGAGGTGAAGCCGCACCATCGTCTCGTTGACGATAGCCACGGGTGGAGAGTCGCCCCGGTCGAACGTCGTAAAGTCCCGACCCATGACATGCGGGATTCCCATCGTGCGGAAATAGCCTGGCGTAATTGGCGTAACGTCGGCCGAGGGTGCCTGGCCCGGCCCGGGAGTCGGTTGATCGGTCCGCCAGAAACTGGTCCCGATGCCGGGGCCAGCAAGTGGCAGGAACGTCACGCCAGCGGCACTGCGTACGCCCGGAAGCTCCCCAATGCGCGCCAGGGCATTGGTCGCGAAGCCCGACCGGCTCTCGGAGGTGTCGTAGCGTGACACTGGGAGCTGCACGCGCATCGTGAGGAGCCCTTCGGCGCGAAATCCGGGCCTGATGTTGCTCAATCGCACGAAGCTGCGCACGAGCAGGCCGGCACCCGTAAGG
>Ga0157380_10003369_pt1 | contig 10966 bp, 10 predicted proteins | sample S35metaG_FD_119757 | JGI IMG/M metagenome (GOLD analysis project Ga0157380, IMG submission 119757) | Switchgrass rhizosphere microbial communities from Kellogg Biological Station, Michigan, USA - S3-5 metaG | ecosystem: Host-associated > Plants > Roots > Rhizosphere > Soil | place: USA...
AGCAGGTGCTCCGACCAGTGGGCGAGCACGATCAGCATGAACACCTGCATTGCCCGCTCGTGCCACGGGCCGTTCAGACGCTCCATGAACGACATCGGACCGTCGGCGGTCTGGGCGTGCGCCATGGGCAAATCGTAACCCACGGTCTTCGCGGGCCGCATTATCTGAACCTACTAGGCCAGGTGGGCCGGGTAGGCCAGGTAGGCCGGGTAGGAAGTCAGGTGGGTACAATTCCTCCGTGCGCGCCTCGATCGTCATCCGCGCGGCCATGTCGGCCTTCATCCTGGTGTTGTTCGTCATTGCCGGTATGGGGTGGACCTGGGCCAGCACTCATCAGACGCCGTCGCAGGCGCTGGCCAGCCATGCCGTCCTGCTGCTCAGCGCCGTGGCCGGAGTGATTGGGCTCGTGGCCCTGTGGCGGGGATCGCGTGCCTGAGCGGCTCTCAGTTGGATGTAGCCGCGTTGCTTAGTCCTTGGTACTTGGTTCTTGGTTCTTGGTCCGTCCCGGGTCCTTGGTCCGTCCTGAGTCCTTGGTCCATCCGGATGCAAGGACCAAACACTAGGGACTAAGGACGGACTAGGGACCAAGGACGGACTAAGAACCAAGTACTGAGGACCAAGGACCAACTGGCGCGCAAACGATCAGAAGAGCGCTAAGGCTGTGAGCTACCGCCGGCGAGTGCGCTGATACCAGTCGCGCCACGCCGCGGCGTCTTGCAGCAGCGATTGGCCAGTGATGTCACGCAAGGCCTGAAACACCCATCCGCGAGTCTGGTCGTCCAACGAAGGGTCGTCGGCATAGTCGAGGAACCGCGGCACGGCCCGGCGGCGCTGCTCGGCGCTGAACATGCCCGACTGCGCCAGGCCGCACGCGGCGCGCTCCCGCACCGACGCGACAGGGTCGTCGTGGAACACCGCGAGCAGCGGCTCGATGGCGGCGTCGGTGGCGAGGAACGCCAGCCCTTCCACCGCCCAGTAGCGGATGTTCTGGTTGTCGTCGTGAATCGACGCCATCAGGATGTCGAAGACGCGCTCGGGTTCGAGCCCGCGGTTGCCGAGCAGCGCCAGGTCCCACATCGCGTTCACGCGCACGCCCTGTGCGCCCTCGCGTGCGATCGGCTCGAGCCGTTCGAGGGTCTCGGCCGACTTCACCAGCCCGCGCGCCGCGATGTCCACCTCGACGCCGGCCACGCGCACGGTCAGGTCGCTCGAGTTGATGGCGGTCATGAAGAGCGAGTCGAGCCTGCCGTTCAACTCGATCCGGCCGCGCCAGCCGCGAACGCGCGCGGCGATCTGCTCGCTGGCGCCCTGGTAGTGGTTGATCGCGCGTTCCAGCAGGAGCTCCGCCTGAGCCTGCGGCGTCATCCCGTCGAGCGCCTCGGTTTCGTGTTCGGAGAGCACGTTGGCCGACGAAGGAACCGGCGGATCGGTCAGCCCGATCGCGCGCGCCACCGGCTGCCAGGCGGCCTCCAGGGCCCCGTGGCCCGCGGCGAACATGCCCAGCCCGAAGGCCACGGACGCCAGCACCGTCGAACGGCCGCCGAACGAGCGCGGGGTCATCGACGCGTGAGGCGCAAACCCGATGCCCGCGCCGTCCCGTGCAGTCGAAGGCACTCCCGGCCGCCGCCCTGTCGTGACCTGACACACCGCCGGCGCACGATCACGACTCCGTCGTCAGGCAGCCTTCGACCGGCGCGCCTCACCGGCCTTGGCCGCGCGTTCGGCCACCCTCCCGGCAATTCGATCGGCGTCGCGGCCGACGCCGTGGATCATCTCGGACGACATCGAATACAGGAAGTGCAGGCCGACGAAGAACAAGCCCGGCTCGCGTGCCACTTCGCCGCCTTCGTGCTCGGGCAGGCCGTCGGCACCGAAAATCGGCAGGTCGATCCACGAGAAACCCGGATGGAATCCCGTCGCCCACACAACGTTGGTCACGTCGAGCAGGCGTCCGTCAGCCAGCGCCGGCTTGCCGCCGCTCACGCCCGTCACGCGAGGCACGCGCTCGATGCCGGCGTTCGTGAGCTGGTACGGCTTGGTGCGCACGAGCGGTCCACCGTTGTGCAGCATCTTCGGCCGCATCCGCCGCCCAAGCGGGTTGGCGATGCTGAGGATGCGGTGGAACATCACCCGCAGGGTGAGGCGCATGAGGATGACCAGCGCCGGCCGCTTGTCGATGTGGAACGGCACATGGCCGGTGTCGCGACCCGCCACGACCACACGGTGGCGCTGCACGACGTCGAGCGCGATCTCCACGCCCGAGTTCCCGGCGCCCGCCACGAGCACGGGGCCGTCCTGCAGCTGCGACGGATTGCGGTAGTCGAGCGAGTGGATCTGCCGGATGGACGGATCGAGGTCGGCGGCAAACGCCGGCACCGCGGGACGCTGATGGTTCGCCATCGCCACCACCACGTTGTCGGCCTCGAAGCGAAGGCCGCCGGCGACGACGACAAAGCCCTGTCCCTGCCGCGACACCCGCTCGACGCGCGTGTTCAACCGGATCGGGAGATCGAAGTGACGGGCGTACGCCTCGAGGTAGTCGCCCATCTCGTCCTTGGTCGGAAAGCGGTTGCGGTCGCCGGGAAAGGCCCAGCCATCGAGGCTCGAGAACTTGCGCGGCGTGAACAGCTTCAGCGAGTCCCAGCGCTGGCGCCAGGCGTCGCCCACCCGCGCGCCGCCGTCGAGAATGACGAACGACACTCCACGCCGCTGCAGGTGATAGCCCACCGACAACCCCGCCTGCCCGGCTCCCACCACCACCGTGTTCACTCGCTCCGTCTTCAAGCTCGCCATGGCCGTCCTCCTCGCCATCCGTAGGGGGCGGTCTTCAGACCGCCCTGCAACGTGGTCAGAGTAGGACCGGGCGCGGCGCGTCCGCATCGGGCGGGTTACCCAGCCGGCGCGATTTTCTGAATGGGTAGATTTATGTAGCCGCAGGGCGGTCTGAAGACCGCCCTCTACAAAAGCTTGTGTTCGTAGGCGTAGGCGGTGGCGGCGGAGCGTGACGACAAATCGAGCTTGGTGAAGATGTTGCTGATGTGGCGCGCGACGGTCTTCTCGCTGATGGAGAGCTCGGCGGCAATCGCGCGGTTGGTCTTGCCGGCGGCAATCTGCCGCAGCACCTCGACCTCCCGGCCCGTGAGTCCACCACTCGGCGCCACGACCTCCGCGGGCTGAAGCGCCATCAGGCGCTCGACGTCCGGGCGAGCGCCGAGCTGCTCGAACACTTCGAGCGCCGCGTCGATTTCCATCCGCGCGCCTTCGTCGTCGCCAAGGACCGCGTAGGCCGCGCCGATCAGCGCGCGGACGCACGCCACTTCGTACGGCGCCGGCACGTCCTGCCACAGCTCCCAGGCCTCGCGAAGCGGGCCCACGGCGTCGCGCGGCTGTCCGGCCGCGAGCGCGACCGCGCCGGCCATCTGCGCCGCCGCGGCGCGCAGCGCGGGCGCACCCACCCGCTGCGCCAACTCCTCGAGCTCACCCGCCGCGGCGCGGGCGGCAGCCACGTCGGCCGAGGCCAGCAGGATGTCCACCGCCGCATGCAGCACCTGCGCGCGCGCCCGCGGGCCTTGAGTCTCGTGCAGCGCGCTGCGGATGGCCGCATCGGCCGCGGCGGTATCGCCCTGGGCGAGCCGCAGCAGCGCCAGCCCCGGCTGCGGGCGGCGGCCGGCGCGGTTCGCCTGGCGATAACCCTCCTCGGCGGCGTCAAAGTCGCCACGCACACGGCAGAGTTCGGCATGTTGGTAGAACGCCGCCGCCGATTGGGTGGGGTCGCTCGCGGCCAGTCGCTCGCAGGCGCGAAGCGCTTCAGCCGACGCGTCGTCCCAGGCACCGTGCAGCTGCAGCAGCTCGGATCGCCGTACGAGACACTCTCCGCGGAACGGCACCATGTCGGGGTTGGCGGCGCACCACGACGTCATCGCATCGGTCCACTCCTGGGCCCGCCGCTGATCGAACAGATCGTGACACGCGCTGAGCACGCTGCAGTAGACGATGCCGGTCACGATCGGTCCCACTTCTCCGGCCGAGACGGCCACCATCACTTCGTCGAGGCAGGCCATGCCGGCTGCGGTCTGCTGCTGCCAGAGCATGGCGCGCCCTACAGCGTGGCGGGCCAAAGCGGTCAGGTCGGCGTGCCGCAGCCGCTCGCCAATCGCAAGCGCCTCGGTGAATGCGGTGTGCGCGCCCGCGAAGTCGCCTTCACCCGCCTTCCGGCGGCCGCCCAGGCAGAGGAGGAACCCGCGTGCCACGGAATCCTCGGCGTCGCCCGCGAGCAGGCGCTCGGCGCGGGCCAGCCACCCGCCAATTTCAGCCTGACGATGCTTCTGGTCCGAGATCGACAGGAGCCGCCACAGCGCGGAGCCAGCCGCGCGACGGCTGTCGCCGCCATCGAGGAAGCGCTGGAATGCCCGGGTGCGCGCGGCGGCGCTGGCCTCGTCGAGGCCGATCAGCGCCGCGGCGGTCGCGAGCCGATCGAGATCCTCGGCGTCGAGCGGCGTCGAGTGATCGGCTTCCGCAAGCGCCGCGTAGGCTTCGGCCCACGCCTGCCGCTCGTACGCCTCGCGTCCGCGTTGCAGCGAGTCTTTCATCCGGTCCGGACATTCTAGCGTCCGAACCCAAGGCCTAAGGACTAAGGCCTATCGACCGTGCTCGAAGACGAAGCGCTCGACCGTGCCCTGCCACACCGGCTGCCAGCGTCCTTCCACCCACCAGCCCACCTCGCCGCTGGACGGCACGCGCATACCGTCGACGGTGACGTACCGCGTGAATCGCCCCTCCCACGGCGTGGCCACATACGTGGTGCTGTAACTGCGCGGCCGCTCCGCGGCGTACACCGTGGTCACTTCGCCCGCGTCGTTGAAGCGAAACTCGATGGTCACGGTTTCGCCTTCGTGCGTCAGCGTGGCCGCCGCACGGCGATCGTCAATCGCCTTCCAGGTGATGTCCGCGCTCGGCAGCAGCAGCGTCGGGTTCCACGGCGCCTCGGCGAGCAGGCGGTAGAGCTCACCGGAGTTGAGGTCACGGCTGCCGCGATCGGCCGACATCGTGATGGCGGAGAGGAGCGCTATCCGTCCGTCGCCGACGCCGTCGACGTAGATGTCGCGAATGCCGGCGTGCAGCAGCGGCGCGAGACGCAGCCGCGCGTCCCACACGAAGCCGCGCGCCTCGGGAGCAATCGTTTCGACGGCGGTGAACGGCATCCATTGATCGCTCTCGACGCCGGTGCGCAGACGTCCGGACTGCTCCAGCCGCACGGTGGTCACGCGGGGCTGCCCATCGTGGAGCGCCAGACGCAGGTACCGCTGCACCGGCGCGGGCAGCCCGGTCAGCGCGTCGAGCGACACCGCCGGCAGCGAACCCGGCACGGCCGCGGTGAGCGCGGCCGTCGCCGCGCCGGTCTCGCCGGCCCAGCGCCGGGCCTGCACCGGCAGAAAGATCGCGGCCGCTACCACCACGATCGCCAGAACGATCAGGAGCGCTCGCACCTTCCTGCCGATCAGCAGACGTGACGGCGCCGCCGGTGCTGCAATCTGTTCGGTTGCACTGATGGCCATGACTTCTTTCCTCCGCGGGCCGGCTACGCCGGGCGCTGCTGGAGCCCCTGCAGGAACCGCACGAGGGCCTCGATGCGAGCCGCGGTGTCGCCGTCGGCGCCAGAGCGCTTGAACACCGCGCCCCACACCGGCATCTCGCGGTCGCCATGCGCCGCGATCCCCGTGCCGTCGATCACCTGGCGGACGCGCTCGGAGGGAAACACGCCGCCGTTGCGGGTGGCAAAGGTCGTGAGATCAGGCGGCACGCGCCGCAGCTGGCCGGCCATCGCGCCGTCGCCGCGGCCGGCCGCGCCATGACAGCTGGCGCAGTAGGTGCGGAACAGCATGCCGCCGTCGGCGGCCACTGACGGCGGCGCGCCGGGCCCCTGCTGAATCGATTCGACGAACGCCACCAGGTTCTGCAGGCGCACCGTGACGCGGGCATCGGACGCGTCGAGGGCTCGCAGCGTCGGCCCCCACACCGGCATCTCCGCGCTGCCGTGCCCTGCCGCGCGCGCCGACCCTTCGACGAAGTCCAGCACGCGCTGGCGCGGGAACACCCCGCGGTTGCGGGTCGCCAGCACCGTGAGGTCGGCCGGCTTCGTCTTCAGCGCGGCGGCCGTCGGCCCGTCGCCGCGGCCGGAGCGCCCGTGACAGCTCGCGCAGTAGAGATCGAACGACACCGATCCCACGAGCGACTCCGGCACCAGCGGCGGCAGCGTCTGCCGCGGCCCCTGCGCGCCCGCGACCGTCGCCAGCAACGCGAACGTCAACGCCGTTCCCGCGGTACTCCACCTCCGCATCATCGTGGCCCCTCCGTCGCAACGCGGCTTCAACATCCGTTCCGCCTCGCCGCGCACCATGAATGCGCGCGAAATCGCCGCCTGCCCGCCGGACTCCCCGTGCCCCGTGCGGAGGCTTTCGCAGGGGTGCGGGATTTCCCCCAACCGCGCCGCGCGACACCGCACAAATGGCGCGCAATCGAACCCGCGCCGCGCGCAGCGGGCTGGCACGAGGAGTGCTCAAGAGGTGGTCATGGACACCACCACCTCATATCTGGGCCTGAGGCTGGCGCACCCGTTCATCGTCGGCGCCTCGCCGATGGGATACAGCCTCGACACGATCAAGCGGCTCGAGGACGCGGGTTGCGCGGCGATCGTGCTGCACTCGCTGTTCGAGGAACAGATCTCGCTGGCCACCGAGGGCCGAGTGGCGCACGTCGACCCGTTGGACCCGCGCTTCGCCAACATCGTCGCCGACTACCCGCCGCCCAGCGACTACCGCTTCGGTCCCGACGGGTATGCCGAGCACGTCGCCAAGGTGAAGGCCGCCGTCGGCATTCCGGTGATCGCCTCGCTCAACGGCCATAGCGGCGAAGCGTGGCTGCGCTTCGCGGAGGTCATCGCGCAGGCGGGCGCCGATGCGCTGGAGTTCAACTACTACGACGTCGCCACGGATCTCCGGGTGTCGTCGGCCGCCGTCGAGGAGGCGCTCGTCACCGCTGTCCACAACCTCACGCGGGTGGTGGGGATTCCGGTGGCCGTGAAGCTGACGCCGTTCTACTCGTCCTTCGGCCATCTCGCTGCCGCGCTCGACGGGGCAGGGGCGAGCGGTCTCGTACTCTTCAACCGCTTCTACCAGTCCGACGTGCGGACCCGCACGATGACGCTCGAACCGCAGGCGGAGCTCTCGACGAACGCCGAGCTCCCGCTGCGCCTGCACTGGCTGGCGTTGCTGCACGGACGCGTGCGCCCCTCGCTTGCCGTCAGCGGCGGCGTGTCCACCCCTGACGACGGCATCAAGGCCCTGCTCGCCGGAGCCGACGCCGTGCAGATCGTGTCGGCCATCCTCCGCCACGGGCCCGGCCACATCGCCGTAATGCGTCAGGGGCTCGAGCGCTGGCTCGAGTGGCAGCACTTCGAGACCGTGTCGGAGATGGTGGGCCGCGCCAGCCTGCAGGCGAGCCCCGACCCCGCGTCGTTCGAACGGGCGCACTACATCCGCACGCTTCAGAGCTGGATCCGATGACCGACTTCTTTGCGACGCTCGAAAACCTGCAGTTCTCGACCTGGCTCCGCGAGTCGAACTCGATCTGGGCCTACCCGACGATGCTCACGCTGCACACGATCGGCCTGGCGCTCCTCGTGGGTGCGAGCGCCGCGCTCAATCTTCGCGTGCTGGGGTGGGGTGAGGCGATAGCGCTGGCCGACCTGCGGCCGCTCTTCCGCTGGATGTGGATCGGCTTCTGGGTGAACGCGCTCAGCGGCGTGGTGCTGCTCGCGGCCGACGCAACGACCAAAGCGGCGGCGCCGATGTTCCTGATCAAGCTCGGGCTCGTGGGGATTGGCGTGGCCCTGATGGCGGTGCAGCGGCGCGAGGTCTTCGCCCCGGCCGCGGCGGTGACGCCGGGCGCTCGCGCCCTGGCCGCCACCTCGCTGACCGTGTGGTTCGTCGCCATTGCCGCGGGACGGCTGATGGCCTACCCGGGGCTCTTCTTTGGTCTCTGAGGCAGAGATGGCGGAGAGGGCGGAGAAGGCAGAGAGGGGAAAGCAGGGAGAAACGCCATGAGCCACTGGATCGTCACCACCCTGAAAGCCACGTCGGTTTCGCACTTCATGACCGGCTCCACGTGGGCGTGGCCGCTGTGCGAGACGCTGCACTTCGTCGGCCTGGCGCTGCTGATCGGAGTGGTCGGCATGCTCGACCTGCGGCTGCTCGGCCGGCTGCGCCACCTGTCGTACGCCGCGGTCCACAGCCTGATTCCCTGGGGCATCCTCGGGTTCGTCATCAACCTGGTGACCGGCGTGCTGTTCTTCGTCGGCGCGCCGGACCAGTACCTCGACAACGTGGCGTGGTGGTACAAGCTGGCGTTCCTGGGCGTCGCCGGACTCAACGTCCTCTATTTCGAGACCACGCAGGCCAAGCGGGCCTTGGCGATCGGCCGCGGCGACGACACGCCCCGCGCGTTCAAGGTCATCGGCGCCGTGTCGTTGCTGTCGTGGTTCATGGTCCTCTACTGGGGGCGCATGCTGCCCTTCATCGGCACCGCCTTCTAGTCGGGGACCGCCTTCTAGACGAGCTGGGTCCGACTCTACCGGCAAGCGATACAACCCTCGGCTGTACGAGCTACAGCCCCAACCGTAGCTACCGCCGCAATTCGCTCATCCGTCTCACCTTTCCGTTAGGCAGGGGGTGGCCCCTGCCTTGCACCCAGCGACGGCGTGACGCCGCGCCTGATTCGGGCTCTCCCCCTCGCGCACATCGCCCTCACGCTCGGGCTGACGGCCGGCGCCAGCGCTGCCACCGTGTGGGCCCAGCAGCGGCCGGCCGAGCGCAAGGTGGAGGCACCGGCGCCCGCCGCCACGCCGTCGCCCCTCCCCTTCCCCTCGTCGGGGTCCGACAGCAACGACCTGAAGCTCACGGTCATTCAGGAAGTCCGCCGCTCGCTGGTTCGCCTGCCGCTGGCCGCCGGACTCGGCGCCCTGCTCGCGCTGCGCCCGCGGCGCCGCGGCACGCCGCCGCGCACGGTCGCGGTCGTGCAGACACAGATCGTGCTCGCGGGCGTCGGCGCCGTGATCATGCTCATCGTCGGCACCAGCCTGGCACGCGCCTTCGGCATCGTCGGCGCGGCCAATCTCATTCGCTACCGCTCGAAGATTGACGATCCCAAGGACGCCGTCGTCATGCTGTGCGCGCTTGCCGTCGGGCTGGCGTCGGGTGTCGGCCTCTATCTGATCGCGGGCATCGCCACCGCGTTCCTGTTGGCGCTCCTGTGGGTGATCGAGTCGTTCGAACCGCGGGCGCTCAAGCTGTTCGACCTCACGATCACGGCCGAGAACGAGGCCGAGGCGTTGCGCCCGCGCATCGAGCAGGTGCTGCGGCGGTTCCGGCTGCCGTTCGAAGGCCGCACGCTCACCACCAACGAGCTGAGCTACGAGGTGACGATGCCGTTCGACGCCTCGACCGACCCGGTATCGCACGGCATCGTCGCCTTGTCGCCACGCACCGACGTGGGCGTGGTGTGGGCCGACAAGAAACCAGCCAAAGCCAAATAGGACACCGTGAAGCTGATCATCCAACCCGACGACGGCATCGCGCCGCTGCTCGTCGCGATCAAACGAGCGAAGAAGACCATCGACATCGTCATCTTCCGCTTCGATCGCATGGAGCTCGAGAAGGCACTCGCCGCGGCCGTGGGGCGGGGCGTGGTGGTGCGCGCGCTCATCGCGCATACCAACCGCGGCGGCGAGAAGCGGCTGCGCAAGCTCGAGATGTCGTTCCTGGCCTCGGGCGTCACCGTCTGCCGGACGGCCGACGACCTGACCCGCCACCACGGCAAGATGATGATCGTGGACGGTGAACTGTACGTGTTCGGGTTCAACTACACCGAGCTCGACATCAACCGCAGCCGCAGCTTCGGCGTGTCGACCAAGGATCCCTCGCTGGTGAAGGCGGCCCTGGAGCTGTTCCAGGCGGATTCCACCCGCCAGCCGTACGAAGCGACGCACGAGCGCCTGGTGATCAGTCCGGAAACGACGCGGAAGCTCCTGTCGGATTTCATCAAGGGCGCGAAGAAGGAGCTGCTGATCTACGACGAGAAAGTGTCGGACAAGGCGATGGTGAAGCTGCTGCGCGACCGCGCGGCGGCCGGAGTCGAGGTGAAGATCATCGGCAAGCTGGTTCCGGCGGTGCCGGGCATCACGACCGTCAAGCCGAGCCGGCTGCGGCTGCACGTGCGCGCCATCGTGCGTGACCGCAAGTCCGCCTTCGTGGGCAGCCAGAGCCTGCGGCGCCCGCAGATCGACGGCCGGCGCGAAATCGGCATCATTGCGCCCCACCCCAAGGTGGCGACCGCCCTCGCCAAGGTGTTCGACCAGGACTGGCTCGACGCGGCGCCGAAGGCCGCGGCGCGGGAGAAGGCGGCGGAGGAAGAGGCGGTAGAAGCGGCGATCGCGCGCTGAGTCAGGCGCGTTACACCCGCGACACACGGTGGTCGCGGTTTTGCAAAACCTGATCAACGTGGCCAAGAGCGTCATCGATACCAGCCGTTTTCGCATTCCCTCCCGCGGCAAGTTCTCGCTCGAACACCGGGATCCGACCGACACCGCGCCGTTCGAGACCAGCGACGGGGCGCGCAAGCTGCTCGCCAAGCGCGTGCACCAGCTGGTCGACCTGGCCGATCGGCTCTACGCGCAGAGCCGCTGGTCGGTGCTGTTCATCTTTCAGGCGATGGACGGCGCCGGCAAGGACAGCGCCATCAAGCACGTGCTGCGCGGGCTCGATCCCAAGGCCACGCAGGTTTACAGCTTCAAGACACCGTCGCAGGAAGAGCTGAAGCACGACTTCATGTGGCGCTGCCTGAAGAGCCTGCCCGAGCGCGGCCGCATCGGCATCTTCAACCGGTCCTACTACGAGGAAGTGCTGGTGTCGCG
>Ga0157380_10003373_pt1 | contig 10961 bp, 9 predicted proteins | sample S35metaG_FD_119757 | JGI IMG/M metagenome (GOLD analysis project Ga0157380, IMG submission 119757) | Switchgrass rhizosphere microbial communities from Kellogg Biological Station, Michigan, USA - S3-5 metaG | ecosystem: Host-associated > Plants > Roots > Rhizosphere > Soil | place: USA: Michigan...
CGCCGCGACGCGCGCGCGTTGGCCCGGATCGAGCGTGATGTCGCTGGTATTGCGCGCGGCCCACATCGAGCCGCGCACTTCCACTCTGCCAATGGCCCTCGGTGCCATCCGCTCCTGGACCATCGCCACGACGCCGACCAGGGAATCGACACTCGACGACGGGGGAGTCCGAATTCGGGATTGCAGGCGTCCGCGGAGGATCGCGAGCGACGCGACGGACAACACGCTGAAGAGCAGGAATTGCAGCGGCGCGTTCGTGACCAGGCCGAGGAGCGAGAGCGCCCCGACGGCGAGTGCGCCAATTCCGAAGAAGATGATGACGAAACCGCCTGGCGTGGCGAGTTCAGCCACGACCAGCACGAGACCGGCAGCAAGCCACATCCACCATTCCATATGCACGGGATTATATGAGGATACGGCTCCGGTGGCGCAGGGGTTCAGTGCGATAAGATCGAGGATTCATGCCGCTAATTCTGGTCACGAATGACGATGGTGTTACGTCGGAAGGCATTCATGCGCTCGCGGCTGCGATGCGCCCGCTTGGCGAGGTGCTGGTGGTCGCGCCCCTGCAGGAAGCCAGCGCCATCGGCCACGCGCTCACGCTGCGCCGCCCGCTCAGAATCGAATCGATCAGCGACGGCGTCTACGGCGTCGACGGCACGCCGACGGATTGCGTCAACCTCGGATGCGCGATCCTGCTGAAAGGGCAGCTGCCGGATCTCGTCGTGTCCGGCATCAACAAGGGCTGGAACCTGGGCGACGATATCACCTACTCCGGCACCGTCTCCGGCGCGCTGGAGGGCGCGCTGCTCGGGCCGCCGGGCATTGCCGTGTCGGTGAAACGCACGCCGACCTACGACTTCGCGCCGTCGGCGGCTGCAGCGGCGAAGGTGGCGGCCGCGGTGCTCAAGCACGGTTTGCCGTCGCGCAGCTTCATCAACATCAACGTGCCCGCCGGTACGCCGAAAGGCATGCGCGTCACCACGCAGGCGAAGCGCAATCACGTCACGAAGATCGACGCGCGCACCGATCCGCGCGGCGGCGCCTACTACTGGATCGAAGAAGCGCTCGACGAGTACCACCCCGACAGCGGCCGCACGGATTATGAAGCGGTGAAGGAAGGCTACGTCTCCGTCACCCCACTGCAACCCGACATGACGGCGTATGAAGTGCTCGAACGGCTGGTCGCTCACCTTAAGTAGTCTTGCGGCCGCGGCCCTCGTGATCGCGACGACGCACGCCGGGGTCCCCGCCGCGCGGACTTTGCGCGGTGGGGTGGAGGCCCAGTCGTCGCGCACGCCAACGGCGCGGTTGATCCTCGCGCCCAGGATCGACCTGCCGACGCCGATCGACTCAAGCAACCCGGCGGTCTGGTCGCTCGTTGGCGGCTCCCATCAACTCGTCGTCTTCAGTTCCTGGGGCGGCATCCCGATCAGGACATCGGGCGCTGCGCTCGAGCGTCTGCGCGTCGAAGGACCCGTTGGGTTTGTTTCCCATCCCGGGCATGGCGTCTGGATGGAAGCGATCGTCCCGGACGCCGGCGGCCGGTGGTACGGCTTCTACCATCACGAACGGCCTGCCGATCTCTGCGGGCGCCCCGACCGGCAGTTGCCGCGAATCGGCGCAATGCGCTCGTCCGACAACGGCCGCTCGTGGGAAGACCTCGGCATCATCCTCGACGCGCCGCCTGGCAGCGAGGCCTGCGATTCGGCGAACCGCTTCGTGCTCGGCGGCGTCGGCGATCTCACCGCCGCCCTCGACGCCGGCGGCAAGGATCTCTATCTTTATTACAGCCAGTACGTGCGCGACGGCGCATCGCAGGGCGTGGTGGTCGCGCGCCTGGCGTGGGCGAATCGCGACGCGCCGGCAGGGAAGGCCGCGATCTGGAACGGCGGCGCGTGGCTGCCCGCTATGCGGGCCGCCGACGGAAGCTGGTCGTACTCGTCCGGCACGCCGCTGGTTCGCGGCGATCAGCCGTTTCACGATCGTTCCGCCGACAACGATGTGTTCTGGGGCCCGTCGATCCACTGGAACACGTATCTCGATCAATACGTAATGCTGCTCAACCGCGCCGAGAACGATCAGTTCGGGCAGGAGGGCATCTACGTCTCGTTCTCGCCGACGCTCGCGGAGCCGTCACGCTGGAGCGTCCCGGTAAAGATTTACGAGGGCGGCGACTGGTATCCCCAGATCATCGGCGAGGAGACGGGCGTCGGCACCGATCGCATCACCGGCAAGCGCGCGCGCTTCTTCATGCTCGGGCGCTCGGATTACTTCATCCAGTTCACGCGATGAGGACGTCATGTCACGCAGATCCATCTACCTCGCGCTGTTTGTGATCGGCACGGTCGTGCCGTACTTATCGTTCGTGCCGTGGGTGATGGATCACGGCCTCGACATCTCGCGCCTGGTGGAGGAGCTGTTCGCTAATCGCATCAGCGCCTTCTTCGGGCTCGACGTGATTGTCTCGTCGGTGGTGCTGTGGGCGTTCGTAGCCTTCGAAGGCACGCGCGCCGGCGTCCGCCACACGTGGGCGCCCATCGTCGCAAGCCTGACGATTGGCGTATCAGCAGGATTGCCCTTGTTCCTGTTTCTGCGGGAATCCGCGATTCAACCGACGACGAGAATCTAGCGGTTTTAGGCACCTCAGGCACCCTAGGCACCACAGGCACCCTGATTTCGGGCACTTTAGGCACCCTAAGCACCCCTGTTTAAGGGTAAACTGGGAATCCTTCGGGGCGTGGCTCAGCCTGGTAGAGCGCTCGGTTCGGGACCGAGATGTCGGAGGTTCGAATCCTCTCGCCCCGACCAATTACTAGAGTGCCTAAGGTGCCTAGGGTGCCTAAGGTGCCTGAGGTGCAATCGGAAGGAAGAAGGCTCGGGAAACCGGGCCTTTTGACTGTACTCGTTGCACACCAAACGAAGACGCTGATCCCCCCGCGCGAGTACGGGTTCATCGAGGACTTCAACGGGCTCTTGTTGTCCCTCCTGTCAGTTGATAGATCCGGCTAGCCCGTCCGTCTATCCAGATATCGTGACGACCAAAGGTGGCGACGTCGTGGTCCTGGTAATGCCTGGGGTGCCGGTGGTCTATCTGGGCAAGGTGCTCAACGACGGCGAGGGCCTGGACACCATCAAGGAACGCTTCACGATTTCGATGCGCCGGCACGCCTTCGCCGATGCGAAGGCGCTCGCCAGCGCCGACGGCCGGATTCTGCAGTGGATCAACGGCGACAACGAGCCGAGTCCCTGGCCCGAAGCCTAGCCACACTTTTCTCATCGTTTCGATAGAACCAGAACGGCGTTCCCGCCGTCGAACGATCTAGGCGCCTCTCACAACATAAGGCAGGTTTTATGCGCATCCACACACGACGTGTGCGTGCGGCGGCCGCGGCACTCCTTGCCGCGCTGTCGCTCACACTGACGGCTTCGGCCCAGACGCCGGCCCTGCGGGTCGACATCGAGAATTTCGCCCGCGTCGACGACGCCTACTTCCGCGGCGGGCAGCCGGTGGGCCGCGATTACGACGATTTGGCGGAACTCGGGGTGAAGACCGTCATCAATCTGATCGGTGATGCCGACCTCGACGTGATGGAGCAGTCGTCTGTTGAACAGCATGGGATGCGCTACGTGCGAATTCCGATGTCGACGCGCAAGGCGCCGACCGCGCAACAGCTCGAGACGTTCCTCTCGATCGTCAACGACGCGCAGAGCCAGCCGGTTTACGTGCATTGCGTGGGCGGCAAGCATCGCACCGGCGTCATGACGGCGGTGTATCGCATGGTCAAAGACGGCATCAGCGGGGCAGAAGCGTTCAACGAGATGAAGCGCTTTAAGTACGGACCTGATTTCCTGCATCCGGAATTTAAGAGCTTCGTCTACGAGTTCGACGCCAAGAAGAAGACGATGCTCGCGAACGCCGGCGGCTAGAATCCGCGCGAGAGTGTGCACGCAGCTCAGCCGTACGCGCGCTACAGTAGTGGTGGCTGAGCGCAATTTCGTCTCGACAACCTGGCGTGTCGCGCAAGCCATCCCGATATAATCGAGAGCTTGCGCGGCGCGCCATGTCACACATCCTGATCGTTGACGATTCCCCGACAATCCGCCGCATGGTGAGAGCTTCGCTCACGCCGATGGGGATCGAGTTCATCGAAGCCGCATCCGGACTCGAAGCGATCGAACGCCTGGCCCTCGGACCGATCCAGTTGATGGTGCTCGACCTCAACATGCCCGACATGCACGGCCTCGAAGTGCTGGGGTTCGTGCGCGCCAATCAAAAATTCCAGCAGCTGCCGGTGCTCGTGCTCACCACGCGCGACGACGACGGCAGCCGGACCGCCGCGATGCAGGCGGGCGCGACCAGCTACCTGACCAAGCCCTTCACCCCGCAAGCGTTGCTCACCGAAGCACGCGGTTTGATCGAGCGCCCCGTCGAAGGCGCGCGATGACCGACTTCCTCGACAGCTTCCTCGACGACTACTTCGCCGAGGCCGAGGAACATCTCGCCGCGATCCGCCGTGCCCTGCTGACGCTCGAACAGTCGGTCGGCCAGCGCCGCATTGACGGCGGCATCCTCGAGGAGCTGTTCCGCAGCTTCCACTCGCTCAAGGGCATCGCCGGCATGGTCGATCACCGCGAGACCGAAGCGCTGGCGCACGAGCTCGAAAGCTATCTGCGCGCGTTGCGCGAAGGCGACGCGATCCTGACCGCGACCGGCATGGATCTGCTGATCAAAGGCGCCGGAGCGCTCGAAGCCTCGATCGCCGCGCGACGCGCCAACGAAACGGCGCGCGATACCGATCCGATCGTCGGCGAGATCCAGGCACTCATCGAGCGCGACGGTGCCGCGCAGCCGGCCGCGACGACGGAATCGCGCGGCCAGGGCAACTGGTTGTGCGTGTTCACGCCGTCGCCGGGCCTGATTGCGCGAGGCATCAATGTCGACCTGGTGCGCGCGCGGCTGCGCGAGCACGGCGAGATCATTTCCGCCGCGCCGATCGTGACGCCGCAGGGGTCGGTCGCGTTTCGTTTCGAGGTCAGCGCCGCGCTGTCAGCTGAACTGGTCGAGCCGTGGGAGGCCGATGGCCTGCACTGCGTGCCTCTCGTCACGACTGGCGTCGCCGTCGCGCCGAGTGCGGACACCGCGGATCGATCGGGCGGCATCCTGTCGTCCGGGCATTACGTGCGCGTCGATCTGGCGCGTCTCGACGAGTTGATGCGGATGATCGGCAATCTCGTCATCCTGCGCTCGCGCCTCACCGACACGCTGGCCCGCAGCGAGCGGCACCTGCCCGCCTCGCAATATCGCGAGATAGAGGACGATGCGGAAGCGATCGAGCGCGAGCTGCGGGAACTGCGCGAAGGCGTGATGCGCATCCGGCTGGTGCCGATCGGCGAGATCTTCCGCCGCATGCCGTTCGTGGTCCGCGACCTGGCGCGCGACAGCGGCCGCTCGGTCAACGTCGTCCTCAGCGGCCAGGACACCAAGATCGACAAGTTTCTCGTCGAACGCATGATGGACCCGGTCCTGCACCTGGTCCGCAATGCGGTGAGCCACGGCATCGAGACGCCGGCGGAACGCGAGGCGGCAGGGAAGCCGCCAGCGGCGACGCTGCGACTGAGCGCCAGTGCATCGGGTGAAACGGTCCTGATCGAGATCGCGGACGACGGCCGCGGGATCGACGTGTCGCGAGTCGTCGAACGGGCAAAGCGAGTTGGCCTCGCGGTCCGGTCGGGTGATCTCGATAACGTCGCGCTTCTCGAAGTCATCAGCGCGCCCGGGTTTTCGACGCGCGAGGAATCCGATCGCGTCAGCGGCCGCGGCTTCGGCATGAACGTGGTCCGCGAAACGCTGCAGGAGCTCGGCGGCACGATCGAGCTCCAGACCGAACCCGGTAAGGGCACGCGATTCATCATCGAGCTGCCGCTCACCCTGGCGATCACCGCGGCGATGCTGGCGCGGGTCGGCGATCAAATCTTCGCCGTGCCGCAGGCGGCGGTTCGCGAAGTCGCCGAGTTCGAGGCCGATGCGATTCGCGCGCTGCAGGGTGCGGAAGTGGTGGAGTTCCGCGGCGCGCCGCTGCCGATCCTCCGTCTGTCGAAGACTCTTGGCATCGCGACGTCCGATGCGACGCGCTTCCACGCCTTCATCGTCGGCACCGGCGCCGCCGCCGTCGGCTTGCTCGTCGATCGCATCGTCGGGCATCGCGAGATCGTCGTCCGATCCACCGCCGATCCGCTGATTCGCGTCGACGGCGTGACCGGCGCCACCGATCTTGGCGACGGCAAAGCCGTCCTGATTCTCGATGCCGCGGCGATTGCGCGGCAGGCCCGCGATCGCAATTCGCGCCGCGGGCTGACCGTCGTCCGGGGGATCGCATGACCGCCGACAACTACATCCTGTTCAGCGTGGCCGGGACCTCGTACGCGTTGCCGAGCCAGCACGTCGCACACGTCGAAATGATCGATCAGGTGACGCGCGTCCCGAACGCGCCGGCGTTCGTCGACGGCGTGGTGTTCTCGCGCGGCCAGATCGTACCTGCGATCAACATGCGCGCGCGCTTTGGCTTCGAACGGGCGCCGCTCGATATGTCGTCGCGGTTGCTGGTCGTGCAAAGCAAGGGGCGATCGGTCGGACTGCTGGTCGACGCCTGCCGCGAATTTCTTAACGTCCCGCCGTCATCGATTCATCCGCCCGGCGAAGCGCTCTCGGGACTGAGCGCGCAATACATCGACGGCGTCGCAAGTGTTGGTGATCGTTTGATCGTGGTGCTGGGGCTCGATCGCCTGTTGGGTTCGACCGAACATGCGGTGAGCACGCGTCCACAAGAGCACGCCTCCGGAGAAGGACATGGCTACACAGAAACCCGCAATTAACGGCGCCCACTACGCCTTCGATCCGCGATCGGTGCTCGGACAGGCCGAGCAGGTGAGCGCGGCAGCGCACACCATCGCGAAAACCGCCGACGAAATCTGGGAGGGCGCCGCCGAACAGCTACGCTCGCTGGATACGGCGACGGCGGAGCTCGAGATCGTCTCGACTTCGTTGACCGACACCGCGGGACTGGCCGAGTCGATCCTCGCCGCGACCGAAGAGTCGCTGTCGGGATCAAACGAAATGGCCGCGTCGATCGAGGGACTCGCAGGCAACATGAGCGGGCTGAGCTCGTTCATCGCCAGGACCGCCACCGCGATGGAGGAGTCGTCTTCCTCGATTCAGTCGGTCGCGGGAACGGCGTCCGAGATGGCGACCGCGGCCGAGCAGGTCTCGACGTCGATCACCGAGATGTCCTCGTCGAGCCGCGCCGTCAGGCGCGACACCGAATCGCTCGCGACGTCGGTCGAGCAGACGTCCGCGTCGCTGCTCGAGATGGCGGCGTCGATCCGCGGCGTCTCCGGCAATGCCGACGATCTCGCAGCCGCGTCGGAACAGACCGCCTCGTCGATCAACGAGATGGCCGCCTCGATCGAGGAAGTCGGCGCGATGAGCGAGAACCTCGCGACGATCATCGAGCAGAACTCCTCGTCGATCGAAGAGATGGCGCGCTCGATCCAGAGCGTGTCGCAGAACGGCCGGCAGATTTCGGATGCGGCCTCTGCCGCCGCCACGTCGGCCACGCAGATGGAGAAATCGATCGAGGCGGTCGCCGCGCTGTCGGGCCGCGCCGATACGCTCGCGCGCCGGGTGTCGACGGAAGCCCAGGAGGGCGGCGCCGCCGTCGAACGATCCATCCAGGGCATCGGCCGCCTGCGCGACGCGATGTCGCAGTCGTCGACGGTCATGAAGGAGATGGGCAAGCGGACCAACGACATCACGTCGATCGTCGCGACCATCAACATGATCGCCGAGCGAACGAATCTGCTGTCGCTGAACGCGTCGATTGAAGCCGCGCGCGCCGGCGATGCCGGCCGCGGATTCGCGGTCGTCGCCGAAGAGATCCGCAACCTCGCCGATCGTTCGGCGAAGGCGACCGCGGACATCGGCGCGATCATCAAGAGCCTGCAGGACGTCGCGCAGGACGCGGTCTCGGCATCCGCCGAGGGCTTGCGCGTGGCCGACGACAGTAACGCGATCGCGGAAACCGGCGCGGCCGGCCTGCGCAAGATCCTGTCGGGCATTACTGAGACCGTCGATCTGGTCGGCCAGATCGCGCGCGCGACCGACGGGCAGCGCGAGGCCGGCAAGGCCGTCACGCACGCCGTCGGATCGACTGCTGATCAAGCGAAGCTCGTGGCCGAAGCGACCGGCCAGCAGAGCACGGCCGCGGCATCGATCGTGCAAGGTACGGCCCAGATGCGGAAAGTCGCGCAAGAAGTGACCAAGGCGGTTACCGAACAAGGGCGTGCGTCGCGCGACATTATGAAAGCCGCGCAATCGACGTCCCGTCTGGCCGCAGACGTCCGCAAGGCGACCGCCGAACAGGCCAGGACCACCGACCAACTGACCCAGATGTCCGAAGGCATTCGCAAGGGCGCGGCGTCCACCTCGCGAGCGGTCTCGGAGCAGGCGGTCGCTTCTGAGCAAATCACCAAGGCCAGCGCGCACTTGAACAGGCAGATCTCGATCGTCAGCCGCGCCATGGTGGAGCAGACCGGGACCGCAAAGGAGCTCGCGTCGGGGCTCGATGGCATCCGCGTCCAGGCGGATCAGGCGGCGCGTGCCGCCGCCGAACAGGCCCGCACCATGAAAGAGATGGCCAAGGCCGCCGATTCGTCGACGCGCGAGATCCGCAGCGTGGCGAAGGGCAACCAGCAGCATTCGAAGGGCGCGGCCAAGGTCGTGTCGCAACTCGCCGACATCCGGCGCATCACGCAACGCAACGCCGAAGGCGTCAGCCGCACCCGCGGCGGCACCAGCACTCTGATCGAGCAGGCGCGCGCGCTTACCGGGCTCATGAACACTCCGCCTCGTCGATCGCCCAATGGGCGGAACGGGCGGAACGGGCGTTGAACTAATCGATGCACACCGCACCCTCGCTCGGGGTGGTGACGACCGATCGCCACCTCGCCATTCGCGGATGGAATGAATGGGTCGCTGAAGCGACAGGACTGCCCGAAAGCGAAGTTGCCGGCCGGCCGCTGCTCGACTTCGTCGCGCCCGAACGGGCCGAGTTCTATCGGGATCTGCTGACCGAGGTCCTCACCTCTGGTTCCGCGCGCGTCCTGGCCCCGGCGTTTCACAAGTATCTGATCGAGTGCAAGCCACGCACACACTCCGAGCATTTCGATCACATGCAGCAGCGCGTCACGATTGCGCCGTTGATGGCCGCGGCCTCTGCAGTGGGATTGATGATCACGGTCGAGGATGTGACCGAGCGCCTCGATCGCGAGCGCAGCTTCGCGTCGATGCTCGATCCCACGGTGCCGGGCCGGCGCACCGATGCGCTCGCCTCGGAAGACTGGCAGGTGCGTGGCCAGGCGATTCGCCACTTGAAGCAATCGGCCTCGGCCGACGAGCTGCGGCATCTGTTCGACACGCTGCATCGCGATCACCACGACCTCAACGTGCTGAACAGCGCGCTGCGCGTGCTGATCGCTGCCGGCCGCGCGGTCGTCGAGCCGCTCGTCGAGCTGCTGTCGGATAAGGCCGCCAACCTGCGCATGCATGCGGCACTGGCGCTTGGCGAGCTGAAGGCCCAGGAAGCGACGCCCGAGCTCGTCACGACGTTAGAAGACCCGGACGAGAACGTCCGGTTCCACGCAATCGAAGCCCTCGGCCGCATCGGCGCCGCCGAGTCGATCGCTCCGCTGGCGAAGATCGCCGCGTCCGACAATTTCTTCCTGGCGTTCGCCGCGATCGAGGCGCTCAGCAAGACCGACGATACCCGCGTGGCGCCGTTGATGGTGTCGCTGCTCGATCAGGAACTGCTGCGGCCGGCCGCGATTGCCACGCTCGCCGCGATCGGCGACGAGGACTGCGTCCCCGCGCTCGCGCGCGCGTTGAACGAGGCCGGCAGCGAAGCCGGAACGATTGCGAGTGCGCTCGCCGCGATCCATCGACGCTACGATGACGACCTCGGCGCCGGCAGCTTCATCATCGAAGCCACGAAGAGTGCCGTCACCGCGTCCGGCTGCGAACAACTGGTGGCCGCGGCCGCCCGCAACGACGCGGATCGTCCGGCGGCCGCGATGGTTCTCAGCTGGCTGGGCCGCGACGCGCTCGATCCGTTGATGGCGCTCGTCGGCGAGGAATCCTTACAGGCCTCGATCGACGAGGGCATCATCGCGATCGGAGCGGACGCGGTCTCGCCGTTGATCGAGCGCCTGGACTCATCGTCTCGATCGGCACGGATCGCCGCCGCGCGCCTGCTCGGCCGCATCGGCGATCGCCGGGCGACGCGCGCCCTGCTCAACGCGATCAACGATTCGGAAGCCGACGCCGCCGCAGCGGCCGCCGCCGCCCTCGGCAGCCTCGGTGATCCCGCGGCGCTTGATGGCTTGATCGGCGTGCTCGGCCATCCGAATGCGATCGTACGGCGCGCCACCATCGCGGCGATCAACTCGATCGGCGCAACCGGCACCGCCGCACGTATCCATTCCGTAGTCGGCGATCACGACCCGCGAGTACGCGAGAGCGCCATCCGCATCGCCGGGTATTTCGGGTTTGACGACTCCCTCCCGGCCATCGTCGCCGCGCTGAGCGACCCCGTTGAGGATGTCCGACGCGCCGCCATCGAGCAGTTGCCGCTCATCGATGACAGCAACGCCACGGCGCGCCTGGTGGCCGCACTCGCCGGCGAAACCCCGCGCAATCGCGCTGCCGCCGCGCATGCGATGCGGCAACTCGACGACCCGCGCGCCGGCGCCGCTCTACGGAGCGCGCTGCAGGACGACGATCCGTGGGTGCGCTACTTTGCCGCCACGTCGTTGGGCGACACGCAGTTCGGCCACGGCCACGCCGACGCGCTGGCCGCCCTGGTGCGGCGCGATACGGCGACGCATGTTCGTATCGCAGCGATTAC
>Ga0157380_10003374_pt1 | contig 10960 bp, 8 predicted proteins | sample S35metaG_FD_119757 | JGI IMG/M metagenome (GOLD analysis project Ga0157380, IMG submission 119757) | Switchgrass rhizosphere microbial communities from Kellogg Biological Station, Michigan, USA - S3-5 metaG | ecosystem: Host-associated > Plants > Roots > Rhizosphere > Soil | place: USA: Michigan...
ACCCGCCATGGGCTTCGGCAATCGAGGTTACTCTTCTTTGGCTATCAACGGGTGAATCGACTTCCATCGCCAAGTCGGCGTTCTGAATTATCTTGCGGTTCATCGCCTCACCGAGCGCTTGGGATTGATCGACCTGGTTCAGTGAGACAGCGAGTGCTTTTTGGATTTCCTGCGGTTTCGCCATACTTGCTTGTCCGCTCGATATCTCGTTGCTGTCGACACGGTTGGAAGCCCTGCTGCAGGCGAAGAGTGTTGTTAGCGAAAGTATGACAAGTGAAAGTTTCAAGATGCGCATGAGAGAGTCTCCTTAAAGTATGTGGAAGTATTTGACTCCAGAACGCGGTTTGGGTTCCCTGCTTGCACTTATGATGACGATCAGATCTCAGATTTCAAGTTTTCAGATCTCAAATCTCAGATCTCAAATCTCAGATCTCGGATCAAAAGGTGAAACAAGAAACCTGAAACTCAAGACCCGGATCTCAGATCTCAAATTTGAAACTTGAAATTTGAAACCTGAAATTTGAAACCCGCCCGCTCTCTCACTCATCGCCCTTTGAGTCTGGCTTCTTAATTCCAAACTTCTCCAACCGGTATTGCAGCGTGCGGAACGTCAGCCCCAGGAGCTTGGCAGACTTGGTAATGTTGTAATCCGTCTGTTCCATCGCCTGCATGATTAAGTCGCGCTCAACGTCCTCGAAGCTGATCCCTTCAGGCGGCAGCTTGAAAGCTCCCTGAGCCGCCGGACTCGCGTCCTGCCTGACTTCGAGCGGCAGATCTTCCACGGTGATGAACTCGCCCTCACATAACAGAATCGCCCGCTCAATGGCGGACTCTAGTTGCCGAACATTGCCCGGCCAGCTGTAGTCCAACATTATCTTCTTAGTTTCAGCATCCAGTCCGCGCACAAGTCGAGATGTGTTGCGGGTGTGCTTCTTCAAGAAGTAGTCAATCAAAACCGGGATGTCCTCGCGGCGCTCGCGAAGCGGGGGAACGTCAATCGAGAGGACGTTGATACGATAATAAAGGTCGTCACGGAAGCGGCCGTCGGCGACCATCGCGCGCAGATCTCTATTAGTTGCGGCCACCACGCGGACGTCCACATTGGTTTCGTGAGTCCCGCCGACTCTCCTTATCTTATGCTCTTGCAGGGCGCGCAGAAGTTTTGCTTGCATTGCGACATCGAGTTCAGCAATTTCGTCGAGGAACAAGGTGCCGCGGTCTGCTACTTCAAACAATCCTTTCTTTTCTGCGTGGGCGCCGGTAAAGGAACCGCGCTCGTGCCCGAAAAGCTCGGACTCTAACAAGTTCTCGTTGATGGCTGCGCAGTTTACTGCCTGAAACATTTCAGTGACGCGCGGCGACTGATTGTGAATTGCGCGTGCAATCAGTTCCTTTCCAGTACCCGATTCTCCTCTGATCAGGACCGTCGAGTTGGAACGCGCCACTTTCAAAATCATTTTCTTTACATTATCCATTTTGGGTGAGGCCGATACGATTTCCGTGTCGATCTCATTCAGCTTATCGAGGGCCCGATTGATTGTTGCCAGCAGATCCTCTTTGTCGTAGGGCTTCTGCAGGTAGTCAAAAGCGCCTCGACGCAAAGCCTCTTTGGCCGAGTCGATGGTTCCGTGTGCAGTCAGGAGGATGACGATGATGGCGGAATCGAGCGCAATGAGATGCTGTAGCAACTCGATGCCATCCATTCCCGTCATCTTCAAATCGGTCAACACGAGATCAAAACGACGCTCGCGCGCGAACTTCATTGCGGCTTCACCCGACGAAGCGGTAGTAACGTCGTATCCTTCGCCAGACAGAATCATCTCGAGAATCTCGCGCTGAGACTTTTCGTCATCGACAACCAATATGCTTTTGCGCGTCATAAGTAGACTGATGATCGATACAAGCGTCTGGAGTCCGCGGTTTGAACTCTAGAGGTTTGTATCTCCTCCATCCTTTCCAGGATTGCCGTTGAGCGGCAACGTGATTGTAAAAGTCGTTCCAATTCCTTGCTTCGATTGCACGGTGATAGTCCCACCATGCTCATCGATGGCTTTCTTAACAATGGCAAGGCCCAAACCTGTTCCAGTTTCTTTGGTGGAATAGTATGGCTCAAATACCTTCGAGATGTCCTCTGGAGCGATGCCTCGGCCAGTGTCGCTAATCTCAAGTTGAGCCCGTTGGTTTTGCTTGTCTGACGAAATATCGACTACGACGCTGCCACCTTCGCCATCCATCGCCTGGAGACTATTTATGATTAGATTTGTCAGCACCGACCGCATCGCTTGCGGATCTGCCAGGACAGTTGGCACGTCGCCTTTCTGATCGATACGCGTCTCAATCCCATGCTCTGCGGCTTGAACCTCAATCATCTGCATCGCGTCCGCAGCGACTGAGCGCAAGTCTATCGACTGTTGCTCGAGTCGAGAGGGACGAGAGTAGCTGAGAAAATCTGTGATGTGAGTATTGATTCGCGCCACCTCAGCCTTCAACTGGTTGGCGAGCCGTTCAAATGTTTCTCGTTTCTGTGGCTCAGGCGGCGCGAAAGTCGAGCGTAGATGATCGAGGGTCAGGTTTATGTAGTTCAGCGGGTTTCTGATTTCATGCGCGATGGCCGAAGCCAATCGTCCCACCACCGCTCCCTTTTCGGCCTGGTGCAGCTGGCTCTCCAGCTGGCGAGTGCGGCCAAGCTGAGTGGTCATCTCATTGAAGGCTTCAGCAAGCAATCCCACTTCATCATGGCGTTCGGCCTTGACGCGTATGCTGAAGTCTCCTCCGGCAACCAGGCGAGCCGCGATCGAGAGATCCTTAATAGGACGAGTAAATCGCCACACCAGAATGCCAGTCACGAAAGTTGTCACAAGAAGCAACAGGAGGGTGTAGCGCAATGAACGAGTGGCTTGCTGCTCAAGAATGGTCGCGAGATTACTGGCAGAGCCGAGCACGACGATGACATACCATCGTCCTTTGTTTGTTTCCACCGGAAGATAAAAAGCTCCGGGCTCACCCGGCTTAGCTGGGTTTGAAACTTTGAGCCAGGCGGGACGTGTCTGTGCCTCGTCCTTGAATTCAACGACCGGGCTGATCGGAGGCAGCTGAACATTGGAAAGAGGCACGTACCGAGTCGTGCCGTCATCGTTAAGTTTGGGAGCGTATGCCTCGTCGAGGCTATCTCGAACCAAACCGTCGGTATCGACTACAAGGACGTTCTTGGTTCGCCCATTACTTAAATTGAGCGGCTGCTTAAGATTCTTCGCCATGTCTTCGAGATAGTTGTTACTCGAGACGTTGTTAACTCCTAAGGCGACTCCCGCCATGATGGCCTGCTCCTGCTCGGCCAGCAGTTCCGTGTTGATGCGGACTGATCGCAGGTTGACGTAGTACTGGACGCCGAGAGTTAACCCCAGCAGGGCCGCCAGCAAAAGCAGCAGGCGCAATCGAAAGCTGGCGATGTGGGGCAGGTTACTCATCTTCGCGGTCGATACTTGCGATCTGCATCATAATCGAACTGAACGTTTCATCTCGGCGAACGCATCTAATGTTGTTGTTATAGATCGAGCTAAATCCTTCACCATGAAGAGTTGGTTATTTTTTGGTTGCCGGTCAAGTAGTCAGATGGTATAGTTGCGCCGGTCTCAAAGCAATGTCCCCAGGGGCCGCCTTTTAGGGAATTCTCCCACCAAAAAGTAGAACTGAACTTTTGAAGCAGTTAGTCTTTTTAATTAGTAAGCCAAAACTATTCAAGAGCTTGGGTTCACTCGAGGCGGAGACACGTTGGCAAACGTCATTCTGTTTGACGTAATCAAAGGTGTTAAGCTCGACCGTTAAGGGTTGAGGCTACTCCCCGAATTTAAGAAAGGTTCCTGCCGATGAATTCTAAATCTGGATCCCCCAAGGTTTTCCGTTTTGCCCTAATTCTGTTTGTTCTAATTGCATTTCCTTTTTCAATCCCCAGTTTTGCCAAGCATAAAAACAAAAAGGCCTCTGCCAGCAGCAGGAGCAAACGTAGCGCTCGCGGTGGTAGGCAAGTAGCGAGTTCGCGGCGGGGTCGTCGTGGTGGTCGTTCGTATGCTCGACGCAATAGTCGCAGCAGCCGGATGTCGGCTCGCGAAGTCCGCGCTGCACGTAATCGTGTTGCGCGTGAGCAGGCTTCATCCGTCAAAGCTTTGGAGCGAAGGCTTCATCGTCCGTTGACCAGACGTGAACGCGCGGCCGAGATGCGTCGCGTTCAGGGTCGTCATCGCCGAGACCTGGAACTTGCGCGTCGTCGCGCCGAAGCCGCTCGCCAGGCAGCCATTGCTCGTCAAAGAGCGATTGATGCTGCTATGCGAAATGAGGTTCAAACCTTTATTTCACATGACGTGACTGTTGGCGAAGACCCCGAAGTTCGCCGTGTCGCGATCAACGCTCTGGGAAACCATGCCGGAACAGTCGTGGTGATGGATCCCAGGACCGGACGCGTCTACAGCACCGTGAATCAGGAATGGGGAGTGCGACGCGGCTTTAAGCCTTGTTCGACGATCAAGCTGGTGACCGGTCTCGCTGGATTGAATGAGAAAGTGATCGACACGAGCTACACCGAAGCTACCTACGATCGGTATCACCTCGATTTGACCAGCGCTCTTGCGCATTCTAATAACACTTATTTCCAGCAGGTTGGCGGACGAGTAGGCTTCGATAAGATGCTCAGTTATTCGAAGGAATTGGGACTAGGCGAGAAAACTGGTATCAACGAAGAAAACGAGTTCGCTGGTCGCTTGCCAACCTTCAAGTCAGGTTTTGCTCTTAACCGGATGTCTTCGCACGGGGACGACTTCGAGGTCACCGCAGTGCAGTTGGCGACCCTGACTTCCGCAATGGCAAACGGTGGCAAGCTCCTGACACCTCAGGTACCGAAGGCCAGGCAGGACGATTCACAAATCAAGCCTAAGGTCCGCCGTCAAATAAATATCGAACCGGATGCCTTCCAGCGAATGGTTCCTGGAATGGTGGGCGCGGTTAATTATGGCTCGGGCAAGAAAGCCTATGACCCGCTGCAAACAGTTGCCGGCAAGACCGGAACGTGTATTGGCGATGGTCGCACCTGGGTCGGCTTGTTTACTTCATATGCGCCGCTGGTGAATCCAAAGCTTGCGGTGGTCGTCATCACTCGCGGAACCGATGCGCACAGTCATGTGCCCGCCGCCGTCGCTGGTCAGATCTATCGCGATCTGAATCACCGGTTCGGCACACCGACGAACCTTCCCGTCGCAAGCGTGCCCGCTAACGGCACAGACATGAAGGCTGATGATGACGATGAAGAGGCCAAGGAAGCTGCTGAGGAGCGCGCCAAGGAAGAAGAAGGCGACGCCACAACCGAAGTCGATAAGAGCCTGATGGACGAGGCGAATACGACGGCTGCGACACCTGAAGCAAAGCCGACGAACAATGCGGCGACTAACAGTAAGGTCAAACGCGTCATCATGCCGGTGCAAAAAAAAAACACCACCGACACGTTAAAGCCAAGCGCCACAGTAGGCGCCACATCAGTGGTCGCCAAGCCGGCAGGCGCCAAACCAGCAGGCGACACCGCAGGTAAACCGCTAGTCAAAACCACGCCGCCCGAGAATCGACCGAGGCGAGTGGAAAAGCCATAAGGCTAATCCAGCCCTTCGAAAGAATTGCGCCGGACTCAAGCATTATCTGGAGAGTCCGGCGCATTTTGCTTTTCTTAGAAGTTAACCCTTGTTAACTTCCGTTTTTCGCTTTCGTAGCCTTGACAGGTCGCTTGATGTTGCAGGAATATTGCGGCGCGTTTTTTCGCACTCGTATCCGTCGCCAAGTTTCGTGATAGTCTCCCCTTGGTTTGCAAGGTAATAATCGGCAACGACACTAAGCTGGACTAGCATCTTAGTGAGGCGTCGCCATTAGGCAACGCGTTGCTATCGGAAAAGACCATTGAAAAGATTAGTTTGTGGAGGATCTCCTGGTAATGAAAAAGATATTTGGGCTCATAACAATTGGCGCGGCACTGATAGTTCTGTCTGTATCGGTGTTTGCAAATACAACGTCCGCGGTCGTAAACGGAACACCCCAGGATCCGGCGGCGGATGCTGCTTGTGGTACCGATGCGAAGATCGCTTTGTACGCCGCCGTAACAAGTAATCTTAAAACGGATCAGGCGAAAGCATATGAGGCAGCCAAGAAGTATGTGGCTTGCCCCAGCGAAGGCGCTGATGAAAACGAAATGAAGCGAGTTACTTACTTGAAAACCTTCATTGCGAAGTTTGAGAAACAAGTGCGCAAAGATCAGCTGCCGATTCTGGTAAATAAGAAGGACTACGCTAAGGCGTTTGAAACGGGCAAACAAGTGATAGCTGATGAGCCCGGCTATTTGCCAGGGTATATGTGGCTCAGCTTTGGCGGGGCCGTTTCAGGGAACGCCTCGCTCACGCCGGACACCATAACCTATGCCAAGAAGGCGCTGGAGATGATTGAAGCCGGGACCGCGCCCGAAAAGTGGGAACCCTTTGAGAATAAGGAAGACGCGCTCGCGAAACTTAACTACGCGATCGGCTCACTCTCGGCACCAACAAGTCCGGACGTGGCGATTCCTTACCTAATCAAAGCCGCAAGCTATAACAGCAAGATCAAGTCAACAGCACTGACCTACGCGTTTCTGGCGGAGTCATATGAGCATGGCCCTTACGCCAAACAATCGGCTGAGTACCAGGCAAAATATAAGGACCAGAATGAAACGCCGGAGAGCAAGTTAGCGCTGGAGAACATCAATCAGATCGTGGATAGAGCGATTGATGCTTACGCTCGCGCGGTTGCCTTGGGAAGCGCTGACCCAAACAAAGCAACTTGGATGTCCGCGTTGACCGAGTGGTACAAGTACAGAAATAAGTCGGCTGACGGACTCGACAAGATGATCGCTGAAATTCTTCAGAAGCCATTACCGCCGGTGCCAACACCGATTACTTCGTTGCCGACACCCGCAGCCACGCCTGCCGGTACCACCAACGGAGCTGCGACATCAGCAACGGGCAACGGAACTGCTGCGGGTCAGCCAGTGGGTGGCACGCCGCCCAAGCCGATGACTCCGGCAACGACGAAACCAGCGGCAACGCCAGCTAATACGACGACCAGCAAAACCGGACCGGGAAGACCAAAAACTCGCCGAGCCCACAGTCCCGGTAATTAAGGTCTAAGTAGCGATCCTCCAATCGCATCTACGCCGAATGTTTGATCGAGAACTCGATCCTTCATTCGGCGTTTTGCTAGAATCCTTCCACCCCAGACATGGAAGAAAGAATTCCGGATCTAAACCTGTTGGAAGAAACGCTGTGCTACACGTTCAGTGATCGTACCGTGTTGGAGCGTGCAATCACCCATCGCTCCTGGGCTCACGAGCGCGTGGCGCCAGGCGCGGAAGAACAAGCTCGTCACCTTCATAACGAATCGCTCGAGTTTCTGGGTGATTCGGTCCTTGGGCTAATTGTTGCTGATCATTTGTGTCGTGCGTATCCAGGTGCGTCTGAGGGTGAGCTGTCCCGCATGAAACACCAGCTGGTGAGCGCGACGACGTTGACGAAAGCGTCGTTGCGTTTACAGCTTGGCGACTTCCTGCGTTTTGGACGAGGTGAAGAGAAGAGTGGCGGTCGTCGCAAGGATGCGCTGTTAGCCGACGTTCTCGAAGCGATTACTGGCGCAATTTATCTCGATGGCGGCAGTGAAGCAGCCACTGATTTTGTGAGACGTGCATTGGGTGCGGAGCTGGCGATCGTAAACCCGGCTAACGCCGCTGAAGCCGACTACAAGACAATGCTCCAGGAAAAGTTGCAAGCCGAGCGTCGTTCACCGCCGCGCTACACGGTAGTTGAAACCGCCGGCCCGCCGCATAAGCGCGTGTTTCATGTCGAGCTTATTTGGGACGATGGCCGGGTAAGAGCTCAGGGAAGATCAATTAAGGCGGCTGAAGCAGCAGCTGCTCATCAGGCACTTGAAACTATGAGATCTGATTCGGCGTAGGCTCAACTTGACCCGCACGAATAACCTATCTAGGATGCTTTTTAATGGATAACGCGACAAAGACCGCCGAACCCTCAGGTACCACGCCAGCTGAGACAAAGAGACTCCCCTTCGGAGGAGTCTTTCACCGTAACGGAAAGGAAAAGGAAACGCCTCCACCGGCGGAAACCAAGCCTCAAGGTCCACACAAATCAATCTTCCGTGAGTATTACGAATCAGCTGTCGTCACTGTAGTAATGGCGCTTTTTGGGATGACCTTCATTGTTCAGGCGGTTAAGGTGCCGACCGGCTCCATGGAAAACACCATCACCATCGGCGATCATCTGTTGGTTAATAAGTTTATTTTTGCGCCGGGAAAGTCATTGCCATTTTTGCCTCAACGCGAGATCCGTCGCGGCGACATCATTGTGTTTAAGTATCCAGGGAACAAGTACGATCCGACCAGCGACTATAACCGCTCCGATAACAAGCCGATCGTCACCAATTATGTGAAGCGGGTAATCGGCGTACCCGGCGACAAAATCCAAATCGACAACGAAGACGTTATTGTGAACGGCAAGGTGTTGCCCGAGCACCGCATCGCTGCAATCGATCACAACGACAAAGGTCCGCTCGAGATCAAGAACGTGCCACCCCGCAAACCCGAAGACGCGTACGATGTGTACTGGCATCCGAGTAGTTCCTCGTTCGTCGAAGACACATACCCGGTCTTTAAAGAAGAAGGGAATGGCAAAGAAATTACCGTTCCGCCCAACCACTACTTTGTTATGGGCGATAACCGCAGCAATAGTCTCGACAGCCGTTTCTGGGGATTCGTACCGCGTGATTTGATTATCGGCAGGGCGATGTTTGTTTATTGGTCGTATGACGAGAGCCTACCCTCAAGTGGCAACCCGCTATCTGACTTCTTTAAGAATACTCGCTGGTCTCGCACCGGAACGATGGTCAAATAATAATAAGAAGATCTGGGGTCTTTGATCTTTGGTCTTTGATGTGGCCTTGTAACTTGAATGGTGTAACTTGTCGGACACAGTTCAAAGACCTAAGACCAAAGACCCAAGACCGACAACCTGGGCTCACTTCCTGCGCAACATCTGGGCTCGAATAAACGATCACAATGTGATCGGCCGTGCAGCCCAGCTCTCCTATTATTTTCTCCTCGCACTCTTTCCGCTGTTGATCTTCCTGGTGACGCTGCTGGGCTACTTTGCTTCGGCAGGCTCGCAACTGCAAGATTCTCTGCTCAGTTACCTCGCCAGGGTCATGCCCTATTCGGCTGTGACGCTGGTTCACACGACCCTGAGTGAAGTAACCGCCTCCAAAGGCAGCGGCAAACTCTCGTTCAGCTTGCTGGCCGCGTTATGGGTGGCCTCCAGTGGAATGGGGGCGATCAGCGACACGCTGAATACCGCCTACGACGTCAAGGAGACGAGGCCCTGGTGGAAAGTGCGTTTGATTTCGGTAGCGCTGACGATCACACTGGCAGTACTAATCCTCACTGCTCTGGCAATTGTCTTGTATGGAGGAAAAATGGGCGATGCGATCGCCACTCGGGTTGGGTTGGGGACGGTGTTCAGCGTCACCTGGCACATCTTGCAATGGCCCATCATGCTCTTCTTTGTTTATCTGACTTTTGAGTTGATTTACTACTTTGGACCGAACCACGAGCGACCTGGCTGGCGCTGGCTGTCGCCGGGAACGTTCTCCGGAGTCGCGTTATGGATTCTAATCTCTTTCGGCTTTCGGATCTATCTGCACTTCTTTAACTCGTATAGTCTTACCTATGGCTCATTGGGAGCACTCATCGTCCTAATGCTCTGGTTTTATATGACTGGTATTGCGGTACTGGTTGGAGGTGAGATTAATTCTGAGCTGGAAGGGGAAAAGCGGAAACCGTGAACCGTGAACCGGAAACCGTGAACTAAGTACTGGTTAAGTTTCGAGACAGTCAACTCTAAAACTGAACCACTGCTAAGAACAAAACAATCTTCTTACTGTTCCCGGTTTACGGTTTCCGAGTTTACTGCCCGGTCTTCGGGCGTTCGCAGAAGTTCTGTACCTGGGCGAATAGTTGAGGACAATAACTGTCCACCAGCTTCTCTTTTCGACATTGCTCGGTTTGCCATTGAGCCGTCTTGATGAACTCCAGTCGTTTGGGAATTTCGTCGCAGAAACCTGGAGTCACTTGGCTGCTTGGTAAGCATGAGGCCAGGAACAACTGGGTTGCGATCGCGCTACTCATCCCGGCGTCCTTCCTGTGACGCGAGACTGCTTCATTCACGCAACCCTGATTGTCGGTACCCTTGCCAAAGTCCTGTCCTTCGGCAATTGAATGCTTCGTCTTGTCGAGCCATTCGCCGCCATGTTGCGAGATCCAATAGGCGCCCACACCTATAATAATGAGGACGACAAAAACAATAACCGCTCCCGAGATAAGTAAACCCTTAACGACTCCGCTCATGAGTTACTCCTTCAGAAGTTTGCGCTCTTATCGATTGGGGCAGTGCTCGATAGGTTACCTCATTAGATACTTGTCGAGCCAACCTAATACGTTGTGATACCAAAACTGCGAGTTCAAGGGCTTGAGTACCCAGTGTCCTTCGTCAGGGAAGATGACAAGTTTGGAGTCGATGCCCATTCTTTGCACTGCCGTGTACAACTGCAGGCCCTGATCAATTGGAACTCTAAAATCGAGCTCGCCATGAACAATCAGGATCGGAGTCTTGAAGTTCTTTACGAAATTATCTGGTGACCAGCGCTCGTACATTATCTTGTTCGTCCAGGGCGTCCCCTTGAATTCCCATTCCGGGAACCAAACCTCTTCCGTTGCACCGTACATGCTGCTGAGGTTGTAAACGCCATCGTGGCAAACGAGCACTTTGAAACGGAAGCGAGGATCGGTGTTGTGACCTTCGATCCAGTTGATCATGTAGCCGCCGTATGAAGCGCC
>Ga0157380_10003375_pt1 | contig 10958 bp, 8 predicted proteins | sample S35metaG_FD_119757 | JGI IMG/M metagenome (GOLD analysis project Ga0157380, IMG submission 119757) | Switchgrass rhizosphere microbial communities from Kellogg Biological Station, Michigan, USA - S3-5 metaG | ecosystem: Host-associated > Plants > Roots > Rhizosphere > Soil | place: USA: Michigan...
CTATTCCGGCGCTAAATGACAGGAATCGCCGCGGGAGTTCGACGCCCGAGGTTGACAATCGCACGCCGGTCCGGCCAAATTGGTATGACCAATTTAGGGATATGCCATGCAGACCATCGTCGACGCCCGCGTCATCGTCACTTGCCCCGGCCGTAACTTCGTCACGCTCAAGATCGTGACCAGCGAGGGCCGGCATGGCATCGGCGATGCGACGCTCAACGGCCGCGAACTGTCCGTCGCGAGCTATCTCACCGATCACATGATTCCGTCGCTGCTGGGGCGCGACGCAAGCCAGATCGAAGACATCTGGCAATACTTCTATCGCGGCGCTTACTGGCGTCGCGGCCCGGTCACGATGACAGCTATCGCGGCAGTAGACACTGCACTGTGGGACATCAAAGCCAAGACAGCAAACATGCCGTTGTACCAGCTGCTGGGCGGCGCCAGCCGCACCGGTGTGATGGTCTATGGCCATGCGAACGGCGCCGACATCGAAGCGACCATCGCGGAAGCCCGCCGCTATCGCGATCTCGGCTACAAAGCGATCAGATTGCAGAGTGGCGTGCCGGGACTCGCCTCGACCTACGGCGTCTCCAAGGACAAACTGTTTTACGAGCCCGCCGACAGCGCACGTCCTAGCGAGAACGTCTGGTCGACCGGCAAGTACCTGCCGACTGTGCCGAAGCTATTCGCCGCCGCCCGCGACGCACTCGGTTGGGATGTCCACCTGCTGCACGATGTCCATCATCGGCTCACTCCGATCGAAGCGGCGCGACTGGGCAAGGACCTGGAACCCTTCCGACCCTTCTGGCTCGAAGACTGCACGCCGGCGGAAAACCAGGCGTCCTTCCGCCTGATCCGCCAACACACCACCACGCCGCTGGCCGTCGGCGAGGTCTTCAACTCGGTCTGGGACGCCAAGCAGCTCATCGACGAACAGCTGATCGACTACATTCGCACGACCATCGTTCATGGAGGCGGCATCAGCCATCTGCGCCGACTGGCGCATCTCGCCGAACTCAACAACGTGCGCACCGGCTTTCATGGCGCGACCGACCTGTCGCCCGCCTGCATGGGCGCGGCGCTGCATTTCGACCTGTGGGTGCCGAACTTCGGGATCCAGGAGTACATGCGGCACACGGCCGAAACCGATGCCGTCTTCCCCCATGCGTACACCTTCGAGCAAGGCGAGCTGCATCCCGGCGATGCGCCCGGCCATGGCGTCGATATCGATGAGCAACTCGCCGCGACCTTCCCTTATCGACCCGCTAGCCTGCCGGTGAATCGGCTGGAGGACGGCACGCTCTTCAACTGGTGAGGATATCCCGCGCCGGCCTGCATTGTCCTCTCTGGCCGGCGACCGCAATTCTTATGTCATCTACAGCACGATCGTCCAAGGAATCGTGCGTCCGATCGCGGCATGATCGCCAATGGGGCTTTCCGTTCGCCATGTCTCGAGGATGACAAGAATGAATTCGCAACGGCGATTGAGTGCAGTGGCCATACTGCTGACGGGTCTGGGCGCGTCATCTGCGGCAGCCGCTGCCGATGGCGGCGGTTTCTATGGATTGCTGCGGGATCGCGACCTTACGCCATTCGGATTTCTGCGGCTGGACATGCGCCCGGCCTATGCCGTGACGATTCAGCCGGGGACCTGGGCGCTAGAGAGCACGCTCGGCTACCAGAACACCTGGGCGCTCAGCCCCAACGTCGAAAAATATCTCACCAGCATCGAGAAGAACGGCCGGCATGAACTGGGGCCCGCGGACTACGATGCGATCAAGGCGCTGCCCGGCGAGAACTACCTGCTCGACGTCGAATCGGCGTTGCTCGACCTGACCTTCCATTACAAGTTCTCGACCCACTGGACCGGGTACGTCACCGCCACGGCGATCTCATACCAGGGCGGCTTCCTCGACAGCACCATCGAGAAATTCCACGACACGTTCGGCTTCAGCACGTTCGGCCGGCCGGCCGCGAAGAAGAACGATGTCAACCTGATCTACGATCTCAAGTCACAGCAGCTGGCGTATTTCGATTCGCCCACCGACGGTGGTTTCACCGATCCCACCATCGGCATGCGCTATGTGGGCGTGGCGCTGCCGAAGAACTGGAACCTGACCGCCGAAGTCGCAGTGAAGGTGCCGGTGCAGGGTCGACGGCTGCTGCTATCCACCGGCAAGACCGACTACGGCACCCAGGTGTCGTTGCAGAAATTCTCGGGGAACCATGCGTGGTATCTCAGTGCCTCGGCCGTGTATTACGCGGGTGCGGCCGAACCGTCACCGCAGGACGCGCAGATCGTGCCCACGGCAATCTTCGGCTACGAGTACCAGCTGACCCCCACCACCAACCTCAACCTGCAGGGCTACATCAGCAGGAGCGTGTTCAAGCACAGCGAGACGGATCTCGACGAACTGCTGGGCATGAAATACCAGTACAGCTTGGGCGTGCGCCACCGCATCGGCGAGCAGTTCCTGTTCACGTTCGGCATCACCGAGAACCTGCAGAACGTCAACAACACGCCCGATATCGGCTTCCAACTGGGACTGGCATTCATTCCGAAGCGCGCGATGGGAAAGTAAGGCGCGCTAAAAAGATTGGGGTCTACTTCCCGCGCTCTGGCCAGCCACCGGCCAGAGACTTGTACAGCGCGATCAACGCCGTCGCTGATCGCGTTTCCGACTGCGCCAGCTGATCCTGGGCTTCCAGCTGCGAGCGCTCCGCATCCAGCACGTCTAGAAAGCCGATGATGCCGCCGTTGAATCGCAATCTCGCCAGCGTCGCTGCCTGCGTCGTATCGGCAGCGGCGGCACGCAAATGCTCGCGTTCCCGCAATGCCCGATCGTAGGTGATGACGGCGTTCTGGGTTTCTTCGAGCGCCAGCAGCACCGTCTGCTCATACGACGCCAGGTTGGCTTCCGCTGCCGCATCTGCCGCGGCGATTCGCGCACGGACGCGGCCGATATCGAGGAAACTCCAATCGATCCCTAGGGCAATCAACCGGGTTTCGCTATCGCGTTGGAACAGGTTGCTCGAGTCGGCTGCCTGCGTGCCGTACGAGCCGCCGATAGTGAAGCGTGGGAACAGATCGGCAGTGGCAACACCGATACGCGCCGCAGCCGATGCAAGGCGCCGTTCGGCGGCGATCACATCGGGACGACGACGCAGCAGATCGCCCGGTGTTCCCGCAGCGACCACGACCGGCAACGTCGGTGGCGTTCCCACCTTCGACAGCTCGCTGCTCAGAGCATCGGGAGCCCGGCCGGTGAGTACAGCGATCCGATGTTCGGCAATCGCCGACTGTGCCTCGAGCGGAGGAATGCGGCCCAGCGTCGTCTGCAATTGAGCGCTGGCGCGAGCCGTATCGAACTCGGTGCCACGGCCCGCCTCCAATCGTGCCTGCACCAGCTTCAGCGAGTCGGTCTGGTTCGAAGCGTTGCTGCGAGCGACTTCGAGCCGTTGCAACAGGCCCTGGTGTTCGAAATAAGCACGCGCCAGCTCGCCGATGACGACGGTCTGCAGCGACGCCAGGTCGGCGGCAGTGGCGGCGGTCTCGGCCCGCTGGGCTCTGACGCTGTTGCGCACGCGGCCGAAGAAATCGAGTTCCCAGAAGGCATCGATCGCCGCTTCGTAACTATCGCCATCGCGATTCTCACGGGCGATGCCTGGGAGCTGGTCCGCGCTCGACCGTCCATTGCCTACTTGTCCGCTCGCGGTGATGGCGGGGAGATAGTCTAGTTTGGATTGACGCAGCAGGGCGCGAGCTGCATTCAATCTTGCCAATCCGATGCGCAGGTCGTGATTGGCGGCGAGCGCATCGTCGATGAGACCGGACAGCTGCGGATCGTTCAGCGATTTCCAGAACTCCGCTTCGACAGCGGCCGTCGTCACCTTGATGGCATCGGTACCGGCGAAATCCTTCACCGCCGGATCGGCAGGCGTCGCGTATTTCGAGGTCGAACAGGCAGACAGAGCTACCACCATAGCCAGGCCAAGCAAGCGATTACGCATATCAGCTCTGCGCATGAGACACCTCGACTGGCGCCGCTACGACTGCGTGCTCATGAAGCTTAGGCGCCGAACCCGGCACCAGCTTCCGCAACGTCACGTAGAAGATCGGCGTCAGCAGCAAGCCGAACAGCGTCACGCCCAACATGCCGGCGAACACGGTCACGCCGGTTGCCGAGCGAACTTCGGCCCCCGCGCCGCGAGCCAGCACCAGTGGAACTACACCGGCGATGAAAGCGATCGACGTCATCACGATCGGCCGCAGTCGCAGGCGGCACGATTCCAGCGCCGCTTCGACGATGCCCTTGCCGGTCATTTCGAGCTCGCGCGCGAACTCGACGATCAGGATGGCGTTCTTGCACGCCAGCCCCATCAGCACCACCAGCCCGACCTGCACAAAAACATTGTTGTCGCCGCCGGTGAGCTTCACTCCGAGCAACGCGGACAGCAGGCACATCGGCACGATCATGATCACCGCCAGCGGCAGCACCCAGCTTTCGTACAGTGCGGCGAGCACCAGGAAAGCGAGCAGCACGGCAAGCGGGAACACCACCAGGTTGGCCGACCCTTCGTTGACCTGCTGATAGGTGAGGTCGGTCCATTCCATGGTCATGCCGTTCGGCAGCACCTTCGCGGCCAGTTCCGTCACTTTCTTGACCGCCTGGCTGGAGGACAGCACCTTCGGATCCGACGAACCGATCAGATCCGCCGCCGGGTAGCCGTTGTATCGCATGACCGGATCGGGACCGTAAGCCTGCTTGATGTTGACCACGCTGCCGATCGGCACCATCTGGCCACCCTCGTTACGCGTGCGCAGGTTCGCGATGTCTTCGACGTCGTCGCGGAAACTTGCATCGGCTTGCGCGAGTACCTGGTAAGTGCGTCCGAATCGATTGAAGTCGTTCACGTAGACCGATCCCAGGTACACCTGCATGGTCGCGAACAGCTCGTTGAGGTCCATGCGCTGTGCCTTGGCCTTGGTGCGGTCGATCACCGCATCGAGCTGCGGCACATTGCCTTGGTACGAACTGATCGGAAAGCCCATGCCCGGCGTCCCGGCGACGGCGCCCGACAGCGCGTTCAGCGTGTTCTGCAATTCGCCGAAGCCGAGGCTGGTGCGATCCTGCACGAACAGCGAGAAGCCGGAGCCCGTGCCGAGACCGTTGATCGCGGGCGGCATGATGGATAGCGCGAAACCGTCCTGGATGGATCCCAGCTTGCCGTTGATCTCGTGGGCTATCTGCAGCGCGGTGCGCTTGCGTTTCTCGAAGCCATCGAGCGAGAAGAAGACGGTTCCGGTGTTGGATGTATTGACGAACTGCAGCGGATTCAGGCCGGAAAACTGCACCGCGTAGTTGACGCCCTCGGTCTCGAGCGCCAGGCGAGCCATCTGGCGCACCGTCGCCTGCGTCCGATCCAGCGAGGCGCCTTCGGGCAGCTTGGCGAAGCCGATCAGGTACATCTTGTCCTGTTCGGGAATGAAGCCGCCGGGAACCACGGTGAACATGAGTCCCGTGCACACGAGCAACACGGCATAGATGCCGAACGCGAAGCCGCGACGATGCAACGAACCAGAGACTGCGCCGTGGTACTTGTCGGAACTGCGTTGGAACATGCGGTTGAATGGCCGGAACAGCCAGCCGAGGCCGCGATCCATGATGCGGGTCAGGCGATCCTTCGGTGCGTCATGCGACCTGAGCAGTACGGCAGCGAGCGCCGGAGACAAGGTCAGCGAATTGAACGCGGAGATCACCGTTGAGATCGCAATGGTCACCGCGAACTGCCGGTAGAACTGGCCGGTGACGCCGGACAGGAAAGCCATCGGCACGAACACGGCGCACAACACGAGCGCGATCGCGATGATCGGGCCGCTCACCTCGCGCATGGCCTGATGCGCAGCCTCGATCGGCGACCGGCCTTCCGAGATGTTGCGCTCGACGTTCTCCACCACCACGATGGCATAGTCGACCACGATACCGATCGCCAGCACCAGCCCGAACAACGACAGCGTATTGATCGAGAAACCCAGCGCCAGCAGCACGGCGAACGTGCCGACGACCGACACGGGCACGGCCAGCAAGGGAATGATCGAGGCGCGCCAGGTCTGCAGGAACAGGATGACGACCAGCACCACCAGCGCTACCGCTTCCAGCAGCGTCTGCACCACGCTGGCGATGGATTCGCGCACGAACACCGTGACATCGTAGACGATGGAATATTCGATGCCGGCCGGGAAGTTCTTCGACAGCTCCTCCATTTTCCTGCGAACGCCGTCCGAGAGTTCGATGGCGTTGCTACCTGGCGATTGGAAGATCGGAATGGCCACGGCCGTCTGGTTGTTCAGCTCGGCACGCAGGGTGTAGTCGTTGGCGCCGAGCTCCAGCTTGGCGACGTTCGCCAACCGGACCACTTCGCCGTCGGCGCCGGTCTTCAGCACGATCTGCCCGAATTCATCTTCGGTGATCAGGCGGCCCTGCGCATTGATGGACAGCAGGAAGTCCGATGCCTTCGGACTCGGCGGCGCACCGAGCTGGCCTGCGGAGACCTGGACGTTCTGTTCGCGAATCGCCTTGACGATGTCGTTCGCGGTGATGCCGCGGGCAGCCGCCTTGTCCGGATCGATCCAGATACGCATGGCGTAGTCGCCCGCGCCGAACATGACGACATCGCCGACGCCGGCAACGCGGGCGAGTTCATCCTTGACGCGGAGAGTTCCGTAGTTGCGCAGGTAGTTCGCATCGTACTTGCCATTCGGCGATGTCAGGTGCACGACCATGGTCAGGTTGGGCGACCGCTTCTGCGTCGTCACGCCCTGGCGGCGCACGTCCTCGGGCAGGCGGGCCTGTGCCTGGCTGACACGGTTCTGCACTTTCACCTGGGCGTCGTCAGGATCCGTGCCCGGCTTGAACGTCACGGTCAGGGACATCACGCCGTCGCTGCCCGCGACGGACTTCATGTACATCATGCCCTCGACGCCATTGATCGCCTCTTCGAGCGGCGTCGCGACGGTTTCGGCAATGGTCTTCGGATTGGCGCCGGGATAAACGGCGCGGACCTGCACGGTCGGCGGCACCACTTCGGGGTACTCGCTGATCGGCAGCAACGGAATCGCAATCGCGCCCGCGAGCATGATCACGATGGACAGCACCGCCGCGAAAATCGGGCGGTCGACGAAGAACGCTGAGAAGTTCATGCGGGTTGGGGCAAGCGTTGTTTGTCTAGTGCCCGGCCGGAGCGGCGTTGGGGGCATTGGCCGCGCTGGCGGCTTCTGCGTTCAGCTCCACCGGCTGAACGGGCATGCCGGGTGCGAACACTTTCTGCATGCCGGCGACGATGATCCTGTCGCCGGGGGCGAGGCCGGATTCGACGATGCGCATGTCGTCGATCGTGCGTCCCAGCACGATGTCCTTGCGCTGCGCCTTGTTGTCCTTGTCCACGGCGAAGACGAACTTGCGATCCTGGTCGGTAATGATGGCTTTCTCATCGATCAGCAGCGCGGTGAACTTGAGGCTGCCAAGCAATTGCACGCGAGCGAACAATCCGGGAGTGAACACGCGGTCGCCGTTGGAGAGGACCGCCCGGGCGCGAATCGTGCCGGTCAGCGGATCCACTTTGTTGTCCAGGAAGTCGACGACGCCTTGGTGCGGATAGCCCTTCTCGTCGGCGAGTCCGACACGCACCGGGTTTTTCGCATCGCGCGAACTCTGTCGTCCGCCGGCACGAGCCATCTGGTTATAGCGCAGGTAAGCCTGCTCATCACCTTCGAAGTAAACATAGACTGGATCGAGGGAGACCAGCGTGGTCAGCACCGTGGTATCGGTCTTCGCCAGGTTACCGGTCGTGACGAGCGCTCGCCCGGCCCGCCCTGAAATCGGGGCACGCACTTGCGTGAATCCGAGATTCAGCTTGGCGATGGACAACGCCGCTTCGGCGACATGCAGTTCGGAGATGGCCTGCGCCACGGCTGATTCCCGCTGGTCATATTCTTCGGTGGAGATCGCCTTGGAATCCGCCAGCGATTTCGCACGCTTCAACTCGCTTTGTGCAAGAGCTACACGGCTGCGCCCACGGGCAACTTCGGCATCGGCGCGTTCGTATTCGGCCTTGTAGCTGCGGGCATCGATAGTGAACAGGACATCGCCTGCCTTGACCTCCTGCCCTTCCTTGAAGCTGATCTTCTCGATGTAGCCACCGACGCGCGGCATCAAGTCCACGGTTTCCACCGCGGCGACGCGGCCGGTGAACTCATCCCACTGCGTGATTTCTTTCTGGGCCACCGTGGCTACGGTGACTTGGGGTGCCTGAGGACCGCCGCCGCCCGCTGCTCCTCCGCCGCAGCCTGCAAGCAGTGCTGCGATCGCAATTACTGCGACCAGACGGCGATGAAAAGCATGGTCCTGTGTCATCGTCGTATCCTGGAACGTCACGAGCTGCAATCTTGGGGAGCGCGGAATGTGCGGCAACACACCGTGCGCACGCTTGTACTTGCGTGCTGACTTTGACTATACGGATCTATAAGGGCGGCGGCCCTTACTCCCTGCTGCGGACGAACTCTCGTGGTGTCTGTCCGGTCATGCGGCGGAAAGTACGCGAGAAATGGCTTTGATCGCAGAAACCCAGCGCTGCCGCAATATCGCAGACAGAGCGGTCGCCGTGCAGTAACAAAAGTTGCGCCCGGGCGATGCGCTGCTGCATCAGGTAATTCATCGGGCTACTGCCGGTGCTCACTCGGAACAGGCGAGCGAAATGAAACCGGCTGACCCCGGCGGCGCTGGCGAGATCGTCCAGCGTCAGACTCTCGCCCAGATTCGCTTCCATGAAGGTTCGCGCACGCTTCAAAGCCGCGGCACTCAGGCCCGGGCTGGCGTGAACCGCAGGCTCCGAGGGGGTCCACAGCAGCCCTTGGGTAAGGTCTGCGTGATTCAGCGACGTCTCATTGTCCAGGTAGGTGCTCATAGGGGCTCCGCAATCCTGACTCAATTTTCGTCCGCGATCTATTGGCGGCCACGCACGAGAGTATGCACCTGGCGTCAACAGTGAGGCCCGTGACAATGATGAGAGGCACCGATAGGAACCCTCACCGGGGCAGCAACATGACCACGATACACCCCGTCAATGCCACAGTATGCAATCCGTGGACATCATTGTCGGCAGGTTGCCGCGCCGTTTCCAGTGCCCCCTGTTGAATGCCCCCTGGATTCATCACCGCAACATCTCCTGCGCGAGTCGATTGATTTGCGTCACCACCCTTGGCAGTTCGAGCATGGTCAGTTCGCCGCGATCCACGACCTTGCGTCCGTTGATGAAGCTGTAATCCACCCGGTCCAGCTGGCACAGGATCAGTGCTGCTACCGGATCGAGCTGGGCTCCGGCAAATGCCGGTCGATCGATATCGACGGCAATGAAGTCCGCCGCTGCGCCGGGCGCGAGGTAGCCGACATCGTCTCGTCCCAAGACTTTCGCTCCGCCGAGCGTTGCGATTTCGAGCGCTTCACGCGCCGTCATCGCACCGGCATCACGATCCAGTACGCGAGCGATGAGACAAGCCTGCCTGGCTTCGTGAAACAGATTGGTCGCATCGTTCGACGCCGCTCCATCGGCGCCGAGTCCGACGGGAACGCCGGCGCTGCGCATTTTCTTGATCGGCGCGAGACCGCTCGCGAGCCTGAGATTGCTGCATGGGCAATGCGCCACGCCCGTTCCGGTGCGACCGAACATGGCTATGGCGGAATCGTTCAACTGCACGCAGTGGGCATGCCACACGTCGCTGCCGACCCAGCCGACAGATTCCGCATAGTCGCCCGGCGTCACGCCAAACTTCGCGAGGCTATAGTCCACGTCGGCTTGATTCTCGGCGAGATGCGTGTGCAATCGCACTCCCGGATAGCTGCGGGCCAAGGCGGCGGACTCACGCATCAAGTCGCGCGATACGGAGAACGGCGAGCACGGCGCCAGCGTGATTCGCGTCATCGCATGGCGTGAATTGTCATGAAAGGATTCGATCACGCGACGGCTGTCGCGCAGGATGTCAGCTTCCTTTTCCACGAGTGCGTCCGGAGGCAGGCCACCGAGACTCTCGCCGACGCTCATGCTGCCGCGGCTCGCATGAAAGCGAATGCCGACGTCCCGGGCCGCTCGAATTTCATCATCGAGCGTCGCGCCGTTGGGGAATAGATAAAGATGATCGCTCGCCGTGGTGCAACCGGACAGCATGAGTTCGGCCGCACACATCTGCGTACTGGCATACACCCCTTCCGGCGTCAGGCGCGCCCAGATCGGATAGAGCGCTTTGAGCCAGCCGAACAGCTCGCAGTTCTGCGCCGCCGGCACGACACGGGTGAGCGTCTGGTAGAAATGATGATGCGTGTTGACCAGCCCCGGCAGCACCACGTGGCGTCCCCGCAGGTCGAGCACTTCATCTGCGTTCGCGGGTAGATCGGCAGGGGCCCCGACGTCCTCGATCGCCCCGTCGCGCACGAAGATTGCGGCGTTCCGCAATTCCTGCCGCGATTCGTCCATGGTCACGAGCGTGTGGATGTTCTTGACGAGCAGCGTACCCAGGTGGCCTCCGTTGGCCGCAGGCGGCGGACTTCATGATTCATAAATGCATGCGTCGTGCCAGCCACGCTTGCAGACCGCCCGGCAGCGTGTATCGTGGCGCGCCTGAGCCAGACGCATGCCGCCAAGCGTAGAACGCCACACGCACATCGCCGCACGTATAACACCACCGGGGGGCTGCCCGTGACCGCGCCGACCATAGAAAAAACCTTCATTTCCGCCGAGTCGCTGCTGAGGGATTCCCTCGAACTCGGCTTGCAGGTCGTGCGCAGCGGTTTTCGGCCATCGTTCCTGGTCGGTATCTGGCGCGGCGGCGCACCCATCGGCATCTCGGTCCAGGAAGTGCTGGAGTATTACCAGATCGAATGCGACCACATCGCCATCCGCAC
>Ga0157380_10003377_pt1 | contig 10957 bp, 9 predicted proteins | sample S35metaG_FD_119757 | JGI IMG/M metagenome (GOLD analysis project Ga0157380, IMG submission 119757) | Switchgrass rhizosphere microbial communities from Kellogg Biological Station, Michigan, USA - S3-5 metaG | ecosystem: Host-associated > Plants > Roots > Rhizosphere > Soil | place: USA: Michigan...
AATAAACGCGCGAAGTCATAGATCAGCCAGGCCCGACGCGGGGTAACATTCAGCGCACGCCGAAAAGCTTCACCGGCTTCACGTAAACGGCCAGAAACACGAAGTTCGTTGCCAAGGCGGCGTAACAGATGTGCGCGTTCGACGTCTTCCGCAGAAACTTCATTTAGCAAAGTATCGGGCCGGTCAGTCCCCTTCCCACCGACCCTAAAATCCGACTTCGCCAGGTCCAGAACATGCTCCGGTGCCAATTGTGAAAGCTTGGTCTTACGATTCAAGGAGCCCGGTTCATTCAAATAATCGCGAAGGTCACGACTACGATTATCCAGTTTGTCTTCGTGGATTAAGGGAAAGAGTTCGCGCACTACCCGTCGATAGTTTCGGCCGCCGGATGCTATGACAAACTGCTTGCCTTTGCCGTTGATCTCAGTGCGGTAGCGATAACGCACGCTGCCGCCGCGCCTCAGAGTCCGTACGGCTGAAGTCTCTACCGTTTCGAAGTCCGCTACATCAAGATGGTTTGGATAGATTCGAAAGAGGCGCAGGACTGAAGTGATTGGACCTTGCCGTCGTAGTGAACTGCCATCGAACGCAATGCGGTCGAAAAAGGCGAATAGCGGTATTAGCAACCAGGCCGAAGCGATAAGGATGAGAGCCCAGGCATCGTGATCGGCACGCAGAAGCAGCGCAGAACAAAACGTAACGACACCCGCAAGTGCAAGATAAGGTCCCGGTGAAACTCGCACCGTGGCAACCGCCGGTTTCGCACGAGCGCGCGCGCGCTGGGCTTCCGCTTCGGCAATAGCGCTTAGGCTGTCAACCTGTTCTGTTTCGCGCATCTATCGACTGCTTCTCAAGCTTCGACAATCCACCGGTAATTCGATCGTAAAACTGGCTCGCTGCCGGCCTGGTTCAGTGTAACGTAAGTCAGCGAATTGAACGAGAGTCTCTTCTGTGCAGGCTGGATCTTGGAGACGCGCTACTGGAAAGCGCGCGAAGTCGAGGAAAATCTTGAGTCTTCGGTCTTCAGCGATCTGCTGAATCGCCGCCGCCAATTCACCTTCTGGCTTTGGATAGCGGACTAATCGATCGATTGTTCCAGGGTTTTCAAGAATGCCGAGCCTGAAGCGATACGTCGCTCCATTGGTCTCAAAAGTGGAGTCCCACCGAAAAGGATTTGCGAGCGTCGGCATCACCGCGAGACGTGCGAGAGCTTCCTGATACTGACTCGCGATGGCGTTCGCCTGGTTTCTCGCAATCGAAACAGCTTGCCGATGCGCGACCGATAATCCAATCCAGTAAATCGCTACCAGAGTCAATCCTCCGATAGCGATCCGTGTACCCCATTTCTGACCAGCTTTAAGAACAAACAAAAGAACGAGCATCACCACAACGCCAAACCACAACGCGATCAATAAATTCGGGTTCGAGATGTCCGCGCGTCTGCCTGGACCAAACGTAATCGTCCAACTAAGGATAATCGCCAATCCCACCCAAAAGATCTTTTGCGCCTTGGTTCGCGCCGTCAACAAAAACGAAGCGCCGCCTAAGAACAACCACATGAACGGGTCAACGATGTAAAGTAGATCCCCGTAGAACCAACGCGAATCAAACGGCAGCAGGGGACGAACGCCATAGTTGTTTAGCCAATCAAGGAATGGATGTGTTGCAGTGGCGACCAAAGACACGAGCAATAATCCACGTAGCTGCGCCGTTGGCTCACGACCACGCCACCGCGCAACAAGTCGATCGGTAGCGTAGACGAGCAGAGGTAACAGTAGCGCGAGACAAATTGTACCTACGATTGAGTGTGTAATGCCTCGATGATGATGAAGTAAAGTCCAACGATCGGCGAAGAGGCCGACGACGACGTCGGAATCAGGAGCATTGGCTGCGAGAATTGAGACTGTGGTCGCTGCGGGCGATAGTCGATCGAGCCCTGCCTTCGCCAACGTGAGGCCCACCAACGAATGAGTCAGATTGTCCATGGGTGAGCTGAGATTAAAGAACCACCTGTACAAAACAGGTGGTCTTCGGATTTATGCAACGGATGTAAAGTGTATCGAATACGTCAGCTGGCTTCGGGGGGCAATTTGGCGAAACGATCTGGATCTAAACTCTGCAGTGCAGTTGCAGCCTCGCGCGCCGCAGCTGACGGAGGCAGCGGCAAATTATCCGGTCCCTTGGCCTTGCGCGAAGCATCGACGAGATTAAAGAGCACGTCAGCTGCTTCTTTTTTCTTTCCCTGTTTCTCGTAGACCTTCGCGAGCTTAAGGTTGGCGGTTTCAGCCGTAACGGCCGGATTGTTTGCACTCGCAAGCGACGCAAAAAGCTGAGCCGCCTCGTCCAGCTTGCCGTCGCTCTCTTTCGTTTGTGCCAGCGCGAACTTGGCCAATGCCGCAACTTCAGGCACGCTGCTGTTGCTTAGGTCGTTCAGGTCGCTAATCCCTTTCGACCGGTCAAGCACGAGCTTGTTCGTTGCAATGAAATAACGAGCCTCGGCCTTATAAGGGTCTCCGTATTTTTCAGCAACCTTTTGAAACTCTTCGATGGCGCGTTGGGCGCGCTGTTCTTCGCTGGCAAAGACAGTACCGGCAGTTGGATCCGGAGTTGTGCTTGAGCTGACAGTCGCAGTCGCAATATCGATTGCACGGCCCAGTGCGGCCCGAGCCTCATCACTCTTACGACCGCTCCACCGCATAAAAAGCAGGATCAATATGCCGGCGAGAACGACACCGCCGAGCGCATAGAGGATCGTCCGACCCTTTCCTTCGAGCCGATCAGCCGTACGATCCAGGAGCGACATCGTTGTGTCGCGAAAACGATCGTGTTTTAACTCCCGGACACGTTTCTTCTTATACTTTGCCACTCTTTACCTCTCGCAAGTCCACATAGTGAGGAGCGTTCTTTGGGTGTATGATTGAAAAGCGTCACTCTAATGGCGGCTATGAAAAGTTGTCAAGCAGGCCCAGTTTCAGAGACTGCCCGAGGCGACCACAGCCCTTCGGTGTCAGCATCGCGCCGCATCTAACCCTCATATGAGATTTTCTTGGGAACAAATCAGCTTCCGGTGTTGTCTAAGCGGATGCCTGTCCGGGAATGGGCGAAGAAGATCAAGTGCTCTGATTCCCGCCCCAGGGGGTAACCGGTGAGCTACGGGGAGCAAATAGCCATCCGAGGGCAGATGAATTTGGAGCAGGTCGCTTCGGCTACCTCGGTGGAGCCTCGGGTTCAAGATGGACAGTTCATTGAAAGATTGAAGCGCGGCGAATCCGCAGCCTTCGAAACACTCGTAAGCGAACGCTCTGGAGAAATATATGGTCTTCTCTATCGTATGACCGAAAATCCGGAGGAGGCGCGAGATTTAACCCAGGAAACATTCTTACGGGCGTTTCAGAGTATTCGAAGTTTTCGCGGCGATTCCGACTTGCGAACCTGGATTTATCGAATTGCAATCAATCAGGCCCGCAATCGTTGGCGTTGGTGGCGCAGGCGGCGTCGCGACTCGACGGTGTCGATTGATTCGACGGACGAGAATGGCAAACCAGCACTGGTTGCGACTCTGAAAGCCGAGAACGTGCAGAGCCCCGAGCAGGACACGCTCGCACACGAACGAGAGCGCATTTTGCGCAACGCATTGAAGGGCTTGCGGCGAGTTTATCGAGAGACCGTCATCCTGCGCGATATTGAAGGATTTGCGTACGAGGAAATAGCAGTTGCGCTGGATATAAGCGTTGGAACTGTCAAATCCCGACTGGCACGCGGACGCCAGGAACTCCGCAGTAAGTTAGAAGGATCTTTGTAACCCAGGTTTTCCACTGCTCTTGCCGAGTAGTTTAACGGCAGCGGGTCGAGAATCTGAACTCTGGATAGCTGACCCGCCCCGGCTCACTTAACTCGGTGCCAAATGGGTCGAAGTGAAGAACGGCGGGCAGAGGCTTCCAAAAGGGGAAAATGAGAGCGTATTTGAAAACGTGGCCAGCAACACCCGTTGGAGCATCGCTCGCATAAGCCTGAACGGTTTGCCTTAAACGTCGAAGTTGCTTCTTTTTCAAAAGGGAGCAGCCGGGGTCGGTCAGCTATCCAACTCTTCGAAGCATCTTCGAAGAATAAGGAAAGAAGTTTCCTATGTTGTGCGAAGAGACTAAACAATCGCTTTCGTTATACATCGACGATTGTGTGTCCTTACCGACGCGGGTAGCGATTGACGAACATCTCGATCGCTGCCCCGTTTGCCGGTCTGAAGAAGCAGAGTTACGTTCATTGTCGCGTAGCTTGAGCTTGTTGACACGGCCTGCGCCTCCACCCGATTTGGCGATGGCCGTTTGCGACGCGCTCGCAATTGAGTCAGCAGCTCAGCGTCAGCAACCTGACCCTTCTTTGGGACAACGCATCGCTCGTTTTCTCGAGCCACGGCTGATGCCTTACACCGTCGGCTCATTTGCATCAGTTATCCTCTTCTTCATGATGTTCACTGCTTTGCGACCGCACTTTGTCGCACTGCGTGAAGCTTCAGTTCAGAACAGCGGTGTGATGATCGTCTATCCGCTTTACGATTTGAATCGGCCCGTCAACGCAGAGACTTTTGCTGCCAGCCGCGCACCATTCGCGGAGGAGTCGCCGAGCCTTAATCCAGTCGGCTCTCTTGCGGCTCTGACACGGGCGTATGCACACCCGCAACGAGGTGAGCCGCAAGATGGCGACGACATGATCGTGGTCGCAAATGTGTTCAGCAATGGATCCGCTTCGCTGGCCGACGTTGTTCAGGCGCCGAAAGATAAACGCATGCTGGATGAGTTCGAAAGTGCACTGCGTCGGGATCCCGCGTTTGTGCCGGCTTCATATGATCGTCGACCTGACACAATGCGCGTTGTGTTTGCAGTGCAGAAAGTAGACGTTGACGATAACTTCTAAGCCAAGGGTAAATCACGTAACGAAAAACGCTCCGGTTGATCCGGAGCGTTTTCTTTTTGGCGCTGTGACGTAACTCAGGCACGCAAGCCTGGAAGATAATAAACGCTGGCCAGCACATTCAACTCTCTGCGCAACAAGCGCCACTCTTCTTCTACATCTGCTCTCAAGGTGCGACGCAACATCACCCCGTTGATCTCTGAAGCAATATTCAGGACCTTGATCATTTCCGGCTTGGTTTCAGGGTAATTCTCTTTGTGATCAAATTCTGATCGCAACTTGTCCATCGCCTTTTCAAGATCCTTTGCTCGATCGTTAAGACGATCTTCTTTGTTAGATCCGTCGAGCGCACTCTTGTCGAGGGCTTTGTCGAACAGTTTGACAAAACTGTCGCTGCGGTCTTCGGCATTCTTGATCAGTTGATTAACTTCCGCTTTGGTCCAAATTCGTCCGCGTGGGCCGCGACGTTGGGCCACCAGGGGCATTACCGACGACGCGAGAAGTAAAAGACCGATCGCTCCTGAAAACCTTCTAAAAGAAATCATCTTCAGCTCCTTTTCAAATTGTTGGGCGTTTCTCTCAAACTCCGAAACGCCCAAATCTGGTTGATGCTTTGTATTGCATCCCGATTATGACGGATAAGAGCTCTCGCCGGTTTGAAATAATTTTGGCCCCTCAGCTTTCTGGGCCGATTCAGTACCGTGCGCGGTAGCGCATGGCCAAGGCTTAGCTGCCGCCACGATACTCAATAGCAAACCGCCGCTGCTGATCGAGCGTGCTGGCCATCCGCTACCGCGGACGGTACTGAATAGCATGCGGTTTAGACACATGTTAGGGCCGCGACAAGCCAGCTATTAAGGCTTTATGACACTCGCTTGACGCACCGCACTTCGCATGCTAGTTTGCGTTTTTACCTTTTATTACTGATTCCATAACGTGAATGCTGGGTGAGTTCACGTGGTGACCAGCTTGACTGCAACTGCGCCTCAACTGAAGAAGACTCCTCTCAATAATGCCCATCGCCAACTCGGCGGCCGCATGGTTGATTTTGGCGGCTGGGATATGCCCGTTCAGTATCCGGCTGGAACGATCGAAGAACATCTTCGCACCCGAACACATGCAGGATTGTTTGACGTGTCGCACATGGGCGAGATAGATGTACGTGGACGCGATGCCATCGCTTTCGTAAATCGCATCACGTCAAATGATGTAACTAAGTTGATCGATGGGCAGGCGCAATACACTGCGTTGACCACGCCTGAAGGAACGGTTATCGACGATCTATTGGTCTATCGATTCAGCGAAGATCACCTGTTTCTAGTCGTGAATGCCGGAACGACTGAAAAAGACTGGGAATGGATCCAGTCGCATCACGCTGGTGAATCAGTTGAATTGAACAACGTCAGTGCTGAGTATTGCCAACTCGCCCTTCAAGGACCTGAAGCGCTTTCAATCTTGCAAAAGTTAACCGCCGAGCCTCTGACTGAAATCAAGTATTACCACTTCACGACAGGTCAGGTAGACAACGTTGACGGGATCATTTCACGCACTGGTTACACGGGCGAAGATGGATTCGAATTCTACGCCGCCGCCGCTGAAGGCGAACGGCTCTGGAACAAGATTCTCGACGCCGGGAACCTTGGCTCCGATGACGGCATTCTTCCCGCCGGTTTAGGCGCGCGCAACACGTTGCGACTTGAAGCGGGCATGGCCCTCTATGGCCACGAACTGACCGAGGCAACAACGCTCCTGGAAGCAAACCTCGGCTGGATCTGCAAACTAGATAAAGGTGATTTCATTGGCAGAGAGACGCTTGCTCGACAAAAAGAAAGCGGTCTGAAGCGTAAGCTCGTTGGATTCGAAGTCACTGAGCGCGGGATTGCACGCGATGACTACGACGTGGTGATAAACGATCAACGTGTCGGCAAAGTCACTTCGGGCAGCCCGGCTCCGTACCTGAAGAAAAATATCGGCTTCGCGTATTTACCGATCGAGTTCACTAACGTGGGCCAGGAGATCAAGATCGATGTGCGCGGTCGACTCATCGGTGCGCAAGTCATCAAGACACCGTTCTACAAACGACAGAAGTAAGGCAGCTGACATAACACGCATTTGTTGGAGGAAGCATGGCAAACGTTCCAGAAGACCTACACTACAGTAAGGACCATGAATGGGTACGAGTCGACGGAGCTGAGGCAGTGATCGGAATCACTGACTACGCTCAGAATTCGCTGGGAGACGTGGTGTATGTCGAACTGCCCAAGCCAGGCGATGAGTTTGGGGCAAACGAATCCTTCGGTTCTGTCGAATCGGTAAAAGCAGTGTCGGAAGTCTTCACTCCTGTTACGGGCGAAGTAACCAAGATCAATGAGTCGCTAGCTGATGAGCCCGAGAAGGTGAATGCCGATCCTTACGGCGACGGCTGGATGATACGCATCCGCATGTCGAATCCGGGTGAGGTCGATAGTCTGCTGACCGCAGCCGAATACGAAGACTTTACGAAAGCTGAGACCGAATAAACTTGCGCTACATTCCTAACTCTCCCGAAGAGCGCGCAGAGATGCTCAGCTCGATCGGGATCGCATCAGCAGAACACCTATTCGATTCAATTCCCTCCGAGTTACGTTTAAAGTCGCCATTAAAAACGCCTCCGGCCCTCTCAGAAATCGAACTGCTGGCGCGCTTCGAACTACTCGGTGCCCGTAACACCGGCGGTGCGAATCGGATCAGCTTCCTCGGCGCCGGCGCGTATTCGCATTACAGCCCCACGATTGTCGATCACATCCTTTCGCGGTCTGAATTCTTTACTGCTTACACACCGTACCAGCCGGAAATCTCGCAAGGCACACTACAAACAATTTTTGAGTTCCAAACACTCGTCTGCCAGTTGACGGGAATGGAAGTCGCTAACGCGTCGATGTACGACGGCTCGACAGCACTTGCCGAAGCTGTCTTGATGGCCGAACGGGTTACCCGGAAGTCAAAGGTTGTCGCGTCCGGAGCGATTCATCCTCAGTATCTCGAAGTGATACGCACTTACGTGCAACACGCGGGCATCGATTTAGACGTAGTGGCTTTTGACGCGCAATCGGGCCAGGCTGGAAAAGAACTTGTCGACAGCATCGACGATAAGACAGCGGCAGTTGTAGTTCAGTCTCCAAACTTCTTTGGTTGTGTTGAAGACCTAGCCGCGTTTGCCACTGCGGCTCGTGCAAAAGGTGCATTACTGGTCGTCGCCGTCACCGAAGCCATCTCGCTTGGATTGTTGAAGTCGCCGGGCGAGTGCGGTGCAGACATCGTTGTAGCTGAAGGACAGTCGTTCGGAGTGCCGCTGTCGTTTGGTGGTCCATACGTTGGTCTGTTTGCGACTATGGAAAAATACGCGCGACAGATCCCGGGGCGACTGGTTGGCGAAGCGTACGACAAAAAGGGCAACAGAGGTTTTGTACTGACGTTGGCGACCCGCGAACAACATATTCGACGGGAGAAAGCCACTTCAAACATCTGCACAAATGAAGGACTGATTGCTCTCGCTGCGACTGTCTATCTCGAGACGATGGGCAAACGAGGGATGCGGGAGGTGGCAGAACAATGTATTCAAAAGGCAGCGTACGCAGCGCGAAAGATTCGTAAGTTAAGGGGCTTTGAGCTTCCCTATTCCGGTCCTTTTTTCAATGAATTCGTAGTGCGCGGGCCCTTGAATGCACCCGAATTGCTGTCGCGCCTTGGGAAAGAGAAGAACATAGAAGGAGGCGTGGCGCTTTCGCAATTCTTTCCTGCACAAGAGAGAGATTTTTTGGTGTGCGTGACTGAGACAAACACGCGCGAACAGATTGATCAATTGGTGGATGGATTAGCTGCCGTTGCAACGTGAGGTCTTTGAAGAAACGAAACTCAACTACAGAACGGAAGCGAAGCGACCGATTTCAAGTTGAGTTGAGTTTCCGGTTAGTTGAAATCAGTCGCTTCGCTCCCGTTCTGTAGTTGAGTCATCGTCGTCGCATTTATTGAAAATGGATTCTCAAATAACAAAAGTAACCAGCCACATCAGCTTGAATGAGCAGCTGATTTTCGAACGCTCGCAAGAGGGTCGCATCGGATATCGTTTGCCTGCTCTCGACGTCGATCAGATCCCGCTGAACGATCTCCTCCCAGCCTCATTTCAGCGCGACGATGGTCTCGAAGGCATGCCCGAGGTCAGTGAAGTCGACGTGATCCGACACTTCGTTCGCATGTCAACGTGGAATTATTCAATCGACCTCGGCATGTACCCGTTGGGCTCGTGCACGATGAAATACAACTCGCGACTCAATGAGAAAGTCGCGCGCATAGCAGGCTTTGCGAATCTTCACCCTTTGACGCCAGCCGAAGACGCTCAGGGCGCACTGGAAGTGATTTACGAATTACAGCAACACCTGGCCGAGATTACGGGCCTGCCTGGAATTTCGTTGCAGCCCGCCGCGGGAGCTCACGGCGAGATGACGGGCATCATGATCATCCGTGCCTTCATCGACGCGCGCGATGGGTCGGCAGGCTCGAATCGCCGCGTGATGCTGATACCCGATTCTGCACACGGCACAAATCCAGCGTCGGCTCATCTCTCGGGCTTCTCAGTTAAAACAATCAAATCAACCGCTGAGGGTCTCACTGATCTCGATCACCTGCGCGAGCTTTGTGCGCCCGGCGACGTGGCCGGGTTGATGCTCACCAATCCGAACACCTTGGGTTTGTTTGAACGAAACATCCAACAGATCTGTCAGATTGTTCATGACGCGGGCGGGCTGGTTTACATGGACGGAGCGAACATGAATGCGCTGGTCGGCGTCGCGCGGCCGGGCGACATGGGCGTCGACGTGATTCATTTGAATCTGCATAAGACGTTCTCGACTCCGCATGGCGGCGGTGGTCCAGGCTGTGGTCCTTGCTGCTGCACGAAAGAGTTGGAACCATTCCTGCCCGTGCCAAGAATCGTGAAGAACGGTGACGGTTATCAACTCGATCATGCTCAGCCAAAATCAATCGGACGTGTAAAAGCATTCTTCGGCAACTACGGCATGATGCTGCGCGCGCTGTCGTACACGTTGACCCACGGCAACGATGGCCTCCGGGAAGCGACTGAAGCCGCGGTGCTCAACGCACGCTACATCGCCCACGCACTCACGTCTGACTACGAGAAGCCTTTCAATAGCCCGCCGATGCACGAGGTCGTTTTCACAGACAAGCGACAGTCGCGTAAAGGTGTCCACACGCTCGACATCGCGAAGCGTCTCATCGACTACGGTTTCCACCCGATGACGATCTATTTTCCGCTGATTGTTCAGGGCGCGATGCTGATTGAGCCGACGGAGTCAGTGGGACGGCAGGAGTTGGACCAGTTCATTGCAGCGATGCGTTCGATCGCAAAGGAAGCGCTTGAAGAACCAGAGACTGTCTTGAATGCACCTCATAACACGCGCATCGGTCGACTGGATGAAGCGGCTGCGGCGAGAAAACCTGTGCTGCGATGGAAGCCCAGGCAAGCGGCAAGTGCAGGATAGAACTAAGAATATCCACAGATTACGCAGATTACACAGATTAGTAGTTAAGACAGTTACGTTGAGTGTCTAGGCTCCCGAGGTTCACGCGGAGCTTTTCAACTCAACTTAGCTTTCTAAACTCCTAATCTGTGTAATCTGCGTAATCTGTGGATATTCTTAGTTCGGGATCTTGAGCAAGGCCAGTCTCTGAACAACGCGGCCGTGCATGAGGTGTTCTTCGATAATCTCCGGAACATCATCTTCACGAACCTGCGCGTACCAAACACCGTCGGGATAGACCATCACGGCGGCACCAATCGCGCAAAACCCAACCGACCCACATTCCGTTAACACAATGCTGCCCTTTGGGTTCTTGCCTTTCTTTTCTTTCCCAAACAATACGCCTCGAGACTTCAGCTCTTTTTCGAAAGCTTCTTTGACCTTCTCGCTGTCAACCTTCGAACAGGATTTACCAGTGCAGACAAAGACGTGGTACTGAATGGGAGCGGCGGCCACCGGCGCCAGCTCTATTA
>Ga0157380_10003379_pt1 | contig 10954 bp, 10 predicted proteins | sample S35metaG_FD_119757 | JGI IMG/M metagenome (GOLD analysis project Ga0157380, IMG submission 119757) | Switchgrass rhizosphere microbial communities from Kellogg Biological Station, Michigan, USA - S3-5 metaG | ecosystem: Host-associated > Plants > Roots > Rhizosphere > Soil | place: USA...
CGCACCTTCTTCCCGCCGACCTTCGCGATCACGTGGGGCGTCGACATCACGCCGCCGTTGCCGATGGCCGCGTACGCGCTGACCATCTGCAACGGCGTAACGGCGATGCCCTGGCCGATTGGCACGTTGCCGATCGTCGAGCCCGACCACTTGTCGTACGGGAGCACCATGCCGCCGCTCTCGCCCGGAAGGTCGGAGCCGCTCGTCCTGCCGAAGCCGAAGCGCGAGATCCAGCGGGAGAGCTCCGGCCCGCCGAGCCGGTCCTTCGCGATCGTGATCGTCCCGACGTTCGACGACTCGGCGAGGATCTGCCGGACCGTCATGCGCTCGGTGCCCCGAACGTGCGACTCGTGGATCACGCGGTCGGCGAGCTGGATCGTCGGGGCGAGGGTGAATGAGGTCTCGGGCGTCACGACGTTGTCCTCGAGCGCACCGGCGATCGTCACGATCTTGAACGTCGAGCCGGGCTCGTAGAGGTCGGTTACGGCGCGGTTGCGGCGCTCGTCGGGCGGCGCGGTCGAGAAGTCGTTCGCGTCGAACGTCGGCGCGTTCGCCATCGCGAGGATCGCACCCGTTCGCGGGTCCATCACGATGGCAGTCGCGCCCTTCGCGTTCCAGCGCCGAACTGCCGAGGAGAGCAGCTGCTCGGCGGTCGCCTGCAGCTGATGGTCGAGGGTCAGTACGACGTTCTTCCCCGGCCGCTCCTTGCGCGAGGTCACGACGTCGATCGCCTGACCCGCCGGGTCGCGGACGACCGTCTCGGACCCCGGCCGTCCGGCGAGCTTCTTGTCGAGCGAGCGCTCGAGCCCGTCGAGCCCCTGGTTGTCCGTCCCCGCGAAGCCGAGGAGCTGGGCTGCGACGCGCCCCTGCGGATAGGTCCGGCGCTCCTCGGGGTAGAACCCGATCCCCGGGATCCCGAGCCGCTGGAGGAGCTTGGCCTTCGCCGGGTCGGCCTTGCGGTCGAGGAAGATGAACTGCTTCGAGTGGTCGGAGAGCCCGGGGAAGACGGCGTTCGGGTCGATGCCGAGCGTCTCCCCTGCCTTGATCGCCGCCCGCCGCGGGGAGACGACGTGCCGCGGATCGGCGTACACGGTCGTCGCGAGCTCGCCGATCGCGAGCGGCTCGCCCGTCCGGTCGAGGATGGTGCCGCGTCCCGCCGGGATCTCGATCGTCTCCCGCTGCTGCTTCGAGGCCATCGCGGCATATGCCGACCCGTCGATCACCTGGATCCAGGCCGCACGTCCGAGCGCGACCGCGAACAGCGCGGCGAACCCGAGCACCAGCAGGCGGATCCGGGAGTTCGCCCGCCGGTCGTGCGTCACGGCGCGAGCCGGACGTAGGTCGTCGCGTTGGGGTCGGCCTCGACGAGCCCGAGCTTCGACGCCGCCTCGGTCTCGATGCGCGCATTCGCCGACGCGCTCGACAGCTGAGCGCGCGTGGACGCGATCTCCGCCTTCAGCTCGGCGCGGTCGTGGCGCAGGTCGTCGAGCTGGACGTTGAGCCGCAGGACGAGGACGTTGATCGCGACGACTCCCGCGAGGAGTGCGGCAACCAGGACGATCCATAGGATGCCGCCCGTGAATGCGCCCCGCGCGAGCCGGGGTCGACGGAGCACAGGCTGCGCGATCGTCGACATCAGGCCTTCACCGCCGCCCGCAGGCGTGCCGAGGCAGCGCGCGGATTGACGTCGGTCTCCTGCGCACCCGGTCGGACGGGCTTCCGGGTCAGCGACCTGAGCGTCGGCTCCTTCCCGCAGACGCACACCGGGAAGTCGGGCGGGCAGGTGCAGCCCTTGGCCTCGGCGGCGACGAAGCGCTTCACGATGCGGTCCTCGAGCGAGTGGAACGAGATCACCGCGAGCCGGCCGCCGGGACGGAGCATCTCGAGGGCCGCCGGGAGTGCCGCCTCGAGCTGGCCGAGCTCGTCGTTGACGGCGATCCGGAGCGCCTGGAACACGCGCTTCGCCGGATGCCCCTCGCCGAACCGCGCAGGCGTCGGTATCGCGAGCTTGATCGTGTCGACGAGCTCCCCCGTGCGCGTGAACGATCGCTCGGCACGCGTTCGGACGATCGCGCGCGCGATCTGCCTCGCATAGCGCTCCTCGCCGTAGCGGCGGAAGATCGTCACCAGCTCCCGCTCGTCCCAGGTGTTCACGATCGTGGCGGCGGTCGTCTCAGAGGACGGGTCCATCCGCATGTCGAGCGGCGCGTCGGTCGCGTACGAGAAGCCTCGCTCCGGCCTGTCGACCTGCATCGACGAGATGCCGAGGTCGAGCAGCACGGCATCGGCCTTGACGCCGTTCCCGGCGAGCTGTGAGAGCACGAGCGCGAAGTCGCCCCGCAGGAATCGCACCTCGACACCGGCACCCGCCTTGAAGCGGTCGAAGTAGGGCTTCGCACCCGGATCGCGATCGATGGCGACGAGCTTCCCGCTGCCTGCGAGGTCCTGCGCGAGGACGCGCGCATGGCCGCCTGCGCCGAAGGTCGCGTCGACGACCGTGTCCCCGGGGCGCACGGCGAGGAGCTCGCGCACCTCCTCCGCGAGGACGGGGACGTGGTCAGAGCCCGCGTGCGGCAAGACGTTCGGCAGCATGTTCGGCGCTCCCTTCGACGGCATGGAGGTGCTGCTCCCAGGCGGTTGGGTTCCAGAGCTGGAGGTGGTCGTAGTTCCCTGCCACCACGACCTCCCGCTCGAGGGCGGCGTGGCGCGTGAGCGCGGCCGGGACGAGGACGCGACCCTGCGCGTCGAGATCCGCGTCGGCCGCCCCCGAGAAGAAGAACGTCCGCAGCTCCCGCGCCTCGCGCGAGAGCGGGTCGAGCGCGGAGATCCGGGCCTCGACGCTCACCGTCCACGTCTCCCGGGGGTAGACGGCGACGTTGCGGTCGAGGCCGCGCGCGAGCACCACCCCGGCGCCCAGCGCGTCGCGGAACCGGCGCGGCAGGGTGATCCGGCTCTTGTCGTCGATCGAGTGCTCGTAGGTGCCGATGAACATGGCCCGCGTCTGTGGTCGATCCGCTTGACGATCTCCACGATTCCCCACTCTACGCCACAATTCCCCACTGTCAAGACCCTGGCGCCCGTTTGCACGGGGCAACGACCCGGTGCGAGACTCGAGGCGCTGATGGCGCGCGGCCCGCTCGACGCAAGCCCGCCCGGTTCGACCGAACGCCACGCGCGGCGGCGGGGTCGGCGAGCGCGTCGTGTCGCGGCGGCCGCCGTCGTGACGCTGGCCGCCCTCGTCGCCGGGGCGGGGGCCGGGAACGGAGCCGTCCGCCCGGCGGCCACGCCAACCTGCCATTCGGCGTGGACGCTCGCGGGCCGAGGCGCGGCACTGCACGACGCGCTCGCGGCGCGTCGGGACGTCCTGGGCGAGCGGCTGCTCGCCATGCGCCGGGGCCCGACGTACGCGGCGGCACGAAGGCTGCTGCCGCCCCTCTGGTACGCGGTCGGGCACGGGGGTCGGCCGCTGACCCTCTCGGGGGCGTACTACCTCCCGTTCGCGTATCCGTTCACCGTCTACGGCCCGCAGGCGTTCGCGCTCCACGTCGCCGACGGGAGCGAGATCCGCACGCGCCGCGCCGACGGTCCGGGCCTGACGGTCTTCGTCGGGGACGGTCGCGAACGCTATGGATCGTGTCTCGCGCGCCTGCGCCCGCCACGGCTCGCGCGCGGGTGGCTGCCCGTGCTCCGGACGGGGTACGTGGACGCGCGCGGTGCGCGCTACGCGCAGGAGTCCTTCGCCGGCCGGATCCCCGGCATCCGGTCGCTCGTGAGCTTCGTGCGACTTCGGGTAGACGCAGCCCATGCTCGGGGCGCGGCGGTGGTCCGCTTCGTGGCCTCGCCGGGGAGCGGCGCGCGCCTGCTCGCCGACGCCGCCGGGGAGCGCGACGGACGCAGCGTCGTCTACCGCGTCCGCGGAACCGCGGTGATCCACGTCGCATGGGTCCACGCCCGGACCGGCGCCGACATCGTTCCCGACGGTGCCGTCTACGACGCCGCGCGCGGTGCGGTGTCGCGGTTCTGGGACAACGCGCTGGCCCGCGGGAGCACCTTCGAGGTCCCGGAGCAACGCGTCGTCGACGCCGAGCGGAGCCTGCTGGTCCAGCAACGGTCTCTTGCCTGGCGCTACAGCGTCGGCAACCCCTACGAGGAGCTCTCGTTCGCCGAGGCGCTCGACGCCGCCCGGGTCACCGCGGCGTACGGCCACGCCGATGTCTCCGAGGCCATCCTCCGCCTCGCGGTGCGCCGCCTTCCCGCGCGGTATACGAACTGGCGCGCCGGGGCGGTGCTCGTCGCGGCCGCCGACCTCTTCCGGCTGACCCGCGACCGGGCACTGGTCGACAGGGTCACGCCGGCGCTGACCACCGTCCTGCGCCGGCTCGAGCATCAGCTCCGGGGCGCCGGGCCGGGGTTGCTCGACCGCGAGCCGTTCTCGTCCGACGTCACTCGGCCCGTAATCGGGCTCCATGGACAGGCGACGGTCTGGCAGGGCCTGCTCGCGATGGCTCGTGTCTGGTCGCGCCTCGACGACCGACGGCTCGCAGCGCGCGCCACTTGGGCAGCGGAGCGGCTCGAACGCGCGCTCCGGCAAGCCGCGCGCGCCTCGACCCGGCGACTTGCCGACGGCTCGCTCTTCGTTCCCGCAGCGCTCGGAGACCGCGCCCGGCCGTACGCGGCGTTGACCGCCTCCCGCGACGGGTCGTACTGGAACCTCGTCATGCCCTACGTCCTCGCGTCCGGGCTGTTCGACCCGGACGGGCCGACGGCGCGCGGTATCTGGCGGTACATGGGCGCACACGGCTCGCGGCTCCTCGGGCTCGTACGCGCCAGGGCCGGCCGCCTGTACGGACGCGGGCCGTCCGCCGCATCGGGAGTCGACCAGGTCTACGGCGTCAACGTCGCACGGTTCCTCGCCGACGCAGACCTGCCGGACCAGCTCGTGTTGAGCCTCTACGGGATGCTCGCGGGCGCGATGACGCGCGACACGTTCGTCTCGGGGGAGGCTGCCACGGTCGCGCCGCTCCGCGCGGCGCGGCTCGGGTCGATGTACCTCCCGCCGAACAGCGGCACGAGCACCGCCTTTCTCGAGACGCTCCGCCTCGCTCTCGTCCATGAGCGCCGAGGACCGCGCGGCGCTCCGAGCGGCCTCGATCTCGCGTTTTCGACTCCGCGGGCCTGGCTCCGCGAGGGAGCCACGATCCGCGTGACGGGAGCGTCTACGAGCTTCGGGCCGGTGTCGTACATCCTCTCGCGGCGAGGGGACATCGTGCGGGTGGGACTCGACGCCCCGCCTGTGCCGACGCTTCGGCTCCGCCTCCGCCTTCCCGCCGGCACGCACGTCCGCCGGGTCACGATGTCGGGACGCGCTGTCGCCGTCGACGCCGCCTCCGGGACGATCCGGTTCCCGCCGGGTGCGAGGGGCACGCTCGAGCTCGTCGTCGGGATCGGCCCCTGATGCGCGACGCGTCCCCTTACGTCGTCATCACCACGTGCCGGGGCGCGACGCCACGGCCGGTCAGCGCCCCCGCACCGCAGCGGGCGGCGAACCCGAGCGCCTCCTGGCCCTCGAGCCCGGTGCCGAGCGCGAAGGTGAGGCCCGCCGCGAAGCTGTCGCCCGCGCCATAGGCGTCGACGACCTCCCCGGGCGGGTCGGCAGCGGTGTACGGGCCGCCCGGCCGCGCCCAGCCGCCGAGGCCGCCGGACGTCGTGACGACGAGCCGCGGCTCGGGGTCGAGCTCGCCGGGCCGATAGCGCTCGGCGTCGTCCTCGCCACTGCCGATCAGCGCGTCGAGCCTGACGCCGCTTCGGTGCAGCACCTCGATCTCGCGTGACGTCGCCGTCAGCACCCGGGCCCGGCGAGCATGCAGCAATGCGTCGACGTCGCCGGCCACGAAGAACACCGCGTCCATCGACGCGAGCTCATGCCAGGGGAGCGACTCGTCGTGGCCGCGCGGTCGCAGCTTCGCGCCGACGGTCGTGATCGTCCGTTCGGCACGCTCGTCGATCTGGGTAAAGGCCCACCGCTGCGGCCTCTCGTCGGTTGCGGCGTGGACGACCACGCCACGGGCTCCGAGCTCCTCCCGCGCGCGGCGGCCCAGCTCGTCGTCGCCGAGCACCGTGAAGAGGTGCGCCTCGTCCGCGAGCAGCGCCAGCTGGACGGCGGCGACCCCTCCCCCACCACCCGCCTGCTCCCAGTCCTCGAAGGAGTGCGCGATCTCGCCCGGGACCGGCACGCGGTCGACCCGAGCGAAGCGGATCCACTCCACGTGCCCGACGACAGCGACGCGCATGACCGAAGTGTGTACCACGCCTCACACACCTCCCGTCCCCCGCGTTTCACAGGATGATGGCGACCGTGGCAGCGATCCCTCCCTTCGAGACGTTCTACGCGGAGCACGCAGGAGAGGTGCTGCAGCTGCTTCGGAGCCGGCTCGGCCGTGAGCGGGCGGACGACGCATTCCAGGAGACGTTCCTGCGCGCGCTCCGTGCGTACGACCGGCTCCACCATGGCGAGCATCTCCGAGCCTGGGTGCTGACGATCGCGTCTCGCGTGGCGATCGACACGCATCGCCGAGCGGGCGAGGCGACCGAAGAGCTCCCGGAGCTGCCCCACCTCGACGGGCGTCCCGCCTACGAGGAGCTGGCCTTCCTCACCGACACCCTGCCGCCGAAGGAACGCGCCGCCGTCGTGCTCCGATACGGCTACGACCTCGACTACGATCAGATCGCCGCCGCGCTCGACGCGAGCGAGGACGCCGCCCGACAGGCCGCGTCCTCCGGCGTCCGGCGGCTGCGAAGGAGGATCACATGACCGTTCCCACCGACCTCGATCGCAGGTTCCGCGACGCTGCGTCGCGGGCCGGGCTGCTCGACGCCGCCTACGACGTCATCGACAGCGAGCTCGGCCCCCTGCTCGCGGCCGTCACTGATCGCGGACTTGCACGGATCTCGTTCGACCCCGAGCCGGAACGGGCGCTCGAGTCGCTTGCCCGACTCGCCGGCCCCCGCGTGCTGCGCGCGCCGCGCGCGCTCGACGACGCGAGACGCGAGCTCGACGACTACTTCGGCGGCCGCCGGACGGCGTTCGACCTCGAGCTCGACCTGCGCGGCCTCCCCGACTTCACGCTACGCGTCCTGCAGGAGCTCGCGAACGTGCCGTACGGCCGAACGGCCACGTACCGCGAGCTCGCCGAGCGCGCCGGGAACCCACGCGCCTCGCGCGCCGTCGGCACGGTCATGAACCGCAACCGCATCCCGATCGTGCTGCCCTGCCATCGCATCGTCGGCTCGTCCGGCGACCTCGTCGGCTACGGCGGCGGGCTCGCGCGCAAGGAGCAGCTCCTGCGGCTCGAGGGCGCAATCCTGTAGCTCTCCGCGGATCCCGCCTGCGGCGGGCACATCCTGAAGCAGCCTGTTTCGCGGCCGAACGTCGTGTCGGCCTCGTGGCCGCACCTCGCGCGCGGACGCTCACATGAGCAGCCGATATCCCCTGCCCCAGTCGTTGACGACGACGTTCTCCGCGCCCGCGGCCTCGAGCTTCCGGCGGAGCCGCGACGCATGCGAATCGACCGTGCGCGTCCGGATCCCGGCAGAGCGGATTCCCCACACGTCGCGCAGCAGCTCGGCCTTCGTGAACACCCGCCTCGGGTCGCTCGCGAGCTTCGCGGCGAGCTCGAACTCCAGCCCGGCGAGCCGCACGGCGACCTCGCCGACGCGAACCTGCCGCGCCCGGTGGTCGACTCGAAGCGGGCCGGCGTCGACGACGTCCGCCTGCCCGAGCGTCGCGCGCCGGAGCAGGGCCCGGACACGCGCGCGCAGCTCGAGGTAGACGTCCCGCGGAACGACGTCGTCCGCGCCGCTCTCGAGCGCCCGGACGCGCACGACGGCGTCGGCACCGGGATCGGTCAGGACGATGACGGGCACGTTCCGGTCCCAGCTGCGGCCGGGCTCACCGGCGCGGAGCCGGCGACAGAGATCGGTCTCCCCCGCGATCACGACGTCAGGGGACACGCGCTCGGCCAGGTCGAGCGCCCGCGCGGTCCACGCTGCGCCGAAGACCGTGAACCCGTCGTCGCGGAGGTGTCGCTCGAGGAGCTCCCGCGAGGCCGGCTCGTGCTCGGCGAGGAGTACGGCGCTCGTGCTCATCATCCCTGCCGACGCTAGAGCGCCGGCGGGGTCGACACCAGTGTCGTTTGTCGCGCCTTTGTGACGATTCGCGCACACGCGTCCGGTGCGGCCAGGGCCGTCCGCGCGCGTGCAGGCGCGGGCGTCAGCGACCCTTGACCACGAACGAGACCGGGCCGACCAGCTTGCCGTAGCGGGGCGCGCGTGGTGTTCCGAACGCCGGCCAGACGTAGAGGCGGTAGCTGCCGTCGACGAGGGAGCGCCGCGTGCCCTTCGACGTCCACCGCTCGCGGAGTGCGAGCTTCGGCTGCTTGACCCACGTGGTCAGCAGCTTCACGTTCCCCCGCCACAGCTGGAGGTTGTAGAACCGCGCCTTGCTCACCGGCACCCACCGGACGACCGGCGGCCGCGCGACGACTGCGCCCTCGGCCGGGACCAAGATCCCCCGAGACGGCCGCGTGCCAGTCGGCCGCGTGCCGATCGTCTTCGACGCTTCGTTCCCGGCGCGGTCGACAAGCGTCACCTCGTACCAGTATCGGGTGCCCCTACGGAGTTTCTTGTCGAGGAACGAGTGCTTTCGGCCCTGGTACACGACCGCCGACTTCGCGGTCTTCGGCCCCGGCGCCCGGACGACCTTGGTCCAGACGACGTCCTTCCCGGCGGTCCACGACAGCGACATCGTCCCGCCGCGACGGACCCACCGGAGGTTCGGCCGCGCCGGCGGCGTGCCGTCGTATCGGAGCATCACCGTCGTCGGCTCGCTGAGGTGACCGGCGACGTCGCGGCACTGGCCGACGAGCTTCGCCGGGTCGGCGTCCGGCCCCTTGTAGCTCACGGTGGGCGAGCACTCCGAGATGCCCGACCCGGCGTCGGTGCCCGTATAGGCCACGTCTACCGGATGGTTGTACCACCCGTTCGCGTCGGGCTTGCGCGCGAGCGTCCCGGCGACGGTCGGGGCGGCCGCGTCGAACTTGATCTTGAGCGACGTCGATCCCGTGTTTCCCGCATTGTCCCGGCACGACCCCGACACCGTCACGTCCGGCCCGTCCGGGCCGGAGTACGTCCCGGACGTGCACTCCGCCACCCCCGAAGGGCCGTCGTCACCGGTGAAGCTGAAGCTGACAGGGCTCGTGTACCAACCGTTGGCGTCGGGACCGCGCGATGCGCCGCCCGTCACCGAGGGCGGCGAGGAGTCCTTGTGCACCGTGACGCTGCTCCCGACGAACGAGCCGCCATAGTTGACCGTGCACGTGAACGTCGCTTCCGACGTGTCCTCGGTCACGGTCGCGCCTCCGCATCCGCTCGCGCCCGTGGCGCCGCTCGAGTTGAAGGACCACGAGACGGAGACGTTCGACGTGAACCATCCGTCGCACCCGCCGCCGTTGCAACTCGCCGACGGCGGGTCGAGCGCACGAGCCGCGCCGGGAAGGGCGACGCAGACGGCGGCCGCCGCCAGCGCGACCAGGAGAGTCCTGACCTTCATGCCTCTCTCGTCTCGCTCCGCGCCGCCACGCCCAGCACCGTGCTCCCGGCGGCGGCCGCGAGAAGGAGGATTGCCGCGGCGACGAGCAGGACCTTGCTCGGCCCGTCGTCCGAGCGGCCGAGCGCGAGCACGCCGACGGCCAGCCCGGGGCGTGCGGCGTCGCGCGGCTTGCCCGTCGGGTGCGGCGCCCTGGCCAGGTGCTGCTGGGGGGTCGCCTTCGGCTTCCGCGCCGGCGCGGCCGTGCGCGCGCCCTGCTTCGAGGCGGGAGCGGCGCTCACCCGCGGCCGAATGGCGGCCGCAATGGGCCGCGGCATCGTCGACGGCGTCGAGCTCGTCGGCGGAGAGGTCGAGGCGCGCGTGGTGGCCGGCCGCTCCTCGACTGATCGCTTCGTCGCCGGGCGCGATGTCGAGGTCGTGGTCGCCTTCCTGGACACCGTCGGGGTCGCGACGACGGGCGCGTCGGGTGTCGGCACTGCTTGCGTCGAGGCCGCCCGTGTCTGCCGCGTCGGCGGCGGGGGAGCCGCGGTCGCCTTCGTACTCGTGGAGCTGAAGGCGACCGGCGGGTCATCCGGTCCGGGCACCGGTATCCCTTCGGCCGCAAGCGCGACCGGCGGGCACGCGAGCGCGAGCACGCAGCCGCACGCGACGAGCGCGTCGCGCACGAGCCGCAGAGACGATGTCCGCATGGGCACCACGTCCCTCCCTTTCGAAGCCTCACCGTACGTTGGTCGGCGACCGTGTGTCAATACGCCGGGGGGCGGGCCACCGGCCTTCCGGGGCCCGCCCTCTCCGGCTTCCGCGCTAGCGCTTCTTCTTCGGCATCCCTCCTTGGATCGCGTGACTCGACGCACCGCCACGCTGGCCGCCCCACGAGCCCTGGCCCACGACCTGGAGCTCGTCGGAGCCATGCCCCGCCTGCGCCTGCGTCAGGGCCTGGCACGTCTCGGCCAGGTTGAGAGCCACGGCGAGCGCCGTGACGTCGTTCGACTGCTCGACCGAGCCGCCGCCGCCCGGGCTATCCACCCGGATCGGGGCGTTCTCGTTCGACGCGCCGAGCTGGAGCGCGAGCGCCCCGGCCCCGGCGTCCTGCCGGCTCCACGAGCCCTGACCCGCCACCTGCAGGGCGGAGCCGCCGTGGCCGCCGCCTGCCTGCGACTGGTCGATCGACTGCGACGTCTTGTCGAGGTTGAGCGCCGCGGCGAGAGCCGTGGTGCTGTTCGACTGTGTGACGTCACCGTCGTTGCCCGGGCTCAACACCCGGATCGACGATGCCGTGTTCGACGGCTTGATCTGAACCGCCGTCGCGTCCGCGTCGGCGGTCTGCTCGTTCGAGGCCTCCTGGCCGGC
>Ga0157380_10003380_pt1 | contig 10949 bp, 5 predicted proteins | sample S35metaG_FD_119757 | JGI IMG/M metagenome (GOLD analysis project Ga0157380, IMG submission 119757) | Switchgrass rhizosphere microbial communities from Kellogg Biological Station, Michigan, USA - S3-5 metaG | ecosystem: Host-associated > Plants > Roots > Rhizosphere > Soil | place: USA: Michigan...
TTCCCCTGAACGGGATAAAATGTCGTCCCTACGGGACTCTTAATTTTTTTATCTTGTCATGCTACCAAAATGTCGCCCCGCCGGGGCTTTGATTCTTTTAGCTTCTAAATTATTTTTCTCCATTAAGGGACCCTCTTTCCCCGAGCGGGATAAAATGTCGTCCCTACAGGACTCTTAATTTTTTTATCTTGTTATGCTACCAAAATGCCGCCCCGCCGGGGCTTTGATTCTTTTAGCTTCTAAATTATTTTTCTCCATTAAGGGACCCTTTTTCCCCTGAACGGGATAAAATGTCGTCCCTACGGGACTCTTAATTTTTTTATCTTGTCATGCTACCAAAATGTCGCCCCGCCGGGGCTTTGATTCTTTTAGCTTCCAATTTACTTCTCCACTAAGGGAATTTCTTTCCTCTGAGCGAATAAAAATGTCGTCCTTACGCGACTTCTGTTGTTTTTCCTTTTTGTTTCTATCTTCATGTCGCCCCGCCGGGGCTTTTTCATTATTCAAATTTTGAGTCCCGTAGGGACGGCATTATGGTAGAAGTGCATTTGGTATTGCGCAGTGAGTCCCGTAGGGACGGCATTTTCACTCACATCATTGAAAAACGTACTTTTCATCAAGATCAAACTCCCCATTCGCAACTCATCACTCATTTTTCATCATCCATCACTGCGACATCAAAAGCATCCACGCTTCCTGTACCTTCCCTTCAGCAATGAGCTTTTTGGCGGCCAGATGGGTGGCAAACGTTTTATTTTGCTGATCTTCGTTCAGGGCAGCCGTTAGCTTCCTTACTTCTTCCCTTTCAGTAAATGTTTTAATTTCTTCTTTTGACGGAAGCTGTTCCACATTACCGAGCACGCCCAGGTCGTTGCCGGATAACACCGTGCTGTTGCGTATGGTTAGCGGGATCTGATCGAAACCGATTCCCAGCTTCAGGTTTGGTTTCTCCACTTTAAAAATGGCGCCGCCTGAAGCCCTGCAATACATATCAGCACCCATACGGGCCACCAGGTCTATTTTCTGCTGATCAATTTTCTGATCAGCATCCAGCACTTCTTCTGCAATATGCATTTTAAGGATCTCACAGATGATCAGGTTCGCCGCACCACCCTGATCGCCGGTTTCAATAACCTGAAGCACCCTGCATTCCATTTGCACCGGCGATTCCTTTACACGATATGGCTTCACCAGGTCTGATTTTAAAGGGGTAAAACCTGCCTTTTCAAATTCGTTTACGCCTTTGGGATATTCGCAGCTTGACAGCGATGCCTGCTGCACCATGGCATAGTTCACCACATTGATCACCACTTCCATGGTTTCGTAAACATTCTCCAGGGTGTGCTTGATGGTATTGTCCCTTACCCTTCTTGCCGGACTGAATACCAGGATAGGCGGATTGGATCCGAAAGCGTTAAAAAAGCTGAACGGACTCAGGTTCATGATTCCGTTCCTGTCAACGGTGCTTGCAAAGGCAATCGGACGCGGAGCAATGGCATGGAGCATATACGAATGCAGCAAAGCGGTTTTTATTTCTTTGGGATTGATGGATAACATGAAAGTAATTTTCAGCGAAGGTAACTTTCAAAACTTTAGTTTGAAAGTTAGAAAGTTGGAAGGTTGGAAAGTTTCAGTATAACGAACTGTTTCAGCAAAGTTCAGGGTGTTGTCATCTTTCTCATGTAAATAAAAACCTGCTGATGCAGCGACGAAAAACTCATTTACTGATAAAACATATTCGGTATCCGCAGGCTGATTTTGGTTCCCACGCCCGGAGCGGAGCTGATGCTGATCGTTCCCTTTAATTTGTCCATGGCTTCCTTCACATTGTAAAGCCCCAATCCCGGGCCTTCAGAGATTTCGGAAATACGGGTGAACATTTCAAATACGGCGGCATGATGCTCTTCGCGTATACCTATACCGTTATCTTCCACTTCCACCTGGGCCTCCTTGTCGTTAACCACCACCTGTATTTTTACAAAAGGAGCTGGTGATGCCGTATTGCGGTATTGGATGGAATTAAGCACCAGGTTGTGCAGTACCAGGCTGATCCGTTCCCTGTCGTTGCAAAAAGTACGTCTTCCGCTTATATCCGTTCTGATCTTAACCGGTATGGCGCCATTGTTTGCAGCATCCAGGCCGCTGATCACATCATCCGTCAGTTTCCTTAAATCGATGATGTCTCTTTTTACTTCTGTCCTGGTATTTCTTGAAAATTCCAGGATCTCCCCTATAAAACTGTCCAGCCTGTTGATGCTGCCTGATAGCATTTTCATGTTTTCAACCGTAAAGGTATCAGCGCTTTCTTCAGTAGTAATATCAACCACTCCTTTCATCGAAAGCAACGGCGCCCTGAGGTCATGCGAAACGCTGTATACGAATTTATCAAGCTCCATATTCATTTTCCTCAATTCGGCGTTCTTCGTTTCCAGTATTTTTTTATCATGCATGAGCTTTCTTTCCCTGAACCGGAGAAAAACAAAGGAAAACAACAGGATGCCGCAGGCGCTGAAGAAATAAAATACGTTTGTCTTCCAGAATGGCGGCGTGATTTCAAATGGAACAGTTATTTCCTTTGCATCAAGAAAAGTTTCCGAATCTGATGCTTTCAGGCGGAACTCATAGTTGCCGGGAGGAAGACTGGAATAAGTAGCCGAATTATTCCTGCTGCTGATCCAGTCATTGTCGTAATTCTCCAGCTTATACCTGAACTGGAGGTTTCCGGTATTCCTGAACCACAGACCCACATAATTAAAAGTAACGTCGTTCTGATCATACTTAAGCAGGGAGCTTTCCATCTGGTTCATGATCCTGTTATTCACGCGCAGGCTTTCAATCAGCGGCATGGGTGCATCCTTCAGCGGTGCAGGATTTTGGCCATATACGACGATGCCGTTACTGGTGCCAAAGAAAAGCTCTCCGCCCGGACTACGGGATACTGCATTCAGATTGGGTTTCTTTTCAACCACGCCTGCATCCTCACCAAGGCATGTGTATTTATTATTATTTAAATCAAGAATCTCCATGCCAAGGTCATGCATCATGACCAGGTTTCCATTTTCGTCCGCCGACAGGCAGCTGACATTTTTATCACGCATGGCATTACGGGCGGTATAGGGGGAAAACTTCGTTCCATCAAAGAGGTAAATACCGTCACCCTGAACGTTGGCCCATATACGATGCAGCCTGTCCTCAGCAAAACCGTAAATCACTTTTTTATTCAATCCGTCCTTGAGCTGATGGAAGCCCGACTGATCCATCATGGTCACTCCTTTGCCATCGGTGGCAAACCACACCCTGTTTTTGCTGTCGGTAAAAACCTGGTAGATATATTCCGTGGTAAGTCCGTCCTGCCGGGTGAATTTTTTTATGTCTGCTTTACCATCTTTCATCATGATCCGCGTAGCGCCGCCAAGGGTGGCAAGCCAGATGGTATTATCCCTGCAGGAGATATTCAGCACGTTTCCATCGCTGAGCTCTTTTTTAAACCTTCGTATACTGCCATTTTCAGGATTGATGTACAATACACCTTCGCCATACAAGCCGGCCCAGACAAAACCATCGTTGTCGGTGCAAAGACTGATCACTGAAGAATTGTACAATGCATTGCAGTCAATTTTCCTGTCAACGGAAACGGTGCCGGCCTTGTCCACGCTGCGCCTGAACAGGCCTTTGCTGTTGGCAAACCAGATGCCTCCCCGCTTGTCGGCTGCCAGCGCCAGTATGTTCCCGTCCCTGGAAGGCTCAAGCGAATCAATAAATCCCGGGTAGTTGCCGGCACAGCGCCTGAGTCCTGAAGAAGTTCCCGTCCAGACGTTTCCTTCCCAGTCCATGAACAGCTTATTAACCGGTTCTGTTGCACCTTTGGTTTCAAATTTCCTGAGCTGTCCGGTTTTAATGTTATATACGAAAAGTCCGTCGCGCTGGGTGGAGATCCAGACCTGGTCGCCATTGACCAGAAAATCGGCTATGGCGCTGCCTGTAAATGCCGGAGGCAGGAGTGCTGTGCAGGTACCGCCGGCAGGTTCAAATTTTACGATCCCTGCATCTTCCGTACCGAGCCACATGGAGCCGTCAGGGCCGGGAATCACTTTCCTTATGATGTTATCAGGAAGCCCTTTGGTTGAATTGACCGATGTGACGGAGACTTTGCTTCCTTTCCTTGTGCAGATGGCTATTCCACCATCGGTGCCGGCCCAGATATTTCCTTTTGCATCATGGGCCATGTTATAAACGAATAAATCAGGCATGGATGCTGATTCATCAAGGTGATAAGTTTTATCGTCTAAAAGGTAATATATGCCATCACCCAACGTGGAAATCCATAGTGTGCCATCTTCATTGAAAAGCAGTGAGGATATTTCGGCTTTGGCAGGACCAACACCTGTTTGACTGATGGTGCCGTTTTCAATTACAGCAAGCTTTCCATTTTTGTGACCCGTCCAGATCCTTCCTTTTGAATCCTGGGTAATGGCGGTCACATGGTCGTCAGGAAGCTTGTCGGCCACTACATACCTTTTCTGATTTACACCATCAAAGCTGAAAAGCCCTTTGTTGGTTCCGTACCACAGGATGCCCGACCGGTCCTGAAAAATGGTATTGACCGCCACAGGCTCGTTTTTTCCAAGTAAAAAATATTGCTGAAAGAAAGGGGTTTGTCCGAAAGCATCCAGGCTGATCAAAGCAGCCAGTATGAAAGTGTAAAACCCTTTCATGACCGTTATTTTTGCGCCAGAGCGGCAGAAATATTCACTTCAATTTCCGTGGCTATTTTTTCACTCACCAGCCTTGGCACTTCAATACGATGGTCCATGAGCGGAATGACAAATTCAGCAGTCAGGCTGACCGTATTATTTTTGATGGTGATCCTTCCTTTGATGATCCTGGTTTGCTTCTGGCCATGCACATCCAGCACGCCTTTGACCCGGACGTCATATACGCCGTCGACGGAATAATTTACCTTGTCAATGATCTTACCCGTAAACGTAGCCATTGGATATTTGTCGCTTTCGAGGTATTTCTCGTTAAAATGTTCACGCTGCAAACCGCTGTTAAATCCCTGGAAAGAAAGAATGGGAACACAAATAGCCAGCTGGCTGGAGCTGACATCAATTACAATCCTGGCCTGATCGGAAGTCGCCTTGATCACTTCCAGCGGTGCATTTGAAATAAAAGTTATCCGGCCTTTGTTGGTGATGATGGTATTCTGCGGTTGACCGGCAGTGACAAAATGGGCAATAACAAGCAGGCAACATAATTTTTTGATTCGTCCTGTCAAACGTAAATTCATTGGGTATAGTTTAATTTATAATGGGCAACAAATAGAAACTTCATGCAATCAGCGAAGCTTAAAATTTTTACGAAACATCAATCAAATGGTTACACGCTAATTGTTTTGAAGGTTAGGAAAGTTAAGAAGGTTTAGAAGGGTTGGAAAGTTTAGATGGCTCAGTTCCTGACACCTGGTTTACAGTTAGTTAGTGGCAAAAATCCCAACTCATAATCTGGCCACTCATAACTTTATCCACCCATAACTCCCAACTCATCACTCATCAATCATAACTCATAACTCCTAACTCCCCCGTGGCACTTATTTTTAAGTTATTCAACTACCTGAAGATCCATAATTTACATTCTTACACCTAATTCAAACATTGGATGTCGCTGACGAAATACAAAGAGAAAAGGAATTTTAAAGAAAGCCCTGAACCAACGGGAGGCAAGCCTGATTCAGGCAAACTGCGGTTTGTAATTCAGAAGCACGATGCCTCTCACCTGCATTACGATTTCAGGCTTGAAATGGATGGCGTGCTGAAAAGCTGGGCCGTACCCAAGGGACCCTCAACGGATCCCGAAATAAAACGGCTTGCCATGATGGTGGAAGATCATCCGTATGACTACAGGAACTTTGAAGGCATTATTCCTGACGGATATGGGGCCGGAACGGTGATCATCTGGGACGAAGGCTTTTATGAGCCTGCTGACAGCAATGGCATGAGCAAGCAGGCCATGGAAAAGCTTTTGCTTAAAGGCATCGGACAGGGCAAGCTGCATTTCAAACTAAAAGGTAAAAAATTAAAGGGTGAATATGCTTTGGTAAAAACAAGCGGGCGCGGTGAAAATTCATGGCTGCTTTTTAAAGTAAAGGATCAATATGCTTCCAAAGAAGATATAACGCTTAAGGATAAATCAGTTATTTCAAAGAAAACGCTTGCACAGGTTGAAAAAACGTCGACCAATTTTTATCAGTCGAATAAAGCCGGTAAGAAAAAAAATGCAGCTGCAGCGAAGGAGAAACCTGCAAAAGCGAAAAGCAAAAGCAGGTCACCGGTAAAAGGCAAGAAAGCTGCCTTTCCTTCCACCCTTTCACCCATGCTGGCTACGCTTGTTGATAAGCCATTTCACCAGGATGGCTGGCAATATGAAGTAAAATGGGACGGCTACCGGACCATTGCTTTTTGCAACAAAAACAAAGTGGAGCTTAAGTCGAGGAACAACAAATCGTTCAATGAGAAATTTTATGCTGTTCACCAGGCGTTGAAGCAATGGAACCTGCAAGCCGTTGTTGACGGTGAGATCGTGGTGCTGGATGAAAATGGCAAATCGGATTTCGGTAAGCTACAAAACTGGCGGAGTGAAGCGGATGGCGATTTGTTTTATTGTGTGTTCGACCTGCTGTGGTACCAGGGCAGGGAGCTGATGAGCCTGCCGCTGTCGGAACGTAAAGCGCAGCTGGTGCAGCTGCTGCCTGAAAATGGAATCATCCGTCTTAGCGAAAGTTTTGAAGTGGACGGCATTGAATTTTTTGAAACGGTAAAAAAACTGGGACTTGAGGGGCTGATCGCCAAAAAAAGCGACAGTCTTTACCTGCCGGGCATACGAACAAAAGAATGGCTGAAAATAAAAGCAAATAAACGCCAGGAAATGGTAATTGGCGGATATACCAAAAACAATGATTCGTCGAAGCAGTTCAGCTCCCTGCTGCTCGGATTTTTTGAAAACGGAAAACTGGTTTACACCGGGAAAGTCGGGACAGGCTTTAATGATAAGCAGCAGTCGGAAATGCTTAAACAGTTCAGGCCCCTGATCTCCAAAAAAGTTCCTTTCACGGAAACACCGAATGTCAACAAGCCTTCCCGCTTCAGGCCTGATCCGCCAAAAGCTGAAGCGGTTTGGCTGAAACCGGAACTGGTATGCGAAGTGAGTTATACCGAAATGACAACAGATGGCATCATGCGGCACCCTTCGTTCGAAGGAATGCGGATCGACAAAAAAGCAAAGGAAGTAACAAGGGAAAAACCGTTACATACGAAGGCTGTGACTGAACGCGGCAAATCACAAAGCAAAATCCTGAAGCCGGTGGCCAAAGGGGACAGGAAAACATTCTTAAATCCAAAAGACAACCTGCAGGTGCGCAAGGTTAACGGGCATGAGATCAAATTCAACAACCTGGATAAAATTTACTGGCCAAAAGAAAAAATAACCAAGCGCGACATGCTGAATTATTATTACCAGGTGGCGCCTTATATCCTGCCTTATCTCAAAGGCAGACCTCAGTCGATGAACCGCCATCCCAATGGTATTACAGGGGAAAGCTTTTATTTTAAAGACGTCACAGGCACTGCACCCGAATGGATTGAAACATTTAATTACAGAAGTCCGTCGGATAACAGGTTGAGGAAATACCTGGTTGCAAAAGACGAAGCCAGCCTGTTGTATATGGGCACGCTGGGCTGTATTGAAATGAATCCATGGCACAGCAAAGCCGACAACGAAGATTACCCGGACTGGTGTATTATTGACCTGGATCCGGCCGGGCAAACTTTTGATCAGGTGATAGAAGCTGCACGGGTAACCAAAGACGTGCTGGACGGCCTGGATGTTCCTTCCTATCCCAAGACCAGCGGGTCTACAGGCATCCATGTTTACATTCCGATGGGAGCAAAATACACCTATGAGCAGTCGAAGGAGTTTGCGCGTGTGGTTGCAACCCTCGTACATCAGCAAATCCCGAAATTCACCAGCATTGAAAGGGTTGTGAAAGCAAGAAAAGGTAAGATGTACCTTGACTTTTTGCAGAACCGCTCACAGGCGACGGTAGCAGCACCCTATTCGTTGCGTCCCAAGCCGGGAGCCACTGTTTCGATGCCGCTGCACTGGGAAGAAGTTAAAAAGGGATTGAAGATGACGGATTTTAACATATATAACAGTCTGGACCGCATTAAAAGTGAAGGCGACATTTTTAAGCCCGTGCTGGGGAAAGGAATCAACCTGGAAAAGGTAATCAGTAAATTCAACAGTTCGAAGGGTTAGGAAAGTTCCTAGTTTCTAGTTCCTAGTTCCGAGTTCAAAGTTTCTAGTTGCTTATTCGATAACTCAGCACTTTAAAAGCACGGACGCAATTAAGCCAAACCTGATGGAGAAAGCATGGCTGCCAGATGAGGTCTTTCCTGTTCGATAGGGAATGAAATGGCAGCCAGGCGCAGCGAACAGCAGGCCTGCAGTTGCGATGAAACACCGGTGTTTGTTTTCAAACAGCCTCATAACTCCTACTCCTCCGCATGCTGTAACCCTGCCAGGCATGGAAGAGCCCTAAAGCACACACTTCCATATCAAAAACTTTAAACTTTAAACTTACCCCACATCACTCCCTACTCATCACTCATAACTTATCCCTTCGCTCACCCGTGGTCCTTCCGATTCCGGAAGGGCGACCTACGCACATATCGACTTAATGACTAACCGGAAGGACGACCTGGGCAAAGATTGTATCATTACCGGCTAAATGAAACTTTAAACTTTAAACCTTAAACTTTAAACTTAAGAAAATCAGCGTTTTTTAGCTTCAAAATAAAACCCTACTTTTGCACCCTTCATTTGATAAAATGAATGCGGGTGTGTCGTAATTGGTAGCCGAGCCAGACTTAGGATCTGGTGCCGTAAGGCGTGCGGGTTCGAGTCCCTCCGCCCGCACAGAAATGAGTTTAAGGTTTAAAGTTTCAGGTTTAAAGTTTTGTTTTTATTAAGTATGATTTCATTTTTGATAGGTGTCCTCAACTTTAAACTTTAAACCTTAAACTTTAAACTAAAAAAGCCGCTTTCCCGGGATAAAACAGCATAAAAAATGGATATCGTAAAAGAACAGACAGCAGATTTAACAGCAACCGTGCGCATCAGGCTCACCCCCCAGGACTATGAGGGTAAGGTGAATGAGATGATCAAAAAAACACAGAAAACAGCCAACATGCCAGGCTTCCGAAAGGGAATGGTACCCACCGGCATGATTCGCAAGATGTATGGCAAAGCCATCCTTTTTGATGAGCTGAACAAACTGGTGTCGGAATCGCTGGAGAAATATATCAATGAAAACAAGCTGGAAATCCTGGGCAATCCCCTGCCCCAGCCGTTGAAAGAGCTGGAAACCAACTGGGAAAAGCCGCTGGATTATGAATTCTCATTTGATCTGGGGCTGGCTCCCTCTTTTGAGCTGAAGCTGCCTCCCAAAACCGCTTTGCCATATTATGAGATTGAAGTGGACGATAAAAGGGTGAATGAATATGTGGATGACGTCCGCATGCGTAACGGAAACTTCTCAAACCCTGAAACAGCAGATGAAAAGTGCATCCTGTACGGTCAATTTGAAGAACTGGATGAAACCGGCAATGCGAAAGAAAACGGTATCAAAAACACATCAACTGTTTCGGTTGAAATGGTAAAGGATGCTGAAACCCGCAACAGGCTCACGGGCACTAAAAAGGGTGATGTGGTGGTGATGGATGTGCAAAAGGCTTTTGACGGTCATGCAACGGAAATTGCTTCCATGCTGCAGATCAAAAAAGAAGAGGCTGAAAAACTGACTTCTTCCTTCCGCTTTACCATCGACAGCATCAACAAAAGGGTGCCGGCCGAAATAAACCAGGAGCTGTTTAACAAAGTGTACGGTGAAAATGTTGTAAACAGCGAAACGGAATTCAGGGAGAAAATAAAAAGTGAAATTGCCGTGATGTTTAACCATGAAAGCGAGCGGAAACTGCAGCACGACCTGGAAGATGTGCTGCTGGATGAAGTGAAGTTTACGCTTCCCGATGATTTCCTCAAGCGCTGGATGCACACCATCAATGAAAAACCCATTACTGCGGAACAGCTTGATGAAGAGTACCCGCGCCATGCACGGGGCATTAAATGGAGGCTGATTGAAAATAAGATTTTCAGGGACAACAACATGGATGTGACGGAAGAAGAGATCATGGGGTTTGCAAAGCAGCTGGTGTATGAGCAGTTTTCAAGATACGGCTCCCAGTATGCCAATGAAGAAACGGTTTCGCAAATGGCCGCCCGCTATGTGCAGAAGAAAGAAAACCTGAATTATATTGTGGAAAGCATCACTGGCCGCAAGGTGTTCCAGCTGCTGAACGGCATGATTAAAAAAGATATGAAAAAAGTAAGTTACGACGAATTTGTAAAAATTGTAACCGAACACCGTCATTAACAGTTTAAAGGATACGGGCTGTTGAAAGTTGAAACCTGCAGCCCGGAGAAATCTGAAATAAAAAAATAACTTTGCCCGGAATAAAAAAACGGGTTCACTTTTAAAAATTTCTTATGGATTACAAAAAAGAGTTCAGAAAATATGCCATCGGTCACCGCGGTTTAAGCAGCTCCAGTGTGGATGGTTATATCAACAGCGTGTATGCCGATTACATCTCCCCTACGATCATCGAAGAGCGCCAGATGAACATTGCCACCATGGACGTGTTTTCAAGGCTGATGATGGACCGTATTATATTTCTCGGCGTTGGCATCAACGACTACGTGGCCAACATCATCCAGGCGCAGCTTTTGTTCCTGGAGTCGGCCGATTCAAAAAAAGACATCCAGATCTACCTGAACAGTCCGGGCGGATCGGTATATGCGGGTTTGGGCATTTATGATACGATGCAGTACATCAA
>Ga0157380_10003381_pt1 | contig 10949 bp, 8 predicted proteins | sample S35metaG_FD_119757 | JGI IMG/M metagenome (GOLD analysis project Ga0157380, IMG submission 119757) | Switchgrass rhizosphere microbial communities from Kellogg Biological Station, Michigan, USA - S3-5 metaG | ecosystem: Host-associated > Plants > Roots > Rhizosphere > Soil | place: USA: Michigan...
AGAGCCATCAACTCGCGGCAGTCAGTGCGTTGCTGCGCGTTGGCCCTCGAGGCGATGTAATCCTCGACCTTAGCGTCGGTGGGCTTGGTCTTGTTGCCGGCCATATCTATAACCCGCGGATCCTCACTTGCAGGGTGCGTCAATGATGCTCGCTTGGCGAGCCAGGAAGCGCCATGTACCGCCCTCAAAAATGAAGACGTTCGTAAAGCGCCGCTGAAGATCTCGACTGCCAAATGTCGCGGCCAGCTCACTGCCTGCGGCTGGTCTGACGATCTCGCGCCCCATCACGATGCCGATGTTTCCCGTAATGGCGGTGCCCTCTATCGTTCGTTCAAAACGGTCACTGGCCATTTTTCCGTGAGCCAGCATGTCTACCAGAACAGGCTTTCTCATGATGCGATTCGACGGCCCGTTGATGATGTAGTTGTCATGAATGAACACGCTTTGGGCCTTCGCATCTCCCTCTACGATGATGCGCATCTGCGCCCGATCTGCCGCGCGAAGAGAACTCTCAGATATGTCGGCGGCCGAGCTGGCGGTAGCGACGAGCACAACGGCGAGCGACATCGCGACTCTCGAGAGGCTGGACATCCGGACCTCCGCTTGCATGAAGTCTGGTGAGGCCTAACACGGGGAACTGCGAAGCTCTAATACGCTTGGTTTCGTCAGCTTCAACTCAGTGTTGGACGGCGCCGTGGTACGGGGACATAGCTTACCCCTGCCATGCTGAAGCGCCAGCACCACGCTTTGGTATGCAGTCTAGATAACGGGATACCGCCTGTGAACAGGACAACTAACCCGCGAGGTCGCATATGACCGATCCGGAAAGACACCGCGGAGACGACGCCACGGGGCCACTGATGAGGTCCCTCGCTCTGGTCGTCGCTGGCGTTGTCGTAGTCCTCGGCGTCGCTGCCGTCGTGATTCCCGATATCGTGATCGCCACTGGGCGGCACTTGCTTTCGCCTTTCGGGCTATACGCTGCTGCAGCGTTTCGGGTCGGAGCCGGGCTCATGCTGATCCTCGCCGCGCGGGAGTCACGGGCGCCCGGGATTCTCCGTGCGATCGGAGCTGTGGTGTTCGTGGCGGGGTTGGCGACGCCGCTCTTCGGCGTGGAACCTGCGCGGGCGCGCCTCGATTGGGAGGCAGCGCACGTTACGTTTTTTCGTGTGGAGGGGGCGGCGTTTGTTTGCCTCGGCGGCCTCATCGTCTCTGCGCTTCGACCCGACCGTCCTGTCACGACTGAGCGATAGAAGGGTTTGGCGGCCGCGACCGCCAAGAGCCGCTGCAGAACGCTGCCGGTCGGAGCCAGCCCCCGACTACGAGAGCGACAACCGGCCCGTGCTGTCGCCCAGCGACTCGGCGGGGGCGTCGAGGTGGTCGAGGAGCGTGAGGAAGAGGTTCGTCATCGGGGTCTCTTTCTCGACCACCAGGTGGCGGCCGCCGCCCACCACGCGCCGGCCGCCCACGATCGCGACCGGCAGGTCCTCGTGCGTGTGCTTGTCGCCGTCGGCGAGGCCGCTGCCGTAGATCACGATCACGCGGTCGAGCAGCGTTCCGTCGCCCTCCTGGGTCGTCGCGAGCTTCTCCACGAGGTGCGCGAACAGCTGGACGTGGAACTCGTTGATCTTCGTGACGCGCTCGACGAGGTCGGGCTGGTTGCGGTGGTGCGTGAGCGGGTGGTGCGAGTCGGGCACGCCGATCTCGGGGTAGGCCTGCAGGCTTCCCTCGCGGCCCATCATGAAGGTCGAGAGCCGCGTGATGTCGGCCTGGAACGCTGCCGCCTGCAGGTCGAGCATCAGCTTCACGTAGTCCGCGAACTCGGCCGGGATGCCCGCGGGCTTCTCGAATGGCGGCTTGATCTCGCGCGTATCCGACTCGGCGCGCTGGATCTGGCGCTCGATGTCGCGCACGCCGGTCAGGTACTCGTCGAGCTTGCGGCGGTCGGACGGCCCGAGCTCCTGCTCGAGGCTCTGCGTGCGGACGCGCACCAGGTCGAGCACGCTCCTGCGGTCGCGGGCGCGGCGCGCGCGCGAAGCCTCGTCCTGCGGGCCGTCGTCGGCGCCGTAGAGGCGCTCGAACGCCATGCGCGGGTTCGTCTCGGGCGGGTTCGGCGTCGTGGCGGAGCGCCAGGAGATGCTGTTCGTGTAGGCGCAGGAGTAGCCGCTGTCGCAGTTGCCGACCGTGCGCGACTCCTCGCAGCCGAGCTCGAGCGAGGCGAGCCGTGTCTTGTCGCCGATCACGCGCGCCGCGACCTGGTCGATCGACACGCCGTTCTGGATGTCGGCGCCGGCTGTCTTGCGCGGGTGGTAGCCCGTCAGGTACGACGCGCCCGCGCGGGCGTGGTCGCCGGGGCCGTCGCCGAGCGCGTTGCCGTTCTTGTGCGCGAGCCCGCTCAGCACCAGCAGCTGCTCGCGGAAGGGCTCGAGCGGCTTCAGCACCCGCGAGAGCTGGAAGTCCTTGCCGGCGCCGGTCGGGAACCAGGCGTCGGGCGTGATCCCGTTCGGGACGTAGGCGAAGGCGAGCCGCAGCGGCGCCTGCTCGGTGGCGGCGAAGGCCGGCCGCATCGCGTCGAGCCAGGGCAGCGCGATCCCCGCGCCGATGCCGCGCAGCACGGTGCGGCGGGACAGCTGCTTCCGCGTGACGAAGTTCACGACGCCTTCTCCTCCCGCCGCTCCCGGAACGGCAGACTCTTCACGATCCCGAGCACGAGCGCCGAGAAGCGGTAGTCGCTCTGGCGCATCCCCGCGACGATCCCGCGTACGGCGCGGCGGTCGTAGCGCTCGAGCCCGCGACCGAGCGCGTACGTGAGCATCTTCTCGGTCACGCAGCCTGCGAATGCGTCCTGGTCCTGGCGCAGCACCGTGCGCAGACCGTCCGCTCCCACGAAGCTGCGCCCGTCCGGCAGCACGCCGGAGGCGTCGACCGGCCACTTGCCGTCCTGCTCGCGGAACTTGCCGATCGCGTCGAAGTTCTCGAGCGAGAAGCCGAGCGGGTCCATCCGCTTGTGGCAGGCGGCGCAGGTCGCGTTCGCGCGGTGCGCCTCGAGCTGCTGGCGCATCGGCGCGTCGGCGCCGACCTTGTCCTCCGGGATGCGCGGCGTGCCCGGCGGCGGGTCGGGCGGCGGCGCGTTCAGCACGTTCTCGAGGATCCACTTGCCCCGCAGCACGGGCGAGGTGCGCGTCGCGTACGAGGACACGGTGAGCACGCTGCCCTGCGTGAGGACACCGGCGCGCGGCGTGCCGGTCGTCGCCACGCGGCGGAACTCGGAGCCCGTCACGCCCGGGATGCCGTAGTGCTTCGCGAGGCGCTCGTTCAAGTAGGTGTAGGGCGCGTCGAGCAGGTCGATCACGCTCTTGTCCTCGCGCATCACGCTCGCGAGGAAGAGCTCCGTCTCGCGCCGCATCGCCATCGAAAGGCCGCTGTCGTAGTCGGGGAAGCGCTCGCGGTCGGGGTTCGCGGAATCGAGCCCGCGGAACTGCAGCCACTGCCCGCCGAAGGCCTCGACGAGCGCCGCGGCCTTCGGGTCCGCGAGCATGCGGCGCACCTGCGCCTCGAGCCCCGCCGCCTTCGAAAGCTCGCCGCGGCCCGCGGCGTCGAGCAGCGCGTCGTCGGGAAGGCTCGCCCACAAGAAAGACGAAAGCCGCGCGCCGAGCTCGTAGTCGGTCAGGACGCGGGACGCCACAGCGGTGGCCTCGTCGCCCGCGGGTGACCCGGCCGGCTGGCCGCGCTCGATCCGGAACAGGAAGTCGGGGGTGACGAGCATGGCCTGGAGTGCTATGCGCAAGCCGTCCTTGAAGGGCTCGCCGCGCCGCTCGGCGGCCGTCACCAGAGCGACGAGCGGATCGATGTCGGCCGGAGTGACCGGGCGGCGGTAGGCCCGGCGCACGAGCGGTTTCAGGATCTTCGTCGCGCAGGAGGCGCCGTGCGCCCGTGCGAGGCTGCCGCACGCCCCGAGCGCGCGCACGCTCGCCGGGCTCGGCCCCAGCACCGGGTCGTACGGTCCCAGCACGTCGATCCGCGTCACGCGCGCGTCGTTGGCGGGCGCCCGCTCCTTCTGCCGCTTCTCGAAGAACTCGCGCCGCTTCGCGTTCTCCTCGGGCGTCAGCTCCGGGCGAAGCTTGAACTCGCGCGGCGGCGGCTCCGGCCGCTTCGACGGATTGGGACCGCCGTAAGACGCCGGCAGCCCCTCGTAGAGGTTCACGATCGTGCCCGAGAGGCGATGCTCCCCCGCCGTCACGCGCACGCGGAACTCGCGGGTCTTGCCCGAGAAGTCCTGGCGGTCGACCGAGAACGAGCCGAGGCCTTCGGGATCCATCCGCTCGACTCCGAGCGGCTGGTCGTCGAGGAACAGCCCGACCTCGAGCGGCTCGGAGGCCGCGGGCCGCTCTCCGCCCAGGATCAGGCGGACGACGTAGGTCGCGGTGACCGGGAAGCGGTGCTTGCCGTGGACGGCGTTGCGGAGCGTGAGGCCGCTCTTGTCGTACTCCTGGAGCACCTCGGGGCTCGCCTCGACGCGGGCGCGGGTCGACGAGACGCGCACGAGCCCCGCCGCCTTCGCCTCGGGGCCGGAGATCGCCGCGCGCGCGATGCGGTCGGCCGCGATCAGGTACTTCTCGAAGAGCGCCGGCGAGAGCGAGAGCACGTCGCCGTTGTTGTCGAAGCCGTAGCCGGTGTCGTCCTGCGGGAAGTCCTCGGCCAGGTGCAGGTCGACGCCGAGCAGGTCGCGCACGGAGTTGTCGTACTCGGTGCGGTTGAGCCGCCGCGCCGTGACACGCGCGGGGTCGGGCGGCGCCGCCGCCTCGGCCCGCTCGAAGGTCGCCTCGATCCAGCCCGTCACGAGGTCGACCTCGTCGTCCGAGAGCGGCGGGAACGGCGGCGCGGGCATCACGCGCGTGCGGACCTTCTGGACGACCTTCGACCAGGTGTGGTCGTCCTTCAGCACGTCCGCCTCGGTCTCGTACGCCTGGAGGTTCAGGTCGGCGTTCTTGAGCGCCGAGTTGTGGCAGGCGTAGCAGCTGCGCTCGAGGACGGGCCTCACGTCCGCCTCGAAGCTGTGGCTGGGGGCGGCCGGCAGGTCGCTCGCCGAGGCGAAGCGGCCGGCGGCAAGCACGGTCCCGATCGCGATCCGGACCGCAACCCCCAGGCGCAACGCTCCCCTCCCGCCCCGCCGACCGGCGGGGCCTTCCCAAAGTATATCGAGGCTAGGGCCGGGGCGCCGCAGGCTCGATCGGCGCCTGGAACGACAGCGGCCCCGAGGCCGCCCGGATCGCCGCGCGCGGGGGCAGCGGCTGCCAGAGGAAGCGCCGGCCGAGCGCGCTTCGCTCGACGCGGCTCCGGAAGTACGCCTCGTGATCCCACTCCACCTCGGCCATCGTCAGCAGGCAATCCACGAAGTCCTCGTTGCCCGAGAGCCGAGCGTGCCGCGCGGCAGTCTCGTACTCCCCCACGTTCTTCCGCTCGAGACGCCCGGCCCCGTACATCGGCAGGAGCCACCCGGCGACGTGGCACAGCAGCCCCAGCGTCCGTCCGATCGCGAGCCCGCGCAGCTCGCGCGCGCGGCTGGGCGCCGCGCCGAGCTTCTGCAGCATCTCGCCGACCAGCCGGCGGTGGTGCCACTCCTCGTCCTCGATCTGCCGGATCCGCGCCCGCTCGTCGGGATCGGAGACCGAGCGCCAGTGGCCGCGATAGGCGTAGCCCGCGGCTCGCTCGCCCGAGTAGGCGAGCTGCAGCACGGCGATCAGGCTGTCGCGAGAGTCCGGCATGCGCGCTTCCTGCGCGGCGATTCTAGCAACAGGCGGCGAGCGGCGGCCCGCGCGGCGCGCTAGACTTCGACGATCCATGCCTTCGGGACGGCCGGCCCACGCGCTCGCGCGGACCCTGAGCTCCGTTCGCGACCACGGGCGGATGCTTTCGACCTTCATCCGCCAGCCGTTCCGCACCGGCACGGTCGTGCCGAGCTCGCTCGGGCTCGCCGAGCTGATGGTCGAGGACATGGGCCTCGCCTCGGCGGACACCGTGGTCGAGCTGGGCCCCGGGACGGGCGTCTTCACGCGCGTGATCGCCGAGCGCGTCCGGCCCGACGCGCTGGTGCTCGCGTTCGAGATCGACGGAGGGCTGGCGCGCGAGCTGCAGCAGCAGATGCCGCGCGTGCGCGTGGTCAACGACTCCGCCGAGACGCTGGGCGACCAGCTGCGGGCGTGCGGCCGCGCGTCGGCCGACGCGATCCTCTCGGGCCTGCCCTGGGCGAACTTCTCGCGCGAGCTGCAGGAGCGCCTGCTCGGCGCGGTGGTCGCGGGCCTGCGGCCGGGCGGCCGCTTCGCCACCTTCGCCTACGTCCCCGCGGCCCACTTCCCGCCGGGCCGCCGCTTCCGCGCGCTGCTCGAGGCGAGCTTCCCGCGCGTCGAGACGACGCGGCTCGTCTATCGCAACTTCCCGCCGGCTTTCGTCTACAGGTGCGTGAAGTAGCCTAGGACGCCTGAGCGCCCTTTCCGCGCACGGCGTCGAGGCGCAGCGTCGCGCGGCAGCCGCCTTCCGGGCGGTTCGCGAGGCTGAGCGTGCCGCCGTGGGCCTCGGCGATCTGCCGGCACAGCACGAGGCCGATCCCGGACCCGCCCGGCTTCGTGGTGAAGAACGGCACGAACAGGTTCGCGCTCGGCGGCAGGCCCGGTCCGTCGTCGTCCACGTGGATCTCGACCTCGCTCGACGGCTTCTCCGCGAAGGACCAGGACATGCGGACGCCGCCGGGGCCGCCCAGCACCGTGTCGACGCCGTTCTTCACCAGGTTGATCAGCAGCTGCTCCAGCTGGTCGGGATCGGCCTGGATCGTGACCGCCGGCCCCGCGCTCACCTTCACGGGCACGCGCGTCTCGAGCCCGGCGACCCGGCGCACGATCGGCCCGATCGCCACGGCGCGCTTCACGGGCGCCGGCAGCCGCGCGAGCTGGGCGTAGGCGTCCATGAAGCGGCGCAGCGACTCGGCGCGCGCCGCGATCACGCCGAGGCCGCGCCGCATGTCGCCCTGCCAGTCCTCCGGCCGCGGCTCGCGCACGAGCAGCATCTCGAGGCTGCCCGCGACCGAGCGGATCGGCGCGAGCGAGTTGTTGAGCTCGTGGCCGATCACGCGGATCAGGCGCTGCCAGGCCTGGCGCTCCTCGTCGCGCAGCGCGCGGCTCACGTCCGCGAGCACGACGAGCTGCATCGGCTTGCCGTGCTGGCGGAAGCTGCCGCGCCGCACGTCGAAGCGGCCGGTCGCGCCCGGGAACGAGGCGTCCACGATGCGCGCCGGCTCGACCGCGAGCAGGCCGGCGAGCCCGAGCGCCTCGGCGTCCCGGCCGATCAGCCGCTCGGACGGGGCGCCGAGCAGGCGCTCGCCGGCGCGGTTCATCAGCTGCAGCGTGAGCGCGCCGTCGAAGGCGAAGACGGCGACGTCGATCTCCTCCATCACCTTGCGCAAGAGCGCGGTCGCCTCGAGCGCGCCCAGCCGCTGCTCGCGCAGCGTCTGGGCGAGCGCGTTCACCTCGACGAGCGCCTGGCCGAGCGGGTCGTCGCGCCGGCCGACGCGCGCGCGGAACGAGAAGTCCTCCTCGCGCAGCGCCCCGAGCAGGTTCGACAGCGTCTGCAGCGGCCGGCCGACGGCCTCGCGCGCGGCGGAGGCGAAGATGATCGTCGTCAGCACGACCATCCCGCCGAGCGTCCACTTGGTGCGCGGCTGCAGGCCGCTCTGGGCGAGCAACACCAGCCCGAGCACGAGCCCCGGCAGCGCGGCCGCGAGCGTCAGCAGCTGGACGCGAACGTCGTGCGGCAGCCGACGCCTTCGCCGCGGGGGAACCACGGGGAAGGCTCGCTCAGAGCTCGTATCGCTGCAAGCGCCGGTAGAGTGCGCTGCGGGAGAGGCCCAGGGCCTCGGCCGCGCGGCTGACGCTGCCGCCGTGCCGCTGCAGCGCCTTCTTGATCAGGAACGCCTCGACGTCCTCGAGGCTCATGTCGTCGAGCTGGCGCGGCGCGTCGGAGCCCGCGGGCTTCAGGCCCAGGTCGGCCTCGCGGATCTCGTCGCCGCGCGCCATCAGCACCGCGCGCTCGACCGCGTGGTCGAGCTCGCGCACGTTGCCCGGCCAGCCGTGGGCCGCGAGCGCGCCGATCGCGTCGTTGTGGAAGCGCGCGACGGGCTTGCGATAGCGCTGCGCGTGCAGCCGCAGGAAGTGCGCGGCGAGCAGCGGGATGTCCTCGCGCCGCTCGCGCAGCGGCGGCACGTGGATCTCGATCGTGTTGAGGCGGAACAGCAGGTCCTGGCGGAAGCGCCCGGTCGTGACCTCCTGCCGGAGGTCCGCGTTCGTGGCCGAGAGCACCCGCACGTCGGCGCGCCGCGTGCGCGACGAGCCCACGCGCTCGAACTCGCCGGTCTCGAGCACGCGCAGCAGCTTCGGCTGCAGGTTGATCGGGACGTTCGCGATCTCGTCCAGGAAGAGCGCGCCGCCGTCGGCCATCTCGAAGCGGCCGACGCGGTCGGCCTTCGCGTCGGTGAAGGCGCCCTTCACGTGGCCGAACAGCTCGCTCTCGAAGACACCCTCGGACAGCCCGCCCGCGTTCACGGTCAGGAGCGGCTTCGACGCGCGCGACGAGACGGCGTGCAGCGCGGCCGAGACCGTGCCCTTGCCGCTCCCGTTCTCGCCCGTCAGCAGCACGTTCGCGTCGGACGGGCCGACGCGCTCGATCATCTCGAGCACCGGCTTCATCGCCTCGGACTCGGCGATCAGCAGCGGCCGGCCGGCGTCGCGCAGCGCGAGGTTCTCGGCCTCGAGCCGCTGCCCGCGCCGCAGCGCCCGCGACAGCTCGGCCTGCGTGCGGAGCGTCGCCACGAGCCGCGCGTTCTCCCACGGCTTCTGCACGAAGTCGCGGGCACCTCGGCGCATCGCCTCGACGGCCACGTCCACGCTGCCCCAGGCCGTCATCACCACGACGGGCAGCGTCGGGTCGAGCGCCTGCAGCCGGCTCAGCAGGTCCATGCCCTCGCGGCCCGAGGTGGTGTCGCGCGTGTAGTTCAGGTCGATCAGCACCACGTCGAGCTCGCGCGACTCGGCCGCGGCCAGCACCGCCCGCGGCGAGTCGGCGGTCGTGAGCTCGAAGCCCTCGGGCTTCAGCAGCAGGTGGAGCGCCTCGAGCACGTCCGGCTGGTCGTCGGCGGCGAGCACACGCGGGGTGAAGCGGCTCATCGATCGCGCCGATTCTATCCCGCCGAACGTCGCGCCCGTCGTCGCCTGGCTTCCCACGCTCGGCCGTCCGATCTTAGTCCGCGCGCAGCGCGACCACCGGGTCGATCCGCGTCGCGCGGCGCGCCGGCAGGTAGCCCGCGACGAGCGTCGTCACGAGCAGCAGGCCGCCGACGGCGGCGAGCGTCGCGGGGTCGTTCGGGCTCACCGAGTAGAGCAGCGTGGTGAGCGTGCGCGACAGCAGCAGGGCGCCGCCGAGGCCGAGCACGAGCCCGATCGAGCCCAGCAGCAGCGCCTCGCGCAGCACCAGGCGGCGCAGCTCCTGCTGGCGGGCGCCGAGCGCGAGGCGCACGGCCAGCTCGCGCGTGCGCTCGGCGACGGCGTAGGACATCACGCCGAACAGGCCGAGCGCGGCGAGGAAGAGGGCGCTTCCCGCGAAGGCGCCGAGCAGCAGCGTGTAGAAGCGCGGCTGCGAGATCGAGCGCGCGACGACCTCCTCGAGCGTCGCCACGCGCGCGACCGGCAGCTCGGCGTCGAGCTCGTGGACCGCGCGCTCGGCGGCGGCCGCGAGCGAGCGCGGCGGCACGTCCGTGCGCAGCACCACCGCCATCGACTGGGCCGGGTACTGCGCGTACGGCACGTAGATCTCGGGCTCGCTCTCCTTGCCGAGGCCCTGGCGCCTGACGTCGCGCGCGATGCCCACCACCTCGCCGCCCGCCTTCGGCTTGCCGGGGCCGCGGCCGAGGCCGAGGTTGATGCGCTTGCCGATCGGGTCCTCGTTCGGGAAATGCCGGCGCACGGCCGCCTCGCTCAGGACCACGACCTGCGGGGCGGCGGCGGTGTCGCCGGGACCGAACGCGCGGCCCTTCACGATCTCGATCCCCATCGCCCGGAAGTAGCCCGGCGTCGCGATCGCGACGGCGAGCGAGGGCTGCTGCGCCGGCGGCGGCTCGGGGCGCCCGGAGACCGTGAACGAGATGAAGAACGGTCCGCTCGCGAGCGGAAGGCCGGAGACGGCCCCGACCGAGCGCACGCCAGGCAGCGCCGCGAGCCGCGCGGCGAGGGCGTCGTGAAACGCCACGCGGGGCTCGTCGTCGGCGTACGCCGACTCCGGCAGCGTGAAGCGGAAGCTGAGCGCGCTCTTGGCATCGAAGCCGGGGTCCACCTGGCGCAGCAGCGTGAAGCTGCGCAGCAGCAGCCCCGAGCCGGCGAGCAGCACCATCGCGAGCGCGATCTGGCCCGCCACCAGCGCGCCGCGCAGGCGGGTGCGCGTGCCGCCGAGGATGCCGCGGCTGCCGAGGCGCAGCGACTGGGCCGTCGCGCGGCGGCTCAGCTGCAGCGCCGGCAGCACCCCGAACACCAGCGTCGTCGCGACCGAGAGCAGCGCCGCGAACGCCAGCACGCCGCGGTCGATCCGCACCTCGGCGAGCCGCGGCACGCCCTGCGGCTGCAGGCCGAGCAGCGCGTCGACGAGCACGCTTGCCAGGAGCGCCCCGGCCGCGCCGCCGACGAGCGCCAGCAGCAGGCTCTCCGTCAGCAGCTGGCGCACGATGCGGCCGCGCCCGGCGCCGAGGGCCGCGCGCAGCGCGAGCTCGCCCTCGCGGCCGCTGATCCGGGCCAGCAGCAGGTTCGCGACGTTGACGCAGGCGACCAGCAGCACCAGCCCGACGGCGCCGAGCAGCACGAGCAGCGCCTTGCGCGTGTCCCCGACCATCGACTCCTGCAGCCCGCGCACGGTGC
>Ga0157380_10003382_pt1 | contig 10946 bp, 11 predicted proteins | sample S35metaG_FD_119757 | JGI IMG/M metagenome (GOLD analysis project Ga0157380, IMG submission 119757) | Switchgrass rhizosphere microbial communities from Kellogg Biological Station, Michigan, USA - S3-5 metaG | ecosystem: Host-associated > Plants > Roots > Rhizosphere > Soil | place: USA...
ACGACAAGTATAAGTGAAATGGAGCGGGCGAAGGGATTCGAACCCTCGACCCCAACCTTGGCAAGGTTGTGCTCTACCCCTGAGCTACGCCCGCTCTGGCGCTGAGCCGGAGGGCCGGCACGCTTCATGCGTGCTGGGCAACGGCTAGGGTGGAGCGGGCGCCTAGCATTGCCTTTTGGGTCACGCAACCCCAAAGCCGCGGCTTGCCGCCCTCCCTGCCGAGGCCCATATGCGGTGGCCAAGCGACGAGGAGCATCGAGTGGCGACACTGGGCGTGAACGAGACCGAACGAGAAGCGATCGAGCGCTTCCAGCGCGAGGTCATCGAGCCATCGATGACCGCCCTCGTCATCCTCGATTTCTGGGCGGAATGGTGCGGGCCGTGCAAACAGCTGGGGCCGGTGCTGGACAAGGTCGCCTCCGACTATGCCGATAAGGGGGTGATCCTCGCCAAGATCGACGTCGACCAGGACAAGCTGATCGCCGCCCAGTTCCGAGTCCAGTCGATCCCAACCGTCTACGCGCTGTTCCAGGGCCAGCCGGTCGCCGATCTCACCAACTACCGGACCGAAGGGCAACTCAAGAAAATACTCGATCAATTGCTTGCCCAGCTTCCGGTCAAAGGGGAAGCGCAGGACCTTGCCGCTCAAATCGAGCCGCTGATTGCCATGGCGGAAGAGGTGCTGAGCGAGGGCGACGCAAAGCGCGCCGAGAATATCTTCACCCAGATCCGCGAGATGGATCCCGACAATCCGTCGGTGATCGGCGGACTCGCCCGAACCATGATCGCCGACGGCAGGCCGGACGAAGCACGCGCCGTGCTCGATGCAGTCCGCCAGGATGACAGCAGTCATCCGGCCATCAGCCGCGCCCGGGCAGCGCTGGAGGTTGCATCGGCGCCGGCCGCCGACGTCTCGGCGGAGGAAACCCGGCTGGCGGCCAACCCGGACGACCATGAGGCCCGGTTCGCCATCGCCCAGTCGCGGATGGCGGCCGGCGACCGTGACTCAGCCGCCGATGCCCTGCTGGAGATCATCGCCCGCGACAAGGAATGGAATGAAGGCGCCGCCCGTACCCGGCTGCTCCAGATTCTGGAGGCGGCGGGCCTGGAAGATCCGTGGGCGCGCGCCCAGCGACGGCGGCTGTCGGCGTTGCTGTTCACATGATGGGCGCCACTCCAGCGCGAATCCCCCTCTTCCCTCTGGGCGGAGCGATCCTGCTGCCCCGCGCCCAACTGCCGCTGCACATTTTCGAGCCGCGCTACCGCGACATGGTCCGTGACGCGCTGGCAGGCCCGGGGCGGATCGGCATGATCCAGCCGCGCAACGCTTCGATGGAGGGCGAGTTGATCGAGCCGGTCGAGCTGTTCCATGCCGGCTGCCTGGGCGAAATCGTTGCCGCCGAGGAGCTTGACGACGGGCGGTTCAACATCGTGCTGCACGGCTCCAACCGCTTTCGGCTGATCGCCGAGCGCGACCTTGGCACCGCCTACCGCCAGGCCGACGTCGACCTTGCCGCATTCGACGATTCGGAACCGCCGCCGCTCAGCTTGGTCCAACGCGCCGAGGTCGAGCGGGAGGCAAAACGGTTCGGCGACGCGCTCGGCCTGGCGGTCGACTGGGCGGCCGTCGGCCAACTCGACGACGAGATGCTGGTCAATGCGATCGCTCAGGTAGCGCCGTTCGACGTCGGCGCGAAGCAGGCACTGCTCGAGGAGGCGACGCTTGCCGGGCGCGCCGATCTGGTGGTCCAGCTGATGCAATTCCAGCGCCTCGCGCCCGGCGGCGCGGATGTCGGACAGACGCTGCAATAGAGACAGCAGCGGTTTCCTAAATCGGCAGGCCCCGCAGCAGCAGCGGCAGGTCGCCGCTGGTGCCCCGCGCTTCGGCCATCAGCCGGTCCTTGACCGGGCCGATGCGGTTGATCAGGCCCATGCCGAAGCGGCGGACCTTCGACGCGGTGTTTCCCGGAATGCCGTAGATCCGGGTCAGGCTGTCGGTTGCCAGGCTGACCATGAAGGTGTCGAGCCCGCGCCAACGCTGGTAGCGTGTCATTAGCTGCTGATCGCCGAGGTCGAGCCCGAGCCGCGCCCCTTCGACCAGCACCTGGGCCAGCGCGGCAGCGTCGCGGTAGCCGAGGTTGACGCCCTGACCGGCGATCGGGTGAATACCATGCGCCGCGTCCCCAACCAGCGCCAGCCGGTGGTCGGTGATCCGAGCCGCATGGTGAAATCCGAGCGGGTAGGTCGAGCGCGGTGCAAGCAGGCCGATCTTGCCGAGGAACCCGCCCATCGCCGCCTCAGCTTCCGCGGCGAAATCACGGTCGTTGAGCGACAAGAAGCCGGCCGCGTCCTCGGCCTTGACCGACCAGACGATTGCCGAGCGATGACCGGATTCGTCATCGGCCATCGGCAGCAGCGCGAACGGCCCCGAAGGATAGAAAATTTCATAGGCCACATGGTCGTGCGGCCGTTCGTGGCGAAGCGTCGAGACGATCGCGCTATGGTCATATTTCCAGCGCGCGATGCGGATCCCCGCCGCCTCGCGCATCGGCGAATTGCGGCCCTCGGCCGCGACCAATAGCGGCGCCCCGATCACCCGACCGTCCTTCAGCCGCACGGTGACTCCATGATCGCCGCGTTCGACTGCGGCCGGCTCGGCCTTCCACATCAGCCAGATGTTCTTGCCGGCTTCGGCGCGGGCCAGCAGCGCGGTTCGCAAGTGGCGGTTCTCGTTCATCCAACCCAGCGGCTCGTCATCGTCGCCCGGATCGAACGTCAGACCACCCGGCGCAAGCCCGTCGGCGACCTCGATCCGCTGGATCGGGCAGCCGGGCACCGGGAAATGATCGCTGATCCCGATCGTATCGAACATCCGCTTCGACGACGAACTTAGCGCGCTGGTGCGCCCGTCGAATGCCTGGGTCTTGCGCGCTTGGGGATCGGCCGGGTCGACCACGATCGAGCTGAGGCCGCTGGCGTCAAGCGCCGCTGCCAAAGCAAGGCCGACCAGGCCCCCGCCCAAGATGATCACGTCCGCCCGGTCCATCGGCCCTCCCTAGTCATCGCAAGTCGGCGAGGGAAGTCTTGCCCCGGAGTCCGGCGACAGGCACAATGGAAGGCGACTGGAAAGCCGGGGGAAAGTGACGTCATGGCGACGGCCGCGCAGCGCGCGCAGAAGAAGGATCTGGGACCCGACTGGCGAGAGGCGCTGGCCGCCTCGATCCGTGGCTTCATCCGCAAGAGCGTTGGAGTCGCGCTGATCGGCCTGTCGGTCGCACTTGGCGTTGCCCTGGCCACTCACTCCAGCGTCGATCCAAGCTTCACCACCGCCGCTGCCGGCCCGCCGACCAACTGGCTCGGCTCGTTCGGGGCCTATGCCAGCGACGCGCTGCTGTTCCTGTTCGGGCCAGCCTCGGCCCTGTTCCTGCCGCTGGTTGCGCTGATCGGTCTCAGAATGGTGCGGGGCGTCGACACCGGCCGAATGCGGCGCGCCCTGCTGGTTGCGGCGCTCGGCGTCGCACTGATCGGCGTCGCGCTCGGTCTTTATGCCGGCTCGGCAGTATCGGGCCTGCCCGCCGGCTATGGCGGCGCACTCGGCCTGGCCGGCGCTTATGGCGTCGATGCCGCGGTGACGCTGGTCGGCAATCCTGAGGTCGAAGGGCCGCTGCGCCTGGCGCTGATGGCCATCCTGGCGCTGGGCGGGTTCGCGATCGGCTGGCTCGCGCTCGGCATCCGCCCTGAGGAAAAGCAGTGGGCCGCTGACCGGTTGCGGCGCGACACCAGCCCGGCGCCGCGTCCCCGGCGCAGCCACGAGTTGCTGGCCGACGATGACGAGCGCGTCGCGACTCCTCCCCGGTCGCGTCCGGCGGTGGCGGTGGCCGATCCCGCCAGGCCGATCGCGCCGGCCGCCAAGCCCAACCCGAAAAAGGGCAAGGGCATTCTTCCCGGCCAGACCAGCTTGGCGCTTGGCGATAATTACCAGCTCCCCGCGCTCGACCTGCTGTCGCCGCCGCCCGACAAGCCCAAGGGCAATATCGATCGCGCCGGCCTGGAGCGTAATGCGCGTTTGCTGGAGAGCGTGCTCGAGGATTTCCATGTCCGCGGCGACATCGTCGAGGTCCGGCCCGGCCCGGTCGTCACCATGTACGAGCTGGAGCCCGCCAGCGGCATCAAGGCCAGCCGCGTAATCCAGCTGGCCGATGACATCGCCCGCAACATGTCGGCCTTGTCGGCCCGTGTCGCCACCATTCCCGGCCGCAGCGTGATCGGCATCGAACTGCCCAACGCCAAGCGCGAAACCGTCTCGCTGAGCGAGCTGATCGGCAGCCAGGCGTTCGAAGATCAGAATATGTCGCTGCCCCTGATCCTCGGCAAGAACATCTCCGGCGATCCTGTCATCGCCGACATTGCGCCAATGCCGCACCTGCTGGTCGCCGGCACCACCGGATCGGGCAAGTCGGTCGGCCTCAACTGCATGATCCTGTCGCTGCTCTACCGGATGAGCCCGGACGAATGCCGCTTGATCATGATCGACCCGAAAATGCTCGAGCTCAGCATCTACGACGACATTCCCCATTTGCTTGCACCGGTGGTGACCGAGCCGGGCAAAGCCATCCGCGCGCTCAAATGGACCGTCGAGCAGATGGAAGAGCGATACCGGATGATGGCCAGCCTCGGCGTGCGCCAGCTGGCCAGCTTCAACGCCAAGATCCGTGACGCCAAGGGCAAAGGCTCCAAGCTCGGGCGGCGGGTACAGACCGGTTATGACGCCGACACCGGCCAGCCGCTCTATGAGACCGAAGAGCTGGAATATGAGGTGCTGCCTCAGATCGTCGTCATCGTCGACGAGCTGGCCGACCTGATGATGACCGCCGGCAAGGAGGTCGAATTCCTCATCCAGCGGCTGGCGCAAAAGGCCCGCGCGGCCGGTATCCACCTGATCATGGCGACGCAGCGTCCCTCGGTTGACGTCATCACCGGCGTGATCAAGGCCAATCTTCCGACACGGATCAGCTTCCAGGTCACCAGCAAGATCGATTCCCGCACCATCCTCGGCGAGCAGGGGGCGGAGCAGCTGCTGGGCAAGGGCGACATGCTTTATATGCCAGGCGGCAAGCAGATCATCCGGGTCCACGGGCCGTTCGTCAGCGACGAGGAGGTCCGCGCGGTTGCCGAACATTGGCGCAAGCAGGGCGTGCCCGACTATGTCCAGGCGGTGACCGAGGAGCCCGAGGACGGCGGCTATCTGTTCGACGGGCAGCCGGTCGGTGACGACGATCCCGAGACCCAGCTGTATCGCAAGGCGATCCAGATCGTCGCCGAGAGCCAAAAGGCTTCGACCAGCTATCTCCAACGCCAGCTGCGGGTCGGCTACAACAGCGCCGCCAGGCTGATCGAGCGGATGGAGAAAGACGGGCTGGTCGGACAGCCGGATCATGTCGGCCGGCGCGAAGTGCTGATCGACACCGAGGGACACCCGATCTGAAGCTGAACCGCCGGGAACCGGCGGGTTCACGGCGCATTCAAACCGCAAACGCCATATCCGGCGGCAAGATTTTCGGAGTTTTGTGATGAATTTGATGAACAATGCCGCGCGCGCCCTGGTCCCCATGGCCCTTATCGCGGCGGTTTCCGCGGCGGCGCCGGCTGCCACGACCGGCGACCTCAAGGCCGTCGAAACGAGCCTCGGCGCGACCCAGTCCCTGACCGCCGACTTCCTCCAGACCGACGGCAAGGGCCGCCAGATGGCGGGCACGCTGAGCCTCAAGCGGCCGGGAAAGATCCGCTTCGCTTACGGCCGCGGGGTCAACGCCCTGCTGGTCGCCGACGGAAAGACCCTGCACTATCTGGATTATGACGTCGCCCAGCACAGCAAATGGGCGATCGGCAAATCGCCGCTTGCAGTGCTGCTGTCGCCCAACCCCGACCTTGGCCGGATCGCGAGGCTGGTGCCCAGCAACAATGCGCAGGTGGTGGTGGTTCGAGCCCGTGACGCGCGGCGCCCGGAATTCGGCACGTTGGTGCTGGCGTTCATGCGCAATGCCGGGTCGCCCGGCGGCCTGCGTCTCGAAGGCTGGACGGCGATCGACGCGCAAAACAAGAAGACCACGGTCCGCTTGTCGAACCAGCGCTACAACGTCTCGGTGCCCGATAGCGCCTTCAGTTTTACCGAGCCGAAACGCAAAAAAGCGTAGCAATCGAAAACGGTTAAGGTTGGCGACAGCTTCACGATTATATACATTGGGTTAGATCGCCGCGTGCCGGGGTTTCCCCCTGTTACCCGGGTCAGCGACGATCACCTTGCGTGACGAACGCTTGGTCGGCCCTTGCTCCAAGCCCCCGGAGCAAGGGCCTTTCCATGAGTGTCCGGGGGACACCCATGGAAAGGCCCTCCTTCACACGGCGAGATAGCGCGCTACAGAACTCTCCGTGACCAAGCTCAAGATCGCTTCCTGGAACATCAACTCGATCCGCGCCCGAGCGCAGATCGTCGAGCGGCTGCTCGACGAGGAGCAGCCCGATATTCTCTGCCTGCAGGAGACCAAGGCCCAGGACCATGTGTTCCCGGCCGAGCTGTTCCATTCGCGCGGCTATGTCCATCACGAGCTCAACGGCCAAAAGATGCATCATGGGGTCGCCATCCTGTCGCGCGTGCCGCTGGGCGATCCCGGCCGGAACGACTGGCAGGACAATGGCGAGGCGCGCCACGTCGGCGCCCGGCTGGCGTGCGGCATCCGGCTGGAGAATGTCTATGTTCCCGCCGGTGGCGACATCCCTGACCGATCGGTCAATGCCAAGTTCGGCCAGAAGCTGGACTTCATCGAACGCATGACCCGATGGTCGGAAAAGTTGGCTGAGCCGACTTTGATCGTCGGCGATTTCAACATCGCGCCGCTGGAAAGCGACGTATGGAACCACAAGGCGCTGCTTGACGTGGTCAGCCATACGCCGATCGAGGTCGAGACGCTCGCCCGGCTGCAGGCAGCGCATGAATGGGTCGACCTCGGCCGCAAGTTCATCCCCGCGCCGGAGCGCAATTTCACCTGGTGGAGCTATCGCGCCCAGGATTGGGCAGCGAGCGATCGCGGCCGAAGGCTCGATCATATGTGGGCCTCTCCATCACTGGCAGGGCAAGCCACTGCCCACCGCGTGCTGGAACCGTGCCGCGGCTGGGAGCGGCCGTCGGACCATGTGCCGCTGATCCTTGAGCTGACGGTGTGAGCGGACCCTCGCCGATCGAGCGGGCAATTGCCGCGCTGAGGGCGGGACGGCCAGTCCGACTGGGTTCGATCACCCTGCTTTCGGTCGAAACCGCGAGCCAGGCGATGCTCGACCTGCTCGATCCGGGCGGCTGCGCTCCAATGCTGATCAGCGGACCGCGGGCGGTGACGCTGGGGCTGGCGAACGAACGCGACGCGGCCAGTCCCGACCGCCCGGTCGAAGTGCGTCATTGCGACTGGCTGGATCGCGATTCCGCACGCTCGCTGGCCGACCCGAGCCGCGACTTCGAGCGAGGCCCGATCGGGCCGCTCGAGGCCATTCCGGTCGCGAACGAGCAATGCGCCAAGGCTGCGCTGACCCTGGCACGACTGGCGGGACTGCTGCCGGCGCTGTGGCTGATCGAGGCCGACACCGATGTCTCGGTCGGCCCCGCCGAGATCGAAGCGGCCACATCCGCCCCGGTTGCGACCATTGCCGCTCGCGCCAACCTCCCGCTCGACAATCTGCCGCCGAGCCAGATGGTTGCCTTCCGCGACCCTGCGAGCGGCGAGGAGCATGTCGGGCTGGTGATCGGCGCGTTCGGGGGCAAGCCGCCGCTGATCCGATTGCACAGCGAGTGCCTGACGGGCGACGTGTTCGGCAGCCTCAAATGCGATTGCGGACCGCAGCTTAAGGAAGCGCTCCGGATCCTTGGAGCCGAAGGCGGCGGGGTGCTGCTCTACCTGCGCCAGGAGGGCCGAGGCATCGGGCTCGCCAACAAGCTAAGGGCCTATGCGCTTCAGGACCGGGGGCTCGATACGGTCGACTCCAACCGGCGCCTCGGCTTTGCCGACGACGAGCGCAACTATGGAATGGCGGCGGCGATGCTTCGTGCGCTGGGGATCGGCCGGGTGCGGGTGCTGACCAATAACCCGGCCAAGATCGCCGGGCTCGAGCATGAAGGGATCGAGGTAGTCGAGCGGGTCGCGCATCATATGCCGACCAATCCGCACAATGCCGATTATCTGGCGATCAAGCGCAAGAAGAGCGGGCATCTCGATTAGTCTTCGAACAGCGCCGACCCTATTCGCACGACGGTCGCTCCCAGCATCACCGCGGCCGGGAAATCGCTGGACATGCCCATGCTGAGGCCGGTGACGCCATGACGTCGCGCCAGCTCCGCGAGCAGCGCGAAATAGGGGCCGGGCTGCTGTCCTAACGGCGGCATCGCCATCAGCCCGGCCAGCGGCAAGGGCGAAGCGCGCACCTGTTCGAGCATGGCGGGAAGTTCGGCGATCGCGACGCCGCCTTTCTGCTCCTCGGCGCCGATGTTCACCTGGACGCATACGCTTGGGTGGCGCCCCGCCTTGTCGCCGGCCGCGGCCAGCGCGGAAAGCAGCGATGGCCGGTCGAGCGAGTGGATCGTGTCGAACAGCCGCACGGCATCCTCAGCCTTGTTCGATTGCAGCCGCCCGATCATGTGCAGCCTGAGGCCGGCATGGGCCTCGAGCAGCATCGGCCATTTCCCGGCCGCCTCCTGAACCCGATTCTCGCCGAAATCCTTCACTCCCGCGGCAATCAGCGGCTCGATTTCCTCGACGCTCCGCTGCTTGGTGACCGCAACCAGGGTCACTTCGCCGGAATCGCGCCTGGCCGCCTTGGCCGCCCGCGCGATTTGGTCGCGGACATGGGCGAGGCGGCTTGCGGCTTCGGTCATGCCCGGCGCTATAGGTAAGCCTATGTTCCGTCGCCAGCCTCGTTCCATCATCTGGCCCCGGCGATGGCTGATGACAGACGAGCGCATCGGCGATGCCCTGTGGACCGCCCTGGGCCGGCTGCCGCGCGGCAGCGGGGTCGTCTTCCGGCATGACGGCCTTCCGGAGTTTCGGCGCGAGCGGCTGGGAAGGGCGGTCGCTCGGACCTGCCGGCGGCGAGCGCTGGTGCTTGGCGTCTCGCGCGACGTCGGGCTCGCGCGGCGGCTGGGCGCGGCGCTTGTCCACAACCCGGCAGGACCGGCCGGCCTGATGCCGCTCAGCTGCTCGGTACATGACGAAGCCGAAGCCGGTCGTGCCCGCACTTCGGGAGCCGCACTGGTGTTCGTGTCGCCGGTCTTCCCGACCCGATCTCACCCCACCCACGCCGGCCTGGGCATCGACCGCGCCGCCGATTTGGCGTCCAGATCAGCCGCGATCGCAATCGCCTTGGGCGGAATGGACGAGGCGCGGTTCCACGCTCTGCGCGGCCGCGGGTTCGATGGCTATGCGGGAATCGACTGCTGGATCAGAACTTGACGGCGGTGCCGACGTAGACAGCCTTGCTGTCGCGCTGCTGTGTATCGGCCAGCGCCGGGATCTGGTCGCGCTCGATCTTGTAGCGGACACCGCCGGTCAGCGCGATGTTGCGGCTGATATTGTAGGCGCCGCCAACGTCGAGCGACATGCTGTCCGGGCGGGCCAGGGCGGCGACACGGTTCTCGTTGCGCTCGCCCCCGACCGCGATCCGGCCGGTGAAGCGCTTGAGGTTGTAGCTGACTCCGATCACCGCGGTTTCGCGCGAGCCGATCGCCGGATCGGGGTCGGCCGACCGGGTAACGTCGCCGGCGACCGCAAGCCGCTTCCAGCCGACCGCCAGGCCGAGGTCATATTGAGCCGGCGCCAAGCCGTTAAGCGGCGAGGCCACTGCGACTTCGACCGGACGCGCCGGCGTCGCGACTCCGCGGGCCCGGATGGCGAGTCGCAGCTGCGACGGGCGGCCCTTGGCCGCCGCTGGCGTAAATTTGAAATCGGAGATCTGGGGACCGCGATTGGCGAACATCGCCGCCAGCCGGGGATCCGCCGATGCCGGGGTGAAGGTAGAAATATTGTCGAAACTCAAGGAGATAGCGGGCGGACGCTGCTGCCCCGCAGCCGCCAGGCCGATCGCCGGGGTCATGACCATTGCGGCAGCGGCCAGCGCGAGCGCCAGCTTTCCGCCAGTCATGGTTTCCCTGTTCGACACGCGACAAAGACTCCTGTTCGATTATCGATATAGTCCTACGAAGCTGTCGGTTCCATGACTCGAATCGATTCAGGCGCTGTCTGTTGCCCGGAGTCCACAAGAATCCGCATTTCGCCGCTCGATTCTCTCGCTTGCCGAGACGGTGGCAGCATCTATAACGCCTCCTAAGAGCCCGCCCATTTTCTGCAAAGAGAGTCCTATGCCCCGCCTGACCCTTCCTGTTGTTGCCTTGATTGCCGTCGGCGTTGTCCTGCCGGGCTGTTCCAAGAACAAGGACCTGCCGATCGAACTCGCGCCGTCGCGGATGACCACCATCGGCGTGAACGCCTATTTGTGGCGGGCCGCGGTCGACACTTTGTCCTTCGCTCCGCTGATCACCGCCGACAGCAATGGCGGGGTGATCGTCACCGATTGGTATGCCAATCCCAAGACGCCGGGCGAGCGGGTCAAGCTGACCGTATCGATCATCGATCAGGATCTGCGCGCCGATGCGCTTCGGGTCGCCGCCAGCCGCCAGGTCAATCAGGGCGGGGTGTGGGTCGACGCGCCGGTCGCCGCCGCGACCGTCCAGAAGCTGGAGGACATCATCCTCACCCGCGCCCGCGACCTTCGCCGCACCACCGTCGGCGGGTAAGGTTATTTGACCCCATGACCGGCCGCTTCGACCCGGCGGTTGCCGACCGGCGCTGGCAACAGCGCTGGGCGGAAGCCGGAAGCTTTCATGCCGACAGCGATTCGGCCAAACCCAA
>Ga0157380_10003383_pt1 | contig 10945 bp, 14 predicted proteins | sample S35metaG_FD_119757 | JGI IMG/M metagenome (GOLD analysis project Ga0157380, IMG submission 119757) | Switchgrass rhizosphere microbial communities from Kellogg Biological Station, Michigan, USA - S3-5 metaG | ecosystem: Host-associated > Plants > Roots > Rhizosphere > Soil | place: USA...
ATAAAAGAATAAACAGCACAGTTTTTTTATGGCGGAGAAATGATTTCACACGTCAATAAAGATAACAGATTTGATAGAGGCTGCAATAACCAAAAGAGGGTATTCTTTAAATGTGCAAATTAGAAAATGTGCAGATGTGCAAATGCTTTTATGGCACCATTTCCTAACATTTGGAATTTGCCATTATTCAGTGAGACTGAATTCAAAGAATTTGCACATTTTCTAATTTGCTAATTTTCACATTTCTCAGTTTAACCGCAATTGCGAATCATCTATCCGGTAGAGCAATCTGTATTTTGATTTCATAGCCGGGTCCAAAGAATTGAGTTCATCATACCCATTTTGTAATGAATCCAATGAGATGAAGACATAATGATAGGGTGGATTTTCGATAAGCATGCCGCCGGCACTATCCACCAGGAATTCAACGATGGGTCCCACGCTTTTGAAATCAAAAATCAACTCCTTATCGCCCTTTTTTATTTCAATGGCATTCTTTACAGTCTTTTCCGAAAAGCAGGTCACACAATCTTTTGATACTACATTAACGGAAGTGTTTTCATCGACCCTGAAATCATAGCGCCTGATATAATTGTATTGATACAATACCCATAATGCCACCAAAGGCAATACAATCGCGAACAGGAAAATGCGAAGCAATCGTGATAGGGTCATGATAAGATGTTTTGCATTTAGGCCCTTCTCAAAGATACGGTTAACTTGTTTTCATCACCCAGGGTTTTAATTTTCCCGGTATATTCTTCGTAGTCTTAGTGAAAATAACTTCGTAGGTCTTTCCACTATAGGCGGGAAAGACCTACGAAGTGTTTCACAAAGAATACACTAAGAAACCAATAACAATTAATAGCCGTGACTGAGAATTGTTTTACTATTCCCCACTTTCCTTAATTCTAGAACCAAATGCCGGATCGAAGCCAGATGTGATAATAATACCAATGGTACAATACAGCAGGGCAACCAAATAAAAGGAAAATGAAGTATGCCGATAGCGGGTTGATCAAATGCAAATTGTTGAAAAGAGAACGGAGCCGAGAGAATAGCGATTGTTACAATGTTGATAAGAAATGCAAGGCAAATAATATTCCAGAATAATAAAGCCCGGTTACTTAGCCTCTGACGGATAAAAGCAAAATAATAAACAATTGGCGCAGTAATTCCAGAGATGATATCCAGGTTGCGGCCTTCAAAAGTCATGATCTGTGGGATCAGTTTATGCAGAAACAAACCAAATAGGATCATCTCAACTGGTATCCTAATGCTATGCAATATAGTAAGCCAACGAATATTTAATGAATCTATAAACCTTCTTCCCTTTTTTGTCAGAAATAAGCATATAATAAATAATACAGGCGGTCCTGGAAGTAATGCAAAACGTGGTGGCACGGTGTCGCTCACCAAATAAAATCCGCTTAGACTGAGAATAGATTGAAGGATTATCCAGCCAGCTATAATTGCCGTTACTGTTTTGGACCAGGAGGCAGCTCGCAAAAAAATTAGAATAGTGGTTAAGGTAGTTAACACGAAAAAGATGATAAGATAAGTTGATAAGGTTTCCATTATTTCAAAATTTGAATACAAAGGAAACACGGGCTATTCAGTTTCTTCTTGCCAAATGACAAGTTCTGGAAATAGGATTATTTTTTAGCAAATTCTCTTCGTATCCGGCTAAGTGAACTATCGGTAATTCCCAGATAAGAAGCGATCGTTTTTAAAGGAGCTTGTTGAAAAATATCCGGACTTGATTGAAGCAGGTGCACATAACGTTCTTCCGCTGTTTCACGAATTACGGAAAGCGTGCGTTGTTTTAGTTGAGCGTATGCATTTACCAGGATAGCTCTTCCAAATTCCCGGAATTGTGGCATGTTATGAAAGACAACTTGTAATTGATCAAAGCTGATGCACCAGGTTTTACAATCAGCCAGCGCCTGTATATTTTCACGGGAAGGAACCCGCTTGAAATAGGAGAATAGTTCGCAAAGGATTTGGTTAGAGGAATAAAAAGCAGTGGTTACATCATTTCCTTCAGTGTCGAATGTATAAGCTCGGGCGAATCCTTCCTCAATAAAATGATATTCATTGCAGACCTTCCCTTCCTTCAGAATAAAATCGTTTTTCTTAAACTCCCTTGCTTCAAAAAATGCCACAATCTCGCCGGCACTGGCAAGCGTCATAGGAAATACATGCTGGATGAAATCGATGAGCTTTTGTTTATCAGTTTGCATACGTAGTGTTAATTCAAATATACATTTTCCAACAATGAAATTTTACGTTATTAAGTATATCTTAATTTCCGTGACAATCTGTTAACTTTATTGCTTTATAAGATTATGTCTACGCTCACGATAACAACTATTCAAACCATCCTCCACTGGGAGGATAAGTCTGCCAACCTTAAAATGCTGGAGGAAAAGATCAATGGCATAAAAGAAAAAACAGAAGTAGTTGTGTTGCCGGAAATGTTCAGCACTGGTTTCAGCATGCAACCGAGGTTATTGGCAGAAAAAATGGATGGGGAGTCGGTTAGCTGGATGAAAAAAATAGCCGCTTCGAAGAAAATCATACTTACAGGTAGTCTTATTATAGAAGATGATGGAAATTATTATAACCGTCTTATCTGGATGTTGCCGAATGGTCAATACGGTCATTACGATAAGCGCCATCTTTTTGCGTATGCGGGAGAACATGAAGAATATACTTCGGGCAGCAAACGACTGATTGCATCGGTGAAAGGATGGAAGATTAATCTATTGGTGTGTTATGATCTCCGTTTTCCCGTTTGGGCTCGTCAGACCTCACCCCCGGCCCCTCTCCTTGAGGAGAGGGGGGAAGCATCACCGGAATTTGATGTATTGATTTATGTCGCCAACTGGCCCGAGCGCCGCATCCATGCCTGGAAGACCTTGTTACAGGCAAGAGCTATCGAAAACCAGTGTTATGTGTTAGGGGTGAATCGTGTTGGGAAGGATGGAAAGGATATTTATTATAGTGGAGATAGCATGATAGTAGATGCAATGGGAGAAATATTATATACAAAAACTCACGACGAGGATATTTTTACCATCACCCTGCAAAAAGATAAGTTAGAAGAGGTAAGAACTAAACTTCCTTTCCTCAAAGATGCTGATGACTTTTTTATTGAACCCTGATTAATTTCTCACTATGCCCATCGCTTATAGCAACGGAAGAATTTTTACTGGTCGTACCATCGAAAAGAAAAAAGCGTTGCTTGTAAAGAATGGAATTATTGAAGGAATAGTGAAAGAAAATGATATTCCCGCTGAATATACAATTGAGGATCTCAACGAAAATTTACTTGCTCCCGCGTTGATTGATATGCAGATTTATGGCGGTAATGGTAAAATGTTTTCTGAAGAACCCAACGCTGCTTCTTTACAAGCAACCTATGATTATTGCATCAATGGAGGTTGCGCGAATTTTATGATTACCATGGCAACTAATTCCATTGATAAATTCTTACATGGAATAGAAGGTGTAAAACAATATTGGAAACAAGGAGGAAAGGGATTACTAGGGCTTCATCTGGAAGGGCCTTATATAAATGTTTTAAAAAAAGGGGCGCATATTGAGAAGCATATAAAAAAGCCAACAGTTGAAGAAGTAACCATGCTGCTTGATAAAGGAAAAGGCGTTTTTAAAATGATGACATTGGCTCCGGAATGCTGTGAACCCGTTATCATTGAATTATTACAGAAGAGTGGAATACTTGTTTCAGCTGGACATAGTAATGCAACTTACGCTGAAGCAAGTACTGCATTCAACAACGGCTTACCTATGGCGACCCATTTGTTTAATGCAATGTCCCCCATGCAGCACCGGGCACCGGGTATGGTAGGAGCTATTCTGGATCATCCGAAAGCAATGAGCAGTATTGTGTGTGATGGTATACACGCGGATTTTGTAGCTGTGCGTATCGCTAAACAGGTAATGAAAGAAAGATTATTCTATATAACGGATGCCGTTACAGAATATCCCAATGGTGAATACCCGCATATTTTTAAAGGAGATCATTATGCATTACCTGATGGTACATTATCAGGATCTTCCCTGACTATGATGAAGTGCGTACAAAATGGAGTGGAGAAATTGGGACTTTCGTTGGAAGAATCCTTGCGAATGGCGAGTTTATATCCTGCTTCATTAATTAAAGACAAAAAATTAGGAGAACTGTCTGCAGGAGCCGTGGCATCATTGATGATCTTCGACGATGCTTTTGTTGTAAAGAAAGTTATTTCTGCGTAAGCTTATTTTTAGCGATGATGAGTTGCTTTATTTTCTCTGCCCGTGGATCAATACCCAACCGTATTGTTTCAGCAGTGGGTAATACTTCTATATCAGGCATAATTCCTCTCCCAGCAGCTACTGCGTCTTGATCCATCACTAACCTGAATAAGGGAAGCCGGAAACGAATGCCGGTATTAGGCAGTGTCGCATTGGGAATCATCCAGGCGGTATTACCATAAGAACCACCTCCGGTTTCTTCACCAATGATGGTTACATTTTTCTGATGTTGAATCGCTTTGACAAAAAGAGCGGAAGCAGAAAAAGAATTTCCACCTGTTACGATATATACATCGCCATCAAAATGATTTTTTTTGCGGGGCTTGTAATAATGTTTTTCAAAATGACGGAAATGATACTTGCCGTCTTTCTTCTTTTTCGTCACGAAAAACATAGCACCCCGATAAAAAATATGTTTTTTTATGTATTTATTGTAGGATCCTGATCGGCGGATCGCGTATAATGAATCAGCGAGTTTGAATTTTTTATCAATAACATATTCGGTGAGCATGGTTGATAAACCTGCGTCTCCACCGCCATTTCTCCGGATATCAATCACCAGGTGTTTAATCGAATGTTCGTCCATCGTGCGAAAGCTTTTTCGGAAAAACTTCTGCAGCTTGTTTCCTCTTGCAAAGGTATTAAGAGTCATATATGCCGAAGAAAGCGAGGTGTCGATTTGCAGGTTTCTCACACTGTTGACAGCGGGTGGCCGGGGTGTAGAACGTTCCCCCCTGTTTTGATTCACTGTGTTTGATAAAGCACGGCGCGTAGTATCTTTAGAAGGATCGTATACGGGAACTGTTACTAAATTTTCTTGTCCAAGCGAATCTTCATAACCCACAACAATCTTATCAGGCATACCAAACACGTTCCTGTATAATACACCAAAATTACCACCATTGCTAAGCGTTTGGTATTTTCCATTTATCGCCCATGCATCAGTAACGAGATAATTGAAAAAGGTGTCGGTAAGATGACGGGTACTCATACCATTAATACTGCGGACAACAGTTCCTCTTTTTAAAATACTATCTCTGCGGTTAATATTCCCAACCACCATCATAGAATCTGGTGTTACCCGAAAACTAAGCGGAAATACTTTAAGACGAGCCGTATCCAGGTAACGACTGTATTTTTTTGAATAATATACAGAAGTATGTCCGCAACGGAACTTTGTGACTACATCCAATAATATATTTCTGAACTGTGTTTCTGTAAGGGAATCGTTCAATTGACTGTATCCACGATCGAAAAAATAATCAATACTGTCTTTGGGAGTGAACCAGTAAAGACTGGGATGATATTCTTCGAGTATGTTTCGGAATAGCTGATAATCTTTTTTGAGTATTGTAGGCTCGTATTTATGGTTCGCGTCGAAAACGCCTTTGGAGGAAGAGCAGGCAACCAACAACAGCAGGCAAAATACAACTAGAGTAAAAAAAATCCGCTTCATCAAAAGGTCCGGTTATTAACGGTTAGTTTTAAATGCGTTCCATCCCTGTGCGGTAATAGCATGTTTGCCACCCCCTTTGGTAATAATATGCGGCGCCTCGGAGGCATCTGTCATATAACCAATCACACTGATCTGTTCATTTAAAACGAGTTTTTCATAATCAGATTGTGGTAAGGTAAAAAGCAACTCATAATCTTCTCCACCGCTTAATGCACAGGCAGTTGGGTCTATTTCAAATTTAAATGCCGCGGCTCTTGTATTTTCCGAAACAGGAATTTTTTCTTCATACAATACACAGCTCAACCCGCTTTGTTCGCAGATATGCAGGATCTCGGAACTCAGGCCATCACTGATATCAATCATAGCGGTAGGGGTAATTTCATTTTCTTTGAAAAATTCAATAACCTCTTTCCTCGCTTCTGGTTTTAATAATCGACCGATCACATAAGATTCTCCTTCCAGGTCAGGCTGAACTCCAGGACTCTCCAGGTAAATCTTTTTTTCTCTTTCAAGAAAAAGAAGACCTACATAAGCGCCACCCAAATCACCGCTGCAACAAAGAAGGTCGCCTTTTTTTGCACCGCTGCGTTTAACATATTTATCGGGCGTCACTTCACCAATAGCAGTTATTGAAATGATGAATCCCTTTTGGGAAGTAGCGGTATCCCCACCAATAAGATCCACGCCATATTTTTCACAGGCTGCATATACCCCTTCATAAAACTCATCCAATGCCTCCAGCCCAAAACGATTACTGATTCCAATAGACAAAGTAATCTGGGTAGGAATTGCATTCATTGCATAGATATCACTCAGGTTTACAATTACACTTTTATAGCCAAGGTGTTTAAGAGGAGTGTAGGAAAGATCGAAATGAACGCCTTCAATGAGCAGATCGGTAGTAATTACTGTTTGTTTGCCAAAATGATCGATTACAGCGGCATCGTCCCCCACGCCAACAATCGATGAAGCGTTTTGCAATTCGATGTTTTTGGTAAGATGGTGAATAAGGCCGAACTCGCCGAGAGTGCTGATTTCAGTACGTTCCATAGGGCGCGAAGATACGGAGCCCGAATCTCTGATTCGGGTACCCTGGGCCTAAACTTTTTAATTGCCCGATCGGAGATCGGGGTTCCTGTAATACCTCCCCGGTCTCAAGTAAATGACTCCCTTCTTTGTAACGAAACGTGTAGGAATTGTTTTGAATCCATCCTCATTCTTATAAACCCAAAAATGTAAATGTGGAAAGGCGCTATAACCGGTATTACCGCTTAGCGCGATGAGCTGTCCTTTTTTAATGGTATCTCCCAATGAAACCAATGCCCCGTTGTGTTGAAGATGCCAATAACCAGCCTCGCTTCCATCGTTGTGTTTTATCACAATATGATTGCCGTCGTTTAGGTATTCATCTTTTAATCCTCCATGTTCTGCATCTTCTTTTACTTCAGTAACAATACCTTCCCGTGCGGCATAAATAGAAGTACCAGTTTTCATTTTAAAATCGAGCGATAATTCACCTTTATGAGACATGTTGCTTTGCCATCCTTGGATCAGTAAAAATTTCTTGCCGGGTTTAAAGGGAAGCCAATACACATAACTGGTATCTTTTTTAACGCGCCCGCCTTTAAGATCATGTATCTCTTGATCAGACAATTGACTAAAAACGGGAGAATAAATATTTAGAATGGGAATGATGGGGATGAGTTTCATACCTACTATGATTCAGAGAGCAGTGATTTTTCACAAACAGAAGGGTGCTGCTACGAGCTTTGAGCTACGAGCAACTTCTGATTAAAGATAGTCACCCGTGTCCGGAAATTAGAGACGGCAATTAAATGATGAACATGCTCACAGCTCGTAGTTAATGGCTCGCAGCTTCTTCGCACATCTTCCTCAGATTCTCCAATCCTTCCACAAAAGACTTATGTAAACCTTTTGTAATAGAAGGTCCCAGTAATCGTGCAACCGGGAATGGAAATTCGCCATTATTTGACCAGGTAACTTTTGTTTCGCCATTCCCCCACTCTTCAAATAACCAATCGTCGCTTGCCTTTGATTTAAATGGTTTAATAAACTCCAGGTTGAAGTGAACATGTTTGTTGTCGATATCACGTATGGTCAGACTTCCAACACCCACTTTTTTTCCAACCCATTCATATCTATGACCAGCAGTGGCAGGGGTTCCGGTTATTGTACCCTTTGCGGAAGGATCTGATTGTTGCCATGGATTCCATGCGGCATAATAGGTGAGGTCGGCCACTTTATTCATCACATCTGCTACATTTTTCTTGATAATAGCTGTTTTTTCAACATGATATTTACCGGGTAAAAGCCGCGCAATGAGGAGCAATCCAAGAACTAATCCAATAACTATATAAACGACCAGCATACAAAGTTGGTTTCACGAAAGTTAGTGCATTACGAAAACATGCCCAAACCATATAAATAATGAATCAATTGTGATTTAAGGATTTGCCGGGAAGGCGGTAAGACGGGAATTAATAATTAATATCCTTAACTCATTACCGGCTTCCCGTCTTACCGGCATAATAATAGCCCCGCAAAGCGGGGCTATTATTATGAAACCAATTGTATTACAAACTTATTCAGCTTCGGCAACTACTTCTTTTACTTCGGGAATCATTCGCTTCATCATTCCTTCGATACCGGCCTTTAATGTAATCATTGATGATGGACATCCGCTACAACTTCCCTGCAACATCAGGTTTACTACACCATCATCATAACTTTTGAATTGAATAGCGCCACCATCCATTTCAACGGCTGGCTTCACATAATTCTCCAATAATTCTTTAATTCTTTTTACAACATCATTATCATCGGCTGCAACCGTATTACTGCTTTCCTGTTTCATTACAGCAACTTCTTCTTCATTGATCACGGGTTTGTTTTCTTCCAGATATTCTTTCAAAAAATGACGAATCGTTGGAATAACATCGCTCCATTCTGTATCAGCAATTTTTGTAAGTGTTACAAAATTGCTTGCGATGAAAACAGCTTTTATAAAAGGGAATCCAAATAATTCTACCGCAAGTGGAGAAGGTTTCGCACTTTCCGTATCAGGGAAATCAATGCTCTTACCGGGATACAGCAACTTATTGGCAACAAATTTCATTGTCTCCGGATTAGGAGTCATTTCTGTATAGATGCTGATTACCGGGTTACCTGTTTTAATCATAGTTCACATTTTATTAGATTGTAAAGATAACAAACCCTGCTTCTAAATGTTTTTGAAATTGGGAAAAGGGGCCAACAGATCCTTCGTCCCTCTGGATGACAGGTCAATGATTACAATCCTCCGAGTGGGCATGATTATGGACCCGGCAGAGTCGAAAATTGCGAAGATGGGCGAATACGATCAATAAAACCGCAATTAACAATAATGGGATTTGTCGCTCATGCCATACCTGCTTAGCTACTAAAAACAGGATCCCAACCAGGAAAACTATTAAAGGGGTATAACTATGGTGATGTTTTTTATATCCGTGCCAGAGCGAATAGGCCCCGATGCTAAACGCAAGGACGATCATAAAGTATTCGAATGCCAGATTTTGGATGATATTTATCCCGAGAATAGGTAAACTGGTTAATATCATAGGAAGTATGGCGCAATGAATAGCACAAGCCAAAGAGGCTGAAATTCCTAATGCATCCCAATTAATCCGAAATCGCATACGCAAATATAGAGGATTCGGAAAATCTAATGCAACTTTGTTGCAAATAATTTTGTTATTAATATTGAAAACCCAAAAGCCGGGCTCCTTCTTAACTTTGCTCACTTGTAAAATGGATTTATGCGCACGAAATGGATATTATATACAGCCTTTTTTTTGTTTCTAGCCATTGGTTTTTATGTGGTTATGACCAAAGTCATTCCTGGATATGGGGACGTAAAGTTGCCCGTACTTAGTTATGTGCAGCCTTTCAGCTTTACTAACCAGGATGGCAAGAAGGTTACAGAAAAGGATTTGGATGGGAAGGTTTATGTAGCTGAGTATTTTTTTACAACCTGTGTGGGCATCTGTCCTAAACTAAATACCAATATGAGGAAGGTTTACGAGCAATATAAGGAAACAGATGGCTTCCTGATTGTATCGCATACCTGTAATCCCGAAACGGATAGTGCCGCGCGCCTCCGATACTATGCTGATTCAATGAAAGTTGATACAAATCGCTGGTGGTTTCTTACTGGGACAAAAGACAGTCTTTATACTTCTGCCCGGGTCAGTTACTTACTGGATGACCCAAAGAATAACCTTCAAAAAATTGAAGATCAGTTTATGCATACCCAGTTTTTTGCATTGGTGGATAAAGCGGGTCAGGTAAGAAAAATCTATGATGGCCTTAAAGAGAAGGAAATAACCGAACTAAGAAAGGATATTGCTGTTTTATTAAAAGAGCCTGTTTCCCGGAAACGGTTTTCGAACAATCTTTTCGGAAATTAAAATAGATAGTAACTTTAGAATCGTTAACAATCGCCACGCTATGGATGCTCAAATTGATTTTATTTTAAAGCGTAACCAGCTAAGTGTTACGGGTAGCCGAAAAAAAATCCTCGAATTATTCTTAGATAGTAAAGGAGCGCTCGCTCATGGAGATATAGAAAAAAAAACCGGGGAAAAATTCGACCGCGTAACTGTTTACCGTACGTTGCAGGTCTTTCTTGAAAAAGGGATCATCCATAATATTCCTACCGCAGACAACTCCGTTCGTTACGCATTATGCAAAAGCGATTGTACAGAAGGGCATCATCACGATAACCATGTGCATTTTGTTTGTACTGTTTGTGGCAATACAATATGCCTTGCTGATGTAATGGTCCCACTTGTTAAGTTACCCCTTGATTTTCAGCCTGAAGAATATCAAATGGTTGTGAATGGCACTTGTAAAGAATGCAGGATTGGATCCCGAATCTCCTGATTCGGCATTGGATCCCGAATCTCCCGATTCGGCATTGGACTCCGAATCTCCTGATTCGGCATTGGACTCCGAATCTCCTGATTCGGCATTTAAGTGTATAAGTTTAAGAAATATTAATTTGAATAGAATCTCTTGATTGCGAATAAACCGAATCAGAGATTCGGTATCCAGGAATAACCGAATCAGGAGATTCGGGGTCCAAAAAGAAAGCCCCGATGTAGAAACACC
>Ga0157380_10003386_pt1 | contig 10941 bp, 9 predicted proteins | sample S35metaG_FD_119757 | JGI IMG/M metagenome (GOLD analysis project Ga0157380, IMG submission 119757) | Switchgrass rhizosphere microbial communities from Kellogg Biological Station, Michigan, USA - S3-5 metaG | ecosystem: Host-associated > Plants > Roots > Rhizosphere > Soil | place: USA: Michigan...
AAGTCGCGCGGGTCGGTTTCATCGCTGGAGATCATCTGGTTGATGAACACGGCGCCCGGAGTGACGCCGAACGCCAGCGCCAGGAGGTCCTGCAGGTTGGCATTACGAATCGACACGCCATGCGCGTCGGCGAACACGCGCGTGCGCGTGCCCATGCCGGGCGCTGCCTCCGTCATCACGAGACGCGCGTTGCGCAGCGCCAGCAGGTTGGCACTGATGTCCGCGTGGCGCCGCTGCCGATCGGCGACCGCGCCGGTGGCCAGCGCCGCGGCGACCAGGGACAGCGCCAGCGAGGTTATTGCCGCGGCTTTGAAAAAGCCCACTGGCCGTGCGCTGGGCTCCCCGTTCGCTTCCTCTTCGAGGTGTTCCCGGCGCGCGAGCGCACGCTCGAATCGCCAGCGCTGCGCGACCGTGCGCGACCATGCCACGCTGACCGCAATCATGAAGATGCCGGCCGCCAGCGCCGCGCCACCTGACAGCGACACCGCCTGCGCGGGAGCCAGCCAGGGTTTCAGGTGCGCAATGAGGGTTATCAACCACGACGGCGCCGGATCGGCCGGACTGTCCACGGGGAATCCCAGCCACGCGCCGATGGCATACACCAGCGAGCACGGCACGATGAACTTGAGCGCCGCGACCGACCACAACCACAGTCGCACGCGCGCGGGGTTGCGGCGCAGGACCTGCAGCAGCAATGCGACCGTCACCAGGCAGAGCCACGACTGCCACAAATGATCGATGAGCGCGGCCATCACGGAAATGGCTGGCGGGTGTCGGTCATGGTGAGCGCGCGTGGACCGCAGGGGTCCTGGCAACGCTCATTGACGTGGAGCTCCAGGTTGAATCGCAAGGCGAGCAGCTTGTTGACGGCGCCGCGCAGCGCGAGCGGCTCGAACTCGTCGGGATCGGTGACGCCGCCACCGACCGTCGCATGCAGGTCGTAACGCGGCGAGTCGAGAGATTGGTCGCCGCCGGTGATCACGTGCGCGTCGACGCCGTAGGCAAGCGCAATCAACTCGCGCATCGAGGTGTTGCGAATGGTGACTTCGTTGCCCGTGGCGCTGACGCGCGCGCGCCCTTCGTCCGCGGAATCGCTGGACACGTTCAGCGCGATGTCCGCATCCCGCAACAGGCGCGCGTTGGTTTCCGCCAGCTCGCGGCGGCGCGCAGCGTCGTCGAGGGCGCCGGCCACCAGCGGCCCGGCCGCGATCATCAGCGTGGAGACCGAGAGCAAGAAGGCCCTGATGAACCCCAGCGAAGCGGGTGCGGCGCCTTTCAGGATGTCCCGGATGCGCTGGGTCAGGTCTCCGGCCAGCGCCGCGACCGCATATTGAGAATGCACCGCGGCGCAATGCCGGCAGACCGCGAGAATGCCCGCGGCGTATTCGCCCGGATCATGACCGCCGGCGATCACCGCCTCGTCGCAGGCACGCTCGCGCTCGTCGCGCAGCTGGCGTCCGATGAACCACACCAGCGGATGGAACCAGAACAACGTGGCGACGAGGTGATGGACGTGCGCCTTGAGATTGTCGTGCCGCGCGATATGTTCGCGTTCGTGCGCGAGCACCGCGTCGAGCTCCGCCTGCGACAACCTCCCGAGCAGCGCGGCCGGCAGCAACACCACCGGACGAAACACGCGCGCCACGGACGGTTCGATGTCGGCATCCGTGACGTACGTGTCCGGTGATGTGCCCGGCGCCGGCCACGCCGCCCTGGAAATCAGCACCGCGGCGCGCCAGCCGCGCAACCAGCGCAGCGCGAGCCACGTAACTCCGAGAAGCCACACGCCCAGCAGGATCGGCAGCAGGCCAGGAGGCGCGAGGGCAGCAGCACTGTCCAGGCCTGCGGCCGGCGAGACCATGGGAGTCGCGGCGTCGAATGCGGCCAGGAACAAGGCTGGCTGGGACTCCACCGGGGAGGAGAGCCCGGCCACGGCGCCGATGGAGTGCAGCACCGAAAACGGCACGAGGAACTTGAGTGACGCGAGCTGCCACAACCAGTGCCGCACCGCCGCGGAATTGGCGCGCATCGCCAGCGTGATCGACCAGATGGCCGCGCAGAACAGCGTCGATTGCCACAGGTGGTCGGTCAGCGCCTGCATCATTTGTGCTTGTCTCCCGGCGGAGTCTTCGCGCGATGCGCCTGCAGCAGTTTCTGCGCGTCCTCGATGTCCTCGTGAGAGATCTTGCCCATCTCCACGAGGTGCGCCATGACGGGACGAGCGTTTCCGCCAAACAGTCCCAGCAGCTCCTTGAGCAGGCGCGTCTGCACTGACGCGCGCGACGTGGTGGCTTCGAACACGTGTGCATTGCCTATCTTCTTGGTCCGCCGCACCGCGCCCTTGGCTTCCAGCCGGTAGATCATGGTCTGCACCGTGGTGTAGGCCGGCTTTTCGCGCCTGGCCACGGCCTCGTGGATCTCGCGAATGGAGCAGGCACCGCGGCTCCAGAACTCGGACATGATGCGCAGCTCGAGTGCGCTCAACTTGGGTTCGGGCACGGAATCTCCTTCACTACGGCTGTGGTCTACTCTATGACAGTTGTAGTAGAGACCGCAAGCCGGATTTGCCGCGGCCGGGGGTGTTCGCCATATTGCGCGGCAACCGGAGGCAGCCATGCGAAACGGATGGTCCTGGGTTCTGTTGCTCGCCGGGCAGGTTGTCCTGGCCGCCGCGGCCGAGCCCGCAAAAGGTCCGCCCGGTACCGCGACCGCGGTCTCGCTCGCGAACACCGCGCTCCGCGGCATGATTTCCAATCTCGAATCCGGCGGTGCAGGGCTGCGCGGCACGCCGGAAGCTTTGGCCTGTGCGCGCCAGATTCCCGTGTCAAAGCTCTCGCCGCTGTTCCTGGACGCCATCAACAAGGAATTCGACGAATCCGAACGCAGGCAGCTGGATGCATTTTCTTCATCGAGCGCGGCAGCCAAGGCCCGGCGCCTCAGCGAGATCGAAGCCGACCGGGACCGTGGCCTCGCAATGACCGGCGAAACACCCCGGCTGACCACCGATGAAGCCCGGCAACTCTCGGAATTCGATGACAGTGCCCTGAGCCGACGCCTGTTCACCCTGTCGCGGAGCTCCCCGGCATTACGCACGCAGGTCAACCTGCGCCTGACCGAGCTGGTGCTGGCCTGCGGCTTCCACTAGGGAAGCCTGGACCCTCTACGGCGCCGGCTGGCTGGTGCGGCGCGGCGCGTCTTCGACGCGGCGTCCACGGAAATCGGACACGCGATTCCGGCCGGCCTCCTTGGCCGAATACAGGGCGGCGTCCGCCGCATCGAACAGCCTTTCGTATGTCGTGATGTCGCCCGTGTTCGCCGTGGCGTGACCCACGCTGATGGTGATGCCCAGCGCGTCGCTGCGCGCCGTTTCCACGTTCGAGCGCAACCGCTCGGCAATGGCCGCCGCGGTCTGCGCGTCCGTGCCCGGAAGGACCATGCAGAACTCGTCGCCGCCATAACGACAGGCGAGCACCGGCTTGCGCGCGTGCCGCCGCAGCGCCGAACCCACCAGCTTGATGGCCTCGTCGCCGAGCGAATGGCCGTGCTGGTCGTTGTAGAGCTTGAAATTGTCGATGTCGAGTATCAGCAGGGACAGGGGCCGCTTCTCCTGTTGCGCCATCGCAAATTCGACGGGCAGCCGGTCGTCGAACAGGCGGCGGTTGCCGAGCAGGGTGAGCGGATCGGTGCGGCTCTGGTGCTTGAGTTCGTTCATGCGATGACTGAGCGTCATCGACAGCAGGATCATCTCGACCAGCGCGCCCACCTGCCAACTATGCTGGCTCATGAAGGTGTGGGGCACCACGCCGAAGTTCTTGAGCAGGAAGATCACCGATCCACACAGGAACGCGCCCCAGGCAATGACGTAGAACCGCGCCGGCCGGGATCCCGACAGCAGGCTCACGATGCCGAGCGTGATCATGAAGATCACCGCGATGAGAATCAGGAAGGTGACCGGTCGTATCAGCGTCGAGTAGGCGACGAAGGGCGAAAGCGCGATGCCAAGCGCCGCCAGCACCTGCAGCAGGCGCGCCACGCGGAACATGCGCGGCGTGTAGTCGCGCGCACGCAGGATGGTGGTCGAGAACTGCAACGCGGTGAGCAGCGCGAAGTTCAGCAACATGATCAGGCAGACGTTGGCCCAGCGAGGACTGTCGGGCCACAGGTACTGGAATGCGAAGCCGGTGTTCACCGTCATGTAGACGCCGAACGTGGCCACGTAGGCGAAGTAGGCGAGGAACGCCTGGTCGCGCACCGCAACGAACACCAGGCCGCTCCACACCAGCAGCATGGCCACGCAACCGAAATACATGCCGTAGGCGAGTTGCTCGCGGCTCAGTGCCGCCGCCAGTTCGTTGGGACCCAGCAGTGACAGGTTGATGTCGACAGGTCCCTGCGATGCATAACGCAGGTATACGGTGCGCACGGTGTCCGGCGGTACGGTCAGCGGGAACAGGAAGTCGCGGTGCATCACGTCGCGCGTCCCGAAGGGCATCCGGTCGCCGGTCGCGTGTACCTTCCAGCCGTCGCCCACCGGCTCGAACAGCGTCAGCGAGTCTATGAGTGGATAGTCCTGGCGCAGGTAGACGAGACGCTGCTGGTTTCCCGCGTTCCGCAGCGTGAGACGCACCCACCAGGCCGACGCCGAGAAGCCGACGTTCGCGGTTTCGGGCGTGGCGGCGACGAATCCCGAATCGGTCGGCGCGCGGCTGACCTTTTCGATGTCGAGCGTGCCCTTCGGGTCTTCGAGCAGCTGCACCGCGGTACTCAGCGAGGGCACCCGCACGGATTGGTCGTCGCGGATGGTCACCGTTTCCATCAGCGAATCCCCGCGCGCCGCGCAGGCCGCACTAACTAACGCCAGGGCAAGCAGCCATCGTGTTCCCGAAATATTTGCAACGCGCCTGAGCCCGTACACAATCGCCATCCTGTCGCGAATCAGTTTGTTTGGAGTATGCGACAGATTGCGCAGGGAGTAACGCGATGCGTCGATTGCTGAAATGGGGGCTGCGGCTGGCAGCTCTTGCCGTTTTCGCGGGCACAGTACTGTTCGCCTGGTTCGTGCTCTGGCCCGCGCATGGCATCCCTGCACTCGAACCGGTCGACGAATATGTCTGGCTTGACCAGGGATGGGGCGAAGGACAGAACACCGCACTGCGGCGCCGGTATTACTACACCCCGCAGGGAACCTCGGTGCCGCAAGGCGCATCGGCGGGCGCGCTGCGTTATTCGTGGTTCGTCAACCTCGAGTTGCCTTTCTCCCGGGAACGCTTCGCCGAGCCGGCGCACATGCGCAAACTGCGCTTCATCGTCGACCCGGAGGCGAGCCTGGAGAATCCGTACCAGCTGCCGGTCGGCTTCACGAAGCATTTCGACGCGGCGATCGGCGAGGACGTGCTCGACCTCACCTGCGCCGCCTGCCACACCGGCGAGATCCACCACACCGGGAATGGCCGCACCACGGCGATCCGCATCGACGGCGGCCCGGCCATGCACGCGTTCACCGACACCTCGCGGGGCAACTTCGGGCCACTGCTGCTGTCGTCGCTGATCAGCACTTCGACGGCGCCCTGGAAGTTCGACCGCTTCGCGAAGAAGGTGTTGCCGGAATACCCGAAAGGCAAGCAGGAGCTGGCGAAGGCACTGCGCACCACGATCCGCTCCATCCTGGCCGCGCAGCAGAACAACCCGTTCCGCGGCCTGTACCCGGTGCACGAGGGCTTCGGGCGCACCGATGCGCTCGGCCGCATCGGCAATACCGTGTTCGGCGATCACCTCACGTCGGCTAACTACCAGGACGGTGATGCGCCGGTCAGCTACCCGTACCTGTGGAACATCTGGAAGTTCGACTGGGTACAGTACAACGGCTCGGTGGCGCAGCCGCTGGCGCGCAACATCGGCGAGGCGCTCGGTGTCGGCGCGCGCACGCCGCTGGTGAACGCCGAGGGAAATCCCCTGCCGCCGCAGGAGCGCTTCCGCAGCTCGGTGGACATCGCGAGCCTGGTGAGCATCGAACACACCTTGCAGCAGCTGCGCCCGCCGCCGTGGCCGGCCGGCATCCTCGGCGCGGTCGACACCACGAAGGCCGCGCGCGGCGAACAACTTTTCCGGAAACACTGCCAGGAATGTCATGGCCCGCACGTCGCGGAAGCCACGCGGGCCAAGGCCAGTGCCCCACTCAAGGACGCAGCCGGCATGGAGTGGCGCATCGAAGTCATTCCGCTGGACCACATCGGTACGGATCCGACGGCCGCGACGCGTTTCCTCGAGCGGCGCTATGACCTGTCGCTCACCGGCCTCACGAACTCCGAGCTCGCCGATACGCTGCGGCCGTTGATGATGCGTGCGTTGTCACGCGACGTGCGGTTCCGCGTGCGTGAACTGGCGCGCCTGCGTGAAGGCGAGGGTGGTACGGGCCCGTTGAGCAGCGTCGCGACGGCATTTCCGGATCCCGACCGGGGTCCTGCGGGTATTCCCGAGGCCGCATTTCGCGACGTCGACGCTGCGCTTCGGCAGGTCTTCGTGCCACTTCCGGCCGTGCCCGAGCTGGCGAAGAAGCCGAACGACTATCCCGGTTGCGCCGAGCCCTGCCACCTGCGCCTGCTGCTCTGGGATCTGCACCATGGGCAGGCGAGCTTCGAGCAGCGGCTCGCGGCCATCGATGTCACCCGGCTCAGCGAAGGACTCGCACTCAACCTCGTCGGCCTGCTGGTCAAGAACCGCTACTATGCCGACCACGGCATCGACTACGCCACGCAGCAATGCATCGAAGGATTCGGCGCCATCGATTTGCCGCAGGAAATCGCCGGTTACAAGCCGCGCCCGCTGGCAGGTGTGTGGGCCACGCCGCCATTCCTGCACAACGGCTCGGTGCCCACGCTGTACCAGATGCTGCTGCCGCCCGGGAAACGCGACAAGAAGTTCTTCGTCGGGCGGCGCGAGTTCGACCCGCTGCACGTGGGTTACGTGACCGCTCCCGATGCGGATGGTGATGCCGATGGCTTCTGGCTGGACACCACCATCGCGGGTAATCACAACACCGGCCATGCATTCTCGGCGGATGTGGCCACCTGGCAGAAGCACCTCGAGGACCCCAGGGCCAATCCGCTGCCGCATGGCGTGATCGGACCCGAGTTCACCGACGAACAACGCTACGACATCGTCGAGTACCTGAAGGTCCATCGCGACCTGCCCGAGACTCCACCGGACTACCGGCCGCCTGCCTGCCAGTTGCGCGGCAAGGCGCCGTGAGCGGCGCGAAGCCGCCGTGCAGTAACTAACTACCCGCCTGGCCGGCGACCGCCTGGTTGCAGCCGCGGCCGGCGAACTTCTCCACCATGATGTCGATGAGCACGCGCACCTTGCAGGAGGCGCTGCCGCCCGGCGGGCGGACCACGTAGACACCTGCCTCGGGCATGGGGTAGTCGGGCAGCACCGCGACCAATGCACCGCTCGCCAGGTGACCGGCGATCAGGAAATCCGGCAACAGGGCGATGCCGAGGCCGGCGAGGGCGGCAGGCACCAGCGCCGCGCCGTTGTCGGCGGTGAAACGCGCGCGTGGATGGAGAGTGATCACGCGGCCGTCGTGCAGCAGCGGCCATGCGTCGTTCACGCGATTGATGGTGTCGTGCGCCAGCAGGTCATCCGGCGTGCGCGGCGGGCCACGTCTCTCGAGATAGGCCGGGCTTGCCACCAGGTTGCCGCCGAATGTCGAGATGCGGCGCGCGACGAGGTCCGAGTCGTCGAGCAAGCCGAGCCGGATCGCCGCATCGAAACCTTCCGCGACCAAGTCGACCGTGCGATCGCTGTACGAGGACTGGATCTCGAGTTCCGGGTGCCGGCTGGCGAGTTCGGCCAGCACCGGCGCGAAGTGTGACGCGCCGAAGGACAGTGGCGCCGCCACGCGCAGGCGCCCGCGCACCTTGCCATCGGGCGACACCGCGTCGCGCGCGGCGTCGGCTTCGGCGGCGATGCGAACCGCGTGTTCGCGAAAGCTGGCGCCGGCCTCGGTCAACGCGGCGCCGCGAGTGGTGCGATTGAGCAGCCGCGCATGCAGCGACTTCTCGAGGCGCGCGATACGGCGGCTGACGATCGACTTGCTGACGCCCAGCCTGCCGGCCGCCGGAGACAGTCCGCCCGCGTCGGCTACGGCCACAAAGGCCTGAATATCCTCAATTTCCATGTCTGCGTTCCATTTTGTGCGACGCCGAGTTGCAGTTTGTGGGGCTACTCGCGCGGATTCCGGAACGCGAGGATGCGGTCCTGAGGGGCAGGAATCAATACAAAGGAGAAGTCATGAAGTCCTTGTTGGTGATCAACAGCAGCGCGGCCCGGGAAGGATCGGTGTCACGCACGCTGGTCGAAGAAACCGTGGCCCGGCTGCTCGAGGGCAATCCGTTCGCGCAGGTGGTACGCCGCGATCTCGGCGAAGCGCCGGTGCCGCATCTTTCGACCGCGACCCTGGCCGGCGTGCGCGGCATCGCCTCGACGGCCGAAGAAAGATCCGCGCGTGCACTCTCCGATGAACTGATCGCCGAGCTGCGCGCCGCCGACACCATCGTGATCGGCGCGCCCATGTACAACTTTGGTGTGACCACGGGGTTGCGCGCCTGGTTCGACCACGTGCTGCGCGCAGGTGAAACCTTCTCGTACTCGGAGGCGGGCCCGAAGGGACTGCTCACCGGCAAGCGCGTGATCGTGATCGAAAGCCGCGGCGGGCTCTACAGCGAAGGCCCGGCGGCGGCCATCGATTTCCAGGAGCCGTACCTGCGGCACCTGCTGGGCTTCGTCGGTCTCACCGACGTGACCTTCGTGCACGCCGAGAAGATCGGTTACGGCCCCGAGGCGCGCGCCGCGGCGCTGGCCACGGCGAAGTCGCGTATTGCCGCGCTGGCGACGCCGGTTCAGCCGGCGCTGTCGAACGCGGCGTGAGCCTCAAACCTGCACCGAGTCCTTGAGCGGCACGGCCGGATCCGCGAGTTTCGCGCGGTCCGGCCGTGCACGCGCCAGGATGAGTTTGCGCGCCGCCATCTGGTCGCGCGTCTGGTTCACGGTCTCCACGGCCACCAGCTCGCCGGCCTTGAGGTAACACATGCTGAAGGCGCGGCTCGCCGGGTCCCCGCGCTGGATCACTTCGTCCGCGCCGTCGGCCAGGCCGACGATCACCATCTTGAGATCGTACTGGTCGGACCAGAACCATGGCACCTTGTCGTGCACGGTAGTTAGCCCGAGCAGGTTGAGTGCGGCGCTGGTGCCCTGCTCGAAGGCGTTGTCCACCGACTCCAGGCGCACGCGCATGCCGTAGTGCACGCTGGGGTGGCGCGTGCAGTCGCCCGCGGCCCAGACATGCGGGTCGGTGGTGCGGCAATGTTGGTCGACCACGATGCCGTCGTCGCAGGCGAGACCGGCGTCGCGCGCCAGCGTGTCCACCGGCTCGACGCCGATGGCGATCAGCACGAAATCGGCAGGTATCTCGCGGCCGTCGGTGAGTTGTACGGCTGCGACGCGCTGCGTGCCGCCGTTGCCACTGCCCGTGAGCGCCTGCACCCGCGCTGCACAGCGGATCTCCACCTGGTGCCGGGCGTGTTCCGCTTCGTAGAAGCTCGACACCACGGGCGATACGACGCGGCGCATCACGCGGTCGAGAGCTTCGACCACGGTCACCTGCAGGCCCGCTTCGCGGCAGGTCGCGGCCACTTCCAGCCCGATGTAGCCCCCGCCCACGATCACGGCACGCCGCCCGGGCTGGAATTCGGCCCGTAGCCGGTCCACGTCACCTGCGGTGCGCAGGTAATACACGCCGGCGAGCTCTGAGCCGGGCACGGGCAACAGGCGCGGCCGGCTTCCCGTGGCCAGCAACAGCTTCTCGTACTCGATGTGGGATCCATCGGCGACGTCCACGCGGCGCGCCACGGCATCGAGGCTGACGGCAGCAAAACCCAGCCGCAGGTCCACATGGTGTTCTTCGTAGTGCGCGGCGTGGCGGATCAGCAGCCGGTCCGCCTCGAGCTGGCCGGCCAGGTATTTCTTGGACAGCGGTGGACGTTGATAGGGCAGCAGGTTTTCGTCGCCGACCAGGGTGAGTGGACCCAGGTGGCCGCGCTTGCGCAGGGTCTCGACGGCTTGTGCGGCAGCCTGGCCGGCTCCGACGATCAGGATGGGTGTGAACATGTGGGGGACTGTATAGATAAGAGAGACCGGGATCGCCACCCCTCCCGCACCATTGTTGGGCGGCGAGTCCGCGGTCGCGCTAAATTAGTGCCGGAGAAAACTGCAAGCGGGAGCCCAATAGCGAAATTGCCGCTATGTTGAGCTTTCGGGATACTGGCACGGAAGGTGCACTGCAATTTGGGCTCGCCGATGTCGGCGTCCAGATTCACACAAGAATTGGGAGATAACGAAATGAAATTGGTCACCGCCATCATCAAGCCTTTCAAACTCGACGACGTGCGCGCAGCGCTGTCGGAGATCGGCGTTTCCGGCATGACGGTGACGGAGGTGAAGGGTTTCGGTCGCCAGCGCGGTCATACCGAGCTCTATCGCGGCGCCGAATACGTCGTCGACTTCGTCCCGAAGACCAAGATTGAAGTGGCCGTCCGCAGCGATCTCGTCGATCAAGTGGTCGAAGCCATCCTCAAGGCCGCCAAGACCGGCAAGGTCGGCGACGGCAAGATCTTCATCACCGACATCGACCGTGTCATCCGCATCCGTACGGGCGAGACCGACAACTCGGCCCTCTGAGCAAAGCTTTGCCTTGATTGCGACGGCCCGCTGCCCTTCCGGCTGCGGGCCGTTGTTCGAAAAACGGCCGTAACCACCGATACAGGGGGCATGGCCGGCTGACAACAACACGCTGACTGACAGCAGCGGATCGATGCAACCGCGGCGCCTCCGGCCGCCCGACGAGGGGATGGAAAAATGCGTGTCTTCAATATCCGGGTGCCG
>Ga0157380_10003387_pt1 | contig 10938 bp, 8 predicted proteins | sample S35metaG_FD_119757 | JGI IMG/M metagenome (GOLD analysis project Ga0157380, IMG submission 119757) | Switchgrass rhizosphere microbial communities from Kellogg Biological Station, Michigan, USA - S3-5 metaG | ecosystem: Host-associated > Plants > Roots > Rhizosphere > Soil | place: USA: Michigan...
AACGGGATCTTGGTCTGTGCCCACAGAAATCGCTGGGCTTTCTTGTCTTGTCGTTGCATTCCCCGGAGGCGCCGCAAAACTTGTTACACTGGGCGCTAGCTGGAGTCTAGAGCCCAAGGCCTAGAGCACCCTTCGCGATTGCCGGAGTTTCGCGTCTCCATGCCAGAACATTCTGCCCCGTCAACGCGCACGCGTCTGGTGCGAGAGCCGCAGCGCGGTGTATATGATCATGCCGCCATTGAGGCCATCCTCGATGAAGCGTTCATCTGTCACGTTGGATTCGTCGTCGACGGGCAGCCATTCGTTATCCCAACCGGCTTTGGACGGCGCGGTGACCACCTTTATATTCACGGGTCGGCCGCGAGCCGCATGCTTCGTAACCTGGATCAGGGCATTGCAGTCTGTGTAACCGTAACATTGCTCGACGGGCTCGTACTCGCACGATCGATTTTCAATCATTCCATGAACTACCGCTCGGTTGTTGTGCTGGGGACTGCTGCCGCAGTCACAGATCCTAATGAGAAGCTGGAGGCGCTTCGGTTGCTATCCGAGCACATCCTTCCCGGCCGATGGGCCGAGTCGAGATTTCCCAACGAAAAAGAATTGAAGGCGACAACGGTCCTGCGTCTTCCTCTGACGGAGTGCTCAGCTAAGGTCCGAATGGGACCGCCGATCGATGACGCGGAAGACTACGAATTCCAAACTTGGGCTGGCGTGATCCCGCTCAACACAACACCTGGCGAGCCGATTCCCGATGATCGCTGCAGTCTTGAAGCGCCCAACTATGTGAAGCACTATCAGCGCCCAAAGTAATAGGCGCCTTGAGCATGCTGGCGATTGCCACGCTCCCAAGCCATCAGCGGTTACAATCCCCTAGCCATGTCGGACCAACTCCAGAACATCTCGGCGAAGCTTGATCGGTTACGCCCCGAACTCACTGCCTTCCTGGCAAGGCTTGTACAGTTTCCGAGCCTGCCCGGTCACGAGCAGGACGCGCAACACTTCTACGCTGGCAAACTTCGCTCACTCGGTCTCGAAACCGAGGTTGTTCCATCGGTACGCAAAGACCTCGAGAAGCATCCGGCTTTTTGCGACGATGGCGTGCCGTTCAAAGATCGCTTGAATGTCGTAGGGCGTTGGGGCGGAAGCGGCCGCAAGCCGGGCCGTACGCTGATCCTAAATGGCCATATGGACGTTGTCCCAACAGGCAGTGAGAAACTCTGGGCGGATTCTCCGTGGAGCGGCACTGCGCGCGGCGGCAAGTTATATGGTCGCGGTTCCTGTGATATGAAGGCCGGGCTTACCGCCAACGTCTACGCTGTACAGATCTTGCAGCTAATTGGATTCATCCCTGCCGCAGATGTTCTACTTGAGAGCGTGATTGGAGAGGAGAGCGGGGGCGCAGGAACTCTCACCACCATCGTCAAGGGTTTCAAAGCGGATGCAGCTGTAATCACGGAGCCTACCCGTCTCCATCTGTGCCCGGTGCAGTCAGGCGCACTTTCATTTCGAGTGAAGGTTTCAGGACGCGCGATCCACGCTTGTATGAAACCTCATGGAGTCAGCGCAATCGAAAAGTTTTACCTTGTCCTACAGTCTGTGCAGGAGCTTGAGCGCCGCCGCCATGTCGAGTATAAGAACGCGCTCTACGAGGACCCAAATAACATTGCCCCAGTAAATTTCGGAACGCTTCACGCGGGTGACTGGCCATCGACGGTTCCCGACGAACTGATCGTGGAAGGGCGCTTCGGCGTATTGCCCGGAGAAAGTACGGCCACGGCGCGCGCAGCCATGGCAAATGCCATATCCAACGTGGCCGCGACAGATTCGTGGTTGAAGGACCATCCTCCACAGCTTGAATGGTTCGAAGGACAGTTTGAGTCGGGACAGACTCCGCTTGACTCAGCCATCGTGAAAACAGTCACGGAATGTCACACGAAGACGTTCGGCAAAAAGCCCGTGATGCAGGGCGTTACATACGGCAGCGATCTCCGGCTATTTACGAACCACGGCGGCGTCCCCGCCGTTCTGTACGGGCCGGGTGACATTATGAAGGCACATACAGTCGATGAGTTTGTGGAATTGGAAGAAGTATTCGCCGCTGCTAGAGTGCTCGCGTGGCTGATCACCCAATGGTGCGGTGGAGATGTTGTCTAGGTACGAGGTTGTCTGCAGGTCCGTTGGCTGCTGGGGCGCCGAGTGCTAACGCCAGCCCCGACCTGCAGCAACTACACCTTCAACAACAACTTTCCCGTGGTTTTTCGTCCTTCAAGATCTCGATGGGCCTGTGGCACTTCATTCAATGGATATTGATGGCCGATCCTCAGCTTTAGCTTTCCGTCTTCAATCATCTTAAACACGGCGTGCGCGCGTTCCTGCAATTCCTCAGCGGTCAATAAATAATGGCCCAATGAGGGCCGCGTGAGGTAGAGCGATCCCTTTTGCGAGAGCGTAATCGGGTCGAACGGTGGCACCGCACCACTCGATGCGCCGAAAAGAACCATCATGCCTCGAGGGCGTAGAACATTAAGGCCTTTGTGAAACGTGTCCTTGCCCACAGAATCGTAAACAACATCAACGCCCTTGCCTCCCATGATTCTCTTGGTCTCAACTTCGAAATCCTTCTGCGAGTAAAGAATCACCTCATCCGCACCTGCGTCGCGAGCAATTGCAGCTTTGGCGTCGGTCGAGACAGTCGCGATCACTCGTGCTCCAAGATTATGGGCCATTTGGACCAGTAGATTTCCAACTCCACCTGCGGCTGCGTGCACGAGAGCAATCTCGCCGCTCTTTAGGGGATATGTATCGCGGACCAGATAGTGAGCTGTCATTCCCTGCAACATCGTTGCGGTGGCATTCTCATCATCGACGCCATCAGGAATCCTCACTAATTTTGCGGCGGGAACGGCCGCATACTCTGCGTAGCTTCCCTGAACCATCGTGTACGCAACGCGGTCTCCTGGCTTGATTCCTTTGACATCATCGCCGACGGTCGACACGACTCCTGCGCCTTCTTGACCTGGAACGAAGGGAACGCTGGTGGCGTATCTGCCCTCGCGATAGTAAACATCGATGAAATTGACGCCAGCGGTAGAGATCTTTACAACCGCTTCATTGGCTTTCGGCGCGGGAATGGGCAGATCAACTAACGTGAGTTCTGCGGGACCACCGGTTTTCTTTACCTGAATAGCCTTCATGTGGCGTTGGATTCAAATCGTTGCGTCGAGGATTCTCAACCAGCAAGGCTCCATACGGTCTGCTGATCAACGAAATCGGTTAAGACTTGGTACTTGGACTTGCGGCGCGCGTCATCCATCGGCGCGAAGTTACTCGCCGAACAATTTCACTGCCGACTCTCGACAAAGCGCAGATATCGTCTGCCTGCCCCGCTGCGACCACCGCTCCGGGCATGCCCCATACTACGGAACTCGCCTCATCCTGGACCAGTACTTCGCCACCAGCATCACGGATGGCCTTTGCCCCGAGCGCCCCGTCTGAACCCATTCCAGTCAGAACGACGGCCAGCGCGTGAGGTCCAAAAGTTCGAGCGACCGATCGGAATAACACATCTACTGCGGGTCGGCACGAATGTTCCGCGGCGTCCTGGTTCAACTCAATTACGATTTTGCCGTCGCGTCGGGCGACCGTCATATGAAAATCGCCGGGTGCAATCCAGACCTTTCCTGGTTGCAGGGGTAGACCGCTTTCCCCTTCGCGGACCAGGACTTTGGAATGTGCCGTCAGTCGTTCAGCTAGCAGGCGAGTAAATAACTTCGGCATGTGTTGCATAAGCACGATGGGTACCGGAAGCTCCGCAGGCAATTGGCTCACCAATACGGCTAAAGCATTCGGACCGCCGGTGGACGTGCCAATGGCCACGACATCAATTCGCCTCTGGATCTTTTTGGTGACCGGTAGGGCAATTGTGGGATGAGTTTTGGGCCGCGCGACGTTGATCCCGCGTAACGAAACGATTTTACCGATAAGGTCGCGTTCAATGTGGTCTTTGGCGGAGGCGAGATTGTGGCTGCTCGTCGGTTTCGTAGCGTAGTCGTTTGCGCCAAGAGCCAGGGCTTCCAACGTGGCTGTCCCGCCGCTCTCAGTGAGCGTGCTGAACATGATTACCGGAAGTCTAGGATGTCGCTTACGGATTTCTGCAAGCGCCTCCAACCCGTTCATCCCTGGCATTTCTATATCGAGAGTAACCACATCCGGCTTTAAATCGTCGATTTTTGAAAGTGCAGCCTCGCCGCTCGATGCGGTACCCGCCAACGTAGTTCCAGAGTTTGAATTCAGCACATCGCCTAGCACCTTTCGCACGACGGCAGAGTCATCCACGACTAACACGCGAACGGGGGTTGGCAATTCCATATCACTCCAATTGCAGCCTTCGGTTTAGGCGCATCTTGTATTCGTTTATGGCGCGCAGGGTGGCTCTTTCTTAGTAGGAGCCTGCTCCTGCCGCTCTTGCCCTCATTGGTGGTTCATCGCTGCCGGCACGAGAGGAAATCTTGAAACGCCCGACCAATTCACGCAGTTCCGCGGACATCGCTGTCAAATGATCCGTGGCCTTTTGCGATTCCGCGACGCTGTTTGACGTGCCTTGGGCTGCCTGTGCCACGCCGTTAATGTTGTGCGAGATTTCGCTTGCTCCCTTCGCGGCTTCGGTTACCGTCCGCGACATTTCATTCGTGGTAGCGCTTTGCTCTTCCACAGCGGTTGCGATCACGCTTGAGATGTGGCTGATCTTGTCGATGACACCGCGGATGCTTCCAATCGCTTCCACGGCGCCGCTCGTGTTTTCCTGGATAATCTTGATTTTTTCACCAATCTCTTCTGTCGCGTGCGCCGTCTGCTTTGCCAGTTCCTTGACTTCGTTGGCCACGACCGCAAAGCCTTTGCCGGCCTCACCTGCCCGCGCAGCCTCAATCGTGGCATTCAGCGCAAGCAGGTTCGTTTGCTGTGCGATCGACGTGATCACATCGACAACTTTTCCAATCTCAGCACTCGAACTGCCCAGCCTGCTGACGATGTCGTTCGTGGCCTCCGCTTTCTGCACGGCTTGGGCCGCCACCGCAGCAGCTTCGGTAGCATTCTTGGCAATTTCATTAATGGTGGCACTCATCTGTTCCGCGCCGGTGGCAATGGTGTGCAGGTTCTGGTTCACGTGTTCGCCGGCTTCCGACACAACGGTGGCCTGGGCGGACGTCTCTTCCGAGTTCGCGGTGATCTGTTGACTCGATGCCGACAACTGCTCGCTCGCACTCGCCACATGTTGGGCGTTTTCACTGATCGAGCCGATCATGTCACGAAGCTTGCTCACGAACTTGTTAAAGTACGACGCCACCTCGGCCACCTCGTCACTGCCATGTGTTTCGACCGTTTTGGTTAAGTCGCCTTCGCCTTCCGAGATGTCTTTTAATCTCGCGACGATGTGCCTTAACGGATTGGACAGAGCCCTGCCAATGATCCAACCTGTAAGCACGATCAGTAGCGCCGATCCAAGGGCAACGGCCATCATCATCCACGTGCCCGATCTCACGTTATCGGTCGCTCTCGCCTCCAAAGCCTTGTCGTACTCATCCGCCGTTTTCACCAATTCTTCTACTGCCGCCTTGTGGCGAATCGCAATTGCTAACAATCTCTCGCGCGATCGATCCGCCCTCTTACTGTCGCCGCTGACCAAAGCCGGCGAAAGTTCTCGATCGACTTCGTCAAAGTACTCCATTGCGATATTGCGGACAGGCCCCGACAGCTGTGACTTTATGGGACCATCAGCGATCCTCTTCACGTCGCGTTCGTAGGTATCTTCAAATGTCTGCCCAACGTCACTGATCTGTTGTAAAAGTTGTGTTCGCCGCTCCCGGTTTGACTCAAGAATTGCCCGGTACACCAGGATTCGCGCTTCAACCAAGTTCAAAGTTGGCGGGGCGATGTCGCCCTGAAGAATCATCGAAGCGTCGATCTGCCAGTACAGCGGGCTATTGATCTCCACCGCGCGCAACGTCGAAAATGACACCCACGCGAAGGCGCCCAGGGCCAAGATCGCCATGGCGACTAACATCCTCAACTTCCAAGTGATCCTCACATCCGCTAAGCCAACCATGGCACTTCCTCCGTGTGACTAGGCCTTGGCGTCCTGTAAACCCTTCAGGTCGCACACACTCGATGTATCGAGTACGTGCATCAGATTTCCTTTCAGCTTGTGCACTCCCACGATCACGCTGCGCATTTGCGGCGCCAGAGTCTCCGGGGATTCCTCGAACGTGGATTCATCGACGTCCATCACATCGCCGATTCCATCCACCAGTAAACCCATCAATCCGTCCACGGTTCGAATGACGACTCCGGTCGGCGGGTGGGCTTTCTGGCGATCATTCAACTCGAGCCTCTGTCGTAAATCGAGAGCCGAAACGATTTGTCCGCGCAAGTTCATAAGGCCTGCGATCGCTTTCGGGGCAAGAGGTACTTCAGTTAACTCGACCGTTCGCAACACCTCTTGAATGTTTTGCGACTCAACCCCAAACATCAGGTGCTGGAGATAGAAGGTGGAAAATTGTTTCGTCACACTGGCACCACCGCCATCGCCTTGCTTCTCTCCACCACTCCCTGTTCTGGGGCTTGCAAAATGCCCGACACATCGAGCATTTCCGTGACACGTTCTCCAATCACCGCCGAGTAAAGAACGCCTGCTCTTGTGGCTGGAATTCGTACCTCGGTTGTGTCTTCGACGATATCGATGATTGTGTTCACGATCAGCCCGAACAACCGCCCGTTTTCCTGGATGACGAGCACATCGATCGACCCTGGCGGTGGAAAGGGTGTGTCATTCGGGGCCAATCCCCCGTCTCTGCGGACTTCGAGAACGCGGCTCAGGTGAATCAGAGGAAGAATCTGGCCACGATACTGTACGACCCACTCATTCCCGCTGCGTTCGACATCCGATCCCGCAAGCTTTTCCAGCCTCGCCAGCGCGTTCAATGGAATGGCCATCCGCGACCCGTTGGCTCCGTCAAATAGCACAAGCTTCTGCTTTTCAACTGTGTCTTTCGTGTTGAGCGCACTTGCTTTGATGGTCTGCCCATCCGGACTCTCCGTTTTGATTCCTGCGCTTTCTGCCAATCCGGGCACGTCCAGAATCAGCGCGAGTTGGCCATCTCCCATGATGGTCGCGCCGGCGTACACGCGAATTCCCTTCAAATGCTTACCCAGCGGTTTGACCACGATCTCCTCGGTATCGTGTACTTCATCGACCACCAGACCAAATCGTCGACTATCCACTTGCAGCACCAAGATGTTCTGTCCGTTTGGCTCTTCCTCGCGCAACTTCAACTCACGATCCAGGTAGACTAGCGGCAACAATCTTCCACGTAGCCGATAAACCGGTGCGCCGTGTACCAGTTCGATACCGCTTCCGGACTGTCCAGCATCGAGTCGCACAAGTTCCACGAGGTTCATCTGAGGGATCGCAAACCTGCGTCCTACGCTGCGCACAACCAGAGCCGGGACGATCGCCAGCGTCAATGGAACCTTGATCTTGAAAGTTGATCCTTCTCCCAACTTCGTCTGGATCTCCACCGAGCCGCCCACATGCTCGATGTTTGTCTTGACGACGTCCATTCCAACGCCGCGGCCGCTCACATTCGTCACTTTTTCAGCTGTCGACACGCCGGGTAAGAAAATCAGGTTTAGTGCTTCGGTGCTTGACATTCGAGCTGCCTGATCCGCGCCGATCGCACCCTTCTCAACAGCTTTGCTCTTGATTTTTTCGACGTCGATCCCGGCGCCGTCGTCGGAGATCTCAATCAGAACCTGCCCTCCTTCATGCGATGCCCGGAGCCGCACCACGCCCTCCGGAGGTTTCCCCGCTCGTACCCGACTGTCGGGCGTCTCGATGCCGTGATCGATAGCATTACGCACTAAATGGGTGAGGGGGGCGTTGATCGCCTCGAGCAGCGTGCGATCCAATTCCGTGTCTTTGCCTTCAGTATCGACGTGCACTTGTTTTCCGCACCCCACGCTGACATCCCGCGCCACGCGCGGCACCTTGTCGAACAACCGACTGATGGGCTGCATGCGTGTCTTCATCACGCCTTCACGCAACTCCGATGTGACCAGATTCAATTGCTGTATGGTTCCCAGAAACGCGTTGTCTTTCTGCTGTGCCGCATACTGCAAGACCTGATTTCTTGCCAATACCAGCTCGCCGACAAGGTTCATTAATCTGTCCAGCAAGGTCACTTGTACGCGGATGGTGGAATCTTGACTCGTGGCCTTGGATCGGCGCTCTTCCATCAAGCGCAATGCCTCTGCCAGTTCGTCGCTCTTCAACACTCCAAGCCCAACCAGAATCGCTCCAATGGGGCGGGTGTCACCGCCTTCCTGCGCTTCCAGCGCTCTCGCGACATCCTCTGGTTTCACGCGCCGCTGCTCGACCAAAGTGCCGCCGAGCTTGCCGACATGAGGAGTTTTCTTAGTGCGGCCCGCGGCTGCAGGAGTGGCGACCTTCGATTCTGGCTTCGACTCCTCACAGTTTTCCCTTGCCATCGCTCGGCGCGAGGTCGCTACGCTGACCGGTTCCTGTTCCAGTAGTTTCTTTAGCTGATCTATCAGCCCTACGCGCGCATCTTCTCCATCATGCTCGGTCACGTTGATGGCGGCCAACATCTCTCGGATCGCATCCACCATCGATAGCAGCGCACTGCCAATCTCCGGTGTTAGAACAAGCTTCCCATCGCGCAGTTTGCTGAGAAGATTTTCACCGGCATGCGTGAGGGTTTCCAGCTTCTGAAATCCCAGAAACCCGCAGGCCCCTTTGATGGAGTGGATCGTCCGAAAAATACTGGCCAGTAGTTCGCGAGAGTCTGGCGTCCCCTCGAGTTTCACCAGTTCCGTGTCCAGGCGATCGAGGTTTTCGTTGCTTTCAACGAGGAATTCCTTAATCAGGTCGTCCACGGTTTCCTCTCGGTACTAAGTGCGCACGCGGTCACGCACCAGACTGTTCATCGGAGAAGAAAACGCGAACCTTTAGCCGGAATGATCTGCTCGCAGAGCGGCGGGGCAACCTCAATTAAAATTCACCAATAAAAAAGGCCGCCTTGTCGGCGGCCCTTGCATTCGCAACTTACTTGCGGTTACCCCTTAGTTCTGAGGAGCTTCTCCGCTCTTCTTCATGCCACCATGTTGCATCCGGTTCGATTGCATGTTTTTCCACTTCTCTTGCTGATCCGGGGTCAACACGCCCTCAACTTGAGCGCGATATTTTTCGTGAATCGACTTCATCTTTTCGTGCTTTTGATCTTGCGAGAGTGACGAGTCCTCACGCACAGGCTTCATTTCCTGCCACTCACTTTGGAAAATCGGCTTCAGTTTAGCCTTTTGATCGTCAGTGAGGTTCAACTCGCGGCTCATCCGGTCCATTCGGCTGTCAGCATCGCCGCCATTCATCCCATGCTGATGTTGCATTTTCGCGGGTGGGGCTGGCTCTGCTTGCGGAGTGGCATCTTGCGACATCGCGAGTCCAGACATTCCGATTGCGCCTGCCAAAACCAACACTGCTTTGTTGAGTACTTTACTCATCTTTACACTCCTCATACGTAAGTTCCTTTGGGACCTTCTCTATAAACACGACCGGAAGGCGAAAAGTTGCGACTCCAATCGCGTTTGAGATAAAGCCGCGGTCGCGCCAGAGTTCGTCCGCGGCGCCTGTGGTAATATCGCCGCCCTGTTCCGAAAGTAACCCCTGTGCGGACGCTTTCGGTAGATTGACCCAACGATTTTCGCGATAGTACCATCTCAGGAACATAGTCCGCGTTTTGCACAGGCCGATTCTTACGTAAGTGGCTCATGTATATGCGATTGCCCTCTAGCTGGATTTTACCGCTCGCTTCCGTTGTCCTGACCGCCGGGACAACCGCGTGTTCAGGGCCCAAATCCAGTGCTGCACTCCCCGCACAAGCAACCGCACCCACGCTCACGGTACCCGCTTCACAACCCGAGAAAACAGAAGCACGAGGTCAAACTGCGGCTGCGCCCACCAGTCTCACACAACAACAGCTTGCGACGTCATCTCCGTTGGATGCGGTCGCAGAACTCATTGCGCGCGTGGACAAGGAATATCAAACGGGAATCGACCATCAGCGCGCCGGTCGTCTGGATGCAGCAAGAAAGAGTTTCAATCAAGCCTTCGAACTTCTCCTTATGAGTAAGTTCGACGTTCACTCCGACGACCGCCTTGAGCAGGAATGCGATCGGTTGCTCGAAGGCATTCATTCCGTCGAAGTCGCAGTAGCTCCTGAAGCAGACGCGCAGGAACAGAAATCCGAGCCGGCCCCCATTGACGAAGCAAACGAAGTCACGTATCCGGTCGATGCGAAGGTGAAGGCGAAGGCAGAAGCGGAGATCAAATCGACTGCGTCCGACTTGCCGTTGATGATGACGGATCAAGTTGCCGGCTACATCAGCTACTTCTCTTCACGCGGACATGCAACCATCGCAAATGCGCTGGTGCGTTCGGGCCGGTATGAAGACATGATTCGGCGGATCCTTAAAGAGGAAGGTGTGCCGCAGGATCTCATCTACCTTGCGCAAGCTGAATCCGGATTTCATCCTCTTGCCTTGTCCCGGGCTGGTGCCCGCGGCATGTGGCAATTCATGGGAAGCCGCGCAAAAGGATACGGGCTCGAACGAAACTTCTGGATGGACGAACGCCAGGATCCGGAGAAGGCGACGCGTGCCGCCGCTCGCCATCTGAAGGATCTCTATAACCAGTTCGGGGACTGGTATCTTGCGATGGCAGCTTACAACTCCGGGCCTGGAACCGTTCAGAGCGCCGTTCGCCGTACCGGCTACGCCGACTTCTGGGAACTTTACCGTCGCAATGTTCTCCCGAAGGAAACTCGCAATTACGTTCCGATCATCGTCGCCGTTACGATCATG
>Ga0157380_10003388_pt1 | contig 10935 bp, 6 predicted proteins | sample S35metaG_FD_119757 | JGI IMG/M metagenome (GOLD analysis project Ga0157380, IMG submission 119757) | Switchgrass rhizosphere microbial communities from Kellogg Biological Station, Michigan, USA - S3-5 metaG | ecosystem: Host-associated > Plants > Roots > Rhizosphere > Soil | place: USA: Michigan...
CCTTTTACTTATAATAATTCGTTTTTAGCTTCTAAATCACTGAATGATTTTAAAGGTGTAAAAAAGACGAATAGTGTTGAACTTATCTGGAACCTGATTGCACAGAATGATATTAAGACTGTAGTTATTGAAAAAGCTACTACTCCTAATTCTTTTAAATCGATTGGTGAAACTAACAATAACCAGATCCATTTTACTGATAATAATTTCACTACTACCAGTTACTACCGCTTGAAAATGGTTACTACCAGCGGAGCTGTTCAGTATAGCAATATCATTGTGATCCGTGGTGGAACTGCCGATGCTAACAATAGCTTTAAAGTTTATCCAAGTGTGATCAGCAGCACAGCTACAGTTTCTGTAAATGCGGTGAAAGGTCAGCAAGCTACTCTTCAATTGGTTGACCTGAACGGTCGTACCATCAGCCAGCAAAATCTTAACCTGCAACAGGGAAGTAATAATCTTTCGATTAACAAGCCATCTAATATTACTTCAGGTACTTATTTAGCTGTTATCAAAGTGGATGAAACCATCCAATCACAAAAAATTATGATCCATTAATTCATAAACGTTTTCTCAAGTTCCAGAGCTATTACCGATTAGTTTTACCAGACCATTGCCAAAGGTTAAACCGCAACGAAAGTTGCGGTTTTTGTTTATAAGCTTCTTTTGATAAAAATGATCCTAAATTATTTACTCTTTACTTTATTCTTTAACGTAAAGAAAGGTATATCAACGGCGAGGAAAATATTCCATCTCCACGACGGGTTTGTAACTACTGTATTATCCCCTGCTTCGATTTTAGAAAGTCCGGGACCGTATTGAGCACCCACTCCCAATGAGAGCGGGAGGTTGTAAGGAAAGCCGTAAACAAGATATCCTCCTGGCGAAAAGATCTGGCCGAACTTTACTTCATAATCCTTATCAACAACCACTTCTGTACCGGTACCACTGCTGTTTGGTATAGAATCCTTTTTCAATTTATAGTCAACTATTGCCCCCAGATCAAAAAGGGAAGCAAACAGACTGAGTGAACCAGCCCGTTTCCAGCTAAAGAAGCCGGGTGTCCATGAAATACCTATCGGAGCAATTACACCAAACTTATCGGACCAGGCTCCTTCATTCACACCTTTTTTATCGGTAAGTGAAACATACGCTCCTAAATAGGATTGAACAGAAAAATTACCCCATCCATCCGCATTTTTTTTGATAGAAGAACTGCCTACGGGCAATATAACATTTTCTAATGCAGCTTTAATTTCCTTTTCCTCTTTAGCTTCTACCATATTGGCCATAAAGAGTGCATAAGGTTTTACGTCTTCAGTAAATTTCTTCAGTGTTTCGAGCAGTTTTGTAATATTAGTTGGCATAGCGCCAGGTTGATCTTTAGTTAAATCATATACAGAAGTCAAAATATCTATCGCATCATTTACCGCCTGTGTGTATTGCTCGCTATAAATGTTTTTAAATAATAAATTTGATTTGCGCGCGATAGTCAAATATTGATCGGTAGCAAATTTCTCCTCAAATATTTTTACCAGGTTAAATGAATAATCTGCCACATCAATAGAGAGGTTAATATAATTAAACACATCAGCGTTTGCGATTTCAATGCTACTATCAATCTTTTCCTTGATTTCCTTATATACAGCCGTTACTTTATCTGCCAGGTTTGCAAACTCGGCAATCTTATTCTGATACACAACCAGATCTTCTCTTCGATCTCTTATCAGGTCAATCAAGTTTATTGTTTTTGTCAGATCCTTAGGATCTAAATAAAACTTAATATCAATGTTTTTAATTTGCTGATACAGGAGACCCATAAATATTCTCACAAATATTTTATCTTTTACCAAAGCCTTTATTTCTTTTGCTGAAACCCATATTCTGTCCGTGTTTTCGCTTCGGAGTGCTTCTGAAAATAAGGAAGCCAGCATAATTGTACTCCCCATATTTTTAAAACCCGCGCTTCCTTCAGCTTTCCATTCTTCAAATTGCGAGAATTCTTTTAGTACATCAGCGATTGTTGATGAACCTGTTTCCAGGTCATGTATCAATCGTATAGAGCGTATGGCAACAGTAACTGCCGGATACCCTGTCAATAAATCCCGATAGCGTGGAAGCTCCAGCACATCATCAAGATTATAGGTAAGCTGTTTTAAATCTTCGAAAAAGCCATTTCTTAATGCGGGTATCATCTGAGGATAAGTATAGGTCAATAAGTTTTCGAGATTACTCGTAGTTTTTGGGAAAAGTGTTTTGAATTCAGGGTTATCTTCTGAAAACTTTTTGAACCGGTTAAAAAAAGCAAGTGTGAGTTCCTGCTTGGCCCTTTCAATCATTATATCTGCAATGGCATTGGCATATTTGGTAACATTCAATCCTGCAAGCCCTCCACCCCCGGATTTTAGCGAATTAAACCCAGCAGCTGCTCCCTCTTCAAATAAATTTTCGAAAAACGGTTGTTTATTCAATATTGGGATATTAACAGAATCTGCAGGCATTACTTGCTGAAGTGCCTTCTTGCCGTTTGCGTCCAGTGCAACTTTTTTTGTACCGGCATTATATTGTTTGGCCAGGTATTTTGCCATTGCATAAACGCGGAATGTATCTTGCGCTGTACTTGTTAGCGCAGTAATTAAGCAAATTAAAAACAGGGTAATTAACTTTCTCATAGTAAGTATTTAAAGTGTTCCGAATAAGGCATTTGCATTTATGATTTTTTTCATAGGGTTACCATCAATGGGAGTGGCGGTATCTATTACTTTCTGAAGCAGAGCGTTTCGATCAATAGGCTTATTATTTCTTCGAAGATGTGAAATTGCCAGTGCAATGATGGCTGCAGCTATTGGAGTGGAGTAACTGGTGCCTGATTGTGGCTCGGGAATCGGATTGACTCCATACGTTTCAATATCTATACCCGGGGCATGTAATATCGTTCGCGGACTTCGTATCGTAAGTCCAGCAATGGCATCATTATTATCAGTCGCTCCTATTGATACGCATCCTGGAAAAGAAGCGGGATATCTCTCTCCATTTACCGGCGTTCCATCAGAATTGCCCGACGAGGCAACCACTATTATGTTCTTACCTTGCAGAAGTTGTTCAAATTTGTTATTAAATGCCGTAACCTCATTTGCATCCAATTCAACAGCATAACTGATCGATACCAGATCCGCTCCTTGTTTGATGGCCCACTCAATTCCACTTAATATAAAATCAAAATTTCGTATTTCGCGATTAATGCTAATTTTCCCAACCAGCAGTTTACAAGAGGGGGCAATGCCCGTAATCCACTTTGCATTATTCCGGGATGCGAGTAAAGCGGCGCATCCTGTGCCATGTCCTTGATTGCTGGTATCATCGATAACCAGGTTAACACCGGGGTACGACACCGCATCAATAATTATATTAGTACCAGTAATTGCATCAGAGACGTCGTTATTAGATTTAATAAAGCCTGTATCGAGTACCGCAATTTTAGCTAAATCACCTTTCTCACCAAATTCATCCCAGATTGTTGGTATTCCCATTTTATTAAACCAGTTGAATACAATTTTATCTGCAATGGGTTGTGCCGAGATATCGGGGATACTTTCTATTTTAAAATCACCACTCACCCCTCCGCTCCAATAAAAATTATTCGCCTCATCCCTTAACCATATATCTATACCCCGGAACAGGTCCCCTTTGTGCAATTTCCCATCCACTACAATTTCACTTCCCGGAGCAAGAAATTGGAAGCAGGGAGCATTTACACTTGGTTTTCCCACGCGTACATTCAGGAAATTATTCTTGACTGTTACTTTCATTATCCAACTCTTTCAATTTTTTTAACCGTAACTGTTTTCCCTTTATTGGCGGGATCATCGGGATTTACGGAGCTCCTCAGTTTTATCAATTTATTCAGAAGGTCAAACCAAAATGGAGCACCAAAGGAAATTGCAAAAGCTGTTAGTATCAGGCCAGGTATATTTGCGGCGGTAGGCGTACCACCAAGTCCAAGCATATCATTAACGTTACTAACTTCTTTATCCATCATATCCTTCGCCTGCTTGTATAATGAGTCTGCCATTTTCTTTTCTTCTGCATACTGGCGCTCTGTTTCTATTAATACTGCTTTCTTTTTGGTGGTATCCGGATTATTCGTCTGTGTAGCTAGCCTATCAATTTCCGTTCTTGTTGCCTCCAGATCCTTTACTAAGGTCGGATGCGCCTTTGTATATGCATCGGCTTGCATTACCAGTTGTTCCCTCAACTTAGGATCCCGATGAAGTTTTTTTATAATCGCAAGTGAATCTACATTGAATAGCCAGGCGATAATCAACCCAAGTGAAAGTGCAATAATTTTGGTATACTTACGGTACCAGCCTGATGACCGGTCCATCATTTCATCAAACCACCGTTCAATATGCTCTTTGAATCTTTCCACATCCCCTTGTGCATCTACCCACATAGAATTCAGATACTGCCTGGTTTCACTGTTGATGGATACCTGATTATCCCAGGGAAGAGCTGCATTTTCTTTGAGACTGTTTTCAATCTCTGCGCGGTGGCTCGATCCCGGTTGAGCGTTTTTGCCGCGTAGCAAATCGATTATCACTTTTGAAAAAGTGTCCCTTGATATATAGGAAGGTTTAGTAACGAGAACATTTGAATTCGAGAGAAATTTTATAAGGGGATGCTTATAAAAAACACTACTTACTTTGTAGTTGGCTTGCTGATTTGCCGGACCTGTTGCACCGTCACCATCCGTTGGCGGAATAGGTTTTTTCTTTGTCTTATCGGATTTAAATCCATCCGCTATGGTATAAAAGAACCCAAACAGTATATGTTTGATTCTGCCTTTTCCCGAAAGCCGGATATTATCATCGAGCATCCGGCGCAAAGCCAGAAACAGTACTGCAGCACGGAGGCCAATAAGGACAGCAATAAGTTCCTGAAGTAAGGTTGCCAATAAACTATACAATAGAAATATGAAAACCAAACCAATTACTATATCAAGTACAATATTGTTAAACATATAGATAGATTTAGTATTACTTTTTCTCAATTCATTAAGCGGACAATAGAAGGTTTTTTTAATGTCTTCGCGAGTCAGGGATTACCCAAAAGTGATATGCGGAACCCATTCACTTTTCAGATAGGGTTAAGTAATAATAAGAGAATAAATACAACTTTATAAAGATGGGTAAACGCCTAACTTAATTAAGCAGTTTATTTTCGGGATTTATGCTGTTATTTCAGGGGGTAGAGAATTATACGAGATAGGAGATGAAACGGAAACGAATTAGCCCACTTAAATATAAACCAAAAATAAAACTTCACCCATACTACTATGTGGTAGTATCAGTGAAGTCATAGCATTGGGTTTCACCGTAAAGATTATCTATTATCTGGTAATAATCTTCATTCCATTACTTCCTCCTTGTCCCAACCCATTCTTATTCAAACTATAGGTAAAGCTCAGCAGGAAGAAGCGCTGCAGGTTGCGCTGGCGGATATCTTCGATATAGTTTTGATTGCTGTTGCGACTAACGCCTACATTCTTGTTCAGCATATCGTAGGCTTTTAATTTCAATTCGCCCCGATTGAACCGTAGGAATTGTTTGCTGAAGCTGGCGTTCCAGAAAGGCACTTTAGCATTGAAGCCGTCAGACAACTGGTTATTGATAGTATAAACAAATTCGGTAGCGAAGAAAAAGTTCTTCGGTAATTGCCAGTCGAAATCCGTAGTGTAATGTTGCGATAAATATTCTGCATCATAAGCTGAAGAAAGCGTATAATTTGTTTTATTGTAATTAACGCCCCCGCCAACAGATAGATTCGCTTTTTCACCCAGCCGCATGTCTAAACGGATATCCGGACCTGTAGTGAACGTATTACTGGTGTTTTCCTCCCCTTTTACTATTTGCTTATTGCGGAAATAGCTCGCGTTATTGCTGATATTGATCGTCCCTTTTATAGCCGTGATGGGAAATCCGATACTGATATCTCCATTCAGGTTATATACCCCGTTTACATTCACCGGGCGAGTGGTTTTAATATTACCAATATACTTATCATCATTTACGATCTTATTATCCGTTTTTATCAGGTTAAGAAACAGAAAAAGGTTCCTGTTCTTGAATGGGTTGATGCTGGAGAATTGCACTCGCATCATATGACTGAATTCCTGGTCGAGATCTGGATTACCAATTTTTATATTAAGGGGATCGCTATTATCGGGAACGGGTTGCAGTTGCGTTGCTGAAGGCTGATTTGTGTTGGTGGCATAATTGACTACCAGGCTGCGATATCGTGTAAAATTATATTGGAGACGGGCATTTGGCAATAGGTTATTGTATTTTTTGTAGATAACAGAGTCCTTGATGTCCGCGATAATTTTTCCTTCCAGTTCTGCTTGTTGCCAGCTAACTCCCAATGAGTAATTATATTTTTTCTTTTGCGTACGGAGTCGCAGGCCTGCCTGCAAATATCCGTATGTATTTTCATAATCGTTAGTAAGTAGTTTGTTTAAGTCGTCGTACTTGCCATTCTGCTTGTTATAATCAAAGGTTTGCTTTTCCGCGATACTGCGGGTATTACTTTTACTGGTACTAAGTTCAATCAGTGATCGTTTGAAAATCGGTTCGGTATAGGCGATTCTCGCTGTATATCCATTCAGGTCTCCGTTGGTGTAATAGCGTTGATTGGTTGAATCCGTTCGCCTGTATGAACCATCTAAATGATTATAAAATTTATTGATCGTCTCGAGGCTCCCTTCACCATCAGTACTATTAAAACTATTCTGCAAACTAAGGGAGAAGGTGCGACCTCTGCGTCTGAATTTCTTCCGGAACAAGAGATCGTTTCTGAAATTAAACCCATTGTTATTCCCCAAATTACGCCTGATTCCTTCCACGCTTAGTTTTTGCAGATCCGAATAATTCGCATAATCCGAATAGGAACTGGTTTTTGCATCCTGGTATCCGAAGGAAGGAGTTATTTTGAGCGAATGAAATGAATCGATAATAATATCCGCATTCAGGTTGAGACGATGGCTGCCTGTTATATTATCCGTGAACGCATTCTGATTGGAAAAATAGGTGGAGTCGGGTAAAAAATATTGACGTTGGGAATGAGATTCGGTTTGAGGATTGTAGCGACTGTAAAAGTAATTACTCTGGAAATCTGTTTTCTTGCCAATGATATTATTATAGTTGATACCACCGGCCTGGGTGGAAGTTATTCCATTATTATTTCCTCCCATGCCTCCCATAGCCGAAGCATCATTGCCACTAACAGTAATATTTATATTTCCCCCGCTACCGCCCTGTTTTAGCCGATTTATTTCACCACTGAAATTCAGCATGTCGAAAAAAGAGAATCCTTCCGCGTTGTCGTTGTTGGCCATGCCAATTGCTGAAAACTGGCGGGCTCCTTTAAACGAGTTCACATTGAAGCGACCTTCATAACGATCATTGGTACCGGCGCCGGCCATTGCTTTTCCAAACAGTCCTTTCTTTTTGTCTTTTTTTAATTTGAGGTTGATGGTTTTTTCGCTGTTGCCATCATCAAAACCGGTTAATTGCGCCTGGTCGCTCGGACGGTCATATACCTGTACTTTATCCACTGCATCGGCTGGCAGGTTACGGGTAGCGATTTTTGGATCATTGCCAAAAAACTCTTTACCATCTACCAACACCTTATTTACTTTCTCGCCCTGTGCTTTTACAGTTCCGTCCTTCTCTACCTTAACTCCAGGTAACTTTTTCAACAGGTCCTCTACACTTGCATTAGGTTGTACTTTAAAAGAACCGGCATTGTATTGAATAGTATCCGCAATCATTGTTACCGGTGGCGCCTCCGCCATCACTACAACTTCGGCCAGCACTTTGGCGGCATCATGAAAAACAAGGTTTCCCAGGTCAACTTCTTTCTTATTATCTGTTATACTGAAATATTTATTGCTGTTGTGATAATTCACATGGGTGATCAATAGCCTGTAATCGCCATTGGCGAGCCCCCGCATTTCAAAGCGACCGTTGTTATCTGTCATGGAAAAGGAAACCAGGGATGAGTCTTTACGTTGAAGAATGGTGAGAGTGGCCCCTCCTACGGGCTGTTTAGCCAACGTATCTATCAGCTGGCCTTTTATAGAACCATTCTTTTGGGCCGATGCTCCCAGGGAAATAATAATCAATAAGAGTAATGAATAGAAATATTTCATGACAGTCTATTTTCCTTTCGTGTACGAAAATATTCTGACTGCCATTAATAATGAGTTAAGCAGGCTTGCTTTAATGTTAATAAAGGTTAATGAGGCAGGTTTGAGGTGTAAGGTTTGAGGTTTGAGGTTCTTTAAGTGCAAGAGTCTTCACTAATGGAATCATGCGTTTAGTCGAGGATTTAGGATTGTGACAACCTCAAACCTCAAACTACAAACCTTAAACTTTATTAATTCACCGCTAGTCCATCAACATCCTTCTCATGAACATACAGTACAATTTTCCAGCCATCGGTGGCCTGTTTGAGACTGAGTTCTACTTTCAGTTTTTGTAATTCGCCATTGGCGGGCAACAACTGAAAGGCGATGGTGGTATTCTTTTTATCCTCAGTAGGATACTCGTATTTACCATTCAAAATTACCGGCGACATCCCTTCAATTTTCACAATTGTATTCTTGATATTATCGAATACTTCCTTGAACCGTTCCTTGGATTGGTCGAAATTGCCGGATTGAAATAAATCTGATTTCCAGCTATACAAATCATTTTTGCTGTTGTTATGCTGCGTAATCACGCTGGCCATGGCCCCTGGTACTTCTATTTTGGAGCGATAATCAGTTTCCTGTTGGGTCACGCCTATTTTATCTCCTATAATGTTGCGGAATTTATTGGGGTAATCTTCAATTACCTTTTGTAGCACCGTGTTGGTTTTGTTACTGAAAACTCCCTGTGCCTCAATAGCACAAGAAGCCAGTAAAAACAGTAACAAAGGGATGATTTTCATACGGGGGATTTGCGCTAAAACTATAAAAATTGGGGGGCCCCTGCAATAGGAAATATACTTTTCCTATTTATATACAATAAAAGGTTCCTTCCAGCGTTACAAAGGGTACCATTTTCGGAAAAACCCAAAACCAATATTCAATGCAAAAGAACTCAATGTATTACGATACGCACCGCACCAAGATGTGCAAAGACATATATAGGCCCTCCTCTAATATTGTGCGCTTTTTCAAGAGTCTCATGTCGGTTTTAATTGTAGGTCATTCGCCCATCAGCGATACCTCCTATGCACGTCGCAAACCTCATTAAACAATAATTTTTGGCTTAATTAACGTAAAGCACTTACCTCTGAAACCACAATGTATGTGCTAGCCCTGCTGTAAAAGGCAGGGCTTTTAAATATATACAAAGAACCAAGAACCGAAGATCCAAGAGCCAAAGAAGAAATACAAAAAATAAAATACCAAATAAATCCCAAGCAATAAATGTCGACGGGTCTCCGAAATTTGGAGACCCGTCGACATTCTATACTCAAAATTTTACATTTTTAATTTCTAAACTGCCTTTCCATCCTCCGCTCCATACCAGGAGGCACTTGCATACCGCGTTGTTGCTGTTGCTGACCCTTGCTAAGATTAAAGGTAAAGCTGAGCATGAAATATCTTTTTAATACCATGGAGTTTACATCTTCGATATAGTTATCACCTACTGTCCGGCGGATTGATTGATTCTGGTTTAAAAGGTCATTCACTGAAAACTTAAGTTCACCATTTCTTTTTTTGAACATCTGATGGGCAATGCTTGCATTCCACAAAGGGATTGTTTGATTAAACCCGTCGCCTAATCCAGTCATGATATTATAATCGAAATCGGTTGATATAACAAAATGCTTGATCGCGAGCAAGGTGAAATCTGCCGAATAAGTTTGAGCCCAGTATACAAGGTCCGGATCGGTGCTGCCGGTTTGCAATGAATAATCTACATTATTATATGTAACGCTGGCGTTGATTCCGAAATTCACCTTTTGTTTAAAATCGAGGTTCACTCCAACACCTTGCGTAATGGCAATTGTCTTTGTAGTGTTTTTCTGAAAGTCAGTACCAACATTATAATCCTGATCGATTAAGCTCGCGTCTTTATTATAACGGATATTGTTGGTTAAATTAAATATGCTTCCTTTCATTTTGCGAAGAGGTAAACCGATGTTTACGTTTGAAAAGAGACCCATTATACCATCCATATTAACAGGCTTGATAGTCTGAACGGGTCCATTGGTAGCAATACTATTCACAATCTTATTGTATGTATTGTTGAAGCTCAGATTCGCATTAAAGAATTTAAACGAAGCCATATTGAATGAACTATAATTCAGGTTCATGCTATTGGTAAACTCCTGGGCCAATCCGGGATTACCGGTTACTATTTGCAGTGGATTAGTTAAGTCCGGTACCGGTTGTAACTGATAAGGCGTAGGCTGATTGGTCCGTCCATTATAACGGAAACGAAGATTCTTTCCCTGCTTAAAGGTATAGTTGAACGATGCAGTGGGGAAGAAATTAAAATAATTTGCGGTTGATGTACTATCCTTATTGGTTATGGCACGCTTAGTACGGCTTTCCAATTCGGATTGCTCTACAGCGCCTCCAACTTGCCAGTTGTAAACTTTTGTTTGCACCCGGAAATTCAATCCTATGCGGTGAGCGATAAAGTCATTCTCGAAATAATTGGTCTGTAACAGGTTTATCTGGTCGTATTTGCCTGATGTATTGTTATAATCATAAACTACACGATCCGAAGTGTTCTTATTGTTGGCATAACGGTAATTCACTTCAATCAGTTTATTTGTCCCAACTGGTTCGGTATACGAAGCGGTAACAGTATTGTTATTATCCTTCCTTTCGAGAGAGGAAACGAGGTCCTGGTTACGTACCAAATTGACTGA
>Ga0157380_10003390_pt1 | contig 10933 bp, 6 predicted proteins | sample S35metaG_FD_119757 | JGI IMG/M metagenome (GOLD analysis project Ga0157380, IMG submission 119757) | Switchgrass rhizosphere microbial communities from Kellogg Biological Station, Michigan, USA - S3-5 metaG | ecosystem: Host-associated > Plants > Roots > Rhizosphere > Soil | place: USA: Michigan...
CTTGTAGGGGTGTGGGTTACAGAAGTCACTCGCAGAAACTGTGACACCGGCGCGCCGATAGGCACATCCCGAACTCAGGTTACATTCGCACAAGGCGGAACGCTGTTAGAAACTATCGGCCCCAGTATATTGCGAAGTCCCGGTAACGGAATTTGGAAACGCGAGCAGGGGTGGAGCGAGTATTCCTTTGCCCTACGATTCATGCGATTCGATGCGGCGGGCGTGTTTGTCGGAAGCGGGATTGTAAGGGCGAACATCACACTCGACGAGACGGGTGATAATTCCACTTCAACCGCAACGAATGACGTCCTTGACGTCAACGGAAATGTCATTGCAAGCGGGTGTGCCACGAGTGTCTCGACCCGCTTCACAGGAAATTGATTTAGCATCAGTCGATGGGATGAATTGTGGTCGTCTTGCTCCCTTGACGACCACATTCACTCTCATGCGCTCAAGTGATACCTCGAAAGTCCTTCACGAACTCAACTGTTCTTCCCTCAACGCTGTCGCGAGAGTACTTTTCAGGAGCCGTTGTGACGAGTTGGCCGACGCCAGGACCTGAAAGCCGACATTAAACACGCTCCGGTTTGAGCGCTGGATAGTTCGCCGGCGTTCGTCGATTCGCATTAAACTACGCTACTGAATATTGACGCTCACGTTTTTTCGACCCCACTGTCACAAATCCTGCTCCTATCTTGTCTTTTAACCAGCAATCAGACTTGGCGGAGGATTGTGATGAACAAAATAATGCCTGTCTTATTGATGCTGGCGCTGATCGTTTCTGCTGTTCCAAAGAAAGCATTGGCCCAACAACAGTTAACTGATCGAGGTGTGTTAAGGATCAAAACTGACATCGCGAGGCGTATGCGCGCCGCAAGAACGACTGTAACGGTCAGTCTGCGCAACGGCTCGGAACTGAAAGGTCGGATCACGCAGGCCGCCGAAAACATGTTCACTCTCAAGGAGAATAATACCGGCACTCAACGGGACGTCAGCTATGCAGATGTGACGAAGGTAAAAGGACGAGGCTTAAGCAAAGGAGCAAAGTTCGGTATACTCACCGGAATTATTGCGGGCGCAGTTATTATTGGTGCTTTAATCAGTCTGAGGAATTTCGATCCTTTTAAAAACGGCGTGCTTCGGTGATGACCACTCATCTCTCGGTTTTCGCAGAGTACCGGGGATACCTCTTCTCGCTGGCCCAGCGTATTCTGGGCAGCCGGACAGACGCTGAAGATCTGCTCCAGGAAACATTCATCCGTTGGCAACAAACCTCACTTGGGCAAATAAGATCCCCTCAGGCGTTTTTAGCGACGGTCCTCAAACGTCTTTGTCTGAATTATCTGCAAGCTGCTCGAACTCGCAGGGAGGTCAACGTTAATCCTGACAGTCCCGAACCGGCTTCCTCGGAACCAGCAGCTTATAGAAATGCATTTGAGCCACTCTCTGCGCTGACAATCTTACTGGAACGTTTGTCTCCTAAAGAGCGCGCAGTTTTATTACTTCGAGATGTCTTTGATTGTGACTACGATGAGATCGCAGTTGTAATAAGCAAGCGTGCGGACACTTGTCGTCAAGTGCTGCGGCGCGCGCGACAACACCTAGCCGATGCACGGGCTCGCTTTGAAGTTTCTCCGGAGCAACTGCAAACACTCGCACGTCAGTTCGCCCTCACCTGTGCAAGCGGCGATTTAAAAGGACTCGTCAATGCATTAAGGTAGCTCTTGTCGGTGTAGCTAATTGTTGGCATACAGAACAGAGGCTCAGCGAACAATTGAATTCGCAAGCGTTCGCTCACGATCGAGCCCAACTGTCATCTACCCACCTCAGCCTACCTATTGACAGCTCACTTCATTGGTTATAGCATCCGGCCGCTTTTGCCAGGTTATTTCCATTGCGGCTAGCATCAGTCCTCGCACGGCTGTCGCAGCAAGTAGTCCAACGCAAACGGTTCGTTCCAAAACGAAGCATCCTCGCGACTCAATTACAAAAAGGTAAGCCGATCTATGGGAAACGCACTTGACGAGAATTGCGGACTTTGGGCCCAGCAGGAGTACGCGGAAGGAATGAAATAAACGAGTGAAGCGCCTTAGAAACGTTTAAGCTGCAATTGACATATAGATTTGGAAGATAACGGCCAGTTATCAGTCTCTCTAGAGATTTGTTTACTCTTGGAGTGCAGAGAAAGTCCTTATTAAAGAAAGCTCAAATCCACGGCGATTAAGTTATGTGATGTAAACCGAAAGAGGAGACATCAATGCGCGGCTTAGAAGAACCGGAGCCTAATGAAGAAGAAACGATGGCTGACGCGCCGCAGGTTCACACGGCGATCCACATGCTTGATGTGGGTGCGGACCCTTACGGCGATGCGGTGTTGTGCCAATTCGGTAATACGACCGTGCTCATCGATGGCGGCCATCCAGGAAGCTTTGCGGGGCAGGGAAATCATGACTCGATTCCTGCGCAACTTGAGGAATTGCTGCAGCGCGAGCCTCCGTTCACGATTGATCTACTGATCATTTCACATGCACATCAAGATCATATCGGGTGCATCCCGCGCATGGTGAAGGAAGGTGTGTTACGGCTCAAGTGGGCTCTGCTGATCGATCCCGCTCTCGGCTGGGGCCGGGTAAACATCGATCAGTTGGATACTGCAGCTAACTATCCGGAGAAAGTGCGGAAATTAGCAGCTGCCCTGCGCGAGCACCCGCGTAAGGCAGCCCCCGAACGTATTAACCTGACAGATTTCATCACAGACGCGGTCACGCTTGAAGATCGGTTTAAGACCATGATTCAAACGTTGAAGGCGAATGATACCCGTGTTGTTAGGTTCGGCCGGGATAGTACGGACGCACTAATTAATGCCTTCGATAATGTTGGCCTGAGAATACTCGGACCAACTACGGCACATTTGAAGGCTTGCGCGAGACTGATCGCGCAGAGCACACAAGACGCTTTGGATAGCGCCTCAGACTTCTTGCGGATTGACGCGACAAGCGATTTAGAAAGTGCCTATCTGAAGCTCCTTTCATCCTCTCAGGACAGTTTGGACGCTGCGTCGAGGCTTGGTGCAGCGGTCAATCTGCAGAGCGTTGTGACGATGTTCGAGTACCGCGGTAAGAAGCATCTCTTCGCTGGGGACATGCAGTTTGAAGATCCCGAAGTCTCCACGCAATCAATCGTGAATAGTGTCCGGTCGTTAAGAGAGATTGTCAGCCAACATGCCCCTTACGACAGCGTTAAACTCTCACATCACGGCAGCCACAATGCTTTTTCGGAAGAGATTTTTAACGAGCTCGGCGGGACAGTACTTTTTGGCATTTGTGCTGGCGAAACTAGCACCTCCCACCCCAGTCGACAAGCACTGAAGGTGCTTAAAGATAATCGTAACGATATCAACTGGGTACGCACAGATCACAATCGAAGATCCAGCTTCTTTTTTGGTACAGGCGACCCCGACATCCTTATCTCTCAGGGACATGTTAACGACTTCAGACCTAACAGCGTGGACGAGCAGTTAACTGCACCTTCTCCTGCTGCCAAGCCTGCAGCCGAGAGAATGCCACAACAGTCTGCTCCTCAGGAAACAACAGCAGTCCAGTCCGGCGGGCATACCGATACCGTAGAGTTGATAGTGCGCATTCCTCACAAGTCCACACGTGTGACGTTCTCGGGAGAGTTCTCCGTGACAGTAGAGCCGGGCGCCCAACAGCCCGCGACTGTGGAGCGACGGATCGAGCCTAAGAAAGGTGAGGACAAATCACAGCAACCCGCCACCATGAGCAGTGATCGGCTGACTGGCTTACTGCTTGTAACCAATCGGCAAAGACTAGCCGGCAATGTCGGACAGGTAGAGTCTGAGGAGGTCCTGCACGAACTTACGGCGGCGGGCGCGGCACTCTTCGACGAAATACCCGACAACATCAATGACGCCGCCACGGTTGTGGGACCGCTTTTGAGTCGCAATGAAGGAGTAAAGGGAGTTGTATTGCTCGGTGGTTACGACGTCGTTCCATCACAAAGATTCGATTGCCTGCCACCCGACGTACGCGCTCGCGTGGATACCGAGGAAGATCCGGATAACTTTATAGTCTGGAGCGATGATGTCTATGGCAAACGCGGTGGGCGCGGAATGCCGTTGATTCCGGTCAGCCGCATACCCGATGGACAATCGGCAAAGCTTCTGAAGGCGGCCATCAGTGCCGGCCGGCCTGACTTCAAAACGCGGGGAGGCGTGCGAAACTCCGCTCGGCCATTTGCCGAAGAAGTCTGGAGGGATTTAGGTGGAACTCAGGAGTTGCTGATTTCAGAGCCCACTGTGCCGGAAGGCATTACTAAGGAACACTTCAGCGTGGATCAAATTTACCTAATGTTACATGGACACCATAACGACACCGCCCGTTTTTGGGGGGAGTCAGCCGGAGACTACATCGAGGCGTTCAATATCGGCAACATTCCTGCTGTTCAAGGATCAATCGTTTTCACCGGATGCTGCTGGGGAGCTTTGACTGTGAATAAGACCGCTTCACGTTACTCGCCTGATCAGCCGCTTGCTCAAAAGACCCCTGGCTCTTCAGTCGCAATGAGTTTTTTGGAGAAGGGAGCAAATGCTTTCGTTGGATGTACGGGCGCTCATTATTCGCCGGATGTAGAGCCGTATAATTTCTTTGGTGGTCCGATGCATCGAGCGTTTTGGAGCAAAGTATCTGCTGGTGAACCACCCGCCCAGGCATTGCTGAATGCTAAGGTCGACTATCTCAAAGAGATGCCACATGGACGTCGCGGTCTGGCCGCTCAAGCTATCGAGTTCAAAATACTATGGCAATACACTTGCTTGGGACTTGGATGGTAGTAAATCGGGTATAGAACCCGCCTTGCTCTGGGTAGGTTTTAGGGGAGATAATGCGTCCTGCAGGAGAATGAGTATGGCTAAGCTATCAAAGGAAGAAGTAGAGCAGATCATCGAGCGCGACTTGCCCGACTATCAGGTTGTGAATGAGTCACTTGAAAAAGAACAAGGTGACACGTCAGACGTGAGGAGACTCCGTGACTCATCGAAGCAGGGCTCGAGCGATGCTACTTCTCCTGATCTCGAAACATTGCGTGAGAAACTTCGGCAGCGGAGTCGGAGTGCGGATTCGACTGGTAGCAATGCTGGCGAAAAGTTTCCCCGTGGTTTCCAAGAGTTTTCCCTGGACACTGACGATAGTGAAATCGCCGCCGAAGATGATACAGCGGACGACATGATTGTGGCTGTCAAGCCAAAGAAATCTCACAGCCCATTTGACGCGGGATATCGAACCAAGGCTGTAGTCATTTCAGGTAGATCGAAAAGGGTGATTGGCCGTCAGGGATAACACTGGCTAGCCGTTCGGTACCACCTCCTACAATCCTTTACAACAATCTGACTTTAGTTGCGGAGCCGTGGTCCCTATGAGCCAGCTGCTTAGATCGGGTTCGGCGAGTCATATCCGCACGCGCCCAAGTTTCCTTCTCAATTTATAAACTAAAGAGTCACTACGCCGACGGCTGTAGTTCCGATCATATGCAGGTTCAATCGCTAGTGAAACTGTATTTCCTGTCGTTCGTTCTTGCAGTCGGCTGTATCGGTAACCCACTGGCAGTCGCCGCTGCTAAAGTTGGACCACCTAAACCTTACGGTCCGATACCGTCAGCTCGACAGCTCCGCTGGCATGAAATGGAGTTTTACGGATTCATCCATTTCACCATTAATACCTTTACCGATAAAGAATGGGGTTATGGTGATGAAGCTTCTGCAATCTTCAACCCCACTGACTTTAATGCGGAACAGATGGTGGGGACCGCAGCGGCTGCAGGAATGAAAGGTCTAATCCTGACTTGCAAGCATCATGACGGATTCTGTCTGTGGCCATCGAAATACACCGAGCATTCTGTAAAAAACAGCCCGTGGCGAAACGGTCGAGGCGATGTGGTCAAGGAGATTGCGACCGCATGTCGTAAATATGGATTGAAGTTCGGCATCTATCTCTCTCCCTGGGATCGAAACCATAAGGATTATGGCCGGCCGGAATATCTGACCTATTTCCATAATCAACTGCGCGAACTGCTAACATCATATGGTCCGGTTTTCGAGATCTTCTTCGATGGGGCGAATGGCGGCGATGGATACTACGGCGGCGCTCGGGAGACTCGCACGATCGATCGCGACACATATTATGATTGGCCTGCGACCTGGAACCTCGTTCGTACACTCCAACCAGATGCTTGTCTTTTTAGCGATGCTGGACCAGATGTACGCTGGGTCGGTAATGAGCGCGGAGTCGCCGGCGATCCTTTATGGAGTACCCTCAATAAAGACGATTTCGCGCCTGGTAGAGCCGACGTAAATCGGTTGAATCGTGGTGATCGTCCGGGCTCGCATTGGGTGCCAGCGGAATGCGATGTTTCGATCAGACCAGGTTGGTTTTATCACTCAAGTGAAGACCACCAGGTCAAGAGTGGCGCAAGGCTCGTCGATCTGTACTATGCGTCCGTCGGTCGCGGAGGTTCTTTACTACTCAACCTGGCGCCTGATCGTCGAGGGCAAATTCCCGAACCAGACCTGACTTCACTGCGGGAATTTCGTCGCATTCTGGACGCGACATTCAGGGAAGACTACACGCAAGGAGCACGAGTTACTGCGAGCAATACTCGGGGAAATGATGAGCGACGCTTTTCCGCGCGAAACGTTATCGATAGCAGACGTAACACATATTGGGCCAGCGATGATCAGATCAAGACGCCGGAGTTAACTATCGATCTTGGTCAGCAGCGCACATTCAATGTGGTCCGCCTGCGTGAGTATCTTCCCCTAGGTCAAAGAGTGGAAGCGTTTGCGTTGGACATCTGGAAGGATAACAAATGGCAGGAGTTTGCCAGTGGGACCAGCATCGGCAATTGCAAGCTCGTGCGTGGTAAACCTGTGACCACTTCAATGGTTCGTTTGCGGATCACACGGGCATCCGTTTGTCCGGCGATCTCCGAGTTCGCGCTCTTCGCTGAACCCGGGGTAGAAACTTCCGCCAGGTAAATCTTCAGGGTCTTTTTCCTCCGATAACATTTTCGTTGACTAGAATCTTGTCGCGTGATATTAGTTCGCGCCGCGAACTAATAACCAAATCTAAAGTCCTTTCCATATCTGCAGTCATAACGATCACTGGGAAACAGGGTGGCAATGCGGAAGATCGATCTAACCAACTTCCGAGTAGCGACAAGCGAGACCGCGCGTCACATTAATCGCCGGATTGTTCTTAATCTGATCCGAGGTCACGAACCAATCTCGCGCGCCGACCTCGCGCGTCACTCCGGACTCCAACGAAGCACTGTGTCTGTGATAACGGAGCAGCTAATAGAAGAGCGCTGGGTCACGGAGGGTGCCAATGGACGGGTTCCCCGTGGACGCCGGCCGCGCTTCCTGCACCTGAATAAGGAACGCGTGGGAATTATCGGGGTGAATATTCGACCGGCAATGACAACGTTGGCGCTTGCTGACCTCGATGGGCACTTCATCGCTCAGGAATCCGTACCGACGTCTCAAGACCCGGAGCAGTTTGTTCAAGACCTAGTACCGAGATTACAGAATCTTAAGAAAACTCGGCCCGAATTGACGTGCGAGGGCATTGGTGTGAGCTTGCCGGGTCGGGTCGACTTAGCTTCGCAGCGCCTGGTATTCGCACCCAATCTGAACTGGCGTGACTTCGACCTTAAAAGCCCACTCGAAGCAGCAACCGGACTTTCCGTGGAACTCGAAAATGCCGCGAACGCCTGTGCGTTAGCTGAAATTTGGTTCGGCCGACGGTCCGAGAGTGCGCAGGATCTTGTTGCCCTTACGGTATCTGAAGGTATCGGAACCGGATTAGTAATGAATCGTCAGCTCGTTCGGGGTTCGAGCGGAGTCGCCGGCGAGTTCGGCCATACGACGATTGTTGAAAATGGGCTGGAATGCCGCTGCGGAAACCGAGGTTGCTGGGAGCTCTACGCTTCTAACCTGGCTGCGATTCGCTACTACACAGGTTCCAAGTCAAACGGCCAACCGCCGACCTTCGACGACCTCCTTCGCCTTGCAAGCCAGGGAGACTCCAAATCGATTGAGGCTCTTGATCAAATGGGCCATTACCTCGGGGTCGGAATAGCCATGCTGGTTACGGGCCTCGCCCCTGATGAGATTCTCGTGATCGGGGAAATAACAAAACTCTGGAAGCAGATAGGGCCGATCATTGCGAAAACAGTAGCAGATCGCTGTCTGACGCACGCAAAAACCCGGATTGTGCCTACCGACCCTCTGTCGCATCCTCGTTTGCTGGGCACTATAGCGCTCGTTGTTCAAAAACACTTTGGGGCGCCTTCGGTCGCTTGAATCTGCTTTTGCGTATTTTGTTGCGGTCTCGAATTAATTGGGTTGATGCTCCGGTTCAACGAAGTCCATCGAAACCTCAAACCTGAAGAAGGAGAGATATAGTCATGTTCACCACCGGCTGTCCTACGCGAACGACACACAACACACGCCTACGCGCGCAAGCGGGTCTCGTACTAAAGCCCTTCGCGCTTTCCCTCGCGGTGTTGGTTTTATCACTGATGCTTGTGCCCACTGCGCTGGCACAGGTTCTTTATGGCTCTCTGGTTGGAAACGTGACGGATTCAAACGGAGCCTCCATTGCTGGCGCCAAGGTCGAAATCACAAACATAGCAACCGGAGGCGTCACCAATACAACTACGGATGATCGTGGCGCCTACTCGCTTAGCGATCTTCAAATTGGCGTTTACAAAGTGTCAATTTCTAAATCGTCTTTTAAGACGACGGTCAAGGAAGGCATCCGAATCGACGCTAATAAGACCCTGCGCTTTGACGCGGAGCTCGAAGTAGGCGGAGTTGAGGAGACAGTTTTAGTAGCAGCAACTCAGGACGTGGCCCTACAGACCGATCGAGCTGACGTGAACATCACGAAGACGGAGCGGGAGGTTAATAACTTGCCGCTCTTTGGGAGTTTGGGTCGAAACTATCAGAGTCTGCTCTCGTTGATTCCTGGAACCGCCCGGGGCACCGGAGGCTTTTTCATCGGTAACGGCGCTGGCGAGGATAACTCTGCAGCTGGCAACCCGCAGCGCTCCATGTCGTACAACGTCAACGGCGTTTCGCGTTTGCAGAACAACACGAAGATTGATGGTTCCAGCATCATTTATCCGTGGCTACCAGGGAACACCGTTTATGTTCCGCCAGCCGAGGCCATACAGGAAGTTAATATAGTCACGAACGCTTTTGACGCCGAGCAAGGGCAAGCGGGCGGCGCGGCGGTTAACGTTACGATCAAATCAGGCGGTAACGACTTTCATGGCGTGGGCTGGGGCTATACTACGAACAGCCGGTTTCAATCGCGGAACTTCTTTCAACCTGCAAACCAACCAAAGATTCCTAAAAACATCGTAGCGCAATTCGGGTACGCTTTTAGTGGGCCGGTTATATTGCCACACTTCGGCGAAGGTGGACCAAAGGTCTGGAACGGCAAGAACAAGCTCTTCTTCTTTACCGATCTTGAACGTACTACACAAAGAAATGCTGCGGGTACTACGAGAACTATCGCGCCTCCGAGTCTGCGGCCCGACGCCAACGGGAATGTGAGTTTCGTTGGGACTGGTGCCATCATCTACGACCCGGCGTCGAACCCCGATCCTCGTCTTCGCACACCCTTCCCCGGCAATGTTATTCCTGCAAATCGGATTGATATCGCAGCTCTTGAATTGATTAGACAGCTACCGCCGCCGACCGGACCTGGCTTTACAAACAACTTCGCAAGCACGGGCGTCGGCGAATTCAATCGCACGAACGTCGATATCAAGCTCAATTACGTTGGCGGCGACAAGGTCAGCCTGTGGGGACGATACAGTCGGTCGCCTACGAACATATTCGACCCACCCATTTTTGGAATAATCGGCGGTGGAGCCTTGAATGGAGGACAACTGGGTACTGCTCCCGGATTGGTCCAAGTGGTTGGACTCGGGGGAACGTACACCTTCAGCCCAACGCTTGTTCTGGATGGCAATATTGGCTATACGCGTCAGCGACTGGGTGCACAAAACATTGACATTGATCAACCTTACGGACAGACGGTTCTGAAAATCCCCGGCACCAATGGACCAGACCAGCTTCAGAATGGTTATCCGTTCTTCAACATCACCGGGTGGAACAATCTAGGCAATGACAACACTGGGAACCCGTTTTTGTTCCGCGACAATCAATACGTGGCTGCCGCGAACCTATCATGGTCGAAAGGCGCCCATTCGTTCCGTTTTGGCGGTGACTATTTGAATCCGCAAATCAATCACTTCCAACCACAAGGTGCGGCATTTCAGACCGTCCGCGGCTCGTTCCAGTTCAGCGGCACCGCGACGGCATTGGCAGGATGTGATGCGGTCAACACAGGAACACCTGTTTGCGGTCAGCCCGGAACAATTGACAGAGATCACGTTGCCGCGGCAAATGCATTCAATGCCTGGGCGCAGTTCTTGCTCGGACTGCCTAGCGGCGCAGGCAAGGCGGACCAACTTCGCAATCCTAACTCAGTGTGGTGGCAGCAGTATGGACTTTACGCCCGCGACCATTGGCAGATTGGCCGCCGCACAACGCTCACTTACGGTCTCCGCTGGGAACGCTTCCCAATTCCAAGAAAGGACCATTCCGGAATCAACCGTTTCGACCCGGCGACTGGACAAGTGATCACAGGCGGATTAGGTGGTGTTCCATTTGATGGCGGTGCATCGGTTGGCGCGGGTTTGTTCCTGCCGCGAGTAGGTCTTGCTTTTCGCCTTAGCGACAAAACCGTACTCCGTGGCGGATATGGTCAATCTTCCGACCCAAGACCGTTTCAAGACGTAAGGAATGCTTATCCCATCGTCAACATTTGGTCGATGCCCGCAA
>Ga0157380_10003391_pt1 | contig 10931 bp, 8 predicted proteins | sample S35metaG_FD_119757 | JGI IMG/M metagenome (GOLD analysis project Ga0157380, IMG submission 119757) | Switchgrass rhizosphere microbial communities from Kellogg Biological Station, Michigan, USA - S3-5 metaG | ecosystem: Host-associated > Plants > Roots > Rhizosphere > Soil | place: USA: Michigan...
CCACCAGGAAGCGATCATCGAGCGCCTCGTCGACTTCACTCATGAAATCTCGGTCGTCGCCGCGCGCGGCCTCGATGGCCAGTTCGCGCACTACGGCGCGATCGAGAACCTGCATCACAATCACATCCTCGATCTGACGGTGGCGCCGGCGCGCGTGCCCTCGGGCATCGCCAGCGAGGCCGTCCACCTTGCGCATCGCGTGCTCGACGATCTCGGATACGTCGGCGTACTGTGTGTCGAGTTCTTCGTGACCGGCGACGGGCGCGTGCTCGTCAACGAGATCGCGCCGCGGCCGCATAATTCGGGCCACTTCACGATCGATGCGTGCGTGACGTCGCAGTTCGAGCAGCAGGTGCGCGCGGTGTGCGGGCTGTCACTCGGCGATACCACGCAGATCAAGCCGGCGGCGATGGTGAACCTGCTCGGCGATCTCTGGATCAACGGCGAGCCCGACTGGGCGGCGGCGCTGGCGGTGCCGGATGTGAAGCTGCATCTCTACGGGAAGGACGAAGCGCGCGTCGGCCGCAAGATGGGCCACATCACGGCGCTTGCGGATTCGGTGGACGAGGCCGCCGCGAAAGCGCTGGCGGCCCGCGACGTGCTTTGTTAACGAGGGTTCGACACTCGGGTTCGTCACGACGGTTCAGCACGACGGTTCGTCACCAAGGTTCATGATCCGATTTGGTCCGTTTCAGATTGATCCCCGAACGTGGCTTCTCACACGAGACAGCCAGGCTGTCGATCTGTCCCCGAGGCTCGTTGAAATCCTTGGCTTCATCGTGTCCAAGTCCGGCCAGATCGTCACGAAGGACGAGCTCCTCGAAAAGTTCTGGCCCGGCGTCAACGTCACCGAGAACACGTTGACGCGAGCGATCGCCGACATCCGCAAGGCGATCGGCGACGGCGCGGCGGAGCCGCAGTATCTCGAGACCGCGTCGCGACGAGGCTATCGATTCGTCGGCGAAGCGCCATCGCTCAGCGATCCTTTCCAGGACTGGGTGAAGGGCCGGCTGGCCCTGGATTCGCTCGATGCCAGCAAGCTCAATGACGCCGTCAAGGCGTTCGAGCGGACGACCGCGGAGTTGCCGCGTTATGCGCCGGCGCACGCGGGCCTGGCGAATGCCTACCTGCTGCAATACGAACGCACGCGGTTCGGCAGCGCGCCCGATCGCGATCTGCTAGTGCGCGCGATGAAGTCGGCGCGCGAAGCGACGACGCTCGATCCGATGCTTGGCGAAGCGTGGGCGGTGCTGGGGTATCTGCTCTGCGCCGCGGGGAAACCGGAAGAGGGACAGGCGGCCGCGAGGCGCGCGACCGCGCTCGAGCCGGACAACTGGCGGCATCACTATCGACTCGCCTACGGCACGTGGGGAGAAGAACGGCTTCGCGCCGTCGATCGCACGCTCTCGTCGATGCCCGGCTTCGCTCCGGCGCGCATGTTGTCGTGCATGGTGTTCGTGGCGCGCGGAACGATGGATCGCGCGGAGCGGGAAGCATCGATCGGCGCGGATGCGCAGCGCCAGCATCAAGACGCCCACACGCCGCTGCCGGCGGTGGGATTCCACTGGCTGCGCGGAATGATCCTGGCAAACCGGGGCGATCGGGCCGGCGCGCTCGAGTGCTTTGCCGAGGAGATCGACGCGGGCAAGAGCGGTCATGTCTACGGGCGCGAGTTTGTCGTCAACGCCCACGTCGCAGCAGGCTTTCTGCACCTTGCCGGCAACGACATTGCTGCCGCGTCGGCGTCGTTCTCCGAAGCGTCGGGACATCCAAAGGCGATCGTCGGCCTGTCCGCGATCGACGGCACGAGCGCCGCCGTCGATCAGGCGATCGCCGATCTGATCCGAAGCGAGCGGCACGCGGAGGCGGCCCTCGTCACGGCCGGCGCGCAGATCGTCAGGAAGCAATTCGACGATGCGGTTCGCACGCTCGATCGATTACTGACATCGTCGGCCTCGGGCCCGGCGGGCTGGATCATTCCGATCGACCCGATGCTGGTGTCGATCCGTGAATCTCTGCAGAAATCGGGCGTTTTCGCGAAGCTCGCCGCCCGCGCCGCATAACTCACTTCTTTCTCATCGTTCGCTCAGGACTCCAAACGAACGTTCAGGCGATCGTTCAACACGGTCGTTCTACACGGTGGTTCAACACGTTCGTTTAGGAGGGTGCGATGAAAAGACTGATTCTCGTTCTCGTGGTGCTGTTCGGATTGATGTCGAGCGACGCGCGCGCGCAGGTCACGGCGCCGCAGCGGCCGCCCGACACGATGAGCCTGTCGGGTCCACGCGCCGGAATAACCTACCTGACCCCGGCCGTCGTGGATCAGATCAAAGAAGATTTCAGTAAGGACATCAATCCGGTGATCAGCCAGTTCGGCTGGCAGTTCGAGAAGCGGTTCATGAGCAGCGACACCGGGGCCACTGCGGTCACGGAATGGGTTGTGCTGTTCGGCGGGATCGATCAGGGTGTGGTGATCCCGAGCCTGACGTGGCTGGTCGGCATGCGAACAGTTGGCGGTATTGAGCTTGCCGCGGGTCCGAATCTTTCACCTGCGGGGACCGGCGTCGCCATCGCCGCCGGCGTGACGATGCGCGTCGGGAACCTCAACGTGCCGTTCAATGCCGCTGTCGTGCCATCGGCGAACGGCCCGCGGTTTAGCTTCCTCCTCGGCTTCAACTCGAAGAGGCGGTAGTCATGGCCCTTCCCCTGCTGCTCGCGGTGTTGCTCACGTTTTCGGCCGCGGCTGCCCAGGCGCAGCCGCCGCCCGTCGCAATTGAGATCCCTGCCGCCGGCGTCACGCAGGAACTCGAGTTGAACGACGGCTCGTCGGTGATCGGCAGAGTGGAGTCGGTGGGCGAGGGCCGCTTTGTCTTCCGCACCACGTCCGGTGTGGAAATGACGGTCGACGTCACTGCCGTGCGATCGCTCAAGCCGGTCACCGGCCACATCGTCAACGGTGAGCTGTGGCGCGAGGATCCGAATCCGACGCGGCTCTTCTTCGCGCCGACCGGACGATCGTTGAAAAAGGGCGAGGCGTACTTCGGCGTGTATGAACTGTTCCTGCCGTTCGTACAGGTTGGCGTCACCGATCGCATCTCGATCGGCGCCGGCACCCCGCTGATCTTCGGAGACGTCGAACGTCCCTTCTGGGTCACGCCGAAGGTCCAGTTGCTGGAGCGTCGATCGACAGCGGTATCGGCGGGCGTCATGCACTTCTTCAACGTCGACGAGGCCAGCATCGGGATCGCGTACGGCGTGGTCACGCAGGGCAGTGCCGACAGGGCGGCAACCATCGGCGTCGGCTACGCCTACGAACGGACCGACGATGACGACGCCGGATCGGCCGTCGTGATGATCGGCGGCGAGCATCGGGTCTCGCGACGCATCAAGCTCGTGACCGAGAATTACGTGTTCAAGGGCGGCGGGTTCGCAAGCGGCGGCCTGCGATTCTTCGGCGAAAAACTCTCCGCCGACTTCGGCCTGGTCATGCCGCTCTTCGCGGACGACACCTTCGTCTTCCCGATGATCAACATCGTCCGCAAGTTCTGAGCGGCCATGTCAAAGGCAACGCGGGTGGCGATGCTGGCGGTAGCGGCGTTTACGACGATGTGGGCCGTCAGTTGCCTGACGTCGGCGCCATCAGCCGCGCGTCGATCTGCAATTTCGGATTCGCGCGCCACTTGCCGCGCGTGAAATCCGGAAAATCGATCGCGCGGCTGCGTCGTGCCGTTGATTGGACGCTGAGATCGACGACCGCGCTCAACGCCGCGGCGTCGTAAACGTTCATGTCCGTCGGGCGTCCTTCGCGGAGGCACTGGATCAAGCGATAGTCCTCGATAAAGTCCATGCCGCCGTGACCGGCACCCGCTGATTGCGCTTCGATGGCTTGCCACAGCGGGTGATCGAACTCCTTCAGGATCGCGGCGTACTCGAGCCACTGGTGCGGCTTGCCTCGTCCCTCGATGTAAAGGCGATTGGGATAGCCCTGGAACATCCCCTTGGTGCCCTGCACCGTGTGAATACGGCTGTACGGGCGCGGCAGGTTGGTGCAGTGCTGCACGACAATCGTGCGGCCAAGCGCCGTCTTGATCAGGCTGGTGTTGACGTCGCCGAGCGCGAAGCGCTCGCGGCGCTCCGGCGCATCCGCCGGGAAGTGATCGCGCGCCCAATCGTGCAGGCCGCGCGATGGACCGCTCATGGAAACCATGTAGTCAAAGCGATCGCCGCGGTTGATATCAAGGCAGTTGGCAATGGGTCCGAGGCCGTGCGTCGGGTACGGATTGCCGTCGAGTTTGCGAGACCAGGCGCGGCGCCAGAGACCCTCATCCTTTTTCTCGAACTTGATCTCGCGCAAGTCGTGCAGGTAACCGCCCTCGGCGTGCAGCACGTCGCCAAGCAGGCCCTGCTGGACGACATTCAGCACCAGCATCTCGGGCCGGTCGTAATTGCAGTTCTCCATCATCACGGCGTGGCGCCGGAACTTTTCGGACGCTTCGACGAGCGCCCAGCAGTCGTCGATCGTCATCGCCGCGGGCACTTCGGTGGCGGCGTGCTTGCCGGCTTTCATCGCGGCCAGCATCACCGGCACGTGCCACTCCCACGGCGTCGCCGTGAAAACGAGATCGAGATCCTCGGTCTCGCACAGGCGCTCGAAATCGCGCGGACCACGCGCGTACGCCGCCGGCGCGGGATGACCCGCCGCCGTGATCGCTTTCTGCGCCCATGACGTGCGGTCTTCGCGGACGTCGCACACCGCCGTGATCCGGCAACCGGGAATCTTGAGGAAGTTCTCGACGTGGCTGCCGCCTTGGAGACCAACTCCGACCATACCGATTCGGACGAACGGAATAGGTGCCTGGAGTGCCTGAGGTGCCTGGGGTGCCTGGGGTGCCTGGGGTGCCTGGGGTGCCTGAGGTGCCTCAGGTGCCGGCAGGTTCAGCGATGCGGCGGCGGCGCCGCTCAGTTTCAGGAAGTCGCGGCGATTCAGGTTGTTCATTGGCGTGGTGTGAGCGTCAGCGTGGTGACAGTAGCTCCCGGCAGGAACGGCGTCGGCTCGCCGATGAGCCACGCGCGGTATTGATCGCCGTAATGCGGCGAGAGCGGGTGGCCGCTTTGACCCGTGGGGACCTCGAGGATGCCCTCATTCTCTCGACCAGGGGAAACGACCATTCGCTCCGATGGACCGGTGCGCGGCGTGCTCGCGCGCGGGGTGTAAACGTCTCCTGGCAGCGGATCGCCAGGCATGTTTAGGTACTTGCCGAAGAACGGAATCGCACCCGCGAGCGGATGACGAATTTCAGCGCTGTTGGCCTCGCCCCATGTGCGATCGGCGAGGCTCTTTCCACCCTCGGTGAGTTGCGCGATCACAGCGTCGACGGTATCCAGGATCGCATCGTCCCAGTTCTTGTATTTCGGATCGAGCAGATGCATCGGCCGCTCGCTGACGATCTGCCACACCGGCCCTTCGCCGCGGAGCAACCGTGTGTAGTCGAACGTCGGATCGACGGCGAGCGCCGGCGCCGTCAGCGACGTCATGACGCGGCGGACGAACAGCATCCGGAATTCCTTGACGAGGCGATAACCGACCGAGCCCGTCGAGGCGCGTCCTGTCCAGCCTTTGTCGACGAGGTCGCGGTATTGCGCGCGCGCACCTGAAGGCGACTTGAGGGTCTCCAACAACAATTGCCGCCAGCGCTCGAGGAACAACGCGCGATCCTCGAGCTGGATGCTGAGCATGTCCTGCGGCGTGGCCTTGTCGATGCGCATCAATCGATCGCGGATCAACCGCGCCCGTATGCCGTCGGCATAGCCGCCTTCGCCGATCGACGCGAGCATCGCGCCATCGACGACCGGTGCGTTCGCGGTCCAGATGCGGCCGTCTTTCGGATCGGCGATGCGAGGGAACTCGGCGGGCGTGAGGTAGCCATCCCATCGGCGCGTGCCGTCGGCCCACGACTCCGGCGTCATGCCGTCGTGGCCGACGCGCTTCGGAATCGTGCCGCCGATCGTCCACGCGATGCGGCCCGCTCGATCCACCATCGTCACGTTCTGATTCGGGATGCCGAGGCCGGCGACGACCTGCAGCATGTCGGTCACGGTTCGCGCGCGCTCGGGCTTCGTGACGTCGGCGGCGAGCGCCGTCGCGTCGTGCGCGACCCAGCGCTGCGCGTACTCGCGGCCGCGCGCGTCCTTCCACACGACGGGACCCCAGATCGTCCACTTGATCGCAACCGTCTTCGCCGCCGCACCCTTGGCGGCGATCGTTTCCTCGTAGACGTCGAAGGCTTTGGGCCCGTCCGGCGTCAGGTATTTCTTCGGCTCGCGCGGATCGGGCTCGAGGCGAACGAGATCGCTCCAGTCGCCGCCGGTGTTGGTGAATCCCCATGCCACGTCGCCGTTGCTGCCGACCACGAGACCCGGAAGGCCCGGCAGCGTGACGCCGGCCAATTGCCGGTTCACCGACGGCTGCTCGGGATCGGGGAAGACCATCGATGCGCGATACCAGATGATCGGCACGGCGATCGAGAGATGCATGTCGTTGGCGAGGATCGCGACACCCGACTCGCTGTGCGCGCCATCGACCGCCCAATTGTTGCTGCCGATGATCGGTTCTGCTTCCTGATCACGGACGAGCCACGGAGGCACGGAGGCACGGAGGACCCTTTTTTCGGATCCAGAATTGTCTCCGCGTCTCCGCGCCTCTGTGGCGTGTCCGCGACGCAAGTCAAACACGTCCGGCCCAGGGATCCCCGGCCGGACAATCGGATTACCAAGAACAGGTGTTTCCCACTCTGATCCGGCGGTCGAGAGGAATCGAAACATCGGTGCTGGCAAGGTGTCGCGCAGGGCGCCGTGCGATTGTTCGAACGCCGCCTGTCTGCCCTGCAGCGTGTTGAACATCGCGAGCACGGTCAGGATCGAGTCGTCAGTGGTCCACGGCTCGGGCGTTGCGCGGAGGACGAGGTATTCGAACGGCGGTGCGCCGAGCGACTTCAATCCGGCATTCACGCCCGCCGCATAGGCGTCGAGCACGCCTCGATACGAGGGATCGGCGAGCGCCAGGGCGCGATGCGCGACGTCTCGAAAGCGATGCAGGCGCATGCCCTCGTCGGCCTCCATCGCGCGCGGGCCGACCAGGCCGGACAACTCGCCGGCCGCCTGGCGGCGCTGCAGATCCATCTGGAAAAATCGATCTTGCGCGTGCAGAAACCCGAGTGCGCGGGCGACGTCTTCGCGGGTCGCGCCGGTGATGGTCGGCACACCGAGCGCGTCGCGATCGACGCGGACATTCGATGTGAGTCCGGCAATCGCCGCGGTGCCGTCGACCTGCGCAAGGCTCGCGCGCATCTGCGAGCGGGCATAGACACCGCCGGCAATCACCGCTATAGCCAGGATGCCGAGCAGAATCAGGAGTCCGCGAATTCCTCGCCTGATCATGGATTCGCAATTACACCGCAATTACCGGATCGCGTGCAAAGAAGGTGCTGGCCTACTCTGAATCCCATGATGCAACATCAACCGGTGGCCCGTGGAACTTCTGGAACCGCTGGAACGAGCGGACTGGACATGCGTTGGCAGGCCCTGGCCGCTCGAGACGGAGCAGCGGATGGAACCTTCGTTTATGGCGTGACCTCGACCGGCGTGTATTGCCGGCCCAGTTGCCCGAGCCGGCGGCCGCGCGCGGATCGCGTCCGCTTCTTCGATACGACCGTCGAGGCAAAGCAGGCGGGATTCCGGGCCTGCAAGCGCTGCCGGCCGGATACCGTCGGCCTCATCCAGCCCGGCATCGATGCCGTGCGCCGCGCCTCGGCGTATCTCGCCAGCCACGCCGATCGGACCGTCACGCTCGATCACCTTGCGCGTGTCGCGTCGATGAGCCCGCATCACCTGCAGCGGCGCTTCAAGGCGATCGTGGGTCTGTCCCCGAGGGAATTTCAGTCCGCGGTGCGCGCCGGCAAGTTGCGCACGAGCCTGCGCGACGGCCGCGACGTCACGACCGCGATCTACGAAGCCGGATATGGATCGCCGAGCCGCGTCTATGAAGCGGCGCCGACCGGCAGGGGCATGTCGCTCTCGACCTACAAGCGCGGCGGCGCCGGGATGCGCATCGAGTACTCCACAATGAGGAGCCCGGTTGGTCTCGTGCTCGTGGCGGCGACGGAAAACGGCGTGTGCTCGGTGAAGATCGGCGGCAGCGAGGCCGCGCTCGCGAACGATTTGCGGCGCGAGTATCCGGCCGCCGAGATCGCCGCCGATCGAAAACCGCGCAGCGAGTGGACCAAAGCGATCGCCAGGCACCTGCGTGGCGATACGCCGTCGCTCGATCTGCCGATCGATGTCCGCGCCACGGCTTTTCAATGGAAAGTGTGGCGCGCGCTGCAGCGGATTCCGTACGGGGAGACCCGCGCGTATGCAGAGGTCGCGAAGAGCATCGGCAAGCCCAAAGCAGTGCGCGCCGTTGCACGCGCTTGCGCGACCAATCCCGTCTGCCTGGTCGTTCCTTGCCACCGTGTGGTCCCGTCGGCCGGCGGCGCCGGCGGGTATCGGTGGGGGAGCAAGACCAAGGAAAAGCTGCTCGCGACCGAGCGCGCGGCGCGCCGATAACCGGTTCCCGTCTCCCGGGTCCCGGTTCCCGGCTAGAATTCCTCCGTGCCCTCAATTCGTTACGGCATCCCCCCGTGGCTGGATACCGTTCCCGCAAAGAAACGGCGTGAGTATCCGGCGTTTCGCGGCGTTATCACCCATCCGGTCGTGATCATCGGCGGCGGCATGTCCGGCGCGATGACGGCGTATGCCTGCGCGTCCGCCGGTTACAAGGTCATCCTCCTCGAGGCGGACCGTATCGGCCTTGGCGGAACCGGCCGCGCCACCGGACTGCTGTCCGGTGAAGCGTGCGATTCCTTTCGCGAGCTGGAAGCGCGGGCCGGGCGGCGCGCCGCGCGCGCGATGTTCGACAAGATGCAGGCGGCGCCGCGCGAGCTGGCGGCGACGATCAAGCGTCTTGGCATCAAGGCCGGGTTCGAACCGGCGGATCAGTTCCGCGTGCTGCCGCCGGGCGAATCGGAGAAGCTCATTCGCCGCGAGCTCAGCGCGCGCCAGGACGCCGGCGTCAAGGCGTCGTGGGTGGCGCCCGCCGCGATATCGCGCCTTGCCGCGATCGACTCCGGCGGCGCGATCCGTCTGCCCGATGCCGGCTTCGTCGATCCCTTCAAGCTGACGCTGGGTTTTCTGTCGGCGGCGATCAAGCGCGGCGCGAAGGTCTACGAAAAATCCCGCGTCAGGAAGATCACGTTCACGCGCAAGACCGCGACGGCGTTTCTCGACGGCGGCGCGATCACCACCACGAACCTCGGGATCTGCATCGGCGAGCCGACCGCGCTCTTCAAGCCGCTGAAGCGGCACCTGCGCCACGAAGATCGCTATGCGGTGTTGACCGAACCGCTGTCCGCCGCCGTGAGCGCGTCGCTCGGCCAGCGGACCGCGCTGCTCACCGATAACGAATCACCCGCGCACCATCTGTGGTTCACCGCCGACCATCGCGCGCTCTTCGCCGGCGCCGATCAGAAGCGTCCGCCCGACCGGCTGCGCGAGAAGACCCTGGTGCAGCGCACCGGCCAATTGATGTACGAGCTGTCGCGGCTCTATCCGGCGATCTCCGGCGCCGCGCCGGCGTACGGCTGGGACGTGCCGCTGGCGCATCCGGTCGACGGCGTGATCTACGCCGGCTCGCATCGCAATTTTCCGTTTCATCATTTCGCGTTCGGCACATCGCACGACCCGGCGCGCGCATACCTGGCCAGCCGCATCATCCTGCGGAGCGTCCAGGGCCGCCCGGAGAAAGACGACGAACACTTTTCATTCGCGAGAAACCTGTAAATCCGAGATCCGAAAAATCCGAGATCTGAGATCTGAGATCTGAGATCTGAGATCAGGAAAGGCCCTTAATGGCTGACTCAAGCACTTCGGGAATATTCCGGATCAACCCGCTACAGAGCTGGCAGCGAGAAGCGATTCTCAAGGCGGCTCAGCTGCTTCGCGATCGATTCGGGAATCCGCCTGACGACGACCAGGCGCGGAGCGCGCACGACGGGCTGCTCGAAGTCCTCGACCCGGCCCGCCGGACGGTGCGTCTGCAGAAGGAAATGAGCGAGGCGACCCGCAAGGCGACCCTGACCGAGAAGACCGAGCGGCGCACGAAGGAGCGGCGCGGCACCGATCGTCGGAAGGTCAATATCGGCCCCCCGCCGGGCATGGGCGATCGCCGAAAGGGCGAGCGCCGGTCGGGCGATCGGCGTAACCGGAAGTAATTGGCAGACATCCGAATACAAAGCCGGTCCGCCGGGTCATATACTCGGACTTTGCTCTAACGTATTCCCACTGGAGGGCTTTACCCCCATGCTTCGCGCTTTCTCGGCGTTCATTCTCAGTCTCGCCATCGGCACGGCGGCCTTCGCGCAGTCGACGGCGGTCAACGGCACTATTGAAGGCACGGTCAAAGACACCCAGGGTTCCTTGCTGCCCGGCGTGACCGTCACCGTCATCAACATCGACACCAACGACCAACGCGTCGTTGTCACGAATGAAAACGGGCTTTATCGCGCGCCGCTGCTGTCGCTCGGCACTTACCGCGTGGCGGCGGAGCTCCAGGGTTTCAAGAAATTCGAGCAGACCGGCATCACGTTGCGCGCCGGCCAGACCGCGGTCATCGACATACAGCTCGGAGTCGGCGCCATCTCGGAAACGATCACCGTGACCGCGGACTCGCCGTTGATTGATACCTCGCGCGTCGACATCGGGCACTCGCTCAGCGATCAGGAAGTCCATTCCCTGCCGTTGGTCGCCCGCAATCCCTACAACTTCGCGCTGGTGCAGCCGGGCGTGACCGGCATCGAGAACGTCGAGTTCGGCGTTCCGCGGCTGGCCGCGAATGG